>ERZ761607.226-NODE-226-length-114859-cov-8.266576_pt1 | contig 114859 bp, 84 predicted proteins | sample MGYA00511164_ERZ761607 | MGnify/ENA primary metagenome ERZ761607 (study PRJEB28899, sample SAMN02445080) | bioreactor sludge metagenome | biome: EBPR sludge | place: Australia: Brisbane, Thorneside Wastewater Treatment Plant | collected 2011-06-22 ...
GCGATGGGGTTGTCGTCAGCGGTGCCGTCGCAGGCGGGTTGCCGGGCGCCGCCGGCGGGGGCGGAGCCGAACATGGCCGCATGCCACGTTCCTGCGCGACCCTCGTCGTCGCCGCCAGAACGTGGTGCTCGCGGCCGGTGCAGCAGTGGGTGGCCGTTGCGCCGGCGCGTGGAACGCTCACTCAGCGATCGTGAACTTCAGCGCGTTCGAGACGCCGTAGTCCGTGGCCAGCGGGCAGCCGGCCTGCCGCCACTGCAGCCATTGGCCGATCAGTTCGGCGCCGATCAGGCTCGCTTGGAACGGCACGGCGATCGGCACCGGTCCGGCACCACCGATCAGCACGTCGGTCGACGGCACCAAGGTGCACGGGCCGCACACCAACGGGTTCGCGGTGAAACCGACGACCAGGCCCAGCACCGGCGCGGTCGGCGCCAGCAGTTCGAGCGTGAACGTCGTGCCGAGCGCTGGAGTGCCCGAGTAGGCGGCGAAGTCGTTGAGCCCGACGATGCCGCAGGCGCCGCCCATGCTGGTCACGGTGCCGGAGCCGCTCGCTTCGGCGCGCCGGGCCCGGACCGTGCCGTTCGACCACGCCACGAGGACTTCGTCGCCGCTGCCGCCGCCACTCGACCGCGCGACGAGCGACGGGTGATCCTGCGGCGACGTCGACGTCTCGACGGCGTACTCGGCGCCGCCGGCGGCTCCGGTCAGGGGATGCAGCGCCTTCAGGAACACGCGCTGGCCGACGGCCGGCACGGACTGCGACCACGCCAGCAACCAGCGGTCGTTGGCCCATTCGATCGACGGCGCCGATTGCGCGCCGAGGCCGACGATCGGCGTGGTCGTCGACGTGAGCGACAGCGGGGTCGGGCACAGGCCCGCGAGCGACGCGAGCCGCACGTTCACTTGGCCTGCGATCGTGTCCTGCCACGCCACCGCGAACCGCGAGCCGTCGCGGCAAGCGACCGCGCACTCGGTGACGTTCGCGCCGATGCCGCCCACGAACACGGGCGTGATCGGCGAACACGCCGTGCCGATTTCACTGACCGCGGCCGCGTTGACGTCGCGGAAGGGGCCCGCGCCAGGACCGTTGCTCGTCCAGGCGACGCCCCAGCGGCCGTTCGTGCCCGCGTGCTTGCTGACGGCGATCGAGCCGAACGTGCCGGTGGCGAGCGTGGTCTGGCCCCCCCACAGGACCGGGTCGCCGGTGGCCGGTACCTGCACGCGCTGCATGCGCAGGGAGCCCGCCGTCGAGTCGTTCCAGACGATCAGCGCCTTGTCGCCGACGGCGCGCGAGTCGCCGCCGAGGCCGACGTGCGGGAACGAGCTGCTGCTGTTGATCTGCGCGACGCTGACGAGGTTCGAGGTGGCGCCGTTGCTCGCGTTGATCGCACGGCACATGACGAAACCGATCTTGACGCTACAGCGCGTCGACGGCTGATCGCTGGGGCCGGGGCTGGCGTGGGTGCAGAAGGGACGCGACTCGCGGTCGCGGCCGTGATGCCGAGCGGAGCGAAATGCGCAGCCTTGCCGTCGTCGAGGCTCGGATCGCTTCCGTTCTCGCTACTGCAGCAGCACGCGCGCGTCGGCCAGGATCCACAGTCCGAGTGCGACCAGAACGAAGGGCAGGGCTACATGGCCGTAGCGGCGGACCTGCGCTCCGACCAGGCGGTGCTGCACCAGCAGGTATCCGGCCAGGCACCACAACGCAGTCAACGCGCCGAACACGCCGACGTAGAACGGCACCATGCTCACGTCTTTGGCAAACAGCGGGATGTAGACGCCGAGGTTGTCGCCGCCGTTCGCGATCGTCACGGCGGCGACCGTGAGCGCCTGCGCTCTGCCGCTGCGCGAGAGTGCCTGCTCGTCGCCGTCGGTTCCTTCGTTGTCGCCGCCCTCAGAGCGATCGGATCGACGAATTCGCCAGAGCTTGTGCAGCCCCAGCGCGAGCGGAACGACTCCGAGCAAGGCTGGATACCCATCGGGCACCGCGAGCGAAGCACATGCCGCAGCAGCGCTGGCTGCGACCAGCGCGCCGATGCCAAGGAACTGGCCGAGCACGATCGAGCGCCGGCGCAGTCGCGGGTCGGCGAAGAACGCCGCGAGCAGGAATACGTCGTCGACGTTCGTCGACGCGAAGACCACGGTGGCGACGCCGAGCGCGGCGGGGAGGTCGAGCAAGGGGCGAAACGTAGACGGCGGTTGTGCCAGCGCCCACGCCGCTGTGGACCTGGTTGCTACCTTCGCTCGCACTTCGCCCAAGGGGACGGGTTCGAGGCGTGCTCATGCGACCGGATGGATGGGGCCCTCGTGTCGTCGAGCCGCGTCGCGCCGTTCCAGCCACCGAACAGCACGGTGCGGTGGCGCTGGCTGCCTAGCGCCATGCCGAACGAGATACGTGGTGGCACCCCAGCCGCCGCCGGGACGTGCCACGGCCTCCCGCCGTGCATTACGGGCACATTGTGCACGCTGTCGAACACCAGACAGGCGTTCTCAGGTGGCGCCGGTGAAGCCACGGCCGACGCCGAGGGCCGCTTCGCCATCGACCTGTGCATCGGCCGCGCCTGCTGTGTGTGGGCGATCAGACCCGCCGGCAGCGAACCGGGCCGACTCGTCGCCGCACCATCGATCGTCGCCACCGGCGGCCGCCGGCTAGCCACGGGCTTCGAACGCCTCGCCGACGCGTTGGCGCGGGTGGGCCGCAACGCGGATGCAATTTCGGCCGCCATCCGATGCGAGACCCGGCGCACCTGGCTGGCCGAACACGAACCGAGCAACTCCGCCTGGGCGCGCGGCCTGCTGTCTGCGCGCCTCCGCGTGGCCTTGTTGGCCGACCTCGCCGGCAATCGGGCGCTGGCGGCGGAGCGACTCGAAGCCGCGAAGGGCGTCCTGAAGCTCCTGCCGGAGGATGGCGCTGAGCGGCTGATCCACACATTCGAGCTCGCGCGTGCAACGTCCGAACAGTCCTACAGGAAGCGGGACTACCGAGCGACGCTGCAAGCCTGCGACGCGGCGCTCGCTGTCGGCGAGCAGTTGCGCTCACGCGGCCTGCTCGATGCGCGACGCGCCGGCGAGTTGGGCAAGGTCCGCATCGGGCGCGGTGTGGCTTGGGCCGAGATGGGAACCATGGATCAGGCCACAAGGGACCTGCAGGCTGCCGTGGAGTACTTCGAGGTCCTGATCCGCGAGTATCCAGATCTTCCGATCCTGCGCATTGATCTGGCAGTGGCGCTATCCAACTTGGCGCGAGCGCATGCCGATGGAGAGAATCTCGATGCGAGTCGGGACGCGCACACCAAGAGGTTGGCGCTCGCCGAACAACAGCTGGCCAAAGCGCCGGCCAGTGCCGAGTGGTCCAAGATCGCGGCCGAGTCGCTCCGCGAGTTGGTGAGACTGGCGGAGCGGCAAGGGCAGCGCGCCGAGGCCTCCCGCCTTCGCGAGCGGCGGCGCGAGTTGGGCCGCTGAGCTGGACCGGACCAGGGCCACCGCAGGCGCTCCGCGGTGTTTCCTGGTCGGGAGCGACTGACGGGGGAACGCGCAGGGGGCAGGATGGCGCGGCTGGTTCCGGGTGGGTCGGGACCACAGCTTGTTGCTCCTACTCCCGTGGGCCGGACCGTCAGCGCGTCAAGAGGCCGGCGGCGCGGCGGCGCAAGCGCTCGGCCTCGGCGGCGCTGCCGCTGCGCTGCAAGGCCTCGGCCCGCAGTTCGAGCGCAGCCGCGTCCTGTCCCTTCGCCAGGTAGTCGGCGTGCTCGGCGGCCGCCAGCGCCTCGGCGAGCGCCGCCGGCTCGCTTGCGGCGAGCAGCGCCTGGGCGAGCTCGCGCCAGCCGGCGACGTCGTCGGGCAACGACGTGGTCCAGCGCCGCAGCTCGCCGAGCTGGGCTTCACGATCGCCGCCGGCCACCAGCGCGTCGACGAGTTGCCGGTGCACGCGCGCGTGCTGCGGATGGCTCGCGGCGAGCGCTGTGAGCTCGGCGCGTTCGCGCTCGCGTTCGCCGGCCTGCCGCAGCATCAGCACGAAGTCGAGGCGCGCCTCGACGTCCGCCGGTCGCAGCGCCAGCGCGGCGGCGATGCGCGCGAGCGCCGGCTCGCGATCGCCGCGGCGATGGGCCGCCCGCGCCGCGAAACGGGCGGCGTCGGGGCTCGTCGCGTCGCGAGCGAACCACGACTCGGCCAGCGCGTCGGCGACGTCGTTGCGCTGCAACTGTTCGAGCGTCATCAGCACCTGGACGCGCGCGTCGGCTGGCAGCAGCGGTTCGTCGAACGACCGCTGCAGCGTCGCCACGCCGGCGTCGATGTCACCGGCCATCGCTTCGGCGATGCCCAGGTTGACCGCGCACAGCGGGTCCGCCTCGCCGCGCCGTAGCGCCTGCCGCAGCAGCGCGACGGAGCGCTGCGCGTCGCTCTGCAGCAACGCCACGCCAGCCAGATGCAGCGCGACCGGGTGCTCGGGCCACTGCCGCAGCAACGCCTCGGCGGCCTCGCGCCGTTCGTCCGACGAACCGAGGCGGACAACCAGCTTGGTCCATTGCGCGTGCAGCAGGAGGTTCGGCTCCGACGCCGTTCGCACCGCGAGGGACAGCAGCGAACGCGCCTCCGCCATCGCCGCCGGCGTCGGCGCGCCGTCCGCGATCGCCAGCATCGACTGCAGCCACAGATCCAGCGCGGTGCGCGGCGGCGGCAGGTCGCGTTCGAGCGCGGCGGCTTCTTCGGCGCGGCCCGACGCGCGCACCAGCCACGCGCGGCAACGCTGCAGCGCCGCGGTCGACTCGGCGTCGCGCCGCGCCGTCGCATGCGCGTCGAGCTCCGCCAGCGCCGCCGCCGGGCCGCCGGCGCGGTGCGCGACGAACACGAGGCCGACGACCGCTTCCGCGCGTTCGGGCGCGAGCGCAAGCGCCCGCCGGAAGTCCTCGCGCCCCGCGTCGCCGCCGCGGCTGCGCGCGAGGAAGCCCGCCGTCGTCGCAGTCTGGTAGGCGCGCTGCCGTTCGGCCTCGCGCGCCGCGTTGACGTGCGGCCACTGCAGGGCCAGCCAGGTGAGCACGCCGGCGAGTGCCACTGCGAGGGCGGCGCTCGCGCCGAACACAGGCTCGCGGCGGGCACGGCGCCACCAGCGCGTGATGCGCGTGGTAGCGCGCGCGTTGACCTCGCGCAGCTCCAGGAACGCGCGCAGGTCTGCGGCCATCGCCGCCGCCGTCGCGTACCGATGCGCCGGGTCCTTCTCGAGCGCCTTGCCGACGATCGCCGCGAGGTCGCGCGGCAGGCCGCGCACGAACCGGCGCGGCTCCGGCGGATCGCGATAGAGGATCGCCTGGATGACCTGCTGCGCGTTGGCGCCGTCGAACGCGCGCCGCAGCGTGATGCACTCGTGCAGCGTCGCCCCCAGCGCGAACACGTCGACCGCCGGCGTGTGCTCGCTGCCGCGCCCCAGCGCCTGCTCGGGCGCCATGTAGTGCGGCGAGCCGACGACGACGCCGGTCTGCGTGAGCGCGGGATCGCCGTCGTCGCGGGCGATGCCGAAATCGGTCAGCACGGCCGAGCCGTCGCCGCGCAGCAGGATGTTCGCCGGCTTGACGTCGCGGTGCACGACCCCGGCCGCGTGCACGTGCGCGAGCGCCTCGGCGACATCGGCCACCGCGGCGACGAGTTCACGCAGCGAGTCGCCGACGTGCCCGCCGCCATCGCGCAGCTGCGCGATGCGCTGCGCCAGCGAAGCGCCGTCGACGCGCTCCATCGCCAGCCAGGGCCGGCCTTCGTGAGTGCCGAGGTCGAACACGCGCACGATCGACGGGTGTTCGAGGCGCGATAGCAGCTGCGCCTCGCGCAGGAAGCGCGCGACGGCCGTCGGCTGGGCCGCGACCGAAGCGTGCAGCAGCTTGAGCGCAACGGCCCGCCCGAACCGCCGGTCGACGGCAGCGTGCACCACGCCGCTGCCGCCACTGCCCAACTCGTGGTCGAGCCGGTACTCCCCGAGCTGTGCCGGCGGCGCAGCAGGCGCCGTCGCGGGCGCCGCAGCCTGGCCGTCGTCGTGTTCGTCGGCGAACGCCTGCAGCAGCTCCGCGAGGTCGGGGTTGGCGCGCAACAGCTCGGCACGGTCGCCGCCGCTCTGCTGGTGGCGCAGATGCAGCGCCAGCGCCCGCTCGAGACGATTGCCGTCGTTGGTCATCGCAGCACGACTAGGCTCCGAATCGGCGCCGAGCGAACAAGAATCCCGCCAGGCTTCACGCCAGCAGGTCCTCGAAGCGGCCGCCGCGCAGTCGGGCGAGGGCGCGCGCCAGCTTCGGCAGGGCGCGCCGGTGGCGCATGCGCACCGTGTCGGCGGACTCGCCCAGCCGGGCCGCGATGTCGTCGAAGCCCAGTTCGCGGTAGTCGTGCAACACCAGGACTTCCCGGTCGTCGGCGTCGAGCAGTTCGAGCGCGAGGCGGATCCAGGCGCGCAGGTCGGCGCGCGCGGCGGCGTCGCCTGGGTCGGTCGCATCGGACGCGTAGTCGAGATCGATCACCGCCGAGTCGTCGCCGGCCATGGGTTCCAGGCTGGCATCGCGGCGCACGTCGCGCTTTTGGCGCAGCTGACGCGCAGCGGCCGAGCGCAGGCGGTTCTCGACCATGCGCACCAGCAGGCCGCGCAGTTGCGCCCGGTCGGACAGCAGGAAGCGCGGGGCGTTGCGCAGCGCCTGCAGCATCGTCTCCTGCACGATGTCCTGGGTGTCGACGTCGCGGCGCAGCAGGCTGCCGAGGCGCCGCCGGATGTGCTCCTCGACCAGCGGGCGCTCCTGTGCCACCAACGCGGCCATCGCCGCGGCGTCGCCGCCGTGCCAGCGCTGCAGGAGGGATCGTGTCTCGTCCACCGCATGACGATGACACGGACCGGCGGCGAGGCGGTCAAGGGGGCTCGCCAGGCGCGGGCACCGCGACGGGCCTCGGGATTCCGGGGGTTTCTTGTTCGGCGCCGACGGCGCGCGCGGCTGAACCCCCCCATGCGTTCCTTTGCCGCCATTCGCCGTGCCAGGTCGTGCCCGACTTCGCGCTGACCAGCATGCCGCGCCTCGACTTCCAGTGAACCACTCCCTCCCGCAACCCATATGCCCATGACTCCTCGTCCATCCAACTACAAGCTGCAGGGCGCCGCGCTGGCGCTCGCCGTCGTCCTCGTCCCGCTGCTGCCCGCCCAGTCGGCGGCGCGCGAAGCCGGCGATCTGCCGCCGTTCGCGATCGCCAAGGTCGCGAACGTCACCGCCGACGAACACGGCGCGCCGATCGCGCTGGGTCCGGACTGGGAGGCGCGCTTCGACGCCGACGGCGCCCGCTTCATCGCCGTGCTCGGCTCGTTGACGCCCGAACTCGTCGACCTGCGGCTCGGCGCCGTGCGCGTGCGCCAGGGCGACGTCGAACTGCCGCTCGCGGCCGCGGCGGCGCCGGCCGTCGTCGGCGACCGCGTCGCCTACCAGCGCGCGCCCGGCGTCACCGAGCGCTTCGACGCGACCCTGCCCGGGCTCGCGCACAGCCTGTTGCTCGAGCGGCCGCTCGGCGGCCGCGGCGACCTCGTCGCCACCTTCGCGCTCGCCGGCACCGTCGCCGGACATGGCAGGCAACTCGCCGACGGCACCCTGTTGTTCAGCAAGGGCCACGGCGGCGTCGCCATCGGCGCGCTGACCGCCATCGATGCCAATGGCGCCACCTGCGCCGGCGCGCTGCGCCTCGCACAGGGCGCGGTCGAGTGGGTCGTGCCGGCGTCCTTCGCGAACCGTGCGGCCTACCCGCTGCTGCTCGATCCACTGGTCGGCACGAACTTCGTGCTGACCTCGCCGCTGGTCGGCTCGGGGGGCGTGTTGGGCACGCCCCACGAGACCGACGGCAACGCCGATGTCGCCTTCGACACATCGACCGCGACCTGGTTGGTCGTTTGGGAACGCAGCTACTGGGGCACGGGCCTGAAGACGATCCGCGGCCAGCGCTTCGGGACGACGGGCACGCCGCTTGGCGGCATGATCGGCATCGCGACCAACAACACGTTGCTGCTGCGCGAGCCGCGCGTCGCCAACGTCAACCTGTCGAACCGCTTCGTCGTCACGTGGCTGCAGAACACCAGCACGCAGACGCAGGTGGTCGCGCGCGGGATCAAGGCCGGCGATGGCGTGATGACGCCGGCGCTGACCCTCGCCAGCGCGACCATCGGCGGCATCGACGGCATCGACGTCGGCGGCGAGTCCTCGGGCTCGCTGTTCGCGCCGGCCAAGGCCTGGATCGTCTGGGGCGAAGGCGCGAACGGCATCCGAGGCGCCGTCGTCACGGCGCCAAGCAACAGCACGACGCTGTCGGTGTTCCAGACCTTCACCGTGGCCGCGCCGCCGGGCGGATCGATCACGACGCAGCAGCCGACGATCAGCCGGCAGACGAGCGCCGACGGCCGGCTCGGCGTCGCCTGGGTGCGCGACGAAGGCAGCGCGCGACGCATCCGCGGCACCGTGATCGACCGCACGGGCGCCCCGCTGTACGCACAGCAGCTCCTGTCCGGTTCCGATATCCATGCGTCGGAGCCGCGCATCGACGGCGGCGGCGACGGGACGTGCGACTTCGTCTGTACCTGGTTCTCGCAGTACCCAGGGTCGATCCTCACTCCCGAGGGGCCGCCGTATGCCCGCGCCGGCGCGATGCGCGCTGGCGCGCAGCTCGTCGCGACCGGTCCCCTGTGGAACACGACGCCGGCCCGCACGCCGGACGTCGCCTGGCGCGCCGGCAAGGCCTATCTGACCTGCAACATCGACGGTTTCATCGTGCTCATCGGCATCGACCCGTTCACGTGCGCGACGTGCGAATCGCTCGTGACGGTGGCCTCTCCGACGCCGCCATCCGGCAGCGTGCTGGGCCGTAGCATGAACGGTCCGGCCGTCTGCATGCAGGCGCCGAGCGGCGATCCGACCGCGTCGCGCGGTGTCGTCGTGTGGACCGAGTCTCGGTACTCCCCGTTGTTTCCGGGCGTCACCCTGAGCGCGGAGTCGCCCCTGTACGGCCGCGTCGTCGACGCCTTCTCGACGTCGGCCACGACGACCAACCTCGGCGGCGGCTGCGGTGGCGGCGGCACGCTGTCGACGGTCGGCCCGCCGGCGGTCGGCAACGGCACGTTCCGCATCGACCTCGCGGGCGCCGGCGCGTCCTCGCTGCTCGCCGCCTTGAACCTCACGGCCCCGACGACGCCGCTGTCGTGCGGCGTCTGCCAGTGGTACGAGTTCGGCGCCACCACGGTCGTCACCACGGTCAACGGCAGCGCCAGCGTGCCGCTGCCGATCCCGTGCTCCGCGAGCCTCGCCGGCAGCGAGCTGACGGCCCAGTGGACGGTCTGGCAGCCGGGCTCGGCGCCCTGCGCGCTGGCGCCCGACTTCGCGGTGTCGAACGCGCGGCAACTCAACTTGCGCTGAGCCGCGCAGCGCGACGCCATCCGCTCAGGCCTTCGGCTTCGGCGGCGGCAGGTCCCGCGCCGGGCAGACCGACTGGAAACCCTGACGCGCTTGCGAGCCGTCGCAGAACGGCTTGTTGGCCGCGAGGCCGCAGCGGTCGATCTCCCCCGCGTCGCAAGCCCGGTGGATCGCCCTGCGGTCGGAGTCGGTGTCGTTCTGCTTTTCCGACGGTCTTCCGCGCGGGCGCGGAGCATCCCGACTACCGCAGATGTGTTGGGCCCACCTGGGCAGTGGTGGTCCCTGGAGTTGCCGGCCGCGGCTTCGCTACAGGCCGCTGGCCGTGGCGATCAGGGCCTTCAGCTGCGTCACCGAGAATCCGCGGTCGTGGAACCACACGACCTTGCCGGCGCGGTCGAGCAGCACGATGCGGCCGGTCAGGCCATCCTCGTTGCCGGTGAACTCGGCGATGCGCGCTCCGTCGCCGTAGACGGTCACGACGCTGGCCCAGTCTTCCGAGGGGATGCCGCGGCGCATGCCGCCGTCGATGGTGCCGGCCAGCAGTCGCGGCACCAGTCCGGGCAGCGTCGGCACCTCGAACGTGCGCACGCGCCAGCCGGCCTGGTCGAGGCCAAACAGCCAGCGGTCCAGGTCGAACTGCGCGTCCTGTTCGTAGCCGACCAGCAGCAGCAGCGGGGCGCCGGCGCCGACGACTGGCAGCGTCACGGCGTCGCCGGCCAGCGACGTGCCGGCCACGGTTGGGAACTGCTCGCCGGTCGGATTGCGGCGCGGCCAGGTCGAACTGCACGATGGCAGCAGGAAGAGGGCGAGCAACAGGGCGGCGATCGCGGCGATGGGGAGGCGGAGGCGGCTGGCGCGCATGGGCGCGCATTCGGACGAAGGCGCTGCACGGATGCGGCGCTGCGTCGTTCGTCGCCCGGGCGGCACCTTGGCGATCGCTGCCGACCACCAGGGCGACCTCGTTGCCGAGCGTGTGCGAAGCCGGTGGTTGCCGGCAGACCTCCTGCGGCCCGAGCTGGCATTCGTCGTCGCGACCGGACCAGGGCAGACCAGTGCGACGAGGCCGGGCGCCGAGCCGGCCGGTCAGGCCGCCGGTGGGGTCGCGAGGAGGCGCGTGGCCCGCAGCGACAACACGGTGCCGACGACGATGGTGAGACCGCGCCCGACGTTGGGCCACAGCCCGCCCGCCGCGTTGCCGGAGACCGCGAACACCGTCCACGCCGCGTTCATGGCCGCGTGCAGGAAGATCGTCGTCCACAGGTTGAAGCCGTGGCAGCGCCAGATCCACGCGTACCAGATGCCGCCGGCGGTGGTGGCGGCGAACACGCCGAGGTGGCCGGCATGGAAGGACCCGTCCCACGGCACGTGGATCGAGCCGAACAGCACGCCGGTGGCGATCGCCGTCGGCCAGAACGGAAGGCCGCCGCAGCGCACCGCGATGCCGACCAGGGCGCCGCGGAAGAACAGTTCCTCGACCAACGGGGCGACCACGACTCCGCGCGCGATCGCGAGGTCGAAGCGCACGTCGGTGCGGGCGAAGAAGCCCTGCAACAGCATCGGCAAGCCGGCCAGCAGCGCGAAGACGAGGCCGCGTGGCGCGGATGCCGCGAGCCCGAGCACGACCAACGGCCGGCGCGGGCGGGCGGCGATCGTCGCGGCGAGCACCGACGTGAGGACCAAGAGCAGGCTGCTGTCGAGCGCGCGCAGCGAGTCCGGCACGCCGGCGTCGCGCAGCAGCCGGTGCAGGTCTACGTACCAGCCGAACTGGCTGCGCACCCGCGTGAACACGAACAGCGCCAGTGCGGTCGCGAGAGCCAGACGCCAGTTGCCGGTGGGCGCGGGTTCGGCGGCGGTTGGGAGCGGAGACACGTGCCGTTGGAATGGCGGGGCGCGGAGCGTGACATCCGTAGCGTCAGGCGGTGTCGCCGCCAGGGGAAACCGCGAGGTGCCGCCGGCGCGAGGTTCAGAACATGCGATCGAACGACGTGCCGTTCCAACGGAAGACGCCGCTGCCGGCAAGCCAGAGGTCGCCACGGCGATCGGTGTAGATGCACACGATGTCCTCGGATGTCAGTCCGTCGGCCGCTCCGAAGTGCCGCACGGTCTTGCCGTCGTAGCGCCATGCGCCGCTTGCGATCGTGCCGAACCAGATGTTGCCGTCGCGGTCCTCCCCGATCGCGAATACGCGGTGCAGCGACGGGCCGGCGCCGACGAAGTCGCCGGGCAGCCGTGTGGTGCGGCCGGCGTGCGCGCCGGCCTTGCCGAGACCGTGCTTCTGCGTGAAGTCGGTGACGTTGGTGCCGTCGAAGAGCCACACCCCGATGCCGTTGTTGCCGATCCACACGTTGCCGCGGCTGTCCTCGAACACGCAGCGGCAGTGCATGCGGCCGGTGGACTCGTTGCGCTGCAGCCGGGCGTCGTCGAAGACGGTGAAGGCCGAGCCGTCGTAGCCGAAGACGGCGTTGTAGGTCGCGAACCAGACGCGGCCGCTCTTGCCGCGTGCGAAGCCTGTCGTCGCATAGGCAGCGTTGCCGGTCATCAGGCCCGGCGTGATCGGCAACGGATAGGTGTGGTAGCTGAAGGTCGCGCCGTCGTAGCGATACGCACCCGGTGCCCCTTCTTGCTCGGTGGCGCCCATCTCGGCGCCATCCTTGAACCACAGGTCGCCCTCGCCGAGCGACCACTTGTTCTTGCGCGAGTAGTCGAGTTGGCCCGCTGCGACGAGCTTCTCGCCGTCGAAGCTGGTCATGCCGACGGCGCCCTCGAACCAGACCAGGCCGTTCTTGTGTTCGTAGATCGAGCGGATCTGGTTGTGGCTCAGCCCGTCCTTGGTCGTGAAGTAGGTCAGGCCTGTGCCGTCGTAGCGGCCGACTCCCTCGTTCCAGCTGCCGAACCAGTAGTTGCCTTTGCTGTCGTGCAGGATCGAGCGAACGGTCTCGAAGTGCAGGCGTAGTGGTGGGGTCGAGGTGAGGGCGTTCGGCTGCGCCGTGGCGTCGGGCGTCGGTGTCCGCGTCGGCGTCGGCGTCGCGCAGCCCGTCAGTGCGGCCACGACGAGCGAGGCGAAGAAGGTGTTGCCGACGGTGTGGCGGCGTATTGACCAGATGGGGCCAGGCGCGGTTCTCATGGATGGAAATGGAGGATGACGACGCCGAGTGACAGGAGGCCGCGCGGAGGCACGGGCATCCTGCAGCGTGCGGGGCGCCGGCATCCGTGACCAGCGCCTAGGCGGTCGTTTGCTGCGACCTGCTGACGGGGGAACGCGCAGGGGGCAGGATGGGGCGGTGGGTTCCGGGTGGGTCGGGACCGCAGCTTGTTTCTCCTACTCCCCCCGCGGGAGGGCGCATGCCAAGGGGAATGGGGCGATCTCCATGCCGGCAATCTGGCGCCGGTCGCGTCATCAGCAGTCCGAATGCCACCAACCGGGGTCATCACCTGCGTCGGGGTCGATCAAGAGTGCACGCTTGATCTCACGCGGTGCGCCGGGGAGTGCGGCGTGAGGCGTCGCCGGCCTACTCGATTGGTCACCATCAGGATGTCGAGCAGCCACGTACAACCTCGACCACATCCGCAAGAACGCCGCGGTGACCTGCAGCGCCGCGGCGGCACGTTCGAAGTCAATGACCTGGCAGAGAGGTCCATCCTGAATCCACCACCGTCCACGACGGTCGCACGCGACACCGTCGACGCAACGAAACGTCGGCACAACCTGCCGCGGGATCGATGCCCGCGAACCGATGTAGTCCGACAGTTCGCGCGGGCTCGGCGGCATCCAGAACCGAAGGTCCCAATGACAACCGCGTGCACGCTGCTCCATCAGCGAGCGCCAGCGCTTGTCCTGACGACCCCACGCCGATAACGGGTGTTTCTCGCTCATCACTGCTGTGCTCCTTGGATCGCGGCGTCGAAACGCGCCGCTACCCCCTATGGGCGAAAGGATGCGTTTTTGTCGTCGCAACATTGCAACCGGGGTCGCGGTCGCGGGTGGTGCCGCGTCGTGAGGAGGAAGAAGGCGAAGCCGGTGGTTGCCGGCACGGGGCTGGTGGTGGGGATTCCGTCCTTCCAGCCAATCCCCTCATCCGACGCATGCCGCGGTCGGCCGCCGGCCGCAAGATGCGTCGCATGACCGCAGCCCTGATCCACGACGTCTACTTCACGCTGCACGACGGCAGTGCGGCGAACATCGCCCGCCTCGTCAACGCCTGCCACGAACTGCTGCGCGGTCACGCGGGCGAGCTGTTCTTCGCCGCCGGTCCGCTGGCCGCCGAGTTCGATCGCCCGGTGAACGTGCGCGACTTCCACGTCGGGCTGCACGTCGCCTTCGAGTCGAAGCAGGCACACGACGACTACCAGATCTCGGCGCGCCACCAGCGCTTCGTCGCCGAGCACAAGGAGACGTGGGCGCAGGTTCGGGTGTTCGACACCTACGACCGTCGCTGAACGGCCGCGCTCGTCACTCGACGATCCAGAAGTTGCGGAAGCGGACCTGATTGTGGTGGCCCTGCAGCTTGATGGGGCGGGCGCCCGGTCCCTCGCGCTCGCCGGCGCCGGTCTTGCGTGGGATCTCGCAGTCGTCGTGGATGAGCACTCCGTTCTGGTAGACGGTGATGCGCGCGTTGCGGACCTTGGCGTCGCCGTCGAAGCGCGCCGCGCGGAACGCGATGTCGAACGACTGCCACTCACCGGCTGGCTTGTTGGCGAGCTGGTCCGGCTTCTTCAGGCGATACAGACTGCCGCAGAAGCTGTCCTGGTAGTCCGCGGCTGCGACCCCGAACGAGTCCAGGATCTGCACCTCGTAGCGGTGTTGGATGTAGATGCCCGAGTTGCCCTTGGCCTCGGGGTTCGGGTCCTGCGACGCGTTGACGTTGAACTCGATGTGCAGGCGGAAGTCGCGGTACGACTCGGTGGTGACCACGCTGTCCCAGGCCGGCGAAGCCGTCAGCACGCCGTCCGCGAACTGCCACTGGCCCGGGACGTCCGCCTTCTCCGGCACCAGCAAGAAGCCCTTCGGCCCGATCAGCTGCACTGCGTTGGCGGGCGGTTCCTTCGCGGCGAGGTCGATGATGCCGCCGGTGGTGCGCGCGCGCTCGATCACGAACTCGACCAGAGGCTTCGACTCGAACCAGCCGCGCCACATGTCGTGGCCGCGCCCCGCGACCGTCTCGAGTTGCATGGCGCCACCGAGCGCCGCGTAGCGCCGCTGCAGTTCCGCCGAGTTCTGCTCCAGCGGCACGACGTCATCGCGATCCCCGTGGATGTGGAAGATGGGGACCCGCAAGGCCGCCAGCGGCGCGAGCCGCGCGATCGGATCGTGCTCCGGCAGTGCCGAGCGCAGCTCCGCTTCGGTCATCGCATAGGCGCCACACGCTCTCGCCAGACCCGGATAGCTCTCGAGACTGCAGACCGGATAGATGCCCGCGATGCCCGCGACCGCTTCGGGTTGCCCCGCGGCCCAGTTGTAGAGCATCAGGCCGCCGCGGCTGCGCGCCAGCAGGCAGGCACGCGGCGCGAGACCCCGCTGCTCGACCAGGTGGCGATGCAACGCCGAGAACGCCTCGCGCCCAGCGGGGCTGCCGTAGGACTCCCCGACGTCGATGCCCGCGATCGCGATCCCCGCGGCGAGAATGCGATCGAACATCCACTGCTCGTCCGCACCGGGCAGCCTCGGCAACGTCGGTGCGTACCAGACCCAGGGCATCATGGTCGTCTTCTGCCCGTCTTTCGGCAGCAGCAAGAACGCGCGACGGCCTGCGATCTCGAACTCCTTCGTCGCCTGGGCGAGTGCGGTGGTCGGCGCGAGCACGGCCAGCGTCGCCGCCAGGGCGAACGAAGAAGAGTGAGGTGGCATGGAGTCGAGTCTACGCGAGCTCGGCAGGCAGCAACCGGACGGCCGCGGGCGACGCGGCGCCGGGGCCGTGCGCGCATAGCATGCGCCGCCATGACCGCTCACCACCAGCTGCCGCTCGCCGGCGAGGATCGCCCGTGACGACGCCCGCGCCATGGACGCGCCGGGGCGCGCTCGCCGCCGCGCTGGCGGCCACGCTCACCGCGGCGGGCGCCGCCGCCCAGGATCCCGAGGCGACGCCGAACGGGCGCGCGCGTTATCTCGGCCGCGACGTGGCGCAGACGATGCACTGGACGGGCGCGGGCTGGCTCCTGCGTGCAACGCGCGAAGAGGAGGAGAACGGCGCCGCGCTGCAGCGCTGGCTCGCGGTGCGCCCCGGCCAGTCCATCGCGGACCTCGGCTGCGGCAACGGCTACCACACGCTGCCGTTGGCGCGCGCGGTCGGCGCTGCTGGCGTCGTGCATGCCGTCGAGTTGCAGCCGCAGTACCTCGTCATGCTGCAGAAGCGCGCCGTCGAAGCGGGCCTCGGCAACATCGTCGGCGTCGAGTGCACGGTCGACGACCCGATGCTGCCGCCGGGCGGGCTCGACCTCGTGCTCATGGTCGACGTCTACCACGAACTCTCGCATCCGGTCCGCGTGATGCAGCGCGTGCGCGAGTCGCTGCGGCCGCAGGGCCGCGTCGTGCTGGTCGAGTTCCGCGCCGAGGATCCGGAAGTGCCGATCAAGCCGGAGCACACGATGACGAAGGCGCAGATGCTGCGCGAGATGGCCAGCCATAGCTTCCGCTTCGCGGCCGAGACCGACGAGCTGCCGTGGCAGCACGCGATGGCCTTCGTGCCCGCGGGTGACGACGCGCGTCTCGGCGCGCGCGAGACGGTGGCCGGCCTGCTGCGGGCGCGTGTTCGTGGCGACGACCGGACCGCGGCGCCGTTCCTGCGCGACGGCGAGACCCTCGAGGGCCTGTCGATGCCGGACGAAGGCGACGAGGCGCCGCTCGAGTTGTCGGCCGCTGGCGAAGGCGCCGTGCGCGCGCGCCGCGGCGAGACGACGCTGCGGGCGACGATCGACGCCGACGGCCGCTGGTTCGTCGGCCGCGATGCGCCGGCGACGAAGCGACCCCACGGCGGCGCACGGCCGTTCGTCGCGATGCACACGGCGACCGGCGGCGGGTCGATCGACGAGCAGGCCGCGCTCGTCGGCGAACTCGGCTTCGATGGCCTCGCCTGGAGCCTCGCCGACCTGCCGGTCGCGCGCGCGGCGTGCGAACGCCGCGGCATGGACGTGGCCAGCGCCTACGCCGTCTTGACCTTGCCGGCGGCCGGCGCCGACGACGACCAGACCGCGCTCGCTGCGCGCCTGCAGCCGCTGCACGAGGCCATGCAGGCGCTCGCCGGCGGGCCGGGCCAGCTCTGGCTGGCGGTCCGGCACGACGGCCTGGCGCCGCGCGATCCGCGCGGCGACGCGTCGGCGCTGGCGGCGTTGCGCGGGCTGGCGGCGCGCGCACGCGCCACCGGCGTCGAGGTCGCGCTCTATCCCCACCACGACTTCTGGCTCGAGACCGTGGACGACGCGCGTCGCGTGCTGGCCGCCATCGACGATCGCCGGTTCGGCGTCTGCTTCAACCTCTGCCATCACCTGCGCGCCAGCGACGCGCGCGACGCCGACGCCGCCTTGCGTGCGTGCGTCGACCGGTTGTTCGCGGTCACGCTGCACGGCGCCGACGTCGACGGCGACGATTGGCCGACGCTGATCCGCCCGCTCGACGAGGGTGACTTCGGACTCGCCGGTCTGCTGACGACGCTCGACGCGATCGGCTTCGACGGGCCGATCGGGCTGCAGGGCTTCGGCATCGCGCTGCCGCCGCGCGAGCACCTCGCGCGTTCGCTGGTGGCGTGGCGCGCGGCGCACCGCCAGCCCGCTGGCCAGGGCCGCTGACCAGCGGCCGCCGCCGGCGCCGTGGCCCGGCGCGGTCGCCGATCCGTGCGCAGCGCCAACTGGACGACGGCGGACGCGAAGAACGTCGCAGCGGCGGGGCGGCGCGGCGCCCGGATGTCGGTACGCTTTCGGCATGCTCTGAGCGTTCCGGTCCAAGGCGAGGGTCGCGGTCGTGGCCCTCGGCGCACTCGGCGGCTACCTGCTGCAACGCTTCGTCGGCGTCGACGGCGCGACGATCGTCGGCTTGCTGCTCGGCATGCTCGCCGCCAACTTCGTGCCCTTGCCGGCGTGCGGGGTGCCACCGGCAGACTGACGTCGGGGCGCGTGGCGCACGTCGGAGACGCCGCCCTGCACCGGAGTCTCGCGCGCCTCGTTGCCTGGCACGCCGTCGCGGGAGTTTCCGTCCAGCGCTTGTCGCGTCGCCAACGGTACTCCGACCGCAACGTTGGTCCGATCAGCGCGCGGGCGTTTCCCGGATCAGCTGCGCCAGCTGCGCGAGCCGGAACGGCTTCGCCAGCGCACCATCGAAACCAGCATCCTGGAAGCCGGCCTCGGTCGGGGCGAATGCGTCGGCGGAAATCGCGATGATGCGGGGCTGCTCGGTCGGCGGGAGTTCCTTGCGGATGGAGCGGCACGCCGTGAGTCCGTCGACGACTGGCATGTGGAGGTCCATCAGCACGAGGTCGAAAGGCTGCTGCTTGCAGCGCTCGATGGCGTCGGCGCCGTTGCCGACGAACGTGCCGCGCAGGCCGAGTTTCTCGAGCACGCCTCGCATCAGCATCTGATTGACCGGGTTGTCCTCGGCCACGAGCACGGCGAGGGAGCGGGCTGCGTCGATCGATGCGAGCTGGGTCGGAGCTGGCGACGATGCGGCGTCGGCGGCGGCGCGCAGCGGCACCTGCGCCGTGAACGTCGAGCCAACGCCCGGCTGACTCTGCAGCTCGAGGGTGCCGCCCATCAGGGTGATCAGTTGCCGGCAGATCGACAGGCCGAGGCCGGTGCCTCCGTGATGCCGGGACGTCGACGCATCGCCCTGGCGGAACGGCTCCCAGATCGCGGCCGTGTCGGCGATGCCACAGCCAGTGTCGCTGACCTCCAATCGCAGGTCGATGGCGCCGTCGGGGCGCTGTTGCGCGGACGCGATCAGTTCCACCTTTCCTCGAGCGGTGAACTTGAGCGCATTCGACAGCAGGTTCGTCAACACCTGCCGGAGGCGATGCGAGTCGCCGACGAGGCGCTTTGGCAACTCGTTGTCGAGCAGGAGCCGGTAGCCGAGCTGCTTGGAGTGCGCACGTTCGCGGTAGAGATCGAAGACCGTCTGCAGCAGCCGCGGCACGTCGAACGGATGCGGGTCGATGCGCATCTGGCCGGCTTCGATCTTCGAGGCGTCGAGGATGTCGTTGATCACCGTCAACAGGGTCTCGCCGCTCTCGCGCATGGCCTCGATGTACGCGGTCTGCTGTCCGTCGAGCGCGCTCGACTCGAGCAGCTGCAGGAGGCCGAGCACGCCGTTCAGGGGCGTGCGGATCTCGTGGGACATGCGGGCGAGGAACTGGTCCTTCGCCAGGTTCGCCTGGCGCGCGGCGAGTTCCGCCAGCTTCTGCGGTGTGATGTCGGTGTGCGTGCCGGTGAAGCGAGTGGCCCTGCCCTCCGCGTCGCGCTCACACACGCGGCCACGATCGAGGATGTAGATCCAGCGACCGTCCTTGTGACGCATGCGATGCACGTTCTCGTAGAACTCCGTCTTGCCCTCGAGGTGCGCCTGGATGTCGGCGAAGCAACCGGCGAGGTCGTCGGGGTGCACCCGGGACTGCCAAGACTCGAGCGAGGGCTCGATCTCAGCCAGTTCATGGCCGAGCATCCTTGCCCACCGTTCGTCGAAGACGACCGCGTTGGTCGTGGGGTTCCAGTCCCACAGCCCGAGTCGCGTGCCTTGCAGCACCAGTTCGAAGCGGTCGCGCTGCGCCATCAGCGCCGCGCGGTCCTCGCGCGACTGCGTCACGTCGAGTAGATGGCCGGCGAACGAGATCACGCTGCCGTCCGCCGCCCGCTGGATCACCGTCACATCGTGCACCCAGATCCAGCGACCGTCCGGGCGACGGAGCCGGTAGTCGTCGTGCATGCAGAGGTCGGCGCCACTGGCGACACTCCGTGCCACACTCGCCTGGAGCGGTGCCAGGTCCTCGGCGGCGATCAGGTCCCCGAACAGCACCCGGCGCGACAGCAGGTCCGCTGCCGAGATGCCCAGCAAACGCTCGACGTTCGGCGACACGTAGGTCACTGGCCATCCCGGTTCGTTGGCCCAGACGAACAGTGTCACATCGCCGAGTGTGAACAGCGTCTGCAGGGTCTGTAGGGGAATGGACATGCGCAGCCCGGCCCCGGGGCTATCGACCTCCGGAATCCGGTGGCTTGACGGGCTTCGGAACCCGCGATTCGCCGCGGACGCGGGGGGGGGGCGGCCACTGGCGAGGGCGGGTTCGTGATGGGCCGGGACCGCAGCTTCTCTTCCCTGCGCCCACGCCCGGACCGAACCTGCGCGAGAACCCTGGCGCGAGCGGCGAATCAGGGAGTGGGCCGCTCGGTGACCGGCCGTTCGACCGCCAGCGGCAGGGCTCGCCGCTGTCCGCCGCAAGCCTCGCCAGAGATCAGCGACGCGACGCTGCCGTAGGCGTAGATCACCGGCGGCTTGTCCTTGGCGAGCCCGCCGGTGTCGGCGGTCGGACCGTAGGTGCTGTGCAGAGCCCGACCGGCGCAGCGCAACAGTGTCGTCTGCTGGCCGCGATGATGCGCCGTGTGGGCGATCCGCCGGGTCATGATCCACGTGCGCGGCCGCGGCACTTCGAAGAACGGCACCACCGTCTCCCAATAGGCATCGTCCCGATCGACCAGTGCCTGCCGGCGGAACTCGGCGGCGGCCGCGTAGTGGTTCAGGAACGCGAGGCGCGACAGTTCGGGCGGCAACACCTCACCAGGTGTCTGGATGCCGAACATCGTGGCGAACCAGCCGTGCTCGCTCTGGCACTGGTGGATCATGTGCTCGCGCAGGGTGCGACCGCGGCGATCACCGGGGCGCGGTCGCTGATCGAGGTCGGTGTCGGCCGCCATCGCCCACACCGACAGCACCTTCAGGATCTCGGTCGCGTAGGCGTCGACCAAGAACGCGTAGCGGCTCACCATCGCGGCATCAGAGAGCAGCCGCGCGCCAGCGACAACCGGGCATCACAGCACCGTGCGCGCGTAGGTGATGAAGCTGCGGTCCCGGCCGCGAGTGCTGCATGGCGCCCGCTGCGGCGAGGTGCTACGCGTGCGTGGATGACGACGGTCCTGCTCGCCTGCTCGTTCCTGTTCGCCGCCGGCTGGCAGGATCCAACTCCCGGCGCCGCCGCGCCGCAGAAGCCCGTCCAGTCCGGGGCGGGGCTGCACGGCTACATCGGCTACGACGCGTCGCCGCCGGCCGACCGCAGCGAGTTCGGCATGGGCATGGGCTTCTACTCCGCCGCGTGGTCGCTGATCGATCGCCCGCTGGCCCACTTCCAGATCGGGCTCGCGAGCGGCTGGATCGTGCCCGACAACCGCGACAACAAAGACCAGCCGCTCGCGCCCGAAGGCACGCTGGCGCGCAAGTGGAAGGAGCGCGGGCCGACGTGGGACAGCGTCTTCCAGACGGTCGAAGGGGGGCTCGGCTACTGGGCCGGCAATCGCTTTCGCTACGGCCCGCCCAAGTTCAGCATGAACGCCACGCCGCAGTGCTACGACTACGAGGTCGGCTCGCCGGGTTGGTCGTTCTTCTACGACACGGAAGCGCTGCCCGACCATCGGCTCGGTATCGCGCAGCTGAGCAACCGCCTGCTGCTGCCGCCCGACGCGCTGCCGTTCCAAGGCGATCCGGCGGGTCGCTTCTTCGGCTACACCTACATGGCGCTGCCGTTCACCGATCCGGTGCCGAGCAAGGACGGCAAGGCGCCCATCGGCGACCACGCGTGGACGTGCTTCCTGGCGACGGCGAACTTCAAAGGGCCGATCGCGTACTACATCCCGGAGACGTGGAGCAAGATCGCCGACCTGTTCCGGATGCCGTTCCTGCACGGCCGCGGCCTCGACAGCCGGCTGGGCCTGATGGGCGGCGGCGCGATGGAGATCAACACGGTGCCGCAGCTGCTGGCGAACGGCCCCGACGGCAGCCGCTGGTCGAAGATCCCGGCCCTGCGCTTTCCGGTCGACGCGGAAGGGCGCGCGGTGCTGGTGCAGGACGTCACCTACTACTCGCGTCGGGCGCTCTACGACGCGTTCCTCGCCTGGCGGCGCGGTGGTGCGGTGCCGACGGGACGCTTCGAGACGAACGGCGCGTTCGTGGCGAAGCTCAGCACGCGCACACCGGGCTTCGACCAGGACGGGCTGCCGATCGAGGGCGTGGCTGCGACGTTCGACACGCAGGTGTTCGCGGACAACACGTGGGGGCTCGTGTGGAAGGATGGTGCGCATGCACCACGCGGCCAGTTCCCGCAGTACTTCCGTCACGACGGCAAGCGGCGCCTGGCAGTGGCACCCGACGCGGTGCCGAAGGAAACCGGCCTGCACGCCGCCGAGTTTGCGCTCGCCAGCGCCGGCGAGCCGTTCACGTCGCCGGCGAAGGGGGCGTGGACGACGCCGGGGCCGGTGGGGGACGAGCAGCAGGTGCGTCTCTGCGACGGTTCCCTGGTGACGTTCCGCTGGTACCGCTTCGTCGACCAGCCGTCGTTCCAGCAGTGCGCGTGGAGCGACGCCAAGAAGGCGGCGCTGCAGGCGTTCGTCGAGCAGATCCACCGTGCGTGGCCGATCGACCGTGACTACATGCCGCCGCCGACGCGCGGCGAACTGGTGGCCCTGGATCCGGCGCTGCTGGTGACGCCACCGAAGGGGCGCGAGTTCGGCTACGTGCCGATCGTGACGCGGCAGGAGCGGGCGCCGTGAAGCAGCGGTAGTTGCTGCCCAACCTGCGCCGGTGGTTGCGGGCACGCTGCGACCGCGTTGACGGGGTCGCGCGCAGGGGGCAGGCTGCGGTGGTGCGTTCCGGGTGGTCCGGGACCGGTGCTCGAACTTCCTCCGCGCGCGAGGTCGATCATGCGAACGCGACTCCTGCTCTCCGTCCTGCTGTGCGCCTGCGCCGCTTCGCCCGATCGAGTCGGAGGCCCCGTCGATACGTTCCCGCCGCCGCCTGTCGAAGGCGCAGCCTGCGAGCTCGTGCTCGCAGGCCTTCGCGAACGAACGGGCGCGCTGCCCGAAAGGACCCCAGGCGAGGCCGTGGCGGCGAATGGCCAGAAGCTCCCGTACGACCACTGCCTCGTGCGCGGCACGATCGGCGATCCCGATCGCGTTCGCGTGTTCGACGCGTTCATCGACGAGCTCGTCGCGAAGGGCGGCAAGTACTACGCGCTGTACCAGCGCAGCGACGGCAGGCCCGGCTCCGTGATCGTGGTCGCCGAGGGCCACCGAGTCATCGTCAGCAGGCAGGACTGGTGAAGCGACCATGACGCTCTTCACCCACGCGGGACGACGCTCTTGTTTCGCTCCCGACGGAGCACTCGCTACTCCGCGCGACTGACTGGGGAACGCGCAGGAGGCACGGTGGCGCGGCCCGTAGCGCGGCAGCGCGCGTTCGAGCGCCTGCGGGTGCTCGTGGCGCTGGGGACAACAGCGGCGGTATCCGCTCAGGCGCGCTCGCGCGAGTTCCTCCTTGGGCTCAGCGCCTCACAGCTTGCGAGCGGGTTCGGTGGCGGGCGGCGCCTTGTCGTCCGGTGCCTTGACGGCGCCCATGCCGATGTAACCCGTCGACACCACGAAGTCGTCGTACCAGACCGTGTTGTCCCGCTGTGCCGCGTGCACGTAGACCATCAGGCTCGCGCGCTTGAGGCGGACCTCGTCGCTGCCGCGCCAGCGGAAGCCCGTGTAGTGCAGGTAGAGCTTGCCGTCGAGCCAGACCGCGAGTTCGCCATCGGCGTGGCCGGGCTGGTTGACGGCGACTCGCTGCTCGACGCACGACCATTGGCCGCGCGGCGGCACGAACCGTTCGGCTTCCCCCGGGCCCATCATGTTGCCCCAGTAGTTGCCGTCGCGGTCCCGCTTCATGTCCATCCAGTACGCGTAGCAGAACAGCCAGCCCGGGGCCGCCGTCCTGCCCCAGTCGCGCCAGCCTTCGACGCGCGTGCTGAAGTGATCCAGGCCGGTCGGCCGCTGCCCGGCGCCGCCCATGCCGGCCCACTTGAAGTTGCCGGCGACGCCGCTCAGGGCACCGCCCGTGTGGTTGAGATTGCCCTGGTCGTAGTCGGGCGCGTAACGGATCCAGTAGCGGATGTGCAGGCAGTCGTGGCCCGCGTCGCCGAGCCACCGCACGGCGCTGGCGCCGCTCGATTTCCCGCCATTGTCGGGCGCACGCAGGCGCAGCGAGGACTTGCCGCCATGGGCCTGCTCGCGATCGATCGCGGCGTGGCCCTGTTCGGTGCCGGTGACCTCGAACCAGGCGGCGAACGAGTCGTTGGACTCGAACTCGTCGACGCAGAGCACGGTGCCCGGCCGCTCGAGCCGGGCCAGCGTCGCCGGCTCGGCGCGCGTCGCCGCGGTGACGAGGCGCGGGTAGGGGCGTTCGGGCTCCGCTTCTTGTTGTGCGGCGAGCGCGGTGGGCGGGAAGAGCAGCAGCCAACCAAGCCAACGCCTCGAGGTCATTGCGGCAGCATAGTGGGTGGTGCCGTCGCTGTTCGTGGCGCCCGCGCGGTCGGCACGCAGCAGCGCGCGACGAACTGCGCGGCGCCGCCGCGGCTGGGGCGCCCCGAAACGGGCTGGCGCGACCGGATGAACGGGGTTTGCGCAGGGGGCAGGAGGGCGGGGTCGTTCCGGGTAGGCCGTGACCGCAGCCTCTCTTCCTACTCCCCCTTGCGTGGGCGGCAGGCGATGACCGCGAACGCGAGTGCGATCGCCGCCGGATGCACCATCAAGCGCCCCATCGAAGTTCGCACGTGCCAGTCCGCAGGGTTCGGCGACACGACGTAGGCCACGACATAGGCGACGACCTGCAACAGCACGATTGCCGCCAGCAGGGAATCACGATCGAGGAACAGGGTCACGCGCCGTACGAGTGCCGCCGCCATCAGCACGATCGCGAACAGCCACCACAGTCCGAGCCAACTCCCGTTGGTCGCATTCGCTTCGGGGCCAAGGTCGAAGGCGTAGGTCCCGATTCCATCGAGGATCACCGCGAGGCGGTCAGCCTGCGCGCGCGCACTCAGGGTGAAGTCCGCCACTTCCGCCATGGTCCGCACGATCATGGACGCGAGCAGCGGTGCTGCCGCCCCGAGCAATGCCGGCCACGCGCGAAGGCGATGCCGGGCGGCCGTCAGCGCGAGCACGATCGCACACAACGGCAGCCCCTCGTTCTTGGTCCAAGCTGCGGCACCGGCGGCAAGGCCCGCGAACAACAGGGGCGAGCGACGGTCGCTGGCGGGCTGGCAGACGGACAGGAACGCAGCCAGCGTGGCGAAGAACATCAGTGGCACGTCGGCATACTGCTGCGCCGCCTCGACGACGATCCTCGGTACCACGAGCAGGAATCCCGCCGCGACGCATCCCACGGTCCAGCCGACGCGCATCGCCACGAACCACAGCACCACCAGCGCCGTGCTGGTGAGGAAGCCAAGTGCGATCCAAGCAGGCCACAGCGTTGCTTCGGTGCCGTGCCAGAGCCAGCCCAGCGCCACGGCGCACGGCAGCAGCAACGGATAGTCGGGATGGGCGAACGCCAGATCGGCGGCGAACATGTTGCGCCACGCACCCGGGTCGAGACACAGGAACCGCGCCTTGAGATGCCAGAAGGCCTGCGCATCGCCGCCACCGAACGGGTGATGCGCGGTCACCGCGTACCACTGCCAGCAGGCATTGGCGAAGCAGAGCAACAGCAAGGCCGTCGCCAGCGCCACAACGGACCTTCGTATCGCAGACATCTCCCGTGCCGGCGCCACCGACCGCGCCACCGGTGCGGCTACCAGCCGGTGCGCCGACCAGAGAAGCCAGAGGATCGCTGCCGCGCAGATCGTGAGCGCACTTGCGAACCCGTGCTCGGGCGTCACCAGATACGCGGCAAACAAGGTCAACGACCATGCCGTCAGACCGAGCGGCAGGGCGGACGCGACCACGAGAAGAGGTGTTCGCGGCAATCCTGAGCCGGTAACCAACCGGCCTGCGATCGACGCGCCCAACGTCAACGCGAACAGCAGCGGCAGCGCCAGCTCGACGTCGTCAATCCACACGGACCGCCAGCCCCCGACCAGGTTCGGTTCGAACCAGCCATCGATACTGGAAGTGCTGCAGGCGTTGTTCGGAGACGCTGTCGCTCGAGCAGTCGACTACGGCGATCTTCGCGTTGGGTTGCGCGGTGACGATGCGCGGCACGCTGATGGCTTGCAGCCGGTAGCGCTCGACCGCCTGTGGCCAGGAGTCGGAATCGCGGTCGCCGATGAAGCTGATGCGACCGCGCGGAGGGACGTCGGACGGCGACACCTGAGCGACCAGCGGCCGGAAGCGCATCCCGGGTTCGGAGTCGACCGGACCATCAAGCCCCCTCCAGTGACGGACTCCGTGGATGGAAGCAGCGGCCAGGAACACGGTGACGATCACCAAGGGCATCGCGCCGATCGTCGACCGCGTGCCACGACGCTCGCCCCGACCGTCGGTCATGTGCCAGCCTCGTGAGCCGATGTCGTCCACCGCCGCACGCTATCGGGGGCAGTGGACCGATCAAACGGCCTTGGGCAAGGAGTCCTCGCGCTCGCCGAGTGCGCCGCGACGACGCTCAGTAGGACGACGAGCTGGTCCAGCGTCTCGTCAGCGCTTGGGCCGACCAGTCGTCCTGACCGGTGATAGTTGCGACCGTGAGCCGGGGCCGCCCAAGTCACGCGCGGCGCGCTTCGAACACCCAGGTCTTGCGGTCGCCGACCTGGTCCTCGCGCACGTCGAAGCGAACCGGCAGGAAGCGGCCGATGACCTCGGCGTTGGTGGTCGTGTGCAGCGTCGGTTCGACCGTGCGGAACGCGCCGCCGCCGGCGAGCGCCATCGGCAGCAACAGCTGATCGGCGAGGTGCGGGCCGACCGGCACGTCGGCCGCGCGCAGTTCTTCGACGGCGTCGGCGGCGCGATGGGCGACTTCCTCGGCCGGCACGCCGCGTTCGCCGAGCGTCGTGACGACTTCGCCGCCGCCCTGGCGAGCCAGCACGACGACGAGCGCGTTGCCGGGTCCCGGCGAGCATCGATCGAGGATGCTGACCGCATCGGCGGCGATGCCGAGGCGCTCGCACAGCACGGTGCGTTCGCGCTGCGCCACGTGCGACGGGATCTGCGAGGTGAGGATGCGCGCGTGGACGATCGGCGGCGTGTCGGCCTGCGTGCGTTCGAGCGCTTGCCAACTCGCCGGGGTGACCTCGGCGCGGACCTGGCCGCCGCCGGCTGGGAAGAAGCCGGCCATGCGCATGGTCAGCTGCAGCGGGGCGCCCATCGAACGAACCACCGGCGCGAACGCGTGCTCGAGGAAGTCGAAGGACGGCGCCAGCGGGTTGTGCGTGCCGCCGACCAACTCGACCGCCGAAGGTGCGTTCGCGTGCCACAGGGCAGGCAGGACCGTCTGCAAGACGAGCATGGCACTTCCGGCCGTGCTGATGACGAAGCGGTAGTTGCCCGGGGTCACCGAGCCCGGACGGAACGCCAGCCGCAGGCTGCCCATTTCGGCGCCTTCGACCGTGGCGGAGCACAGCTGCGCCGCGGCTTCCACCGCGGCGAGATGCTGGCGCTTCAGACCGGGCTTCTCGCGCCCGGCGCGGATGCGCTCGATGACGAAGCCATGGCCCGTCACCATCGCCAACGCGAGCGACGTGCGCAGCACCTGGCCACCGCCTTCGCCCATCGAACCATCGAGTCGGATCATCGCTCAACCCTTCACGCAGACGACCTGCTTCAACGTGTGCACGATCTCGACGAGGTCCTGCTGCGCCGCCATCACCGCGTCGATGTCCTTGTAGGCCATCGGCGTCTCGTCGATGACGGCGCCGTCCTTGCGGCACTCGACACCTTCGGTCGCGGCGATGTGGTCCTCGACCGTGAACCGACGGTGCGCCTCGCCGCGCGACAACGCGCGACCGGCGCCGTGGCTGCACGACGAGAAGCTGTCGGGGTTGCCCTTGCCGCGCACGATGAACGACTTCGCGCCCATCGAGCCCGGGATGATGCCGAGCTCGCCGAGGCCGGCGCGCACCGCACCCTTGCGGGTCAGGAACACCGAAGCGCCGAAGTGCTCTTCCTGCGCCACGTAGTTGTGGTGGCAGTTCACGGCCACCTCGCCGTGCGTGAACTTCGGCAAGTCGTCGTGCTGCTGCAGCGCGTTCAGGATCGACGCCATCATCAGGTCGCGGTTGGTGCGCGCGAACCGTTGTGCCCACGACACCGCGAACACGTAGTCGTCGAAGTGCTCGGCCCCTTCGGTGAAGTAGGCGAGGTCCTTGTCCGGCAGGTTGTGCAGGTGCAGGCGCATGTCCTTCTTGGCGAGCTCGATGAAGTGCGTGCCGATGCGGTTGCCGACCCCGCGCGAACCGCTGTGCAGCATGATCCAGACGCGCTGTGCCTCGTCGATGCAGACCTCGATGAAGTGGTTGCCGCCGCCGAGCGTGCCGAGGTGTTCGGCAGTCGAGCCGCGGTCGAGTCGCGGGTGCTTCTCGATGATCGCCTCGTAGTCGGGACGCAGCCGCTTCCAGGCGTTCTCGGCGAAGGCCGGCAGGTTGAACCACGCACCGCGGTCGCCCTTGCCACCGTGGTTGGTGCGGCCGTGCGGGACGACGCGTTCGATCGTCGAGCGGATGCCCTTCAGGTTGTCCGGCAGGTCGCTGGCGGCCAGCGAAGTGCGCACGGCCATCATGCCGCAGCCGATGTCGACGCCGACCGCGGCCGGGATGATCGCGCCGAGCGTCGGGATCACCGAGCCGACGGTGGCGCCGATGCCCCAGTGCACGTCGGGCATCGCGGCGACGTGGCCGTGCACGATCGGCAGCAGCGCCACGTTGCGGAGCTGCTTGATCGCGTTCGGATCGGCGAGCACGCCGCGGATCCACGCCTTGATGGGCGCGCGGCCGGTCTCGATGTGTTCGTGGAGAGTCATGTTGCGAGCTGTCTGCAGAGTCTGCGGAGAGAGAGCGGCGACGAGTGGTGGTGGGACGTCGCCGCACTCGCGTGCGGCGGCCGGATTCGAACCGGCGATTACCATGGAGTCACACCGGCATTCGCCGTGAAGGAGAAGTCACCGCGGACGAAGAAGGACGAGACGATGGCTGCCGCGTCGCCGTTGCAGCCATTCTGCTCTACCCACTGAGCTACGGGCCCGTGTAGTGGACCCGGTCGGACTCGAACCGACGACCCGATGTAGTCCCGTTCGCATTCCGCGATGGAAGAAGAAATGGTCAGCGACGAAGGAGGTGAGACACTCCCGGCGCTCTGCAATTGAGCTACGCGTTGCCACGCGGCGGGGTTTGCACCCGCAACCTCCGGATCCTGTAGTCCCACCGGCATTCGCCGACCAAAAGAGCATGGAAGAAGAAGTGGGCGCGACGAGGGGTGGCCGAGACGGACAGTTTCGGAATGTAGTCCCGGCAGCATTCGCGCCCGAAAACGATCAGACCGCGATCTTGTCGATGCGATCCACCCAGAGATCCGCCGCGAGGCCGCTTTCGGCGACCGCGCGCAGGACCTCGAACACCTGATCCGAGAAGCCGCCGACGTGGATCACGTCGTCGCCCTCCGGAGCTTGCGCGGTCGCGTACGGCTGCAGGTCGATGCAGACGAGCTTCGCCTCGCGGTTCTGCACCTTGAAGCGCCGCCACTCGGTCAGCATGCCGGTCGAGCCCGCCACGCCGCGCGTGCCGCACCACGACTGGTCGTCGCTGACGTAGATGACGAAGTCGCCGCGCGCGCCCCGTTCGTTCAACAGGGCGAGCACCTTGCTGCAGTCGGTGCCACCCGACGGCAGTGCGGCCAGGCGCCCCGCCGTCTTGAACACCGGGTCCTTGGCCTTCGCTGCGAACGGCACCACGCGATCGTGGAACGGGATCAGCTCGGCCTTCGGGTTCTGCCGCAGGATCGCCGCCGCGAACAGGGCCGCGACGTCGAGGCACTTCACGACCGACGTGTTGCCACGCGACCGACCCGTGACCGACGACTGCATCGAGCCCGACACGTCGACGGCGACGTAGACCTTGCCCGGCAACTGCGGGACGCGGTCCACCGACGCCTCGAGCGCGTCGTGCAGCGCAGCACGGATCTCGCGCGGGATGCCGTCCTGGAGGTGCTTCAGCGTGGTCATGATCTGGTACGGGAAGGCGTGGCCGCGCTGGATCGCCGTGCGATCGCGCAACGTGGTCACGACGTGTTCGGTCGCCTTCTGGTCGTCGAAGACGCCGTGGCGATGGAAGGTGTTGAGGTTCATGCGGACCGTGTTCCAGCTCGCGTTCTTGGCGATCGCGACCCAGTGCTCACGGCTCAGGTCCTTGGAGGTCAGCAGCTGGAACGGCACGTCCGGCACGCTGGCGGTCGCGCCGGCGCGGAACGCCTCCAGCTGCTTCACCGCGTCGGGCAACGCCGCCGCGTCGTGCGTCTTGCCGAGCAACCAGCCGTAGAAGGCGCTGCGCGCGCCGTCCGCGGGCTTGGGGTGCACCATCTTCACGACGTCCGCCAGCGACGGTGCGTTGCCGACCGACGCCGAAAGCAGCTGCGCGTCCGAGCACTTCGCGAGCCATCGCTGCACGAGGCGCTTGGGCGCCGTGCCGAGCGACTTCCGGCCGATCTGGCCGGAACGCACGATCTGCACGAAGTTGCGCACCATCTTGCCGTTGTCGCAGACGCGATCGAACACGCGCGCCAGCAGTGCGTTGTCGCGGAACGCCAGCACCGCGCACAGCAGCGCCGGCGTGTCCTTCATCAGGCCCTGTTCGCGGGCGAACACGGCCGTCTTGGCGACGAACACCGGATCGGCGCCGAACGCCGCACCGGTCAGGGTCTGCAGCTGCTTCTCGGCGTCGGTGTAGAAGGTGTCGCGCAGGCAGCCGGTGGCCGCGAACTGCGCGAGCAACTGCTCGTGGGTCCGCACGTAGGCGGCACCGCCGGCTTCGTTGGTGGTCGGGGCCTTGCCGAGCAGGGCGCCGAACAGGCTGCGGAACAGGTTCTTGTTGGCCATGGCAGGAACTCGGTTGGAATGGGCGAACGGTCGGTGCGGGGGATCAGGCGGAACGGGCGATGGCGGGCGAGGAGCGGCCGACGATCCCTGCCAGCAGGGCGGCGAGTTCGGCGAGCAGCCGGTCCGTGTCGCGGTGGATGCCGGGCATCACGAGCGGCGTGCTCGCACCCGTCGCGAGGTCGCGCAGCGCGGCCGTGAAGCAGTGCTGCTCCCGGTCGATGCGCACCTCGACGTCGACAGTCGCAGTCTTGTGCACGGTGACCGTCGTCGTGGTCTCGCCATCGACGACGAACACGTTCGGCGTGCTCGCGTACGGCTGCAGCACCGGCGCGAGCCGGCCGCCGCGCGCACGGAACGCGACCGCCATCGGGGTGGGTTCGAGCAGGGTAGAACGGGTCGTGGTCGTCATCGGGGAACTCCGTCGCCGCCGGTCAGGCGTCGCGACGGACCCGCTAGAGCATCGGCTGTGCCAGTCGCCCCGGGAATTCGAGCGGCGATGCTTAGTCACTGTCGAAAAACGGGTTCTGGCGACCATGTCGCCGCGCCACCCACCCCAGCGGTCGACCCGAGATAGCGTATCCGATAAGTACATAGCCCAATGGCCAAGTCCAAGGGCTACACCGTCGTCAGCTTCCTCGGCGCCCAGCTCGACCGCGGTAGTGGCGACCGCTGGGGCTCCTGGCGACCGAACGTGGCGATGTGCCAGCACGACGACCTGCTCGTCTCGCGTCTCGTGCTGATGACCGACCGCCGCTTCAACAAGCTCTACGACCGGGTCGTCGAGGACATCGCGCTGGTGTCGCCGGAGACCAAGGTCGAGCGCTGCGACTTCGGCGTGCGCGACCCGTGGGACTTCGAGCAGGTGTTCGATCGCCTCTACGGCATCAGCCAGGATCTCACGTTCGAACCGGGCAGCGACGACCTGCTGGTGCACATGACGACCGGCACGCACGTGGCGCAGATCTGCTTGTTCCTGCTGACGGAGACGCGCCACTTCCCGGCGCGGCTGCTGCAGACCGGGCCGCCGCCGGCGAACAAGAAGGTCCCTGGCACGTGGCAGATCATCGACCTCGACCTGTCGCGCTTCGACCGCATCGCCCGGCGCTTCGCGCAGGAACGCGCCGCTGCCCAGTCGCTGCTGAAGTCGGGCATCCGCACCCAGAGTCGAGCGTTCGAGGATCTGATCACGCGGGTCGAACGTGTGGCGCCGGTGTCGAAGGCGCCGAAGCTGCTGATGGGGCCGACCGGGGCCGGCAAGTCGCAGCTGGCGAAGCGCATCTACGAGCTGAAGAAGCAGCGCGGCCAGCTGACGGGACCGTTCGTCGAGGTCAACTGCGCGACGATCCGCGGCGATGGTGCCCACTCGACGCTGTTCGGCCACAAGCGTGGTGCCTTCACCGGTGCCTTGCAGGACCGACCCGGTCTGCTGCGCGCGGCGGACGGTGGCCTGCTGTTCCTCGACGAGATCGGCGAACTCGGCCTCGACGAGCAGGCGATGCTGCTGCGCGCGCTCGAGGACAAGCGCTTCCTGCCGCTCGGCAGCGACAAGGACGTGCACAGCGACTTCCAGCTGATCGCCGGCACCAACCGCGAACTCGGCAGCGCCGTCGCCCGCGGCACGTTCCGTGAGGACCTGCTGGCGCGCATCAACCTGTGGACGTTCCGGCTGCCTGGTCTGCGCGAGCGCATCGAGGACCTCGAGCCGAACGTCGAGCACGAGCTCGAGCGCTGGTCCCAGCAGGTCGGTCGGCGCGTGCACTTCTCGGCCGAAGCGCGGCGGCGCTACCTCGACTTCGCGACGTCGGCCGAAGCGGCCTGGCGCGGCAACTTCCGCGACCTCAACGGCAGCATCACACGGCTGTGCACGTTGGCCGAGGGTGGCCGCATCACCGAGACCGACGTCGACGGCGAGATCGCGCGCTTGCGCAGCGACTGGCGGCGGGACGATCCGTTCGAGGCGGCGAGTGCCGACGGTGGCGAGAGCGCGCGCGGGGCCGAGGCCGACGATGAACTGCTGTGCTCGGTGCTCGGCGACGAACGGCTCGAAGCGCTCGATCGCTTCGACCGTGTCCAGCTGGCCGAGGTCGTGCGCTGCTGCCGCACCACGCGTTCGCTGTCGGCTGCCGGCCGCGAACTGTTCGCGGTCACGCGGCAGAAGCGCAGCATCGCCAACGACGCCGATCGGCTGCGCAAGTACCTCGCGCGCTTCGGCCTCGACCACGCGGCGGTGACTGCTGGCGGCTGACGACCAGGACCGCGCAGTCGCCGGCCTGCCGGACATCGCCGCGTTCGCGCTGCGAACACTCGGCACCGCCAAGACTCACTGCCGATCTCGCCAATGCGCGGTCGGGCGAGGGGCTGCCACAGCGCGTCAGCGCGGCCCTCCGTCAGCGCGGCCCGGCGTCGCGCGCGAGCTGCTCGCGGGCGGCGGCTAGCGCAGCTGCGTGCAGCGGCACGACGATCGGCAGGTCGCAGTCGAACCCGGCGACGTCGAACTCGGCTGGCGGTTGCGCCAGCAGTACCGCATGGCCACCCTGTTCGAGCACGGCGAACACGGCGTAGCGGCCCTGGTGCCCGATCTCGAACTGCCCGGCCGGGGCTTCGTCCTTGGGCCTGCTTTGGCGCGTGACGTTTCGGCCGTCTTCGCGTAGTGCGTCGATCGTCGCCGGATGGGCTGGAGGTGGTTCTTCGTCCGTGTGCGCCAGCAGCGGTTCGGCGTAGCGCAGCCGCAGCAGTTCGAACGTGACGCGGGCATCGCCGAGTTCGCCGCCCCCGCTCGCGAGCGAACAGCGAATCCGCGCCGGCCCTGGCACCTCGACGACGTTGCGGCCGCGCTGCAGTGCGACTTCCACGGTGCCGCCGTTCGCCGGCATCACCAGCGCTCGCCAAGGGCGGTCGGTCGTCAGCACCAATGCGGTGCCCGAGTCGATTGCGGAGGCCGCGCGATCTTCGGCCGTGCCCGCCACCAGCAGGAACCTGGCCTCGACGGGCTCACTGCCGCGCGTCGCGGTGACCTGGAACGTCGCGAGGCGCCCGCGCAGGTCGACGGTGACGTTGGCTCCGCGGGGGCTCTGCTGCCACGCTGCGGCGGGTACGCGCGCCAACGCATGGTCGGCGGCCGATACCACCAGGATGGGGTCGCCGCCGTCGGGGAGCGGCATCACCTGGTGGCGGATGCCGATATCGCTGCGGTACGTCGTCCAACTGCCGCCGCTTGGCTCGATCTGCGCCTCGATCTCCTCGTCGTCGATGTCGGCGTCGAACTGCATCGTCAGGTACAGCAGGCGTTCGGCAGGCATCCGGAGCACGACGTTGCGGGTGCCCGGTGCGAGTTCCGAGGTCAGTTCGCGACGGCCGCTGCTGTTGGCTCGCACGAACAGTGGTGTGGTCGCGCGTCCCCAGAGTTCGAACGTGCCGTCGGCAGCGGTCGTGGCGCTGGCGACCGTCTGCATTGGCGGCTCGCCGGTGTCGGCTTCGAGCCATGATTGCAGCGGTGCACCGCTGCTCGCGTCGACGACCACTCCTTGCACCAGCAGTTGCTGGGCTTCGAGCTGCAGGATGCCGGCATCGAGCGAGGCCGGCATGGCCGCGGCGGTCGCCGGGATCCGCAGTTCTCCGTGCGCGTGCCGTTCTGTCGCGTGGATGCGGACGGAGCGTTCGTCCGGCCGCCGCTCGACGTCGATGCCGCCCTGCCGGTCCGTACGCACCATCGTGCGCTCGCGCTCGGCGGACTCGAGCTGCACCGGCTCCTCGGCGAGTGCTTCGCCGTCCGGTGCCAGCAGGGTGAACCGCAAGCGGCCTTCGGTTCGCCGGTTGCGTTGCAGCACGGCGACGACCTCGCCCTGCTGCCGCGGTCCGACCACCTCGAGCGGTTCGTAGGCATCGCCGTCGATCAGCCACTGCGCGCCAAGTGCGATGGGATGCAGGAACCACTCGCCCGGCTTGGTCTCCGGCCATGCCGGCACTTCGACGCGCAGCGGCAAGGCATCGCGCTGCTGCATCTTCAGCTCCACGGCGATCGGCGCGACGATGGGTTGGCCGTCGCGCGCGAAGCTCGTGCCGCGGATCGCGCCGTGGGGCGCGCACAGGAGTTCGACCCGCGTCCGCGCGGCGTTCAGCGACACCGCCGTCGCCGCTGTGCTGGCGCCGCCGACCAGAGGCCGCAGGAGCAGGTTCGGGGCCACCGGTGTCGCGCGAAACAGGCGCTGCGCATGCCGCACGACGAGTTCGCCGTTCGCGTCGGTGCGGCCGAGCACGTGGTGCTGCAGGCGCTTGATCGCGACGTTGCGATCCCACGAGTAGGCGAGCTCCACCGGCACGTGCGGGGCCGCTGTGCCGCCTGGGAGTTGCGTGTGCACGACGAGTTCGCGATCCGGCATCACCTGCAGTTCGACGGGATCGGTGAGAGCTGCGGCGACGTCGATCCATGCCTGCGCGTAGGCGTCGCCCTTGCGGGCGGTGGCCATCGCCACCCCGCGCGGCAGTTGCGCATACACGAGTCCGTACTCGTCGCTGGTCCTTGGTGCGACCGCGGCGAGCAGCGGCTCGGCGTCCTGGAGGTCCAGAAACTCGATCTCCGCGGCGTTCGGATCCACGCGCACGCTCGCGCCGGCGACCGGCTTGCGCTCGGCATCGACGATGCGCAGTGCGATCGGCGGTGTGGCACCCGCGGTGTCGGCCGCTTGCCGCGCTTCGTTGTCGCCGATGCCCGCAGGCGTCGCGTTCGCGGGCGAGGCATCGTCAGCGATCGCAGCTCCGTTCGCCGCGCGACTGGGTGCTCTGAGTTCGGTGTCGGCGATCGGACCGGCGACGGGGCGCGTCAGCAGCCAGTGAGCGCCCAGCGCCAGCAGCAGCACGGCCGCGGCGGCGACGACGGCGAGTAGCGAGCGGCGAGCGGTGAGCCGTGCTTCCAGCATCGGTGCAGTGTCGGTGCCCTCGGGGCGGCGGGCAATGCCGGCCGCGCGTGCGGCGATGCCCGGGTCGTTGGTGTGCCGAGGCGTAGAGCCGCCGCCAGGCCGCCCCCGATCAGTGGGTGACGACCACCGAGGGTACGCCGAGGCTGATGGTGTTGCTGGTGACCACGACCGACTGCAGGCCGACAACCAGCGCGGGTGGCAACGGCGGCAGTGGCAGCGTGACCGTGTGCAGGCTGTTGGCACCATAGGTCGCGACCGTGATCACCGACACCTGCGCAGGGTCGAGCCACGTCAACCCGAACTGCGTTGGTTGCAGGTTGGTCACTGGTCCGAGCACGGTGGCGAAGGTCTCGTTGGCGGGCCCGTGGCTGACGATGCTCAGCGCGCTGGGGGAGAGAGTTGCCCGCATGCTCGCGAACGGGAACGTCACCGCAACGCCGCCCTGGATTGCCGGCGAGCCGCTATTCGGTTGCAGCACCGTGCTCGGGTCGAGCAGCAGTTCGGTGTTGGTCGCGTGGATCGCGGGTTTCGAGAAGCTCGAAGGACCGCAGGTGAACGTGCTCCGGCTCGCGACCAACCGGCCACGTTCGACGATCGTCGGAAACGAAAACAGGCTGCCGGTGGTCTGGATCGTGCAGCCGACGACTACCACCGTGCTGTCGACTCCGTAGAGCGTGATTGCGGCCGACTCGAGGAAGCACGCCTCGCAGACGACGGTGCTGTTGGTGGCACGGACTCCGTATCCGTCCAGCGAGCCGACGAAGACCTGGGGCGAATTGGTCACCGACACGGTGAAGCGGCGGAAACCGCCGCTGCTGGACAGGTCGCGCAGCGTCACGAAGCCGTCGCAGTCCCGCACGACGATGCCGATGCCCTCGAGCGAGGTGGGCTGGCTCGAGCCTTGCACGGCACGGAACCCGGCCATCGTGAACCGCTGATTTGCCGGCAGATCGCGCACGAGGGCGAAGGCAGTACTGAAGGGCCCGAAGGCCCCACTGATGTCAGCGCCCTGGCCGATCAGCTGAATGCCCTTGTCGATGTCCAGCGTCTCGGAGTAGGTGCCGGCGAGAACCAGCACCGTGTCGCCTGGCGCTGCTGCGACGATCGCCGGCTGGATCGTGGTGTAGGTCTGACCCGGACCGACCACGAGAGTCTGCTGGCCCGTGGCACAGGCGATGGAGAGCGCGAGTGCCGAGAGAGACTTCCACAGCACGTGTTGCATCGTGCGATGAGCGTCGACCAGCCGCGCTCCAGCGTCAACCCCAGGACCCCTTGGCATCGGATCCTGGATGCTCGGGCTCGCAACAGGTCGCCGGTGCGACGCGCATCCTCGCTTCCATGTCGGCAGCCTTGCGGCCGCCGCAGCGGCTGTCAGCGCGGCACGGTGACGTGCAGGGACGTCGCGGGGATTGCCGTGCCGCGACCCACCGCGCGATTCTGTGTTTGTGCCAGCGGCTGCAGCTCGAGTTCTCCGGAGTACCCGTCGCCGCGCGCCCGGGCACTCACTTCGCCGGCTCGATCTCGAACAGCAGTTCGCCGAGCGCCTTCTCGCCGGCAGCGACGTCGTAGCACGCGAGGTCGGAGTACTTCGTCGACGGCTGCTGGTAGCCAGCCGGAACGCCGGCCACGTAGAAGCCGGTTGCGCCCTGCGGCAGCCGCAGCACGAATCGGCCTTGCGGATCCGTAAGCGCGGAGCCGAGTGGCCAATGGCGTTGGTCATCGGTCACGGCGCTGATGACGGCGCGCTCGATTCCGACGTGCGTCGTGGCATTGCGAACGATGCCGCGCACCTCGACCGGCGGCTCCAGGGCGAGCGCCACGTCCGTGGTTTGGCCGGTCACCAATGTCAGGGGTTGCGGCCGCATGACGAAGTCCGCGTGCTGCGCCTCGACGGCGTACTCGCCGGCGGGCAGGCCGCCGATGCGGGCCCGGCCGGATGCATCGCTGGTCCCGGCGAAGGTCACGCGCACGCCCGTGGACGGCCCGCTTCGCTCGAGCCGGAGTTCGACGGCGACGTTCGCGAGCGCCCGCTTCTGCAGATCGCTGACCGTGGCGACGATCACGGCCTCGGGGGACATCGGGATCACCAGGGCATCGGGGAGCTGTCGGCCGGGCAACAGCGCGTTGAACCACTGCGCCTGGGCCAGACCTGGTCCTTCCGCGGCGACGTAGAGCAGTGGCCGCGGCGGCAGGTCGCGCAGCTCGAAGCTCCCATCGGCGGCGACCTGGGCATCGAAGCGATCCGGCAGGCTGTTGCTGAGTCCGGCGAACGAGTGCTCACGCGGGAAGGCGTGGCCGAACGGATCGGCGTCGTCGAGTGCAGACAGCGACAGCGTGCGCACGCGCACCGTGCTCGCATCGACGCCGTCCGGCACCGTCACCGTGCCGCGCAGCGCGCGCGACGGTTCGAGGCGCAGCACAGGCGCAGGGTCGGCAGGAGCCGTGGCGTCGAAGCGCAGCCAGCGTGCGGCTGCGACGAGCTTGCCCGGCACGCGTGCATACAACCACCGGTCGAAGCGGCCGCCGTCGTAGTCGAGGGCGATCGCCGTCGTCGCGACGCCGTCGGCACCCGTCGCGTGCGGGCCGCTGTGTTCGTAGCTCGCGGCGCCCGCGAGCCCTTTGCGATGCTGGAACACATGCACCTCGGCTCCCGCGACCGGCTTGCCGTCGCCGTCAACGCACGTGACGGTCACCCGCGGCAGTTCCTTCTGTTGCGCCGAGGCCAGATCGGTCGCGAACAGGCTGCCGATGCACGCGACCACGAACCTCCCTGCGTTCATCGCCGCACATTACCGCGAGTCGAAGCTCGCGCCGCGCTGGCGCTCCGCCGCGGCGGAATCCCGAAAGACCCGCCATCATCGCGGCTGCATGCCACCGGCTCGCGGTATCGGCCGTTACGAAGGAGTCACGAATGCATGGGCGAGGTGCCCGGCACAGGTGCCTTTCGTTGTGGCGAAGCGCCCGGCGCGATGGCGTCCGTGCGGCCGATAGACGATTCAGCCCGGGCACATTAGTGTCAGTGTCAGTCGCCCTTTCGTCGAGGGTGGCACTTGCTCCCTGCAACGGAGACCTCCCCATGCGCTTGCGAACCGTCGTTCTCCCCGTGCTACTGGCTGCCGGCATCTCGGCCCAGTCGTCGATCGTCATCGCGCCCGGCCTCGGCGCGCTGCAGTACATCTGGATTCCAGGTCCGACCACCAACGAGGTCGGCTTCTTCATGGACATGACGGTCACCCAGACCGTCACGTTCCAGGGCCTGCGCCCCGCGAGCTACACGCCCGTCGATCGCCCGGTGAAGATCGACATGTACGTCACGAATCCTGGGATCACGACGTACGTCGGCAACGAGTTGACGCCAACCAACTGGACCCTGGTCGGCACGGCAACGGCGAAGATCCCGTTGGGCCCGACGGCGCCTTCGTTCTGCTTCGACGCCGGCGTCACGCTGGCACCTGGCACCTACGGCGTCGTGATCGTCGCCACCAACGCCAACCTCCTCTTCAGCGACCTGGGACCGCAGACCTACACGACGCCCGAGTTGTCGGTGACCGCAGGAGCCGTGAGTCCCCAGCTGTGGTTGGGCGCGCCCGCGGCCTACGGGACCGCGAACTTCCACTTCAACGGCACGCTGCTCTATGCGCCTGGCGCCGTCCCACACTCGTGCGCGAAGAAGACCACCTACAACCGCGGTTGCTTCGCCACGAACGGCTCCGCCCACCAGACGTGGACGACCAACGCGGCGATGAGCGCAGCCTTGTCGAATCGCCGACTGACCCTGACGTACGCTGGCGCTGCCTACGCGATGGGACAGTCGCAGCCGACCGTGACCTATCTGCCGCCGTCGCCCGGGGCTACTTCGATTGCCGGCAACAACAACGGCAACACGACGATCAATCTTCCCGGCGCGGCGACGCTCAACTACCCGGGTGGGTCCACGACGCAGCTGGTCGTCAACAACGACGGGCACGTCTCGCCGGCGTCGAACACGCCGTTCCCCGGCCAGCAGTACCAGTTCATGCCGTTCCTGCACGGCTTCCTGAACTCGACGAACCCGATCTGGGCAGTGTGCTGGCACAACTTCAACTCGTTGGAGGCGGGAAGCGGCCTGGTGAAGCACGAGCAGGTCGGCAACCTGTACGTGATCACCTGGGAGAACGTCGAGAGCCAGCCACCGAACGCAGCCAACCCGAGCACGTTCCAGATCCAGTTCGATCTGACGACGAATGACGTGCACTACGTCTACGAGACGATGACGACGCTCGGCGGCAGCCATTCGTACGACGACACGATCGTCGGTTGGTCGCCGGGCGGCGCCTCGCCGGAGTCGGACCCGATCGATGTCACCACGGTGAACGGCCTGATCCTGGCGATCGGCGAAGTGCTGCCGCTCAAGCTGGAGGTCGTCGGCAACGCGTTGCTCGGTGGTTCGATCGACCTGCTGACGACGCAGGAGCCGCTCAACGACCCGTTCGGCGCGAACGTTCTGAGCCTCGGGGAAGTCCCTGCCCCGGGTTTCGACCTGACGCCGTTCGGCGGCGACGGCTGCTACGGGCACATCGACCTCGCGACCGCCGTGACCAACATCATCAGCAACCTGGGCTCGCCCTTCCCGCCGCGGGCGATCACGTTCCCGTTCCCGTCGACGCAGTCGCTGGCGGGGGCGTGGTTCACGAGCCAGTCCGTGTGGCTCGATCCGCTCGCCAACCCGCTCGGCATCTGGGCGTCGAACGGCGTGAAGGTCACGCTCGGGAACTTCGCGCCCTGATCGACGGCGCACGACGAAACGGCCACTCGCGCCTCGCGCGGGTGGCCGTCGTCGTTTCGGCGCCCCGGTGCCGCGGCGCGAGCGGGCGCGGTGGCGTTCGTGCAGCGATTCACTCGGCGCTGCGGCCCGACGTCCATCTGCACGTGGGGTGGTTGGATGGGGTGTACGACTGGGAACCGGGCCGCGGTCGGCGGCCAGCGCGAATTCGCCCGCGCACTGGGCGCCTGCTGGGCTGGCGACGTCGGCGATCGGGCACCGGTGGCCCTCGCCGCGATCCTCGACACGACGCCGGTGTGGAGGCCCGTGCTCGAAGCGATGCGCAACGGCGCCCGGGCGGCCGGGTCGGGATCTTCCGAAACGTCGCTCCCCCGACATGGCCGATCACGGCGGGTAGCGCGGGACCGTAGCTTTTCCATCCCACTCCCTTTGGGCAATTCACGCATCTCTGGACGCCTCCCCGACGGCACGTCGTTCGTGCCCTGGGCCGGCGTCAAGCCCCTCTCCGCGCGCTGGATCTCAGCGCTCGACCCTCACCAGCGCGCGTTGCGCGAGGAGTGGATCGCCCGCCGAGCACGCGCCCGCGAGCGCGGCACGCTGACCGCAGAGCTCGCCCATCGGATCGAGTGCTGGTGGCGTGCTGGACGTCTGCCGCGCGGCGTCGCCGTCACCGACGAGGCGCCCGAGCAGGTTCTTCTCGAACTGGCGTGCGACGCGGCCGTCGGCGCGTCGAAGGCTTCGTCGGGCGCGAATCGTGAGGGTTTCCCGGCGCTCGAGGATCGCGCTCGGAGCGCGTCGCTACTGGGGACGGCGATCGCAGGGCGTCGTGCGCCGAGTCGCACCGACGTAATGCAGCTTCACGCACAACTCTGTCCGTCGCTGAGACCGTCGCCACTCGACGGTCGGCGCTCCGAGAACGTGCAGGCGCGAGGACGTCTGCGGCGCGATCGTGGCTTCGTGCTGGGGAGCGATCGCATCCTGAAGGAGGGCTGTCCGCCCGATCGACTGGAAGTCGAACTCGACGCACTGCTGCGTGCGCTCGCACCGGCAGGAGGATCGGACGAAATCGACCCGGCCCGTGCGGCGTGGGCGTTGTACGCCCTGCTCATGCTCCATCCGTTCTACGACGGCAATGGGCGTGTCGCGCGCTTGATAGCGTCGTTCGTGATGGTGCGAGACGGTGGCATGCCGCTCTTCCTCGCCCCGCGGATGCACGGCGGCTACCTCGACGCCGTGGCGCGCGCTCACTTCGGCGAACCCGAAACGCTGGTGCGGCTGGTCGACACGTGCCAGGGCGTCGTGCTCGAGGACTTGCTCCAGCACATCACGTGAGCGCGCAGACCGCTCCCGCCGAGACTCGAACACGCCAAGTCGTGCTAACACTGAGGAGCCTTGGCGCGTCTTGCATGCGGACGGGCCAATGAACCAGGCCAACCCACGCCGTGCGACAGCGCCGCACGCCCGATGCATTCCCGGGCGCTGGGGAGGACTCCCTTGCGTACGTTGACAGCCTTCTTCCTCGTTCCGCTCGCGTGCCTTTGCCCGATCGCCCAGTCCCGCGGGCAAGCCACGGAACCAGCAGCTCGCACCGTTGCGGTCGTGGGGCTCCAACTCGGCAAGGACGTGCCCAGTTTCATGCCCTGGAATGTCACGGGCCCGCACGCGGGCAAGGCGGCCTGTCCTCTCTGCGTCTACTCGCAACGACCCAGCGCGGCGGTCTGGACCGGCGTGGGCGGGCTGCCGCAGGCGGCGAAGATCGCGGCGGAACTCGACCGCACGATCGAAGTGCTCCGGCCGCGCAACGCTGTGGGCTACGTCGTGCTGCTGCCCGAGGGCTCGGCGACCCGTGCGCAATCGGAGGCGGCGCTGCGTCGCGCCTTCGAGCACACGCCCCTCCGCCATGTGTTCCTGACGATCGCGGACCGCGCCGGGAACGACGAGGATGTCCGCAAGTACGCGCCGTCGGCTTCTCCCGGAACCGCCACCACGACCATCGTGTACGTCAATCGTGCCGCCGCGTCGATCCACCACGACTTCGGCGCGGGCGGCGCGCTGCTTTCCGATCTGCGTCCCGCGCTCGAACGCCTCTTCGCCGACGAGGAGCCGTACAAGGAGATCGCGGTCGCGATGTGCGACGAGGATGAGCCCGGCGAGAAGCTCGAGTTCTACGGGCGTGTGCTCGACGAGCACGGCAACCCGCTGCCCAAGGACTCGGTCATCGCGTACAGCACGGATGCTGCGGGCCTGTACGTGCCGCGAGGGAGCGCCAGTCGTACGCCGCGGATCAACGCCGTCGCAGTGACCAATGCCGACGGCTGGTATCGGTTCCGTACGATCCGCCCCGGCGGCTACCCCGACTCCGACGATCCGCAGCACATCCATCTGCACATCGACGCGGCGGTGCACAAGCACACCTACCGCACGATGGCGTTCGAGGACGACCCGCGCCTCACGCCTGCCAAACGACGAACGCCGCACGCCGAGACCGTGATCGTCTCGCTGCGCAAGAGAGACGGTGTGTGGATCACGCGGCTGGACGTGCGGCTGGAGGGAAGCTGACCACACGAAGCCCGGCCCGGTCGTCGACGGGTGTTCGCGCCCGTGTCAGGTGACAACGACGAGCAGCCGGGCCGTCCATGCCACGACCGCCGCCGTCGTCACTTCCGACTCCGTGAGCGTGCCTGCCCTCGGATCTCAGCGCGCGCGCTGGTAGCCGCTCGCCTGGTCGTCGACCGTGTAGAGCTTGCCGTCGCGCAGATAGAAGCGCTGGCGCTCCTGCAGGTTCATCGGCCGCGAGCCGAGCCGGCCGTAGACGCCGATCTGGTTGCCGCTCTCGTCGACGCCGCGGTCGCGCACCATGCCGGTCGAGATACCGACCGCGGGACCGGTGGTCTTTCGGCTGGCGACGAGCCGTGGCGTCGGTCGGGGCGAGTAGCCGTCCGTGCCGTGGCTGCGCGAGGGCGTCCACAGCTCGACGACACGCAGGCCGTTCTTGCCGTCGGCGACGTAGGCGAACAGGCTGGCGTTGGTCAGTCCGGTCGTCACCGCGGTCGCGTCGTCGATGGTGCCACCGGCGTTGAACGTCTCGACGAGGCGCGGTCGGGTGAACGTGCGCATGTCGACGATCGCCAGGCCGTCCTTGCCGGCCGCGACGTAGGCGTAGGTGCGGCAGAGCCGCAGGCCACGGGCGTCGGCGAACGGCACCGTCGCGGTCGGCACCAGCGTCGGTCGGGTGAGATCGGTGATGTCGACGACCTTCAGGCCGTCGGCGTCCGTCACGGCTGCATACCGGAACTGCACGTCGATCGCGCGCGGCTCCCGCAGCCCTTCGCGCACCGACGCGACGAGGCGCGGCGCGGTCGGTTGCTCGATGTCGACGACGACCAGGGCCGTCGTGGTCAGCACGTAGAGGTAGTGTCCGACGACGATGCCGGCGTGCGCGCCGCTGAGCAGCTGGTCGCCGTTCCACGTCGTTGCGCGGCGCAGCGAGTTGTTGTCAGGGTCGCCGTCGACCAGCGTGTTGACGTCGACGACGATCAGGCCCTCGCTGCGATCGAGCACGTACGCGTAGCCGAACAGCGGATGCACCGGCTGTTCCTGGTTGGCCGGGTCGACGACGCGCAGCGGGTCCATCGGCACCGTGGTCGGCAGCAGCACGGCGTTGGCCCACGTCGACTCCACCTGCATGTCCTGGCCCAGCGGGCTGAACGGCGCGGTGACGATGCGCTGTGCGACGTCCTTGTTGGCGATGTTGGCGATGTCGAAGACGCGGAAGCCGTTCGGCCCGTCGGCGACGAACAAGTACTCGCCGCGAACCTGCGCCGTGCGCGCCGCGGTCGCCGAGTGCGAGTGTGTCTCCGTGAGCTGCTCGCCGTTCGCCACGTGCGCGGCGTGCTCGCGTGGATAGGTCGTGCGGTGGAAGTCGCTGCCGATGACCGGCTGCGGTTCCCAGCCGTCGGTCACGCGCACGGCCGTCACCGAGTCGGTCGTGGCAAGATGCACGAACGAGCCGACGAAGTCGGTCGCGTGCGTGCCGAGGTTGAAGCGCGACGCCAGCGTGGCGTTGTTGTCGTCGGCCTTGGACACGTGGCAGCTGGTGCACTGCTGACCGTGCTCGGAGCTGACCGTGTGCGGCACGTAGGGCGAGAACGCCGTGCCGCTGTGGCCGGAGGCGGCGATCGTCGCCTGCTGGTGCGTGACGATGGCGCGGTTCTCGTTCTCGGCGGTGGCGATCGGCGCCGACGCGGAACGCACCGGCGAGATCCTGTTGCCCTTGACGGTGCCGTTGATGCCGAGCATCAGGCTGTCGGAGCGCAGGCCCTGCGAGTAGTAGCCGACGTCGACCGTGGTCGGTTCGGGGAAGAAGTGGGTGAACTCCTTGCGGCGGTTGGTCTTGCCGGCCAGGTGGCAGCCCGAGCAGCTGATCGCCCACGACGTGTGGCACGTGTAGCAGGTCATGCGCTGGTCGCAGTGCGCGTACTGTTCGGGCGACAGGCTCGCATCGCCGTAGCGTTCGCCGCCCTTCTGCAGCGTCTTCGCGATCGCCGCCTTCTCGTTGTAGGTCTTCGAGTTCGGATCGATGACGTCGGCGACCTGCGGAACCTGCCACTCCTTGTCCGGATCGAGCTTGCTGCGCTGCATCAGCCGGTCGCCCGCCTGCGGCGAGCGGCCGACGACTTCGGCGCCGGCGGCGTCGACCCAGCGGAACTGGTTGCCGCGCGCGGCGCGCGCGAGCTGCAGGTTGTTGCCGCCCGACGGGTTCGAGGTGACCAGCTTGGCCCGTTCGCCGACCGTGCCGTGGCAGTCGGTGCAGTAGATCTCGACCGGGTTGATCATCTCGCCGTACAGCTTGCCGTCGCCATGCACGTCCTGCTGCGTGTGGCAGTCGATGCAGTGCATGCCGGCGCTGAAGTGGTGGTCGGCGAGGTGCACGGCCTTCTGTTCCCAGTCGGGGTCGTCGAACGGCACCACCTTGCCGTCGCGGCCGATCAGCTGGCCTTCGAGGTCGCGCTTGTAGACCTTGCGGAACGACCAGCCCGAGCGGTGCTGCGTCGAGAACTTCAGGTGCTTGCTGTCGGCGTTGGCGATGGTGTGCGCCTGGTCGAGTTCCCTGCCGGCGAGCGGCCGGCCATCGGCGTGGTACATCGACTTGCCGTCGGTTTCGCCGTCCCACCACATCAGGCCGGCGTAGTTGTCGACGGCGCCGCTACCCTGGTGGTTGTGGCAGGTGATGCACTGGCTGTTCGGGATGCGCGTCGTGAACTGGTGGTGGATCGGATGCCCGGGTTCGTCGCGCGGGATCGTCGGGTCGGGGTTGTCCGCCGCGGTCTTGCCGAGGAAGCCGTGGGCGACGAACTGGCCGGCCATCAGCGGATCGGCGTCGTTGGCGTAGACGACGTGGCAGCCCGTGCAGCCGCTCGAACGGAACTCGCCGCTGTAGTCGTTGGTGCCGAGGAACCACAGATACGGGTCGTTGAGCCGCGTCTTGTGGAGCACGAAGTGCGCGAAGTCGACCCGATTGCGCGTGCCCAGGCCGCGTTGCCCGGGACGTCCGCGCTCGGCCGCCCGGAAGATGTTGCCCGGCTGGCTCATGTTGTAGCGCGGCACCGGCAGCAGCGACGGCAGCACGCCGCGCGCCTTCTCTTCGGCGGTCGGCGCCGGCTCGGCGGTGACCGACGCCGACTCGCCGTTCGGCATGTAGAACTCGCCGAGGACGTAGTTCTTGTACGGCAGCACGCCGTTGTTGTAGGTGCCCGAGCCAGGCACCATCGCACTGTGCGCCATGATGCTCGACATCACGCGCTGCGTGATGTCCTGGTGGCAGTTGGCGGTGCCGCACGTCATCTGCGCGACGCGCAGGTCACCGGGGTTGATGAAGCGCACGAACTCGAGCTTCTCCTTGTTGAGGAGTGCATAGCTGTTCTCGGGATTGCGGCTGCCCTGCCACTCGTCGGGGAACGCCGGCGCCACGTGCGCCGCCTTCATCACCGCCAGGTAGTCGGCCGGGAACGGCCGTGTCACTGCCCCGCCGTCCCAGCGCGCGGTCGGGTCGCCGCCGTGGCAGTCGGCGCAGCCGATCGCGGGAACGTTGCGCGGATGCATGTTCGCGCTGTGGATGCCGGTGTGGCAGGACTGGCAGCCCGCGCTGGCGATGGCCTGGCGATCGCCGGAGGTGCGCAGCAAGTCGCTCGGGGGCTCCCAGCTGCCGAGGCCGGTCGAGGTGTCGCGCGCCGCCCATGTGGCGCAGCCGACGGTCGCCGCGAACACGGCGAGCAGAAGCAGGGGAATGCGCTGGCGAGAGAGGATCATGGCGCGCCTCAGAGAACGATGGTGGCGTTGACGAAGAACCCGACGAGCAGGTCGTCGCTGACCAGCTGGTCGAGGCCGCCGGTCGGGACCAGGGCCTGCAGCACCGGCGTGATGACGACGTTGTCGACGCCGAAGGGTCGGTAGCGCGCACCGACGCTGAGGTCGATGCCGATGCCGCGTGACAGCGACTGCCCGAACGTCGCCTCGAGCACGGCCGTGTCCGCGAACTGCAGGTAGCTCGCGTTGCCGACCACGCTCCAGTAGTTCGACAGCTCGGCTTCGACACCTGCGTGCAGGATGGCGAGACCGGGATTGACCGAGTTGGGGCCGGCGGCGGCCTTGCCGCGCAGGTTCGGATAGAAGCTGTTGGCGTTCGAAATCAGCGTGCCATCGACGGCGATCGCCTGGCGGTGGAAGAAGCCGAGCTGGCCGCCAGCGAACTGCGGGTTGTCGAACACACTGTCGAAGCCGTTGCCGTCACCGTCGGTCGGATCGTCGTCGCCCGATGCGTACAGCGCGCTGAACACGTAGCGGCGCCAGCTGTCGGGGATGCCGACTTCGACGGCGGCGAGGTGCGCCGAGGTCGACACCGAGCGGCCGGCGAATGCGTTCTGCTCGTCGTCGCCGAACATCAAGTAGAGAGCGTGCGCGAAGTCGACCTTGCCGAGGCGGCCGTCGCCGAGGAAGCCGAGATAGTAGGCGTCGATCGTCGCGCCCTGCGTGTCGTGCACCCACTGCGTGGTGAGTTGCACCTCGTAGCCCATGCTCAGCATGTCTTCGAGGAACACGTTGGCGGCGAAGAAGGTCTGGTCACGCGACTCGGTGCCGCGCGAGAGGTTGCTCTCGGGGTCCTTCTCGACGAGGTCGAAGAAGGCGAGTTGGTAGTCGATGCGGGACTCGCACAACGAGCCGAACAACTGCGCGCCGTCGTTCTGGTCGACGAAGATGAAGTTGCGGAAGTCGCTGGCGAACGCCTGGCGGCCGACGCGCAGCGAGGCGAAGTCGAAGTAGGGATCCAGTTCCCACAGCAGGGCCTCGGCGAACAGCTCCTGCATGGCGAAGTCGGTCTGCGTGACGCCGCCGCCGATGTCGTCGGCATCGCGCGTGTCGAAGGCGCCGGTCGCGCGCACGCGCCACGTCGGCGGGCGGAACACCGTGTCGCCGTGGAACAGCTCGAACGACAGGAAGTTGGTCGTGCGCTTCTCCAACGCGTCGGGTGCGTTCGCCTTCTCGCGCGACTCGAAGGTGTTGGTGCTGACGACGTCGGTGACGAAGAACAGGTGCTCGCCGGAGATCGGCCGGTCACCCTTCAGCGGGTTGACGTTGTAGACGTCGAGCAGGCCACCGCCGCGCAGGAGCGGGTACTCGCCCGTGCCGTCGGAGAAGAGCAGCGGATTCCATCCCCGCCGCCGGCCGTAGCGATCGAACGGCTCGAGATCGAGGTAGCGGCTCTGCACCGGCTGGTAGCGAACCCGCGGCGTCGCCCCGGGTTGCTGCGCGTCAGGTTGCGTGATCGTCTTCGGGGGCGTCGTCGGCGGCGGCACCCGCCGCGGACCTTCGACGGGGTCCTGCGCCGCGGCAGCGACAGTCAGCGCGGCGGCCGCGAGCAATTGCGGCACCCGAGCGAAGAAGAAGGCGTGCTGCCGACAGCGCGGCGACACGAATCCGCGGTGTGGCGCGGGCGAGAGGTGGGCGAGCAAGAACAACCTCCGGGCACGAGAGCTGAGCGACGCGGCATGGTGCAGACGTGCTTGTCGCGGCGCAATGGGGGGGGCCGTAGTATCGTGACATCGCGCGGCGCCTCGCTCGCCGATCGCGAGCGCTGCCCATGTTCGTTCGCCTGATCCTGATGTTGGCCTGTTGCGCGACAGGAGTCCTGTCGTGGCCAGCGGCAGCGCCGGGAGATCTCCTTGCGACCGGCGCGGAGTGGCCGCAGGAGCCGCGATCGGGGGGGGGTCTCGTGTTTCGGCACGGCTCGCATCTGGCGCCGGATTGGCAACAGACCCCGGCGGATCGCCAGTGGGAAACGCACTGCAGCGTCTGCCACGAACGCGACGAGAATCGCGCGTCCGGCTTCGTCGACGCGGCGACGAAATGCGCGCAGTGTCACCACAACGATCCGGACAAGCGTGGCGGCGATCGTCGCCGCTTGGAGTTCGAAGGCGGTCGGCGACCGGGCGCGTTGGCGTTCGATCATGCGTCGCCGACCCACCGGCAGCGCGATTGCATCGAGTGCCACACGCCGAACGTCGGCCCGCGCGGTGACTTTCCGTATCCCGACGTGCTGTTCTCGCTGCCTGCCGACCTGCGCGCGTGCCAGTCGTGCCATCAGCATGGCGCGAAGGACCCTGCCGCCGGCAAGCAGACCCAGTTCGATCGGGCGGCCGGAGTCGGGGGCGCGCCGGCGGCGTGGGCGGCGGCGACGACGTGCGCGCATTGCCACGTCGCCGGGGCGCCGGTCGCGCGCGCTGCACATCAGCGGGCGACGCTGCGCCCGTTCCAGCACGCGTCGCACCTGCCCGCCGATCCGGCGGCACAGGCTGCCGCGTGCGCGACCTGCCATCAGGTGAATGCAGAGGGTCGCCTCGGCCTCGCCGATCGTGACCAGAAGGTGTGTGCGAAGTGCCACGCTGCTGCGGACGCCGCGACCACGACCGGCCTCGCCGCCGACCTGCAGGTCGAGCGCATGCCGAGCACGTTCACGCACAGCACCAAGGGGCACCAGCAGGCGTGCGACGTCTGCCACCCGCGGGGCCAACAGGGCGCCGAACCGATGGTGCAGCGGCTCTACAAGGACTGCACGACGAGCTGTCACTCGGACTGGCGCATTCCTCGCCACGGATCGTTCGGCTGTGACCAGTGCCACGCCACGACGCCGACGCTCGGACAGAAGGACGCCGGCGACATCGCGATCACGACCGTCGAACGCACCTTCGGGGCCGCGCGATTCCAGTTTCAGAGTCCGCAACACGTCGGCATCACGGCGGGCGCGGGCGGCACGCACCCGAACATGGCCGGGCGCGAGTGCCGCGAGTGCCATCGCAGCACGCCGGCCGCGCTGCAGCAGCGCACCGAGCCGCGCGCGTTCGACCATGCGTCCCATCTGCCGAAGGGACTTGCCGGCGTCACCAAGTCGGAGTGCACCGCCTGCCACGTGCACGTCGTCGAGACATCGTCGCCCGAGCTGCTTGCCCCGTTCCGCAGCGATTCCCTGCGCGAGCGGCGCACGTGCACGTCGGAGTGCCATCGATGCGAAGCGATCGGCATCGAGGAGGTGCGCCGGGCCCTCCCGGTGCCGAAGTTCGACCACAAGCGGCACGAGCAGCACGAGTGCGTCGTCTGCCACGTGCGCGACGGGAAGATCACCTCCGGCCGCGACGCTCTGCTGCAAGGCGGTCTCGGCCTCGCGTGCAGTCAGTGCCACGGTCATCGTGACCCGGAGAAGGCCCGGATCACCGGCGGCTACGACGCGACGCCGCAGAGCCCTGCCTGCTCCAACTGCCACCTGCCGCGGGAAGCGCCGCAGTTCGGGCGCGCGGCAGAGCGTCAGCAGCGCGACGTGTTGCTCGCCGGCGCACTGCAGTTCCACGCCAAGGGCGGTGATTGTCGCTACTGCCACGAACTGAACGCACCCGATCGGCGCAGTGGCACCCCGCTGCGGATCGTCGCCCATCGCACGCTGCACGAGGCGCACGTGGTGCCCGGGGCGGACGGCCGGCCAGGCAATCTGCCAACGGTTTCGGTGGCGCCGACGTGCCGTTCGTGCCACGCGTGGGAACCGCGTCGCTGAGATCCGACGACGGGACGCGGGACGTGCTGCTGCGGGAGGACCGTGCGCGTTGGTTGCGCGGGTCGGGCGCGGGCCAAGTTCGCGGCGCTACGGGCGCGGTGCTTGGGCCTCGCGATGACCGTCGGTGGCGCTCAGCGACGGCTCCGGCGTGTATTCCCCGGCGCGGAACTTCGCGACCGTCTCGCGAACGGAGTCGCGGTGCTTCTGCTCGTACGGTCCGCACTCCTCGCTCCGCGGCGCGCGATACTCGGTCTTGGCGAGGCTGGCCTGCAGTTCCGCGAGCACGTCGACGTCCTCCTTGCGCACCGGCGTGAAGCCCACGGCGCTGGTCCAGGCGCCGACCCGCGGTGTGACCCAGACGTAGTAGGTGTTGCCGGCCGTCAGCACGGCGGCGAAACCCTTGTAGCTCTGCGCCTTGGCGACGAAGAAGTGCTCCCCTGGCGCGCATCGATACTCGATCGTGCTGCCGTGTTCGGCGAAGCCCACCAGCTTGTCGCCGTCCCAGATCGGGTACTCGAGGCCGCCGGCGATGAAGCGGGATGGTCGACAGAACACGACCTTCGCCTCCTCGGGTCCGGGTGGTCCCATCGGCGGCACGGTCTGCATGTAGCTCGTGCACGAGCACATGAAGGGAAGCAGCCACATCGCGCCGAGCTTCGGGATCCTCATGGCGCCATGGTGCCCTGGCCCGGCGTCGCTGTCACCCGATGAGGAGTCGCGCGCCGGAGCGCGGAGCACGTGGGAAGTGCTTTGCATTCTCGAACTACGCTTCGTGCGCGGCGAACCGACTGCGCCGCGCCTGCTGGTGCACCACCCCGATGTCATCCACCTCGGTGCCGCGACGCGCACGCAGGGCACGGCCCGCGAACTCGCGATCGTCGATCCGTGGGGCAACGCGTTGACACTGAGCAGCGAGTGACGACGCATGCAGGGATCGCGCACGGTGCCGGGCCAGCGGCCGTTTCCTGAGGATCGCGCGGGCGAAGAAGAACATCGCCTCGCTCGGCGCTCACCACCCGCCGACGAAGACGATCTGATTCCTGCCCTGGCCTGACTGCCCACCGCTACCTGCCAAGAACGAGTTTGCCGTCGCTCCACCGGGAGCGTTCACTTCTGCCATGAGCGACGCGAAGAAGACCACGCTCCAGCTGATTCTCTGGCCTTCGATCCTGACGCTGCTCGTCAACGTCGGGCGCGTGGTTGGCCAGAAGCAGGGCTGGATCACCACCGCGTCGGGTGGCGGGTTCGCCTGGTTCGGCATCACCTGGCTTGGCTTCCTGTTCGGCGCCTGGTTCGCCTACCGGCTGCGGCGCTCGGGTTCCACGCCGCGGCGGGCCTTCTGGTGGCCCTTGCTGTCGCTCCTGGCGGTCCTTGGCGTCGCCGTGTGGCAGTTCAGTGGCATCGATCGCGCGGACACCAGCGAGGCCGCGATGGAGCCGCTGCGGAACGCCGTGCTGTCCGTTACCGCAATCGCGTTGGCGATGGCGCTCGTGCAGTTCGCGGTCTGGCCACGATTGGCATGGACCCTGCTCGCCTATGCCGTGCCCGCCCGCCTGACGGTGCTCGCGTTGACGTGGCTGGCGAAGAGCCAGGGCTGGGACAGCCACTACACGAAGTTCGGGCCCGCCGGCATCGAGCGCGAAATGGCCGAGACGATGCAGAGCGCAGCCGTTGCCCAACTCGGCTTCTGGGTGCCGTTGACGATCATCGTCGGCACCTTGGTCGGCTGCTTGCTCGCGGGTCGTCCGGCAAAGAAACCGAGCTGAGTCAGCGTGGCCGGAGCCACAACCCGCGCATGCGCCGCCCGGTCGCCGCATGTCTCTGCGCCCTGGCCAGACGCGGGGCGTGCTTGGGCGGGAGGATCGTGGGGTGGGTTCTCGGTTGGTCCGTGACCGCAAGCTCCTCTTGCCTACTCCCGAACGTGTGCAGGCAGGCCGTGCAGCGGGACCGCTGTACGGGCTTCGTTTGCAACTCGGCTGCGAGTAGCCGAAGCGGATGCAGGCGCGGGCTTGGCTGCAGGTGGTTCGAGCAGACCTGTCCGCTGGGCGCGAACGTGGTGGGGATGGGCCCCCAACGGGCTGGCCCGACCGGCTGGACGGGGGGGGGCGCAGGAGGGACGATGACGAGGTGGGTTCCGGGTCGTCCGGGACCCCAGCTCCCTCTTCCCACTCCCGCAGAGGAGCACCATGGGCCAGATCTCCATGCCGGTCGTCGTCGCGGTGGCAGTCGCCATCGCTGTCCCCCTGACCACCGTGTTGGCGCCAGCGCTGGTCGTCGCCACCGACGTGCAGTTACCGGGCACGCAACCTCTCGGCGTCAGCACCCTGCCGCTACCCTCGCAGTGCGACAACTGCCACAGCGGCTTCGACCCGATCAGCGAACCCGATCGGCCGTGGCGCGGCAGCATGATGGCGCATGCCGGACGCGATCCGGTGTTCTGGGCGACCATGGCGATTGCCGAGCAGGACTTCCCCGGGAGCGGCAACTTCTGCCTGCGTTGCCATACGCCGCGGGGGTGGCTGGAGGGAAGAGTCGACGCCGCCAGCAACGGCTCGCAACTGACCGCAGCAGATGCGAATGGCGTCGAATGCGGTATCTGCCATCAGCTGACGAACCCCGACCGCAGCGAGCACATCGGGCAGCAGGTGGCTCCGTACCTCGCTCATGACGGCGGCACACCGCCGACCGGGTTCTACGGCAGCGGCATGATGGTGCTGCTGGGCGGCAACACGCGCCTCGGACCCTATGCACAGGCCAACGCTGCGCCGCATGCCTATGCGCAGTCTCACTTCCATCGCGACTCAGCTCTGTGCGGCACCTGCCATGATGTTTCGAACCCGGTGGTCGGCGACCTTGCCCACAATCACGGCTCGCTTGACCCACTCCCGGCAGGCTCGTTCAGCGGCGTCCCCGGCTCGCCGGTGACCACCAAGGCGGCGTTCCTCAACCAGCCGTACAGCTATGGCGTTGTCGAACGTACGTTCAGTGAGCACCAGTCCAGCGCCTTCGCGAATCTGCGCGTCCGCGACTACGACACGCTGCCCGACGAGCTGAAGCGCGGCATCCTCGCCAAGGCACGAGGCCAGGCACTGCTGGCCGGCACGCAAGGCGATCACGCCGACGGTGCGCCGCGACTGTTCTCCTGCCAGACCTGCCACATGCTGCCGGTCGTCGGCAAGGGTGCCAAACAGGCCCAAGCGCCGGTGCGGACCGACCTGGGCACACACGACCTGACGGGTGGCAACACCTGGGTTCCGGACCTGATCCAGTGGTTCGACCAGAACGGCTTGCTCCGACTCGGCGGCGGACTGTCCACGCTGGAGCGGCAGGCGCTCGATGCCGGCAAGCTGCGGGCCCGAGCGATGCTCAAGCTGGCTGCGGCTCTGGATATCGACGGCGACAACCTGCGGGTCGTCAACCTGACCGGCCACAAGCTGTTCACCGGCTATCCCGAAGGCAGGCGGATGTGGCTTCGCACAACGTGGCTCGATCGCTTTGGGGGCTTGGTCCGTGTCGACGGTGCCTATGGTCCGCTGGCGGTGAACGTGCAGGGCACACCGCATGTGGTCGAGACCCTGCTCGATCCGGGTGATCCCAACCTGCGCCTCTACGAAGCCAAGCTCGGCATCACCCAGCAGTGGGCCAGCCAGCTGTTGGGTTTGGGGGTTCCGGGCTCCTTGCCGCTCGGCTACGACCGTACCACTGGCACAGTCCAGGGAACTCTCGGCGCGCTGGCCGCGGCACCGCCGGGCACCACCGTGTCGACCTTCCACTTCGTGCTCAACAACACGGTGGTGCAGGACAACCGGATCCCGCCCTACGGCATGCGCTACGACGACGCGCGGCCGCGCAATGCCGTGCCGACGCCGATCGGCCAGTATGGCGCGCCCGGTCCCGGTGGGACCTACGCGCATTGGGACACCGTGGCCCTTGCACCGCCGCCCGGCGCGGTCCGTGCCGAGTTCGAACTGCTCTACCAGGCGAGCAGCTGGGAGTACATCCAGTTCCTGCTGCTGGCGAACACCCAGCAGGATCCGTTCCTCGCGATGACGGGGCAGAACCTGTTCAACGGCTGGCGCCAGACAGGCATGTCGGCCCCCGAGCGGATGGCGACGGCGAGTTGGTGCCGCCTGCCCGGCACCGGCGACGACTTGTATCTGCGCAGCGGTCGGGCCGGCGAGCCACTCGACGCCAACTGCGCCAAGACGATCGCCGGCGGACAGACCTTGCGACTCGAAATCGGCAGCTCCGGAGGCACCTTCGTCGGCGGGCTGGCCGCGTTTGCACTGCAGGTCTTCCCGCCATCCGGCCCGTGGCCGACGGAGCTGCTGCCGGGAGTCCAACTCGACCGCGCCGACATCCTTGTCGCGGTGGCCGCCCTTCCAGCAGCCGGCGCCACGCTCGACATCCCGGTCCCGGCAGCCGTGAGCGACCTCATGGTGCGAGCACAGGGACTGGTGGTCTCGGAACTGACGCTCAGTGGCTTCCTCGGCACGTCACCGGCGCACGACTTCTTCGTGCCTTGAGTGCGCCGGCGACGCGGCCGCCGGCCTCGTGGTGCATCCGTGACGGACGCCGTGCGAACATGGCCACGATGGCCGGCACGTTCACGTTGCTCTACGACTCGCTGTGCCCGATCTGCCGGCGCGAAGTCCACTGGCTGAAACGGCGTGATCGCGACGGTCGGTTGTCGACGATCGACATCGCCGCCCCCGGCTTCGACCCGGCTCCGCTCGGGTTGTCGGCTGAACGCGTGGTCGCGCGCCTGCACGGCATCCAGGCCGACGGCACCGTCGTCGAGGGCATGGCGGCGATGCGCGGCGCGTGGCGGGCGGTCGGGCTCGGCTGGCTGATCGCGCCGACCGGCTGGCCGCTGCTGCGCTACCTGTACGATGGCCTGTATGTCGTGTTCGCGCGCTACCGCGTGCCGCTCGGTCGCCTGTTCGGCCGGCGCGCGGCGAGCTGCGACACGGACCGCTGCGCGAGCCGTTGAGCGAACGTCACGGCACTGCCTGGCGCGCAGCCAGCGCGGCCGCTTGGGGACGATGCGGCTGTCACTGGTAGTGCCCGGTTCGGGCGCGCCGGCTCAGCGCGCGCCGCCCGCCAGCGGTTCCTTCGCCGCGATGCCGGCGGTGTACTTCGCGTACAGAAACACGTTGGCCTTCAGGTTGCCGAGCTGCGCTCGGATCAGCGGCTCGACGTGGGCCCAATCGAGGCCACCGACGCCGGTCGCGAGCCGCGGCAATGCGACACTGCCGATCTTCTCGGCCTCGATCAGCTTCTTCAGTTCGTGCAGCGCGTGGTTGACGTGCTCGGTCTTGGCGCGGCCGGGGTGACCGCCGACGCGGGCGGGCGGATCCTGCGTCATCAGGTTGGCGATGCGCACCTTCTGGCCCTTGCCGTCGACGCCCTGCCACAGCCACAACGAGCCCGGCTTCGGGTTGTTCTGGTGGCAGAAGTTCCGGAAGTCCTTGTGCATGCCCGGGAACCGCTCCCGCAGGGCGAGGGCGAGTCCGGACTTCCAATCGTCGTTGGGGGCAACGCCGTGGGCGAGCAACTCGGCCTTGCTGAGGAGAAGGTCACCTTCGAGAGAGTGAATCATGGACCGCGCATCTTCGCATGCGCCGCACGTGGCAGCACTCTTACTGATGCGAAGGGCTGGGCCGGCTCAGAACTACGGTACGCGCACCAGCAGCCGATGCCCTGGACCGACGCACGCGAAGAACCGGCCGTCCGGCGAGAAACCGTGGCAGTAGCGCGCGGGTCGCTCGTGCGCCTGGCCCAGGGTCCGCGCGGTGCCGCGCGTAACGGTGATGGCTCCGGCCACCGCACCGTGCGCCGTCCGGTCGCGGCGCTGCGACAACATCAGACCCACCGCGACCTGATCCCAAGGCAGCAACTCGCCGTCACCATCCCAGCGTTGCCGCCGCGCCTGCGGCTCGGCGACCAGAGCGTGCGGCGTCGCTTGCCAGGTGCCGGTTGGCGTACGCGTCCAGAGGGTCTCCGTTTGGTTCTGGTTCTCGCTTTCGGCCAGGAGGGGCGTCCAGCGCACCAGGCAGCGCTCGGGGCCGCGGCCGCCGAGCAACCAACCGGCGGGTGGCGTGGTGACGGCCGAGAACTGGTTGCCTGCCGCGTCGCGCCCACGCTCCGAAGTCGCCCCACAGACCGTCTCCCGCTGCGGCGGCACGTTGCCGACGGGAAACGTCCAACGTTCGACCGCGGCGCCGAGGAAGCCCACGAAGACCGATCGATCCCCAGCCGGTTCGAGCGCCACCGGCAGGCCGGGCTCACCATCGATCGCGTGGACCACCGCCGGTGCGATGGAGGCCCCTGGCACGGCGTCGCCGCACAGGAACACTTCGATCGCTTTGCCGCGGGCGACCAGCAATGTCGTCGCGTCGAGGAAGTGCAGCGCTGCGGTGCGATCGATCGCGCCCTGCAGGTCGGTCGCCAGCGACGGATCCTCGCGCTGCAGATCGCGCAGTTCGACCACACCGCGGGCGCCCGGCATCGCGACGAAGCGCCCGTCCGGCGAGAACGCCAGGGCGGTTCCCTCGTCGTCGTAGCCTAGGAACGCAGCTGCTCCGTGGGCTGCGAAGTCCGAATGTGGCCCACGCGCCGCGCCGAGCAGTTCGAGTTCGATGCGCGGCCCCGGTTGCTCCGCCTGCTGTGCCGACAGTCGCACGATGCCGGCGGCGGCTGCCGTCGGCCCGTGCGGGACCGCGATCGCCGCGGAGCAGCGCACCAGCAGGGAGTCGTTCAAGTACAGATCGAAGGGCAGGTTGAACACCGGCCGGGGACCGGCGTCGCCAGCCGGCGCGGTCGCCGCCGCCCACGGCGTCGCCTGCGCGAAACCGGGCTCGAGCACGAGACTGCGCCGCCACAGCAAGCGGATGTCGAGTGGCACGCTGGCGACCTCGCCGAGCAGCCGCTTCAGGATCGGATCCGAACTGAGCAGGTTGCAGATCTCGAGCAGCTGCAGCGTCGCGACCGCCACCGGCAACGGATCGTTGCGCTGCTGTGCGAGCACACCGGCGGTGAAGCTCGACTCGAGGATCGCGTCGAAGGTGTCGATGCGCGAGCGCTGCAGTTCGGTGCCGGCGGCATCGGTCAGCAGCAGCCGCAGGCCCATCTTCCGCGTCGGGCGCGACGCCAGGCGTCGTTCCGGTTCCTTCTGCCGCACGAGGATCAGGTGCGTGTCCAGCCTGGGGTCGTCGCGGTCCACCTCGAGCTGCAACAGGCGCCGGGTCACGCGTTCGCCGTCGTGCAAGGTCACGCCGTAGAGCAGCCGGTCACCGTGCCGCAGGCCCCGTTCCCCGCCGAGGTCGAAGCCCGGCAGCAGCGACGTTGCGCCCGGAAAAGCCGTTGGTGGGCTCGTCGCCGCGAGCACCACCGCGGGCACGTCCTCCGGCCGCACTGCGCGGCAGGCGCCGAATGCCATCAACACCAGGAGCGACCAGCGCGTGCTGTGCACCGGCGCAGGATACTCCGGCGAGATCGGGGCCGGCCACGATCGGCGCGCATCGCATTCGCGACCGCGTTGCACTCTGCGGTGGCTGCTGAGCGTTGGCGTTCCGCGCCCAGGTTGCGCTGGTCGTCAGCGGTACTCGTTGGCGCCGTACTGGCAGCAGGCCGGAACGCAGGCATCGACGCGGACGAGCCACTGCCCGACAATCGGCGCATGGATCGCAACCGGATGTTCGCCCTGGGGACGTGGATTCCCGCGGCGTTTTGCTTCGTGCTTGCCGTGCTGCAGTTCGTGTACTCGTTGACGGCGTCCGGCATCTCCACGGCCTTCTTGTTCTTCCTGCCGATGTGCTTCGTCTTTGCCGGCATGGAGAACCTCGCGCTGCATCGCCGCCTGGTGGCGCTCGAGGCCCGGTTGCCACCGAGTGCGCCTCAGCAGCCGAGCTGACGGCGCTCGTGCATCAGGGGTTCGCGCGCCGCGAGCTGCGTTCGAATCCCTCTCCCTCCGCCGTGCTTTCGACCCGAACGGCACGCAGAGGCGTCGGTGGCCCGAGGCCGCGCGTGCTCGCCTGTGCCGCAGCCGACTACGGCCTCACGTGCAGGAACAGCGGCTCGGTCACTTCCGCGCACCCCGCAGGCGTCAACATCGCTCCCTGGATCACCAGGGTCACAGGAGTCAGCAGTGGCGGGAACGGCACGTAGACCCTGAGTGGGTCGCCGAACGCGATCACAGCCGCAAACGCAGATGCCGGGCCGATGTAGTAGGGCACTGGCGAGCAGAACATTGGCGGCAGGCCGACGGGAAACGGCCGCGGCACGAGCGCGAAGTCGAAGAACGTCGCCGCGATTTGGGGTGGTGGTTGGATGGGCACATCGAAAGCAACCTGCAACGGCAGCGGGCTGGCGCCGACGGCCGGCATCTGCTCGACGACCATGGAGTAGCCGGACGTACCCAGCACTGCCTCGCCGAGGTGCTGCTCGATGTCGAGGGTGCGGTCGATCGCCGCAGCGGTGTTCGTCGTGCCGCCGAACATCAGCGTTCGGCCGGTCGCGACGTGGAACGTGGCCGCTGCGTTGCTCGTCGGCGACGGCAATACCCCGAACGATGGCTGCCAGGAGTCCCCGTCCCATTCCCAGCGGGCATCGAACCGGTTGGACGTGTTCGGATCGATGCCGCCGTCCAGGATCGTGCGTCGCTTGATCGGGTCGTAGACCATCGTTGCTTGCACACGCATCTCCGGTGCGAACGGGTGGTAGACATAGGTCCACTGATAGGTGTTGAGGTTGAACTCCTCGGTGCCAGGCACCAGGACGCCCTGAGCGTCTCGCCCCCCGTAGACGACCAGCCGATTGCGATCGGGATCGAACGCCATGGCATGTCCTTCCCGAAACGTCGGGGCCGGGTACGAGCCGAGCCAATGGGGGTTGGCATTGGAGTACTGGTAGGCATAGAGCTCGGCCGACGCCGGTTGGGCGCCGGCGATGCCCCCGCGAAGCCACACCAACCCGTTGTTGTCGGCCGCGGCTGCGGCGTTGCGACGGAAGAGCACATTCCATCCCAAGGTGGGGTTGGGCCGCTGCGTCCACGTTCCGGCAATGAAGGTCCAGTAGTCCGTCAGCAACGTGCCGTTGGTGGCGATGCCCCCGAAGAGGAACACTTCGCCCGGGGCCGGCGAGACCATGACTCCGCCAAAGCGAGGCGGCGGTGAAGCCCCTGCCAACTGCTCCCAGCGCTGGCCATCGAACTGCCAGGTGTCCCCGAGAGCCGTGCCGGCGGCGGAGCGACCGCCGAACATCAGTGGGCCGTTCACACCATCGTCAACGAGCATCGCCTGGCTGCGTGCCGGCGGCGTGACGGTCGACTCGGTCTGCACACTCCAGTCCGAGCCGTCGAACACCCAGATGTCCTGCCTCGTGACGAACGTGTTGTCGCGACCGCCGAACAGCACGCACTGCTGACGGGCTTCGTCGTAGACCAACGTTGCGCCATCACGGGCCGGGGGACTCGTGAGAGTCGAGACCGTCGTCCACTGCACACCGTCCCATTCCAGCGTCTCCGCGATCACTGCACCGCTGACTCTGCCGCCGAAAGCGACCACCTTCTGGCGGGCCGAGTCGAAGGCGAGAGCTCGCCCGGTAGCGAACGTCGCGGGGGCTGTAGTCGGGGTCCACACGGAGTTGGCCCAGGTGAAGGCCCCCATGTCCGTCAGCAGCAAGGGGCCGCGCGCGGGATGGAAGACGAACCCGCCGAAGTGGTCGCCGGCCGCCGGCAGTGGAATCGGTTGCCAGGTCTGGAACGGCGCCATCGTCCATGCCGTCACAGCCGGCGGACTGGTCTGCTCGAACACCAGAACGGCCTCGTTCGCGTTGGCGTCGTAGACCATCGCCTTGCGCATGACCCCGACGCTGCTCGGAACCGGCACACCCGCTGGCTGCGCCGGGAACCAGCTGCCGTCGCGGATCAGCGTGCCGACTTCCGGGCTCCACGCGAACGCCGTGGGCACGCTGTCGGGTTGCGGGTAGGGCATCGGGCAGATGGCCGGGTTGCCGGAAGTGCCTGGGCCGCCTGGGTAGGGACCGGTGATACCCTGATCCCCGGGAAACAGGACACCCCCGCGCCCGTGCCATTCCGCGACGCCGTTCTGGCTGCTGATCACGATGCGGTTGGTTTGGCGATCGAAGTACCCGCCGCCGGGCACCCAATCGACGCCAGGAGCCCGACCCCGCTGAAAGCCAACGTTCCACTGTGCGGTCGCAACGTCGGCGCTGGCGATCGCCGCTGCCAACGCAAGGGCCAGCCCGGAAGCCGAGGGGATGTGATCGCGGAGGTTGGTCATGCCGGGTGTAGTGCGGAAACCGCGCCGGCCATGCGCAGGAATTCGGAAGGCGCATCAGGAACTCGTGGGGGGTAGCTGCGACTTCGTCGGGCTTCCACGAGCGAACGGCGATGCGGTCTGGCGTGCCGGCGGACCGCGGCGTCGGGCGCCGATGGCTCCCGCCACGTGCTCCCGCTCAGGGACAGAACCGATCGGGATCTGCGCGCCATCCTCGATCGCCGCCTCGCGCCGTCGCCGAGCGGCGTCGCATCAGCACGCAGCGGCGCGGATCACTCTCGGTCGAGGATCGCCGACAGCGCAACCAACGAGCGCGACAGCAGCGTGCGCACCGCATTCTCGGTGCGTCCCAAGATCCTGGCGACCTCGGGGATCGGGAGTTCCCCGAGGCGGGCCAGCGCGATGACCTCGTGCTGCTCGGGCTTGAGTTGGTCCAGCGCCCGATAGAGCGCCTCGCCCGCCTCGCTGCCGATCGCCACGCGGCTCGGCGAAGCCAGCCCTGCACGAGGGTCGACGATGCCCTCCATTTCTGCCGACTCGCGATCGTGTTGGCGCTTCTTCGTGCGCTGGCTGCGGAGGCGCATGCGCACCTTGTTGACGGCGGCGGTGAACAGCCAGCTACGGAAGCGCGCCTCCCCCTGCCAGGTGAAGTCCGGCCCGGCCTGCAGCAGTTCACGGCAGGTCGACTGCACGAGGTCGGCGACCGACTCGTTGAGCCGCTGCTCGGCATCGATCTTCGCCCGCAGGAACGCGTGCAGCCGCGGCAGGTAGAGCACCAGCATCCGGTCGATGCTCACGGCGTCGCCGCGCGACGCCGATTCGGCCAAGGCTCGATCTGCGCTGTCGTTGGTCTCGGTCACCGCGGGTTGCTTCGCCGAAAATCCGGCCGCACGCCCGCAAGACCCGGGCGCGGCCGGCACTGTACCATCCAGACTCCCGCCTCGCTGGCCGCCGGATGCGGGTCCATGCTGCCATGAACACGCCGGACGCCCTGCTCGCCGACCTGTTCGCTCGTCCCGACGACGAGTGGCGCGCCGGTCTCGAGCAGCTCTGCCGCGAGCATCCCGAATGCGAGCCCGAGCTGCGGCGCCGGTTCTCGCGTCTCGAACAAGCCGGCGTGGCCATGCCGATCGAGAACAAGGCGCAAGCACTCCAGGATGCGCCCGAACACTTCGGCCCCTACCGCCTGCTGCGGCGGCTCGGCGGCGGCGGCATGGGCGTCGTGTGGCTCGCCGAGCACGAAACGCTGCACCGCGAAGTCGCGATCAAGATGATCCGACCCGAGCGGTTGTGGTTCGACAACGCGCGCGAGCGCTTCCAGCGTGAAGTGGAAGCGGTCGCCCGGCTCCGTCACCACGGCTGCGTGCAGATCCATCAGGTCGGGGACGTCGACGGCCTGCCCTACTTCGCGATGGAGTACGTGGCCGGCGCCAGTTGCGACCAGCTCACGGCGGCCCTGCGCGCCACCGGCAAGCCGCCGCACGAGCTCACGGGCGCCGACCTCATGGTGGCCTTGCGTGCCCACCGCGGCTCCGTCGAGAGCGAGTCCTCGGAGCTGTTCGCCGGCAGCTGGGTGCGCGTCGCGGTCCGCATCGCGCTGGCGGCGGCCGAAGCCCTGGCGCACGCCCACGCGCGTGGCGTCGTGCACCGCGATCTCAAGCTCGGCAACCTGATGGTGAGTCCCGAAGGACGCGTGGTCCTGATCGACTTCGGGCTCGCCGTCGCGGAGGGCACGTCTCCACTGACCAGCGCTGGAGCGCTGCTCGGGTCGCTGCCGTACATGGCGCCCGAACAACTCCGCGCAGAGGCGGCCGTCATCGGCGAGCGTACCGACGTCTACGCCCTCGGCGTCTGTCTCTACGAGCTGTTGGCGCTGACCGGACCGTTCGCGGCGCGGAACGAATCGGGCTTGCGCAGCGACATCCTGGCCGGCAACGCCGTGCCGCTGCGCGCGCACAACGCCGCCGTCGCCAGCGACCTCCAGGTCGTGGTCGCCCGCGCGATGCACGTCGATGCCGAACGCCGCTACGAGTCGGCGTCCCACTTCGCGGCGGATCTGGCGGCGGTGCTGCAAGATCGCCCGGTGCAGGCGCGTCGGGATGCGCTGCCGGCGCGGCTCATGCGCTGGGGCCGCCGCCGGCCGGCGCTGGCGACGGCGGCCCTGCTGTCGCTGCTCGCGTTGCTGATCGTGCCGACGGCGTTCTCCCTGGCGATCGCCGGGCAGCGCGACCGCGCACTGGCCGCAGAGCAACTGGCGCGGCAGCGCGAGTACGGGGCGAACATCGCGGCGGCCAGCGATGCAATGTTGGTGGGCAACGGCGAAGAGGCGCGCCTGCGGCTGGAGGCCTGCGCGCCGGAGCTGCGCGACTTCGAGTGGCGATACCTGAACCTGTCGCAGGACGACAGCCTGGCGACGATCCGGGTCGGCACCCGGCCGGTTTCGGCGGTGGCGGTCGTACCCGACGGTGGGTTGTTGGCCGCGGGCAGCGACGATGGCCGCGTGTGTGTCGCCGCGGTCGACGGCAGCGGCACCGTGCGCGAGGTGGTGGCAGCCGGCGGACCGGGCATCACTGCCATCGGCTTTGGTGTCGGGGCCGCGGAGTTGTTCGTGGTCGATGCCGCCGCGACGTTGCGCGTATTCGAGGTGGCAACGGGCGACCTCCGCCGCGAACGCGCTGCCTCGCAACCGCACGAGGCACTGTGGCTGCCCAACCCAGTGACCCACGTCGTCAGCGACGGCGGCGGCGCGCGACTGCAGTTGCTCGACGCGACGACGCTTGCAGCGTCACCACCGGTCGGCCTGTCGCTGCAGGACGGCGTCACCGTTCGCAACTACGGGATCGATGACAACGAGATCGTGTCCGGCACCAGCCGTGGCGCGGCGATCTGGAACCTGGTCGACGGCAGCATCGCGGCCTCGCTGGTGACCATGCAACCAACGGTGGTGCTCGGCGCGAGTGTGGGATTGCAGAGCGTGCTGCTCGAGTCCGACGGCATCCCGACTCTGTGGCATCGAACCGAGCAGAAGGCCGTGCCGGCAGCCATCGACTTGCGTGGTCGCCCGCCGCTCACGACGTTGTTCGTCGACGAGGGGCGCCACATCGTGCTGCCGTTCGCCGACGGCGACATCCATGTGTACGACGTGGCGCAGTCGCGCACGGTGCGCACGATGCATGGTCACCAAGGGGCCCTGACCGCGGCGGCGGCGGTTCCGCATTCCGCGTCCTTCGTCACCGGCGGCGAGGACGGCACGGTGCGGCGGTGGGACTGCCGAGTGCACAACGGGCAACTCGAGCTGCTCGGGTATGGATACGGTCGTTCCTTGGCGATCGGCGAAACCGGGCACCTGCTGACCGGTGGCGAGGATGCGGTCGTACGCGCAACCGACGTCGCCACGGGTGCGCCCATCTGGTGGGGAGACAGCCAGCACTGGGTCAACGGTGTCGCCGTGATGCCGGGCAGCGACCTTGTCGTCTCGTCGTTTCACGAACGACTCGGGTTCTGGTCCGCCAGCGATGGCACATCGCGTGGGTGGTTGGACCTGCCAGACAGTGGGATGGCCAGCCGACTGTTGATGCTGCCAACGCACGGCTTGCTGGCGGTCGCCTCCCGTGTGGGGCGAGTGACGCTGGTCGCGGACGAGCCTCGACGCGTGCAACGGCAACTGGACGTCCACCAGGACTTGATCACGGACCTGGCGTTCGATGCGGCACGATCACGGCTGTGGACCTGCGGGCACGATGGCAAGCTGCAGTGGTTCGCAATCGACGGCGCCGATGCCCCGGTGGTCGTCGATACGATCGATGGCAAGTTCGAGTCGATGGCTCTCGCTGGCGACACGATCTACACGAGCGAGGCGAGTGCCGACGGTCGCCGGGGCAGCCTCTGTGAACGGGACGCGGCGACCGGCGAAATCCGACGGCGGCGGGCAGTCGCCGAAATCGCGACGGTCGTGCGGGTGCTCAACGACCGGCGCCTGTTCGTGGGCACACAACACGGACACCTCGCGTTCTGGGACCGAGTGGCCTTCGCATCGGTGCTCGATCAGGTGAAGTTCTCGATGCCCGTGCGCAACCTGGTCGTTGCGCCGGACGCCACGTGGGTGGCGGCGATCGCGAAGTCAGGGGCCCCACTGATCCTGCGCGGGGACGACTCGGCACCGCGCGACGCCGAGTTGGTCCGCCGGCGCGTGAGCATCGAACGGGCCCGGGCGCGTACCGTCGAAGCGATGCAGTGCCATTGGCCGCCTCGCGCCGCCCGCTCCTTGCGTGCCAACGCAACGTTGTCGACCGCCGAACAGGAGTTGGCGTTGACGCTGCTGCCGCCGCTTGGCTCTTGGACCGTCGGCGCAGCCGGGCGTCGGCTCTTCACGGCGCCCATGACGTCAGCGGCGCGCGATGCCCTGCGCCCGCAGTTCGAAGCCATCGCCGAGGGATTCGCCGCCCTCGGGGATGCGTCCACGCTGTGGTTGCGATGCGCATACGCGCTTGCCGCAGTGCGCATGCAGCAGCCTCGAGCGGCTCTCGACGCCTTGGCACCGGTACGGATCGACCCGAAGGTCGGCCCCGACCACGAGGAGGGCTTCTTCCTGCAGGACGTGACCTTCGTGCGCAGTCTTGCCCACCTGCAGTTGGGCGATCGCGCTGCTGCAGTCGTCGAACGCGAGCGACTGGCGGAGCTCATCCGTGGCGAGTTCGCCAAGGACGAGCGTGCGCACCTGTTCCTGAGCGAGCTCGACGCCGAGCTGCGCTGAGACAGCGCGCCGGCCCGGAACCGAGGCCGGCACGATGCGGCACCAACCCGAAGCTCGATCGGGTCGAAGTCGTGGAGTTGCCGACCTGCAGCGGCCGCAGCCCCGATGCGATGGCTGCTGGCCTTCCTGATCGTCGCTGCGCTGCTCCGCGGACAGCAGGGATGGTCGCGGCGCACCGGGCTCGGGCGGCTGCGGGGCGACTTCCACTTCCGGCCGGGAGGCCGTGGGTGGTATGTGTCCCTGGCCCGCAGCCTGGTGCTGCGCCTGAGTGCAGCCGGAGTGGGCCTGCGGATCTGACCCGTGATCGACGTCGTCGTCCTGTTCTTCCTGCTCGGCCTTGGCGCGGGGCTGCTGCGTTCGGAGCTCAAGCTGCCGGCGGCGCTCGCTCATGTTCGCGAGCGCTGGTACGACAACTACGCGATGGTCGCCTTCCTTCACGAAGTGGAAGTGCTCCGCCCCGACAAGTTCTGACAGCAGCGGTCTTCGTGCGTGCTCGCTGACGGCGCGATCGCCCACACGGCCGTAGGGCCTATCTCATTGCGCGGTGAAGCCGCCGTCGACGGTGATCGTCTGGCCAGTGACGAACGACGCCTGCGACGAGCTCAGCCACAGCACGGTGTCGGCGATCTCCTCCGGCTTGCCGACGCGGCCGATCGGGTGCAGCGACGCCAGGAAGTCGCGCGGCACCGGCTCGGTGAAGCGGTCGAACATCGGCGTCTCGATCGCGGCCGGCGCCACCGCGTTGACGCGGATGCCGAGCTTCGCGTACTCGAGCGCGGCGTTCTTGGCCAGGCCGATCACCGCGTGCTTGCTGGCGCAGTAGGGGCCGGCACCGGGCATGCCGACCAGGCCCGCGATCGAGCTGGTGTTGACGATCGAGCCGCCGCCGCCCTTCAGCATCGCCGGGATCTCGTGCTTCATGCTCAGGTAGACGCCCTTTACGTTGATCGCGAACACGCGATCGAAGTCGGCGTCGTCCTGTTCGTGCGTCGGCTTGATGACCGAACTCTCGATGCCGGCGTTGTTGAAGGCGATGTCGAGGCGGCCGTAGGCGCGCAGCGTCGCTTCGACCAGATTCTTGACGTCGGCCTCCTTGGCGACGTCGGCGCGCACGAACAGGCCGGAACCCCCGGCGCGTTCGATCAGCGCGACGTCGACGCGCGCGACGACATCTACAACCCGCGTGCTGTGCTACGAACAACGGATCGGTGCCCGTCCGTTCGACTCGAAGACGGTTGCGTGGCGCAGTCCAGGCCATCTACCATGCGCCGGCCACCTCTTGTGGAGGACAATGCACTCGACACCTCGCACTCTTCGAGTATTCAAGAAGTAGAGCCACATGGCGAACTTCCTTCCTCTCAAGAAGTACATGTTCTTCTGCCTCGACAAGATGCTCGCGGCATACCCGATGTCATCCCCATTTCTCGACATTGGATGTGGCGTTGGCGACGTCAGTCGGCACCTTGCCACGAAGGGCTGGAGCGGAAAGGCGATAGACTATTCCCCGCAGGCAGTGGAGCGGGCGCGGGCCAGCCTCGCCGCCTACCCGAATGTCCATGTGGAGCAGAAGGCGCTCGACGCCGAAGTCGGCCAGTATTCCACGATCATGATGTGGGATGTCATCGAGCACATCGAAGATGACGTCACCGCCTTCAAGAAGGTCGGCACCCTGCTCACTCCCGGTGGATACCTCTGCATAGCCGTTCCCAGCAACCAGATCGAATGGCGTTGGGACGACGATTTCTACGGCCACTATCGCCGCTACAGCCTCGAAGAAGCGCGCCGCAAGGGTTTGGAGTCTGGCCTCGAGCTCGTCGAAGCCTGGGATTTCACCTACCCGGTCTTCTGGCTCATGCGCCGTCTCTATACCCGCGTGAAGAGCGCCCCGGCACAACCCGAAGACAGCAAGGACTCTCGCACCCAGGCCAGCTCCACGGTCAACGCCTGGGACGTTCCCCTGCTCTCAGCGTTGCTCAACGCCAGCACCTTCTTGTGGATGCCAATCTACTGGCTGCAGTTCCACGTCTTCCGTCGCCAGGTGCGGCGCGGGCATGAGATGTTCGTGCTGTATCGAAAGCCTCTATGAGAGGCTGCTCGAGTTCCGCCTCGCGACACAACGTCAATGCCTCGTAGCAGGGGCGCCGCCTGTCCGACTTCGTGAGCCGGGGTGCGCTACCTGGCCAATGGCACTTCGAGCCGCTGCGTACTCACCCACTGCGTCATGGTCGTCGGGAGGTGGAATGCCTGGCAGTAGAGCGTGAAGTTCGACAGGTACTCGGGCAGCGGAATCACGGTGGTGAGCGGCAGCCACGAGAAGCCGCTCATTTCCACGATCGCGATGTGGTCGGGTCCATCGATCGGGACGAGCAGCGAGCAGCCGTCCTGGACGAAGGAGACACCCTGGAACACGAACTGGGTCGGCGCGAGGCCGAGAACCAGCACGGCTGGGCCGGTCGAGACCATCCCGACGAAACTGCCACTGGTGCCGATTCGCTGGGGCCCATACCAATCGATGCTCGCGGAGCTGCACGATGCACCCGTCGTCATCACGGGTGCAGCAACGGGGAACTCGAACTGGTCGAAAGTCACGTAGTTGGGCCCGGAGTTGCCGTTCTTCGCGTACGCGATCGCGAACCTCCGGTTGAACAGGCGGCTGACGCCGCCACCGATGGCGGTGTCACTGCCCGCCGGAGCGAACACCGTCTCCGCCTGCAGCTGCTGTCCGCGGTAGCCAGTGGAACGGAAGTACAGGTTCTCCGTCACCGTGCTGCGGAACGTCAGTCCCCACGTGCGCGAGTATCCTTCGACAGCGAGGCCGGTGAGTTGCAGCCGGGCATCGGCATTGCTCTGCAGCACCACCGTCCCGTTCGGTTCGGATGGCACGCCATTGATCCACCGCAGCCGCACGGTGCGAATCTGGTGACCGTTGCTGCCGGTCGGCTTGCCCGGCTGCTGGGCCAGGGTCGACGTCGTGAATGCGACGAGCAACTCCCCGTCGACGCCGTCGATCTGCGGCGCCAGCTTGTGATCCGGGGAGCCGCTGTCGACGAAGTGCGCTGCCGACACGGCTCCCGTCTGGCTGACGTCCCGCACCGCGACACGCCAAGCGTTGTTCGTGCCGAACGTCGAGTACGACTGGTAGGCAACCTTCCAGCCCCAGAGGTCGGTTCGCTTGTTCGTTCGCGGCCGCTCGAGGTCGGTGCCGGCGATGTCGGCGATCTGGAACGGTGTCGTCACGGTTCCGGTCACGGCGTCCAAGTAACAGCCGAAGATGTCGGACGACGTGGATTCCGCGAAGGCGCCCCCTCCATTCGGTTCCTGCTGCCAGACCAGCAACGGCAAGCCGCCGGACAGCGTCCAACCGGTGCCACCGACATCGACCCGCCAGGCGTTGTCGGGCGCCGCGATGAAGATCACGCTGGTGCTGGTGGTGGTGTCGAACCGGTCATGGCTGTGACAACGCACGGCGCGTGAGCCCGAAGCGAAGGTCCGGTCGAAGGCGATGATGCCGTACCGGTTGCCCTCGTCGTACTCGCCGGCCGGCCCGCGAGTCGACCACGAGGCCGTCACGTCGACGAACGGAACGCTCCCCAGTGCGCCCGAGGAGGACCATCGCTGCACATACAGATCGGAGTCGCTGGCCGAAGCAGCGACGCAGTAGGCGATCCAGACTTGGTCACCACTCACTTCGTTGTCGCAGAACGAGTCGACCTCAGTGCGTGTCGACCCGAAGATCGACGCACCCGGTCCGAGCAGCGGGTCGACCACGACGGGGAACGTCGCGCTCGCAAGCCACTCCCCATCGAGCCGCAGCACGATCGTCCCATCGGCGTAGCTGGTGGTCATCGGCCGCGTCTTGCCCTTCGCGTCGACGGCCGTTGCGGCCCCATAGGTGACGATCGGGCGGCCCGCGGCGTCGTGGAACACGATCGCCTGATGCGCCGCGCTGGCCGCGGCCGCGTGCAGTTCCGTCGCGACCGCACCGCGCACCTCGAGGTCGCCGGAAGCCATCGGCCGCTGGCGGATCACGAACGTCTGCTCGATTCCTTCGACGCGGATGTCGTACGCTTCGACGACGCCGCCGTGGTCATACTCGGCGCGCCACTCGGTCCAGGCGAGGCGGCTTGGCTCGGTGGCCAGTTCCTGGAAGCCGACGCGCACCGACTGCGTCTGCCAGCGGAGAGGCAGATTGTGCGGGTAGTCCATGCCGAGCAGGGGCACGTAGGTTGGGCCGTCGTGGAACGACGCCTTGTAGCGCGACCCGGCAGCCCAGATGCCGTAGCTGGAGCCGCCGTCTGGCTCCGCAGTGTGGATCGGCACACGCACGTCGGTCGCCGGCTGTCCCGGCTGGAACTGGGTGCTGACGGAGGCGTGCGTCGGCTCCTCTTGGGCGACTGCCGTGGTGATCGCCAGCAACGCGGGGGCGACGAAGCGCCAGATGGGAGGGCGAGGAACGAGTCCCGGGTCTCTGCAGGGGGCATGGTCCCCAGGACATCCGCGTTGCGGCGTGCGTGTGACGCCAAGCCTCCGCTTGTTCCGCTCTTCGTACGGCACCGTCGTAGCGCGGAGCCAACGCGCCTTCGTCGCGGTGGCTACACGCCGTAGTCGCGATGCCCTCGACGTAGCTGTCGCAAACGCGCACAGCGTGGCGTTCCGATCGCGCACACACCTTCGAAATAGCCGCCCCGGCACGGGGGTTGGATCGATGGGGGAAGTACACGGACTTCGAGGCAATCCATGTCCACGCGCCCTCTAGTGACCCTCACGTTGGCTCTCGCGCCGCTTGCGGCGCAGGGCATTCAGGTCGAGCCGGCCCAACTGCTGCCCGGCGACCAGACCGTCGGTCCGGCCACCGCCGACCAACGCGCGCCGGTGATGGCGACCGGCGGTGGCACCACGCTGGTCGTCTGGGACGATCTGCGCGGCGGGGACCGCGACGTGTTCGCAACGCGCCTCGACCCGAACGGCGCGCCGCTCGACCCGGTGCCGATCGCGATCGCGCATGGCAGCGCCGACCAGACCGCGCCGCAGGTGGCCTGGAACGGCACGCACTTCCTCGTCGCCTGGCTGAGCCAGGAGTCCTCGGCCGGTTGGTATCGCAACGAGCCGCGTGCGGTGCGAATCACCCCGCAGGGCAGCATCGTCGACACCACCCCGATCGCGCTACCGGTCGAAGCCGACACGCTCGTGTTGGCCAGCGATGGCGCCGAATGGCTGCTCGCCAGCACCGGCACCGCCGCCGGCAACTCCGGCATCCGCGGCTGGCGCATCGCGGGCAGCGGCGCGCTGCTGACGCCGGCCGGGCCGACGCTGATCCCGGCCACCTACTTCCTCTACTTCAACGTGGGCCTCGCGTGGGCCAACAGCACGTGGCTCGTGATCTGGTCGCAGAACGACGACGTCGTCGGCCGACGCTTCGACGCCAACCTGCAGCCGCTCGACGCGGCACCGGTGGCGTTGCGCGCGACGCCGCGCATCGAGGCGCAACCTCACCTCGCCAGCAACGGCACGCAGTTCTTGATCACGACGTGGGACCAGGACACCTACTGGAGCCAGGGTGTGAGCTGCGTGCGGTTCACGTCGGCGCTGACGCCGCTCGACACGACTCCGATCGCGGTCGGCGCGCAGGCCGCCTACCTGCCCGGCGCGCGCGCCGCGTGGGACGGCAGCCAGTGGGTCGTCGGCTGGCTGGCCTTTCCGTCGATGCGCGTCGCGAGCGTCGCGAGCAATGGCGCGGTGCTCGACCCGGGCGGCCAGCTCGTCGAACCGAACGCAACCGCGTCGATCTACACGCCGGCCATCGCCGGCCGGAATGGCGGCGGCGCGCAGGTCGTGTGGCAGGATCTGCGCAACAACACCACCGCCGACCTCTACGGCGCGACGTTGACCGGGGCGGGCGGTCTCGGGCCCGTGCAACCAGTTGCACTCGGCACGCCCGACCAGCAGACGCCGTCGATCGCCGGCGGCGATCGCGGCCATGTCGTCGTGTTCCGAACCGGCAACTCGGCGAACAGCGTGATCGGAGCGCAGCGCTACGATGCATTTGGCGCGCCGATCGACCCGCAGCCGATCGTGGTCGGTACGGCGACGGCAACCAGCCGCCCCGCTGTGGCCTTCGATGGCACTCGCTGGCTGATCTGCTGGAACCAGGCCAACACGGTGGTCGGTTGTCGCATGGCCACCGATGGCACGTTGCTCGACGCGGCGCCGTTCGTGGTGCTGCCGGGCGTGAGCACGGCGTTCGGCGCACCCGATGTCGCCGCCAACAACGGAGTGTTCCTGGTCACCGCGGTGCGGCCGTCGACCTACCCGCAGTTCCAGTACCCGTGGGGCCGTCGGGTGCGCGGCAGCGACGGCCTGATGCTCGATGCGGGTCCCCTGCTGCTCGGCAGTTCGTTCGCGGTGAGGCCGCGGGTCAGCGCGCTCGGCGCTGGCTTCGTCGTCGTCTACGAGCAGCACTGGTCGCACAACCAGACCAGCAGCACGATCGCGCGCACGCTGGTCGACCCGAACGGTGGCGTCGGCGCAACCGGCGGCGTTGCAATCGCGACCTCGTCGGCGTGGGGTGCGGTCGATGTCGCCAGCGACGGCACCACCGCGCTGATTGTGTGGGCCAGCGGCTCGAACCACGTCAACGAAGACGTCTTCGCCCAGCGCATGGACCAGAACGGCAACATGCTGGGAGCGCCGGTGAACCTCACCGCGGCGGCCGCCAGTGGGCAGTCGTATCCGGCGGTGAGCCACGACGGCGAGCACTTCCTGGTCGCCTTCGAGACGCTGCAGAACAACGTGTTCTTCGACCGCGCGCCCGACGTCGCCGCGGTGCGAGTGCGCACCGACGGCACCGTCGTCGACGCGCAGCCGCAGCTGCTGTTCACGGGCCTCGGCCAGGATCGCGCTCCGGCACTCGGCGAACCCGTCGAGGGCCACCTGCTGGTCGCGGTGCATCGGTTCGTCGCCGACGGCGTCTACGCGAGCAATCGAGTGTCGCTGCGCGTGTGGGGACCGTCGGGCCTCTTGCGCTTCGGCACCGGCACCCCGGGCTGTGACGGCGCGGTGCGCTGCCACGGCAACTCGGCGCCGCGCGTCGGCAACATCGGGTTCGCGCTGATCGGTGACCGCCTTGCCGCGCTGGAGCCGACGATCGTGCTGTTCGCCCCCGGCGCCGATGTGGCCGGCAGCGACCCGTTCGGCATCGGCGTCCTGCTGCACGTGAACCCGGCCGGATTGATGATCCTGTCGACGACCGCCGACGTCCGTGGTGTCGCGATCCAGCCGCTGGTGATTCCGCCGGTGCCGACCTTGGCTGGCATCGTCCTCCACTCGCAGATGGCGGCCATCTACACCGCCTGCCTGCCGAGCCCGCTCGGGCTCGGCACGTCCAACGGCGTCACGTTGACGGTCCGACCGTGATTCCAGGAGTCGCGGCTCGGCATCAGGTCGCGGCCACGCCCGGCCACAGCTCCATCGTGAACACCCGATCCGGAGTATCGTGGGTGGGTTACGCGGGGCCCGTGACCGCAGCTTCTTCTTCCCGCTCCCGCGCGGCCGATCGCTCGGACGGCCAGTCGCGCGCGTGGGCTGTTGCCGACCTCGCTGGCCAGCTCGTGCGCATGGGCTGACCTTCGCGCGCAGAGCGTGGTCAGTCCCCAAGCCGACGCGCCGAGGCGAAGGGGCCGGGCGCATCCCAGAAGGAGCCTTGCTCGTACATGTAGCGCAGCTGTTGGTAGCGCGCGAAGGCCTCCATGATCGGCAGCGTCGCCTGCGGGTTCTTCGGCAGCACCTTCATGACGCGTGACCACATGTCGCGCGAGGGTTCGTCGAGCTTGGGGATGTCGGCGATCAGGGCCAACGTGTCGCGGTCGACCGAACGCAGTGCCGAATTCCGTTGCGTCGTGCGCGGCGGTGCGTGCGGGTACTCGAGGGCAGCGACGTAGTCCACGATGCGCTGGCCGAAGTTCGCCGGGTGGTAGAGGCTGTTGGCGAGCCCGCGAATGCCCTGCGTGAGTTCCTCGCGCGTCATGCGCTGCGGCACGACGTTCGAGTTCCACGGGTGACCGGGCACTTCGTAGGCGTCGACGAGGCGGCCGGTGCGCTCGAGCCGCGCGTGCAGCGGCGTGGCGTGTGGGGCCGCCAACGCCGAGAGCGTCAGGATCGGCACGGCCGACGCCATGGCGAACTCGAACTGCTGCGCGAAGATGCTGGTCTCGTCTTCGTCGAAGCCGCAGATCATCCCGGCCGTCACGCCGATGCCGTTCGCCAGGAAGCGCCGAACCTGGTCGACGATGGTGGGGTTCTCTTGGTGCGGATTGCGCAGCTTGAGGTTCTGCACCTTGCGCGCGCCGACCAGGCTCGCTGCGTTCGTCGTTTCGATCCCGATGAAGCAGTGTGTCAGCCCGGCCAACGCGGCGAGGCGCAGCACTTCGTCGTCGCGCGCGGCGTCGATCGACAGTTGCGTCGAGAGCGACATGCGACCGTCGGTCCGGCGGTCGTTCCAGTCGGCAACCGCTGCGAACATCTCCTTGACCCACCTGCGGTTGGCAGTCGTGTTGTCGTCGGCGAGCAGCACGCTGCGATAGCCGTGCGCGTAGACGACATCCAACTCGGCGACGATGCGTTCGATCGGCTTGTGCCGCTGCGTGCGGCCGACGTACTGGATCACGTCGCAGAACTCACACAGGAACGGACAGCCGCGCGAGGTCTGGACGGTGGCCGTCAGGACCCGCGGGTTGTACTTGGCGTACAGGTCCCACCGCGGAATGGGGGAAAGCGCGAGGTCCGGCTTGCCGCCGACGTATTCCGGCTTCGGCGCGCCCCGGCGCAAGTCGTCGAAGAGCTCGGGCGCGATCTCCTCGATCTCGTTCCGCACGAGCACGTCGCAGTGCGGTCGCACGACTTCGGGGCAGAGCGACGCGTGTGGGCCGCCGATCAGGACCGTCTTGCCGCGTCGACGAAACTCGGCCGCGATGGCCTTCGTGCGGCCCCATTGACTGATCTTGCCCGTGATGCCGACGAAGTCGACGTCGAGGTCGAAGTCGACCGGCTCGAGGTGCTCGTCACAGATCTCGACGTGCATGTCGCGCGGCACCATCGCCGCGAGCGTGGGCACCACGAGGTCGGCCAGGAACACGGCCGGCTCGTAACCACGGCCGGCGTAGACCTCGGCGCCGTAGTAGGTCGGGAAGTCCGCGGCCGGATTGACGAGGTAGATCGAACGTGTCACGACGCGGTCTTCGGGTTGGATGCTCGACGTCGGAGTGCACTCATGGCGCGCGCCCGGCGGTCTGGAAACCGCAGTCAGCGGGTCTGGGCGGTGAATGTCGGGATCGCGCTTGCCGAGGCGGCGAGTGCGTGCCGTCGATCAGCCTGGTTCGTTCGTGGGTGTTGCCGTCCTTGCCGCCGCTTGCCGAGTGATCGTAGCAGTGGTTCCGTGACCGCGGGGAGGTCGTGGCGGGGAGCGTTGTGTCCCTAGGGAGGAGAAACGGTGGGGACGGGCGCGAAACAGGCTCTTCCAACCGGGATGGACGGGGGGCTGGTGGCGGGGGCAGGATGGCGCTGGCGGGTTCCGGGTGGGCCGGGACCGCATCTTCTTCCTGCGTCCCATCGCCGTGTCCGGATCGCTGCGACGGCGCGGCAGGTCGCCCGACCGACTGGCGAATCGTGCGACTCCTGCCAGTCCGCGGGACCAAGTGATGACCGCGGACCGATCGGCCCGGCAGCGGCGTCGCCTGCGGCATCCACTGGGCGTGTCGGGCCTCGTCGAGCGCATCGCCCTCGTGGAAGTCGAGCCAGCTCGTGCCCGTTCTCTTCGGCGTGCCGCCGGGCCGGAACTCGCCACGTCGAACGGCGTCGGCTCGCCCCCTTGCACCCTTGCCCGTTCGCGCGGGCATCGCCCCAATCGTCCGGAGAACCCATGAAGCCGCCTGTCTTGTCCGTCGCCTTGCTGTCGCTGCTGTGCTGCTGCCAACATGTGCCGCCCGCGCCGGCAGAGGCCCCTGCCGCGCCCGGCGACGCCGCCGTGTTGCCGGCGGATTCGACCCGCATCTCGTTCCCTGGCGCAGATCGCATCGAGGTGACGTTTGCGCCGCACGCCGACTTCGAGGCCGCGAACGTGCGGCGTACCGCCGTCACCGATCCCGCCGCGATCGCTGCGTGGCTGCAGGAGCTGGCCGAATTGCCGCGCAAGGGCGTCCTGTTCATCACCTTCGCCGACGGCACGCGCGAGTATCGCGTGGAGTTCTGGGCCAAGGGCGAGCGCCTGGGCTCACTGCGCATCAAAGGCGAGTTCCTGGATGCGCCGGCGAGCGAGGGCTGGGACTTCTACGCGGGCCAGGATCGCGCCTTCGTCAAGCTGGTGGAGCGTCTATTCGCAGGGTGAGTCGCAAACTGCTCCGCATCGGGGGTGATCTCGTACGGGACATTGCCTGCTCGAGCTGACCGGCGCCTGCGCGCTTGCTCGGCACGCCATGGGATGCGCGTCAGTGACGACCAGTAGCACGGTCCGCAACGACGCGGCCAGGCCCGCTCCCGAGACCGAACGGCAGCCGGTGGACGGGCTCGCGCGTCGCTCCACGCTGTTCTACGTTCGGTGCATGAAGCACTGCCTCGCCACCGCCGTGGTCACCGTCTGCGTCGGGTCGGCCTTCGCCAACGCGCAGGAACCGGAGTTCGAAGCGGGATCTACGGTTGCCGAGCGCGTCCGCAGCGGCGGTTGGTTCGAGATGTCGAAGTGGCGGCGCGGCGCCGACGGGGCGCTCGAGATGCACTACTTCGCCGACATCGGCGGCATCATCCCCGGCCAGGAGCTCCGATTCGCGCCGCTGCTCGGTGAAGACCTCGAGCGCGGGCTCGACAACGGCGGCGCGATCGGCTTCCTGTCGATGTTCTGCCACGGCCCGGGCGATCTGCTCGGCATGACCGACGCGGAGTTCCACTTCGGTGCGCTCGGCATCGAGGCAACCGACATCGGTCTGCGGCAGTTCCTCGCCACGCCCAAGCCTCCGTTCGATGGCGCGCGCGGGCGAGCCGAACTGCTCGACCGCCTGCTCGCGATCGACGTGCTGGTGCGCCGCGGCGTCAAGGGCGCGATCGCCGAGCTGACCTCATTGGCCGTTGAGCCGACCCTGCCTGCGGTGCTGCGCGAGCGCGCCGCGCGCGGCCTCGCAGTCCTGCGCAGCAATGCGGATCCACTGACGCGCATCCGCCTGTCCGCCGAGACGCTGCAGCTGCCTGCGGCGTTCGATGGTTGTGTGATGATCGACCATGCGCGCCTGCCGGACCTGAGTTGGCTCACGCCACTCGGTCGGCGTCTTGGCGCGCTGGTGACCGCGAACGCCATCGCCATGGCCGGCGGCTTGATCTCCCCTGCCACGAACAACGGCGCCCAGAGCATGTGCGACATCGTCAGCGAACTGCCGTTCGGCCTCGTGCATCGCTACGGCAACGCGCGCCTCGACCACTCGTGTGTCGTCGTCTCGGCGAAGGCCGATCAGGAGATGCCGGTGGCGCTCACCTGGCAGGCGGCGGGTGCGTTCGAGGCCGAAGGCTGGCAGGACGTGAAGGCCCCGGCAGGCGCGCGCGACAACAACCCGCTGTTCGCCGGCACGCTGCAGGTCGCGGCGGATCGGGTGTTCGCGAGCACCGACGGCAGTGCCGGCAAGCCGCGCCCGTCGCTCGTCGAGAAGTACCAGTTGCTGCGCGACGATGGCCTGGCGGTGCGCGCCGTGGTGCCGGGCAACAGCAAGCTGTGGCCGGCACTCGCGTTCCTGGCGATGCCGCCGGCCGAAGGCGGGGAGCTGCGCATCGCGTTCGGTGACCCGGCGGTGATCACCGTGCTGATCGAGGCGCGCGACGAGGATGCCGCGGACGCCTGGGTCAAGAAGGGCAAGGAACTGCTGGCTCAGGCCAAGACGATGCTCGAGCAGGAACCCGGGCCGCTCGAGGCGAGCCCCGAATTGAAGGCGCTGGCCGACGCGGTGTTGGCGGCGAGCTTCAGCACCAGGGAAGCCACGGCCTTCGCGACGATCGAAGTGAAGGGCATGACGCCGGCCAAGGTGAAGGCGATCGCCGAAGCGCTTGCTCCGTAGCGATCACCAGAAGTCCAGCAGCTCCTGCGGCAGCCGGTAGCGCGACCTTCACACGAGGTCGCAGTCCCCGAGCGTGAAGAACCAGCGGTCGCGGAAGTAGATGGTGTCGTAGACCGCCGACAGGATCGCCACGAACCACGGGGTGCCGCGTACGCGATACCCGTGTTCCTGCATCCGCAGGAACCGCGGGTCCATGTGGTTCCAGACGCTGCACACCATTCCCGTGCCGTCTTCCATGGCCCGCGACTCCGCTGCCGCCAGCAAACACGTCATGGCTTCGTGGTCGTCCGGCCCGACGAGCCAGTCGACCACGTAGCTCGTGTGCGGCCGCAGCAGGTCGCCGACGCCGTACACCGCGATTGCACGTAGCGCGCCGCTGTGGCGCTCGCGGCACTCGTACAGCACATAGCGGCGCTCCCAGTGGTCGGCATAACGCCAGTTGAGGTAGCGATGGTCGCGAACGGTGGTCACGCCGAGTTCCGGCTCGAGCTGCGCGAAGAGCTGATCGACGTCGGCGCCGAAGCGCCCGACCGTCGTCACGCACAACGAGGCCGGACAGGGCCGCACTGCCGCGCCCGGGGCAAGTTCGCGAAACGTCACGTCCCAGTCGCGCGCGATCTGCCAGCCGAGGTGGCGAGAGCCGCTGCGCCAGCCAACACCCGGCAGCCCGTAGATCAGCGGGGCCTGGTCGTCGTTCGTGCCGAGCCAGCGTTCGAGGAAGGCCTGGCCCAGGCGCGCGAAGAGGCCGGGCTCGCCGCCGTGGCGCAGCCACTCGGGCCGCACGCAGTGGTCCACCGCCTGCGTCGCGAACGTTCGCCGACCGCCCAGCGTGATCGCGACCGGCAGCGAGGCGTAGACGCCGACCACGCCTTGGTCGCGATGCACGGCCAGCATCTGCTGCACGCGCTGCGCCGGGTTCTCGAGAAACTTCCAGCGCCAGAGCTGCGGCGTGCGCGGTGCCGTCGCGTGCGCGCCCGACGCGAACACGCGGTTGTGGCAGGCCAGCACCCCGGCTTCGTCGCCGGGCTCGAAGGCCCGGATCGCGATCTCGCCCTGGCAGTCGATCGGAGTCGTCATGCGTTCGACGAAAGGTGTGCCGCCAGCGTGTCGAGGTCCGGAATGTTGGCGTGGCGGCGGTTCGTCGGCCGTGGCGTCAGCGGCTCGACACCGCCAAGTGCGGAGAGGGGGAGCGAGGCATGAGACGTAGCTGCCACCGGAGAGAATGGCAATGCACGTGCCGCGAGTTACCCGACCCGGGTTGCGGCGAGCGGAGGTTGCTGGGTCACCCTGCTCGCATGCGTTGGCCCGAGGCGATGTTCGAGTTCGTCGTTCTCGACGCTCGCGCCAACGTGCCCGCACGCGTGATCGCCGACGGCTTGGGCCCGGTGCTGGGCGTCGCCGATCCATCCTTCTCGTTCCTGCCCGCGTGCAGTTGCGTGCAGCACGCTTCGCTCGAAGTGGTCCACGTCGGCAGCGCCTACACCTGGCAGGTGCCGATGGTGCCGTCGGCCGTCGGCTTCGAGTGCTACACCCAGGGTGTGCAGGTCGAGGTCCCCGGGTCGACCCTGCCGTGCGACGTCGGCGCCGGCTTCCGCTTCGGCCTGACCGACGGCTACAAGATCCGCTTCTGGTAGCGAACGGAGCGCGCCGCCAGTGAGCCGCCGCCCTTGGCGCGGCGGCTCGCTGAGACGGCGCACACCTCAGGCATCGACGAACCCACTCTCGCCGTTCGCTGGGCTACTCCTAGCCGCCCGTCGTGCCCTTGGAAGCCGGCGCCTGTTCCTTCGATGCGGGCGGGGTCGCCTTCGGCTCGGGTAGCGTGCACTCGAGCCGCGTCTTGGCGTAGGCGACGACGAGACGCAGTTCGCCGTTCGCCAAGGTCGCTTCCCGCAGCTCGAGCGCTTCGAGGGGCTCGCGGCCGGGAGGAGGGCCGATGTGGTCCCAGATGGTCCGGGACCGCGGCTCGAGCCATCTACACCCGGCGCGGCGTTCAAGCGAGGCCACCGCGGGTCGATTCCCGCGGTGGCCGCGAACGCATCAGTAGCTGCGGTCGCCGACGATCAGGCGAGCCCAGTTGCCCCACTGGGCCTCGGGGACGCTGATGTTGACCTCGACCGCCTGCTCAAACAGGATGGCGCCGCGCAGCGAGCGGGTGGCCGGGAGGAACAGGTTCCACTCGAAGACACCAGCCGTCTCGAATCCCCAGATGACACCGGCGCCGGCACCCAGGTCCATGTTGATGAAGCAGCTGGGTCCGAGGGCGAACGGCCCAGGAGTGGTGTTCAGCGGGCAGAGCGTGGCGTAGCTGTGGAGGAAGACGCCGATCGTCCCCGGATCGAGGCCGGTGATGCGGCGCGAGAACACCTGGCCCTTCGTCGGGACCTCGTTGGCGTTGGTACGCGTGATGGTCGGGAACGGCGCGACGCCGCAGGACCCGTTGGCCGCGAAGATGCTGTAGACAGCGGCCGCGTACGGAGCGGGCAGGAGGTCGCTGACTTCGAGCGCGTAGTCACCCGTCTGGGCGGCAGTGGTGCCCGGGCTGACGACCTCGAGGTAGTAGGTCCCCGGCGCGAAGAACGAGAACGCGCCGCGGGCGTGGCTGGTCGGCGAGAGGATGTTGCCGGTAGTGACCGACGTCGGCGTGCCGAGCAGGTTGGTGCACGTGTCGAGCTGGACCAACCGGATGGTCGAGTCCAGCAGCGGCGTGCCGCTGGGGCCGCCGGCGAGCTGACGGGTCTGGAACAGCACCGTGTAGCCACCCGCCGGGATGACGAACGGGCCCCAGAAGTCGTTCGGGTCCGTGCCCGTGCTGTTGGTGACGTGGCCGGTGCCCGTCTGGCCGAAGGTCAGGGCCGTAGCCGTGCCGAACGTGCCGTTCGTGTTGGCGCCGACTGCGTCGGGCTCAGCGACGAGGCCGGCGGTGTTCAGCGGCAGGTGCTTGACTTCCAGCCGGTAGTTGCCGAGCGGCACCGGGTTGTAGCTCGGCGCCGCCGAGCGGGCGACCACGCCGACGTAGTAGGTGCCGGCCGGCCAGACGCGGATCTGGCTGTTGCGGAAGGTGAACGATCCGCTGTCGATGGCGTTCGTGCCGAGCGTTCCGGTCGGCAAGAGCAGGGCGCCCGCGGCGTCATAGAACTGGATGCGGTGCTGGGAGGTCCAGGGGGTGTTGCCCTCGGTGACCTGGAACCAGAGTCCCGTGTCCTGCGTCAAGACGATGCGGTAGAGGTCGATGTCGCCCGCAGCGCCACGGTTTCCGTCGACCTGCTCGTCGGCGCCGAGCGTGTAGACGCCAGCGTCCCCGATCAGATCGTTCGGCTCGACTTCAACCGACGTGAACCCCTTCAGCGGGTTCGCTCGCGACACGTCGAGAGCGTAGGCGCCCGCGGTGGTCGCCGAGAAGCCGAACACTCTGAGGAAGTAGCTGCCCGCCGCGAGGTTGATCGTGATGTCGCTCTGGAGGGAGCGCGAGTCGTCGTTGCCGGCGAGGATCGTGGTGCCGTCCGAAGCGATGAGCTCGAGCCTGGTGTCGGTGGTGCCGTTGATCGTGAAACGGTGCTGGCCACCCGGCGACGTGATCGAGAACCAGTCCGAGTCGCCAGCGGTCAGGGCGCCGCGGACCTCGTCACCGAGGGAGACGGCATTGGCCGTGCCAAACGTGTCGTTGGTCTCAGTCTCTGTGACGATGTTCTGAGCGAGCACCGGGGCGCTCAGTAGAAGAAGCGACGAGTAGGTGAGGAAACGCATTGCTAGCTATCCAGAAGTTGTGGAACAGGGAACCATGGTCCGGCTGCACGTTGCAGCCGGGGCCTGCGACGCAACGACGTCGCGAGCAGTAGACGAATGTAGCTGGTTCGACGGTTCCTTGCTTCGCGAAAGCGAACGTGCTGCAGACGTTTTCAAGCAGTCGGCGAGGCCGCGGTGCCAACGGCGTTTCGCCCTTGCGGTGCTGCGCATGGTGGAGCCACGCGCACCGCAATGCCACCGCCGCGAGTGCTCGCGCCACGGAGCGTGTCGTGCGAAGAGGTGACGCCGAACGCGTGCGTACGGCTCGCGCGCGTGCACCGCGATGACACCGGCCACGACGACGTGGTCGCGTCTTCGTGCAAGGGCCGCGGCTGCTGCGCGTCGCGCGGAGCGGCGCGCATGGTGGACACCGCAGCGTGGCGGTGCGATGCGATGATCCCCGAGATGTCGGTGCGTTCTCGAGTGCTGTCGCTGCCGAATCGAGCGCGCACGCAGCGCATGTGCGACGCGCCGTCGTGTGCGCTCGTGCGTTCGGTGCTCATGCGCACGGTGTCGGGCGTGTGCGAGCGAACGGCGGCGCGAGCGCGTCGCAACCGCGGCACGTGGCGACTACTTGCCGAGTGCGTCGAGTCGCGCCTGCCACTGCGCGATCTCGGCTGCGCGCGCCGGGGACGAGTCGATCTTCGCCCACGCCGTGTGCAGATCGACGTGAGCCTGGGCGCAGGCGCGCGCCTCGCGCCCCTGCGTCTGCTTCGCCTCGGTGAGCAGGTTCCAGGCCTCGGCCAGCGTCGCCTCGGCCGCCGTGAAGTCTGCGGTGGTGGTGGCCAGCCCGGCCATCGCCCGACCGCGGCGCACCAGGAAGATCGGCAGGCTCGAGGTCGAACGGGCGGCAGCGAGGCGACGCATCGCGCCGTCGATCGGCTCGAGCAGGGCGAGTGCGTCCGCGTGGCGACCCTGCAGGTTGCGCAGATGCGCCAGCGAGATCCGTGTGACGAGCGTACCCGGATGTTCGGCGCCCTGCGTGCTCGTCTGCCGTTCGAGGGCCGGGCGCAGCATGTTCTCGGCGTCGTCGTAGCGCTGCAGCGTCATCAACACCGAGCCGAGGTTGTTCATGCCCTGCAGGGTGTACTGGTGGCTGTCGCCGAGCTTCGCCGCAAGGCGCGTCACGGCCTCGCGCAGTACCGGCTCCGCTTCGGCGTGGCGGTTGGACAGGTACAGCATCATCCCGAGGTTGTTGATCGAGGTGAGCGTCGCCGGGTGGTCGTCGCCGAGCAGGCGCCGGCGTCGTTCGAGCACGTCGCGCATCAACGGCTCAGCGGCGTCGTACTGTCGCCGGCTCAGCAGCAGGTTGGCGAGGTTGTTGCCCGAGCTCAGCGTCTCCGGATGGTCCGGGCCGCGCAGCCGCAGGCGCAGTTCGAGCGCTTCGCGGAGGAACGGCTCGGCTTCGTCGAGGCGCCCCTGCTCCTGCAGCAGCAGGCCGAGGTTGTTCATCGGCACCAGGGTGTTGAGGTGTTCGCGGCCGTAACGCCGCAGCCGTACCGCGAGCGCTTCGCGGAACAGCGGCTCGGCGTCGCCCGGGCGGCCGAGGTCCTTCAGCAGCTGGCCGAGGTTGTTCAGCGAGCGCAGCGTGTCCGGGTGTTCTTCGCCGTGAAGGCGTCGGTACACCTCGAGTTGCTGGCGCAGCAACGGCTCGGCCGCCGCGAGCTTGCCGACATCCTGCAGCACGATCGCCAGGTTGTTGCCGGTGCCGAGCGTGTCGGGATGGTCGCTGCCCAGCGTCGCGCGGTACCCATCGTAGGCCTCCTGCAGCATCGGCTCCGCCTCGTCGAGCCTGCCGAGTTCGCCGAGCAGGTAGCCGAGGTTCTTCTGCACGGCCAGCGTGCGCTCGTGCGTCCTGCCATACACCTGCTGCGTCTTCGCCAGCGCCTCGCGATACCACGGCTCGGCCTCGGCGAACTGGCCCTGGCTGCGCATGGCCAACGCGGTGTTGTTGATCGCGCGCAGCGTGAACGGCGCCAGCTCGCCAAGCGTGCGCCGCGCCGTCGCCAGCGCCTCGTCGACGAGTGCGCGTTCGGCCGCCGCGTCGCCGCGGTCGTGCTGCAAGAGCGCCAGATCTTCGATCGCCAGCAGGGTGCCGAGATGGTCGTTGCCCAACTCGGTGCGCAGGGTCGCCAACGCAGTGCTCATCAGCGGCAGCGCGTCGTCGTACATGCCCAACCCCCGATAGAGGTTGGCCAACACCTGCCGCATCGAGGCCGCAAGCGTCGGCTGTTCGGCGAACGTGCGCTCGACCGCCGCCGTCGCGGGGCGCAGGATCGTGTGGTCGATCACCGTGCGGGCGAGGTCGGTGGCATTGAGGCGCTGCCAGCCATCCCGCCACTCCGTCACCATGCGTTCGCGTACGGGCGGCGGCAGTTCGGCCTTCGCCATCGCCGCGTCGAACTTCGCCAGCACCTCGTCGGTCAGCTGCATGCCGGCGCGGGTGACGTCGACCTGTTCGAGCATCGATCCCTGGAAATCGACGACCAGCTGCAGTTCGGCGGCGCGCTTCTGCGTGGCCGTCTCGGCGAGGCCGGCGCGCCGAGCCTCTGCGCTGGCGATGCTCGCCTGCCACGCGAACGCGACCACCCCGGCCACGAGCGATGCCGCGAGCAGGCTCCCCGCGACGACCGGGCCGCGGTGCCGACGCACGAACTTGCGCAGCCGGTAGGCGCGGCTCGGCGGGGCCGCGACCACCGGGTCGCCGGCGAGATGGCGGGCGATGTCGGCGGCGAGGCTGTCGGCGGTGCCGTAACGACGGGCGCGGTCCTTCTCGAGCGCCATCATCACGATCCAATCCAGGTCGCCGCGTAGCAGCAGGCCGAGGCGTCTCGGCTCCACTCGCCGGTGCGCGGCGATGTTCGCCAACAACTCGTGCGACTCACTCAGGCGGGTCGACGGGCGCGGCGGGTCGACTTCGCGGATCAGCCGCTGGACCTCGCCGAGCATCGCATCCTGCAGGGTCCGGCGATCGAACGGGGTGCTGCCGGTGAGCAGTTCGTACAGCAGCACGCCGAGCGAGTAGACGTCGGTGCGCGTGTCGATGTCGAGCGAGCCCGCCGCCTGTTCGGGGCTCATGTACTGCAGCGTGCCGATGACCTGCTGGTGTTCGGTGAACAGCGTCTTGTCGGTCAGCTTCTGCGAGGTCGCCTTGGCGATGCCGAAGTCGATCACCTTGGCCACCGCGCGGCCGTCCTGCGTGGCGACCAGCACGTTCGATGGCTTGAGGTCGCGATGGATGATGCCCTTGCCGTGCGCGTGCTGCACCGCATGGCACACCTGCACGAACAGGGCGAGGCGCTCGTCGATCGTCAGCCGGTTCTTGTCGCAGTACTCGACGATCGGTGCGCCCTTCACCAGGTCCATCACGAAGTAGGGGCGGCCCGTGGCGGTGGCACCGGCATCGAGCACGCGCGCGATGTTCGGATGGTCCATCAAGGCGAGGGCCTGACGTTCCTGTTCGAACCGCGCGATCACCTGGCGCGTGTCCATGCCGAGCTTGACGATCTTGAGGGCAACCCTGCGCGCGACCGGTTGCTCCTGCTCGGCGAGGAACACCACACCGAAGCCGCCCTCGCCGATCTGCTGCAGCAGCTTGTAGGGGCCGATGCGCGTGCCCGGGCCTTCGCCGGCGGCCGCACTCGGCGGCGCGATGGTGGGGCCGAGGCCGGTCGGGCCCGCGAGGAACTGCTCGTCGTCGGCGGCCGCCAGCATCGCCAGCACGCGCTGCTGCAGCGCCGAGTCGTCGGCGCAGGCCTCGGCGAGGAACCGAGCGCGCTCGGCGGCGGGTACGTCGAGGGCGCGGTCGAACAACTGGCGAAGTCGCTGGTTGCCGGTCATGGGGCGAACGGTGACGAGAACAGCGTGCGATCGCCATGCTGCGGATCACGTTTCCGGGATTCGTCCATCGAGCTGCCGCCGACGACCGTGTCCGTCGTGAGTGCCTCGAACGGGTCGCTGCGGTGGGCGAGCCGACGTGTCCGCTGGTGGTCGTTCTCGCCGAAGGGCGTTCTCGATCAGCCTCTGGGGCAAGCGCGCTCCCCGCGCCTGCCGCACTTCACCGCTGCGCGAGGTCGATGCGACCCTCGACGTCCTTGTAGTCGGGACCGATCGTGAACTCGGCTGCGCCCTGCAGTCCGTCGTCGGTGGAGTACTCGATGCGCCAGGTTCCCGGCTTTGCCGCTATCACCACGGGGTAGGGCCGGATGTCGTTCTCATACTCGCCGTTGCGTTCGACGAGCAGCGTGCCGTCACTGCCGGTCACGCGATAGCGCCACGTCTTGCTGCCCTGGTGCCCGCTCGGCCACCACACGCCGAGTCGGGCCAGTGCGCAGCGGCGCACTTCGACGGTCGCGGTGCCCGTGACGCCAGCCTGCACCGTCGCTTTCGTCTTGCGGTACTCGAGGCCGGAGCCGAAGCACGAGACTTCGTACTCCCCGGGGGTCAGGTTCTCGGCGAGGTACTCGGTGGCGTTGCGGAGGGTGATGATCGACGAGCCGGTACCCGGGTCGCCGTCGCGGCGAAGCACGATCTTCGGCTCGAGGTTCGCTGCGTTCGCGTCGCGATCGATGGTGATGCGCAGAGCGCCGCCTGGTTCGGTGACCAGCACGCCCGCATCGACCGTGGCGGCAGCGACCACCTCGAACCAGTCCGACACCGCGAGCACCGAGGTGCCTTCGACGAGCGACACGCGACAGCGTCCTGGCTCGATGTCCTTGATGCGGAACGCACCGTCCTTGATCTCCGCGCCCTCGCGCCAGGAGGCGTTGCCGATGTGCAGCGTGACCGTGGCGGCGCGTGGATTGCGGATGCGGCCGCCGCGGTCGTCGATGCGGCCCGTGACCACGCCGGGCTCGACCTTGGCCGGTTTGTCGAAGTCGGCGCGTATCTCGACCTTGCCCTGGTCGGGCACCAGACCGCCGCGGCTGATGAAGCCAGCGCCGCCGGTCGGGAGCCACACCTGGACACGCAGCGAGTACGTCGATGCCTCGAGGCAGCAGAAGCGGAAGCCGGCATCCCGATTCGTGTCGAAGGTCTGCGAGGCGCCCGATCGCTCGTCCGTGAGCGTCACGAACAGGTCCGGGAACGGGAACCCGTCGCGGTAGAGCACGATGCCGCTGATGGTGCGGCCTTCGTCGAGCACGGGGTTCCATTCCGTGTCGCTGCCGGGCGCGATCTCGAGAACCTGCTGCGCCGAGACCAGCGTCTTGGCGGTGCCGGAGGTGCGGTCGCGCTGTTCCTGCGCGAACACGTGCGCGGTGCCCGGCGTGATGCCTTCGAGGCGGTAGTTGCCCTCGGCATCGCTGTGCGTGCCGAGGTGTCCGAACTCCACGTCGAAGTCGATCTGGCCACCGGCCAGGAAGTCCGTTTCCGGCGCGCGATCGTAGGCGCGGATCGTGGCTCCGGCGCTCGGCTTGCCGTCGCCATCGGTGACGCGGCCATGGATCGTGCCCGCGACCTGCAGTGCGACCTCGATCGTCGTCGGCGCATCCGCCGCGATCGTCACCTCGGATCGCCAGAACCCGAAACCCGCAGCGCGTGCGGACACCGGCTGCTTGCCGGTCTCGAGCCCGTCGATGGCGAAGCGGCCATCGGCATCGGTCCTTGCGTGACGACCGGTCCATTGGGCGATGAGCTTGCCGCCGCGGTGCTCGAGGTGCTTCGGGAAGACCCCGGCGACGACGATCGCTCCGGCGATCGGCGCACCGGCGCTGTCGCACACGCGGCCCATCAAGCTGCCGCCGGACGGAGTCAGCTGCAGTGTGATCTCGGTCGAAGGCTTCGACGTGTCGATGGAGCCGAGGTCGATTAGTGGCGAGGGACCGAAGCCCGCGGCGATCGCGCCCAGCGAGGCGCTCGTCGGCGCGTGCGGCAGCTCGAAGGTGCCGTTGGCGTCGGCGGTGGCGATCGATCGGCCGTTCCACCACGACTGGCCTGCGGTCTGCTGCCAGATCGTCGCTCCGGCGACCGCGCGGCCGGTCGGATCGACCACCTTGCCGCGCACGTTCCCTCCAGCCTTCAACTGGAAGCGATACTCGTTGTCGCCCGGTGCGATCTCGACCGTTGCGCTGTCGCCGCGATCCGCCCTGACCTGCAGCTTGCCGAGCGGGACCTCGGTGAAGAGCACGACACCGTTGGCGTCGGTCAAGCCCTGCGCGAACGGCTCGAACGACTGCGCGTAGCCGCGGTGGCGAAGGAAGACGCCGACGTCGGCAGCCGGCTGCGAATCGGGCCAGAGTGCGAGGACTCGCAGCGTGGCCTTCTGGGCGGTGGTCTTCGTCTCGTCCGGACTCGTTGGCGCCGCGATGCGCGACGCTTCGGGACTAGGACGATCGGATCCAGCGATGAGCGTGCCGGTGCCGGGCGCGCCGGTCGGTGCCGTGGAATCAGGAACGGGTGCTGGCTCGCCCAGGCCGAAGCCCTGCAGCAGCCAGAATGCGGCGACGGCGAGGAGGACGAGCAACGCGCAGACGATCGAGCGTTTCGCGGACATGAAGCCTCCGACGGCGGCGCAGGCTACGCGCTGCCTTGGCTGGATGCTGCTGCCGGTCGGGGGGGAGGGCGCACGGTGCCGACCGGCACTTCGAGGCTGCGCGCGATGTCGATCGGACGCAGCCCATGCACGCCCTCAGAGGAAGACCGCGAAGCCCGCGAGCAGAAACGCCAGGAAGTCGAAGTGCTCGTCCTCGGCCAACGGGTAGGCGGTGACTTGCCAGCCGTCGATGGTTCGCGCGCTCGCGGAACCAACCGCCTGACGTTCGCAGAAAGCGCGCCAACTGGGCGGCAGCGGCAAGCGGTGGGCGACGGCGAGCTGCGTCGGGGTGCGTTGCACCCAGGTGACCAACGGCTGATCGGGCACGGGCCGCCCCCAGTACGTGCGATCTGCGGGTCGCGGTTGCACGGCGACGGCATGCGTGGCGCTGCCGGGCACCAGTTCCATCTCCGGGAATGGTGCGAGCAGATCCGCCAGACGCGTGCGACGTTGCATGGCCGTCTCCAGCAAGGGCCGGTCGAAGGAGTAGACGAAGAAGCGGTCCTCGACCCATGCGAACCACATCGCCTCGTCGGTGCGCATGTCCGAGATGTGGTCCCGCCACAGCGGGGCTCCGGCGACGACGGCGTCCGGCCTGCGGTCCTGCCGACCCACATCGATCGGCTGCGTGCCGGGCCGGTACTCGACTACGACGACCCCGTGGAAGCGGCCGACGCCGATATCCTCGGGTGGCTCGAACCGGGCGGCCGCCAGCGCCCAGCGAATGCGTCCATCGGTCGGTTCCTCTGGCAGCTGGTAGGGTGCGGCGGAAAAGGCGACGCTCTCGAGATCGACCGGGAGGAACCGTGCGGCGTCGGCGAACGGTTCGAGCATGGACGGCGGGGGCGCAGTGCACGCCGCTGCCAGCGCGAAGGCCAGCGGGACGAGCGACGGTTGCCGTTGGTGACGCACTGCGGGGCCTCGGCGCGAACACGGCGATCGTATCGAAGCCAGTTGGCACGGGCTCGGATCGACCGCCGGCGGATCGCCCCCAGCGGTCGTCTCATCGCCGCGGGTGCAGGTGGATCTCCGTGATCGCCGCCTTGGCGGCGGCGGCGATCGCGGCGTCGCCGTCCTGCGTCCACTCGATCAGGAACGGCAGCGCTTCGGGCATGCCGAGCGCGCCGAGCGAACGGATCGCCAGCAGCCGTTGCTCGTTCGGCGCGCCGGGTTTGCCCTGCAGCAGCAGCTTCTCGGCGGCGGATGCCGGGGACGCGTCCATGCCCTTCAGCACGCGGTCCCAGTGCGCCTGCTGTTCGTGGAAGAAGCGGATGCGCTGCAGTGCGTCGGCGGCCGCGGTGCGCACGCTCTCGTTGCCGTCGCGCAGCAGATCGATCAACCCCGGCACCGCTTCCTTGTCGACCAGCGCGCCGCAGCCCTTCGCGGCTTCCTCGCGTACGTCCGCATCCGGATCGCGCAGGAACGTCCGCAGCAGGTCGCCGTGCCCGGCGATGCGACGGTCGCCGATCGAGGCGGCAAGGCTCTCGCGAACAACGGCGTGGCGGTTGGAGCCATGGCGAGCGGGATCCAGGTTGATGCGGGCATTCTCCAAGGCACGCAGAGCCTCGCTTGCGACGGAAGCGTGCTCGCTGTCGAGGAGCGCTACGACCCGATCTTGCACATCCGGCAGGTCTCCGGGATTGAGGCGATCCAGCACGGCGACCTGCACGTTTCGCGCTGCTGCGAGCTGGGTGGCTGTCCAGTCGCGCAGCGCCCCAGTGGGGTTGCCGGCGCGGCGCCGCAGCACCACGTCGATCCACTGCTTGAGAGTGCTGGTCCGCTCGGCCGAGTTGGCGTGATGGCTGAGCAAGCGAACCAGTTCGCCGAGAACGTGGTCGGGGATCGCATCGACCGAGAACTCGCGCACGTTCCACGCCGCCGCATGCCATGGTTTCGCCAGCATCAAGCGCAGCATGCGCAGCACGTCTTCGGTGGCGAACCCGTGCGGCGGATCCGGATTCTCGTAGAGCACGTACTGGCGCGGCGACACCGAGGGGCCCGAGGCAGTGGCCCAGGGATGCCGGACCGGCGGGAAGTACGGGAATCGCCCCGCCACGAGATCGAGGGCCTGCTCGTCGTGCATCGCCAGCAGTGCCAGCATCAGCGCCGATCGTTCCGAGTCGCCGACGTCCTTCTCGATCACCATCTCGCGCATCGCGGCACGGACCGGCTCGCTCGGCGAGCGCTTCGCGACGCGCGCGAGGAGCCGCGCCATCGCGCTGCCACGCTGCGGGTCGGCGCGCCAGTGCGCGACGATGTGCGACCCTGCATCGGGATGGCCGGTGTTGGCCATCAGCGTCACGATCACATCCTCGGAGCCTGCTCTCCCCTGCTGTCGGCATTCCTCCTGCCACGCAGCCGCCCGCTGCGCCAAAGGCGCGAACAGCGCTTCGGGCAGCTCGTCGACCGCGAGCATCGCGTCGAGCAGGGTCGCCCGGTCGGGGAACCTGGTCAGGCGATCGAAGGTGGCGAACACCGCTTCCGCGTTGGCGGCCGTGACCTTGCCGTAGAGCATCGCCACGGGGCTTCCCGAATGTGGTGGGTGCGGGAGCGCCGGCAACAGCGGCAACAGGTCCGGGACGATCGACGCATCGAGCTTCTGCGCGCAGCGCCACATGTGGTCCAGCAGCCAGCCGAAGTTCGAACTGCCGGGATCCAGCGCGCGCGCGGTCGCGAGCAACTGCGGCCACAGTCGTCGGATGGCGGTCAGATCGTTCTCGCGTCCCTGTTGGCCGAAGAAGACCGACGGTGGCGGCGAATTCCCGTGCATGCCCGCCAGGTGCTTCAGCAGCAGCTCGACGCCTTCGATCGAGTCTTGCGACACGCGCGAACCGAGGAACGCGAGCGCCACGTGCGCGGCTTCCGGGTCGGTGGACTGCAGCGACTCGCGCGCGATGCCGTGCAGCTGGGACAGCGGTTCGCGAGGCATCGGCGTCGGACTCTGCGCCAGCAGTCGCAGCACGGTGGCACGAACTCCTCCGGAGCGAGTCGCGGCCATGCTGACGAGCAGGGCGGGGTCGACGCGATGCCACAGACCGTTGCTGCGGAGCAACTGCGTCACCAGTTGCTCGTCCCGTTCGTCCCGCGCGAACTGCACCGCGAGCTCGAGCATGGCCGTGGACTTTGCGCTGCCTGCATTCCGGTAGAGTGGTTCGAGGCCATGGGGCGGTGCCGTTCGCACGAGTTCCCGCAGGTGAGCCGCGGCCTGCTCCCCGCCGACGGCCCACAGGAAGGCTGCGAGGCCCGCGATCGCGTTCGCCCTTTGCGGGTCGTGCTCCCCGGATGCGAGGGTTCGAGCCAGGGCGGCTGCTACTTCCGGGACCGCGGCGACGCCGATCCACAACAACTGCTCCGCATCCTCGGGCGTCACGCCTGGCAGCGGGCCTTGCGTCGGCGTGTGGTCCAGTGTCCGCGTCAGGATCCGCTTCACCAGCTCCCGCGCTCTCGCGCGCAGCTCTGCTTCGCGCGCGACGTCCTGGGGCGGCGCCGTGATGTCGTCGAGCGTCACGGAAGCGCCTTGGCCACCGCCGATCTTCGCCATCACCTGCTTCGCCTCGTCGCGGCGCCCGAGCCGCATCAGCAACTCGGCGAGCCGGAGCGTCGCCAGTTCGCGCGCGTCCGCCGACAACGTCGTCCCGGCCAGGGCCTCGCGGTAGAGCCGCTCGGCCTTGGCGAGATCCCGCTCCTGTTCCTCCACGGCGACGATCGGCGCGATCTCCTCCGACGGCTTCTTCTGCTGCGCCACGAGGCCAGACCCGGCAACCGCCAATCCCGCGAACATCGACACCAGAACGTGGGTTCTCATGGCTTCATCAGAGGGACGACCACGCCGCGCCCGGTCCGCGCGTGATGGAATCGCTGTCAAGCAACGGTCAAGCCTCCGGCTGTTCGACCAGCCGGTAGCCGACGCCGTGGACCGTCAGCAGGAACTGCGGCCGTCGGCAGTCGGCCTCGACCTTCTGCCGCAGGTTGAGCATGTGGGTGTCGATGGTGCGATCGCCGACGAACGGCGAGCCGCCCCAGACCTCGCGCAAGAACTCGGCGCGCGGCACCGCCCGCCCCGCGCGCTGCCGCAGCAGGCGCAGCATCGCCGCTTCCTTCGGCGACAGGGTGTGGGTCGTGCCGCCGCTCACCACCGTGAACGCGGCGAGGTCGACGCGCACCGCACCCAAGGTGAACTGCTCGATCAGGGCCGCATCCGGGCGTTCGCGGCGGCGCAGCATCGCCTTCACCCGCGCCAGCAGTTCGCGCAGCGAGAACGGCTTGGTCACGTAGTCGTCGGCGCCGAGTTCGAGCCCGAGCACCTTGTCGCCCTCTTCGCCGCGCGCGGTCAGCAACAGCACCGGCGTGTCGCCGTCGCGCGCCCGCAGTTCGCGCAGCAGCTCGAGACCACTCGGCCCCGGCAGCATCACGTCGAGCACCACCAGGTCGAACCGCTGCGCGCGCAGCACCGCCCGCGCCTCGTGGCCGTCCGCCGCCGTGATGACGGTGTGGCTCTCGCCGGTCAGCGCATCGTGCAGGCCGATGCGCAGCGTGCGATCGTCTTCGACCAGCAGGATGCGGCCGCTCACGTGGTCGTCTCCATGGGCAGGAAGAACGTGAAGCACACGCCCGGGCCGCCGTCCAGCGGGTCGGTCGCGACCAGGTCGCCGCCGAGCCGGCGTGCGATCGACCGCGCGAGGTAGAGCCCGATGCCGATGCCGGGCGTGCCGCCGTGCGCGTGCGCCGCGCCGCGCACGAACCGATCGAAGATGCGTTCGCGTTCGGCCGCCGGCACACCGGGCCCACGATCGCGGACGTCGATCGCGGCGCGGTCGCCGTCGCGGCGTGTGGTGATCTCGATCGGCCCGCCGGCACCGCCGTACTTGCGCGCGTTGTCGAGCACCGCGACCAGCGCCTGCACCAGCGCGCTGCGATCGGCGCGCACCATGGCGCCAGCAGCGGCGCCGCGCCGGATGCCGCCGCCCTCGTGCTCGAACACCGGAGCCAGCATGGCCACGGTCTCGTCGACGACCTCGTCGACGGCGACGCTGCGCAGTTCGTAGGAACGTTCGCCGCGTTCGAGCCGCCCGAGGTCGAGCACGTTCTCGATCAGCATCGACAGCCGACCGGCCTCGCCGGCGAGCATGCGGTAGTAGTCGGCTTCGCGGCCGCGCGCGCGACCGTCGACGAGCATCTCGCCGAGCAGCCGGATCGCGGCGAGCGGCGTCTTCAGTTCGTGCGTGACCGTGGTGAGGAACTCCGACTGCGTGCGCACGGCGGCGACTTCGGCGCGCGCGGCCCGCAGCTGCAGTCGGATCGCACCGACGAACGCGATCACCAGCAGGAGCAGGAGTCCGCCGACCGCCGCTGGCTGCAGCCAGGGCGAGCCGCGCACCGGCATGTCGATGCCGGCAACGCCCGGCAGCCCGACGAACGTCGTGTTGGCGGCGTCGGCGAGCGCGAACGACCACGGCAGGGGCAGCTCGGGCAGCGCCGACTCGCGGCCGGCGGCGGTGATCGCGGCGACGAACTCGGCGGACGTGACGGCGGCGAGATCGTGACCACCTCCATCGCGGGCCTGCCACCACAGCAGCCGCTCGGGGGTCAGTGGGCGCATGCCAGCTTCCGTGCCAGGGCGGTCGGTTCGCCACGCCGTCGCCAGGGCGACCAGCCGCTCGCGGCGTTGCACGACGGTCTGGTGTTGGTCGCGCCACGCCGTCGATGCCGGCAGGCTCGCGAACAGGTCCGGCGGCAGGAACGGCGCCAACTGCGCGGCCCACGGCGGTGGGGAGTCCGACGCCACGAGACGCAGCGTGCCCGCCACGACCCGCGCGAGATCGGGCCGCCTCAGGTCGGCGGGTGCGAGGGCAGCGAGTCGTTCGTCGAGTTCAGTCCGCAGCACGCGCAGTCGATCCGGGTCGCCGGCGCGCAACGCGTGCCATGCCGCCGCCAGCACGACCTGGCAACGCGTCGCGACCGCCAACGGAGCGGCGAGCAGTTCGTCGTAGGCCGTACGCGTGGCCGCTGCGTCGCCCGCCACGAATTCGCTGCGCGTCGCCCGCTCGAGTCGATCGGCGACCACGGCGTCGGCATCCACTGCGGACGGCTCTTGCTGCAGCCAGCCGACGTCGTCGATCTGCAGCGTGCCGTCGCCGAGAGCCACGGCCCGGGTTGCGGCTGGCAGCGTCGCGAAGGCGACGCGCGACGCCGGGGCGCGCTGCAGGATGCGCTCCGCGACGGCATGCGCCCGCGCGGCTTCGGCCTCGCGCAGCCCTTCTTCGAGGCGCCCCGATTGCCACAGCAGCCACGCCAGCACGGCGACGATGCCGCTGCCGGCGAGCAGCAACGGCAGCGGGCGACGCGCGCGAGGAAAGGGGCGGAGCGAGGCGATGGCGACACGCTAGTCAGGGCCGTCCCGGCCTGGTCAAGAAACGGTCAAGCCGCGGGCGACCTGCACATCGTTGCATCCTGCGCGCGCCCCGCGGGGTGCTACGGTGCATGGCTCGCATGGCCCCTTCGCCGAGTATCGCCCGCGAACTGGTCGCGCACAGCCAGGCGCTGCGGCGGCTGGCCCGCGACCTCGTCGGCAGCTCCGACGCCGACGACCTCGTGCAGGACACGGCTGTGCGCGCGCTGCGTTCGCCGCCGGCGGTCCCGGACGGGCTGTTCGCATGGCTGGGCACGGTCATGCGCCGACTCGCCGCCAATCGCCGCCGCGGCGACCTCCGGCGGCGCCGGCGCGAGGCGGCGAACGGGCCGGCGGCGAGCGGTCCGGCCGCCGACGAAGAGCCCGCACGCTGCGACCTCGCGCGCGCCGTCAGCGAGGCAGTGTTCTCGCTGCCGGAGCCGTACCAGACCGCGCTCGTACAGCGCTACTTCCAGGACCTGTCGCCGGCGGCGATCGCCGCGCGCACGGCGGTGCCGCTGGCGACCGTGAAGAGCCGACTGCAGCGCGGGCTCGAACATCTGCGGGCGACGCTCGCACGCCGCGACGGGCGTGACTGGCGCCTAGCCCTCGTCCCCGCGATCGGCCTGCCGGGGCGAGGCCAGTGGCTGTGGCCGTTCTCGGTGAGCCTGATGTCCACTTCCGGCAAGGTGATCGTCGTGGTTGCGGCGTCGGCACTGGCGGCGTTGGCCCTGTGGATGCCGCGCACCGAGCCGCCGCCGCCCGCGATCGCCGCCGACGCAGTCACGGGCAGCGTCGCCGCCGTCGCGGCCGCGGGCCCCACGCTGCTGCCCGCGCGCGAGGCTGTTGGCGTGGAGGAGTCTGTAGGACTCGCCGAGTTGGCGCAGCCGTTCGCGTTCGAGCTGCACTGCCGCGTCGTCGACGACAGTGGCTTGGCGATCGGCGGTGCCAAGGTGGCGATCGCGCCGCGCGCCTGTGCGCTCGCGACGTGGCCGGTGGCGACCGACAACGACGGTCGCGTCGTGCTGGCGTGGCGCGCGCGCGCGCGCCGGCTCGTCATGACCGTGGGGCTCGAACACGGCGGCTCGCGCACGTCGCTGCAGCGGCTCGAGGTCGCGGCCGGCGAACCCGCGCACGTGCACTTCGTCGCCGGACAGTCGCCGCTGCCGGCCAGCGTGCATGTCGACGAGTCCGGGCGTCAGGTGGTGTCGATGCCGGACTGCAGCCAGGGGCGCACCGACTGCATGGCCTGCCACGACACGTGGAAGGGCGCCGACCTGTTCGGCGCGTGCGCTGACGTGCGCGCCGGGCTGCATCCCGACGCGCTGTTCGGCGAACGGGGCCAACCGCTCATGCTCGGGCTCCACGTGAACTCCGCCGGGCCGGAGATGGAGATCGAGTTCACGGATTCGGTCGCGACCGGAACCAACGAAGCGCGTCGGCCGCAGCGGCACATCAGTGGCCGCGTGTTCGGCGCCGACGGGCGCCCGGTGCCGGGCGCGCGCCTCGAGATCCACCGCCCGGACTTCTTCGGCGGCGGCACGCGCACGCGGCCGGATGGCAGCTTCCGCTTTGCGTGGCCGGTGCCCGGCGATGGCCGTGTGTGGGTGCGTGCAGGCGGCGGTCCCGAGGGGCTGGCGACGATGGTGCTCGATGTCGGCGACGACCTGCCGATCCACGGCGACCTGCACCTGCAGACGGGGCGCGTGCTGCGCGGCCGCGCGGTCGGCACTGCCGGTCAGGCGCTGAGCGGCGCGCGCGTCGAGTACGTCGCTGCGCCGGGCCAGGACGGCGACGTCGCGACGGTCGGTCCCGACGGCGCGTTCGCGTTCGCCAACCTGCCGCCGGGGCCTGGGCACCTGCTCTTGTGGGGCGTGCGCGGCGAACGGCTGCCGATCGCCGAACTCGGGCCGGTGCTGGCGGACGGCAGCGACGTGCTGTTCGACCTGCGCACCGCCGCACCGGTGGACGGCTCGCTGCGGCTCGTCGTGCAGAGCCATGACGGCGGCGAGGCCGTCGATGCGGAGGTGTTCGTCTGGCAACTCGCGACGCGCCGCGGCTCGGTGGTCGAGCGTGGCAAGGACGGCGCGTTCCACACGCACGGCCTCGCCGCCGGCTTCTATCGCATCGAGGTGACAGCACTCGGCGGCGGCGTCCACGATCTCGGCGAGCATTGGCTCGACGGCCGCGGTCTCGTCGAACTCGCCCCGTTCACGTTCCCCGCGCCGGCGAAGCTCGTCGTCGAGCACGATGGCCTCGAGGTTCTCGAGCTGCTGCAGCCGCGCGCGGACATCGACGTGCGGGCCCACCTCGTCTCGGGCTTCCGCGGCACGGTGCTGCTGCCGGCGGGGCCTTGGCTGGTGCTCGCCAAGGGGGTCGGTGATGGCGTGCGCCGGGCCGAGGTCGAGCTTCGCGCCGGGGAGACGGAGGTGTTGCGGTTCGAGCGGTGAGCGAGTGCGGCGCTGCCGCCCATCCCGCGACGACGAGTCCCATACGAAGCGCCGCATCGCAGCCCTACCCCGGACCGGGCAGAGACCGAGTAAGTTGTCCCGCGATGACCGGATGCCGCTTCGTTTCGTCCCTGCTGCTCTTCGCCGGCCATCTGCTGCGGCCGTGCGATGCGCAATGCTCGACGTCGTGGCTCGCGGGCTCGGCGCTGACCGGCGTCTCGGACACGGTGGTCGCCTGTTCGCTGTGGGATCCGGACGGTGCCGGCCCTGCCGGGCCGCGCCTCGTCGTCGGTGGTGAGTTCGCGGTCGCCGGCGCGACGACGTCGGGTCTCGTCGCGGCGTTCGATCCGACGACCGGTGTCTGGTCGGGTTTCGGCGCCGGCCTCACGCCGCTCGCGGACTACTCGGCAGTGCGCGCGTTCGCCACGCTGCCGACCGGCGAGCTCGTCGTCGGCGGTCACTTCGCTGGCTACATCCGGCGATGGAACGGCAGCGCGTGGACCAACCTTGGCGCGGCCCCGTTCTCGAACTGGGTGATGGCCCTCGCCGTGGCGAGCAACGGCGATCTGTTCGCCGGCGGCACCGGGACTGGCGTCTGGCGATTCAGCGGCACGACGTGGTCGACGACGACCTCGGGCTACACCAACGGCGTGCACGTGCTGACCACGCTGGCGAACGGCAACGTCGTCGCAGCCGGGTACGTGAACACGTCCGGCGACAGCATCGTGCGTCGCTGGAACGGCACGACGTGGACCGCACTCGGCGGCATCTTCGACGACTTCATCGACACGATCGTCGAGCTGCCCAACGGCGACCTCGTGGCGGGCGGCAGGTTCATGAGTGTCGGTGGCGTCGCTGCGTACGGCGTCGCCCGCTGGAACGGCAGCACGTGGTCGGCGATGGGCAACGGCTTGCACGTCCGCAGCGCGGTCAGCGGCGAAGTCACGGGGCTCGTGCCCCAAGCCAACGGCGACGTGATCGCGGTCGGCACGTTCACGCGATCGGGTTCGACCGTGCTCAGCAACATCGCGCACTGGAACGGCAGCGTGTGGTCGCCGTACGCGACCGCGATGCCGAACTACGCGACGTGCGCGCTCACGCTGCCCGGCGGCGACCTCGTGGTCGGCGGTCCGTTCGTCGCGATCGGCAGCACGAACGTCTACGGCATCGGTCGGTGGAACGGCAGCGCGTGGAGCCCGCTCGGCAGCGGCGCCAACGGTGAGGTCCGCTCGGTCGCGGAGCTGGAGAACGGCGACGTGGTCGTCGGCGGCACGTTCACGCAGATCGGCGGCGTGGCGTGCAACCGCATCGCCCGCTGGAACGGCACGACGTGGTCCCCGCTCGGCTCGGGCGCGGACGGGGCGGTCCAGGCGCTGCTGGCGCTGCCCGGCGGCGAGGTCGTCGCCGGCGGATGGTTCGGGACGATGGGTGGTGTCACCGCGAGCCGCATCGCCCGTTGGAACGGATCGACGTGGAGCGCCGTCGGTACGGGCATGAACGACGCCGTCATGGCGCTCGCGCGCCTGCCCAACGGCGAGATCGTCGCCGGCGGGTACTTCACGACCGCGGGCGGCGCTGGCGCCAGCCATGTCGCGCGGTGGAATGGTGCGTCCTGGCAGCCGCTCGGCACGGGCTTCGGCGGCGGTCTGCCGTTCCAGTCCGTGCGCACGCTGCTGGTGCTGCCGGACGGCTCGCTCGCCGCTGGCGGCTTGTTCACGACCGCCGGCGGCGTGCCGGCGAATCGCGTTGCTCGATGGGACGGGGCCACGTGGTCGCCGTTCGGTAGCGGGTTCGCGGCTGGCGTGGTGAACGCACTCGCCATCAACGGGGCGGGCCAGCTGCACGCCGCCGCCAGCTTTTTCTCGCCGCAGCGCGTCGCCCGGTGGGACGGCAGCACGTGGTCCACGATCGGCGGCGACGTGCTCGGCGACGCCGACGCGATCGTCTGCCTGCCCGACGGCGACGTCGCCGTCGGCGGCTTCTTCCAGACGGCGGGCGGCGTGCCGGTCCGCAATCTCGCGCGCTGGAACGGCACCACCTGGTCGTCGCCGCAGAACGGCATCGACAACCGCGTGCTGGCCCTCGCCATGGGGCAGAACCAACTCATCGCCGGCGGCGCGTTCGCGCGCACGGGGGCCGTCGCTTCGGCGTCGTTCGGCCGCCTCGCAACGACCTGCCCGACCAGCGTCACGTCGCTGCCGACGGCGTGCCTCGGCCCGGCCGGCCCGGTCGTCGCGACCGCCGATTCGCGGCCGTGGATCGGCGCGAGTCTGCGCACGCACGCGACGGGGTTCGCTCCCGGTACGTTCGCGGTCGTCGTGGGTGGCACCTCGCTGCAGAACGTGCTGCTCAGCACCCTGACCCCGACCGGCGGTGCCGGCTGCGAGCTGTTCCCCGCTCCCGACGCGCTGGCCGCGGTGGCCACGGTTGGGGGCACCGCGTCGTTCGCACTGTCCATACCCGACAACCTGGGGCTGGTCGGCGCGCCGGTCTGGCTCCAGTACCTGCAGGTCGAGCTGCCCGGCGGGGTGTGGACCGGAACGACGGGTTCGAACGGCCTGGCGTTCACCGCCGGCGCCTTCTAGGCCGGCGTGGTCGGTCTGGATTTTGGTGCCGTCAGCGTGCGCTGGCAGCGGTTCGGCCCTTCCCAGGGCATGAGCACCAAGACCCTCGCGTTCCTCCTGACCGCCGGCGCGGCGATGGCCCAGACCACGGGCGTGCCCGGCATCAACGACCTGACGGTGAACTGGGCAGGCTCGGGCACCACGTCGTGCACCTCGATGTGCTTCCCGAACGGCAACGTGGCGCTCAACTTCGACGTCTCGGCGCCCGTCGGCGCAGTCGCGGTGTTGCTGTTCAGCTTCTGCCCGTGCACGACGTGCTCGCTGCCCGGCCCTGCCAACACCTGCCTGCCGACGATCCCGGCGACGGCGTGCGGCGGCAGCAACCAGTCGCTCGACCTCGACATGAGCCCGCCGTGCGGGATCACGGTGTCGATTCCGGTCACCGTCAACTCGGCTGGCACGCTCGGGACGACGGTGAACATCCCGCCGATCGCCGGCATACCGTGCACGACGCCGCTCGCCGTGCAGGCAGTCGTCATCGATCCGTGCGGCGCGGGCCTGTTCGCGGTCCCCGGCCCGTTCGTGATGACGCAGAGCTACACGCTCTGGTTCTGAACCCCGCCCTCGCTCGAGACCGAGCGAGCGCCGCGCCGGCGATGGCGAACGTCGGCCGAGTCTGTTCAGGTCGCGGCCGCGCCTGGGTCGAAAGTCGACTCATGCCTGCAACTGCGACGTCGTCCCGGCCGTGGAGTGTCCGCTTCGCGCTCTTCGTCAGCACGATGGCCGCCGCGGTCCTCACCTGGGTCTGCGCGGTTCGCGCCTACCCGTTCGTCCCCGCGCATGAGACGCTCGAGTTCGAGATGCCCCTCGCCTATGCCTGGGCAGCGGATCTCGGTGGCCTGCTCCGCGATCCCGCCCGACAACCGATCCTCGCCGGCATCTTCCTTGGCGTGTTGTTGGCCTGCGCGCGGTTGGTTCCGCAGCGCCTCCGTGCCCGGTTCGCCTGGAGCCTTGCCGTTCTCCTGATGCTGGTCACCGCGGTGCTCTGGATCGGCGTGGAAGTCCATCTCGCCAACCTGAACCGGGCACTGGCGGGTGGTTAGAACGTCGGCGCGGTGACCGGCACGTCGGCGACGGTGCCGACGGCGGCTTCGCCTGCCCGACAAACCAGGCGGCTGTTGCCTAGCCAGCGGTCGTTGCGCTCCTGGCATCGAGCCTCGCGCGAACCTCCGCGATCTTGGCGCGCTCGACCGTCATCCACGTGCCGAAGATCGCGCCGCCGATGCCGAGGAGCGATCCGCCGATGCCGCCGATGAGACCCCACGTGCTCCCTGCCAATGGGAACCAGGCCTGCAGGACGCTGAACGCCCCGACACAGCAGGGAAGCACGACGCCGGTGCCCCAGAAGAGACCGAGCACGCGCTTGCGGCGTTGCTGCGCGTAGAGATCGGCCAGTTCCGACGAGCCCGCTGCGTCCATGGGTTCGGGCTCGGAGAGGGTGCGACGGAGACCGCGAGGCAGGATGGCGAGGAGGAACCCGACCACCGAACCGAAGACGACGAGCGACAGCAGCCAACGCGACCGCTCGGCTTCCGCGTAGGCGACGCGAGCAGCCTCGGGGTCGACGGCCGCGTCGCCTGGATGCGCGCCTGCGCCGAAGGGCAGGAGTCCGCGTACAGCGATCGCCGCGAGGACCAGGGCGAACAGCGTGATCGGCACTGCCCACATGGCGCGGGTCACGGGGCTCTTGCGTTCGCGGTTCACGAGCGACGCCGTGCGCACCCCGCCCGATGCGGAACCACCGCCGACCGTCCAGCCCCAGTACGGGTTCTTCGCCGCGATCGCTGGCATCGCGAGGAAGAACCACAGCGGGAAGAACCACGGCCACCAGAAGTTCGCGAGGATCAACGCGAAGGGGAACCGGGGTCCGGTCACCACCAGGCCGACCCAGATCGCCAGCAGGAACGCGGTGCTCATCGCGAGGGTCAGCAGCAGCCCGCGCGCCTTGATCCGCACCGAGTCGTCCGCGGGTCGGCTCGGGACGAGCGCCGCGAACACGAGCGGGAAGAGGAGCATCACCGGAACGAAGACCAGCATGATCACGCGGCCGAGGGTGGAGGGATCCGACATGGTGGGTCTCCTGGAGTGGTTCTTGGGGTCGGGCTACGTCTGCTTCCACAGGCGGTCGATCTGGCGGCTGACGATCGACTCGACGATCTCGCGGGAGAGCCCCGCGATCTTGGCGTCGTCGAGGGCGGCGGCGATGCCGGCTTCGATGCGCTTGCGTTCCTCGGCCTTCGGCCCGGAGGCCCGCTCGACCGTCGCGATCACGACCGTGCCGCGACCGCGCACCGAGGCGAACAGCCCGGCGTCCGTGAGCTCGCGATAGGCGCGGGCGACGGTGTTCAGGTTGATGCCGAGGTCGGCGGCGAGTTGCCGGACTGGGGGCAGCTCATCGCCCTCGGCCAGCCTTCCCGCGGCGATCAGGCCGCGCAAGCCGGCCACGATCTGGTCGTTGATCGGCGTCGGGCTGGCGAGCGAGATCGTGAGCACGCGGCCAATTGTATCGAACTATGATACTTTGGCAAGGGGCCCGGCGCCGCCACGGGGGCGGGGCCGTCGGGTGCGGGGACCGGCGGCTACTCCCGAGGCAGGCGCCTGCATCCGCAATCGCCCGAGCAGCGAAGCTGCGCCCGTGACGAGCAACACCGTAGATCCACAGCCGTCTGGGCAGGATTCGTCGTTGGCCGGCGACGCATTCGTCGTGATCGGAGGCAGCGGCGACATCGGCGGCGAGGTCGTCCGCCGGTTGTCGGCTCGCGGTGCCCGTGTGCTGGTCGCTGGCCGCGATCCCAAGCGTCTCGCCGCCGCCGCCCGGCCCCACGCACGCGGTGCGACGATGGTGGTCGACGCCACGTCGTTCGAGGCGGTCGAGGAATGTCTGCGCCGAGGCCAGGAGTTGGGTGAAGGTCGCTTGGCCGGCGTCGCGCTCTGCGTGGGTTCGATCCTGCTCAAGCCCGCCCACACGACCAGCGCCGAGGAGTGGCAGCAGGTGATCGCGACCAACCTGACGAGCGCGTTTGCCGTCGTGCGCGCGGCCGCCAAGACCATGCGCACCGGTGGCTCGGTGGTGCTCTGTTCGTCGGCCGCCGCCAGCGTCGGGCTCGCCAACCACGAAGCGATCGCCGCCGTGAAAGCCGGGATCGAAGGCCTCGTGCGCGCCGCGGCGGCAACCAGTGCTGGTCGCGGGTTGCGCTGCAACGCCGTGGCGCCGGGCCTCGTGCGCACGCGGCTGTCGGCTGCCATCACCGGCAACGCCCGCGCCCTGGCTGCATCCGAGCGCATGCACCCGTTGGGTCGCCTCGGCGAAGCGCGCGACATCGCCGCGGCGATCACGTGGCTGCTCGGCCCGGAGAGTGGCTGGGTGACCGGCGAGATCCTGCACGTCGATGGGGGCCTCGCGCAGGTGCGACCGGTCGAGCGCGCCTGAGCAGGATCACGACGACGCGGTCGTGCGCATCGTCAGTCCAGCAACAGGACGCTGGCAACCACCCCACGCAGTGTCCAGGCAACCGTGCGCAGCCAGTTGGTCGCGACCAATCGGCGGATCGTCGCTCGGTCGAAAGCCTGCAGCAGCTGCGCGTGGTAGGGCCCCTGCAGCACGAACGTCGACGTCCACACGACCAGCACGAGCACGAGACCCAGCGTGGCCCATGCCGACCATTGTGGTGGGGCCTGCCACCACAGCCAGACGGCGAGCAGGAGTTCGGCGACCATCGGTGGCAACACGACGAACGTCACCCGCCGGCAGTGCGCCCGTTCGTAGGCGGCGAACTGCGCGTCGCCCACGGCGGGCAGCAACGGGTAGTGCACGATCTGCACGAACCAGATCAGGCCGCACATGAACAGCGTCGGCAGCGCGTGCAGCACGATGAGCAACGACCAGTTCATCGCTGCTGGCGATGGTGAGCGCGGGCGGCGAGCAGCAGCGCCCCGAACGGCACCCACCAGATCACGTCGTTGCCGAGGATCAGCCAGCCGCAGTGCCACGGCAGTTCGCCGCGCCACGCTGCATCGAGGAAGCCGATCGGGCCGAGCACCTTGCCGCAGAGCCCGACGAGCACGATCGGCCAGTGCCGCAGCGGGGCGAACGCCGCGATGGCGTAGCCGATGCCGTAGACGCCGACGATCATGCCGATGCACTGCCACAACGAGGGGTGGTTGGGCGCGGGCAGGTCGGCCCACTCGAACCAGACGCGCGGAAACAAGACGACCAGCGCGCCGAACACGAGGTTGTAGGCAGCCGCAGCCAGCAGCACTGGCTTGGCCCAACCCGGTCCTCGGTCGACGTTCATGCGCGGCGTTTCGCCGGCGCGGTCGCGCCGGATGCAACCCGCTGCCTGCGCGGTTCTGGCCGGCGGCGTGCGGCCAGCAGGTCCGGCCCACGCCGAAACCGCATCCAGATGCCAGCCGGCCGCGAAGTGGCGGGCATGTTCGCCTGGCTTCGTCGCCGCCGTCTCGCCCGGGAGCGCCAGCGCCTCGAGCGTCTCCATCTGCAGCTGCTGGAGGCCGCGCGCGATCTGCAGCGCAACGGCGACATCCAGGCGTTCGCCGCCAAGACCGCGGAGGCCGCCGCTGTCGAGCAGCAACTCGACGCCTTGCTCGCCGCGAGTGACGCCGGCAACCCCGGTCCCGCATCAGCGCCCCGCGCCTGAGCCAGCGGGGCGAAGGGGCGGTGCGGTCGCGAAGCGGACGCGCCGGCTACGGTCCACGTGGTCCGCTCGAAGGGGTCACTCATGGGCCCGGTTGCACGATGTCGAGGGTCCGAGGCAGGGGCCTTCGGCCGATCCGATCACCAGAATCGCCACCACGGCTTCTTGCTCTGCCCAAGAGTCGCACTGCGGGGCTTTCGGTTCGGCCACGGGGTGGTGAAGACGTCCTGGTCTTCGCGCAACGGCGGGAACGCGGTGTCCACCTTCTCAGCCCCGAAACGATCCGCGAGGCGAACCCATTCGTCGCGCGGCAGGACCGCGAAGGCCAGGGTGTCCGAGCCGTCCGAGGCAGCGACCAGGCGGACCTCGTAGTCCGGTGTCAGCACGCGGTTCAGCGCCATCAGCGTGAGATGACGGTCATGCAAGGACTTGGTGAGCGGCACCGGCATCCGGCGTTCGCCGAACGTGATGGTCAGGTCTTCGTCCTCGCCTTCTTCGCAGGCCAGGCGACCAGACTCGAGCACGGTCTCGCACGCGTCGACGATCTCGGATTCGAAGCAGCGCCAATCCACCCAGAACACCGCCCCTTCGTCGTCGAGCAGCTTCTGCCGATCGGCTGCGTTCGTGCTCTGGAGATGATGCTCGATGGCGGTTGGGTTCATGACGGGAGGTCTCGGGCGCGAACGGCGTGCGATTGTCGCCCCGCGCGCGCCGTGCACAAGTTCAGGCATCGGTGGCATTGGCGCCACGCGCAGCGGGAGGGTGGGTGATGCAGAAGAACCCGACATGCGTTCTCCCGACGCAACTGCATGCATCCGCAACCGACCGAGCCGCGAACGCGGGGGCATGAAAGCGCACGCAACGACAGCCGACCTCCAGATCGCTCAGGCAACCAATCGGGCCCGTGCCCTGGTGGTGGTCGGTGCGTTCCTCTCCTTCCTCTTCTCCGTGACCCTCTGGTTCAGCGGCATGCGTGAGGAGGGGCTGTTCGTCGGCCTCTGGGTCCCCTCGATCCTCGGCCTCGGAACCCTGCTGATGCCCGGCAAGAGGTGATGCGATGGCCGACTACTACATCTTCGGATTCGGCCTGGTCGTCACCCTGATCGTGGGCTCGGGGTTGACCGCGATGATCCTCGCGCACCATCGCCTGCTCGAACAAGAGCAGCGGGACGCTGACGCGAAGGCGGAAGGCAACCCTGTGCCGGTCGTCGCCGACGACCGCACGCGCCGCTGAACGATGGGGCGCTCCCGGTTCGCCTCGGCGTTTGCCGACCGTCAGACCGACCCGGCTGCACTCTCCACCCGGCCCACTTTCTGCGCTTGCACCGGCAGGGCGGTAGCGTTCGTCCACTTCCTCGGGCTGGTAGCTACGCTCCCTCGCCGCTGCCATGCGTGGCAATCCGCAGGAGTCCAGGCCGATGCATCTCCGTCCCGTCGATTCCGCGTTTGCAGCAGCCCTGCTGCTCGGCTCCGTCACCGCGCAGAGCTACCAGCTGCACGGACCGACGCTCTTGCCCGCGCGCGTCGAAGCGCTCGCCTTCGATCCGGCGAGCGGTCGCCTCGCCGCGGCGATGCGCAAGTCGGTCACCGTGTCGGTGCCTGCGGGCAGCCAGGAGCTGCACTTGCGCATCGGCACGCGCTGGCAGCGCGTCGACGAAGGGCTGTCCTGGATCCGGTTCCTGGTTGCCGACCGGCAACGTGGTCGGCTCGTCGGCATCGGTAACTCGCCCACGCAAGCGAATGCCGTCCATGCAGTCGAGTGGGACGGCACATCGTGGACGCCGCCCGCTCCGCTGCAGCTGACGCAGAGCCCGAACGACATCCTCGCGTGCTACCACGAAGGCCTCGGCAAGGTCGTGTTCGTCGAGCCGATGACGCGCACGATGACGTGGGATGGCAGCCAATGGCAGCAGCTCGGCACGGCGGTGCCGCCGCTGGGGACCGCCGATGGCGCGCTCGTCTACGACCGCGCGCGTTCCGTCGTCGTTCTGTGCACCCAGGGTCAGATCTGGGAGTTCGACACGGTGAGCTGGCAGCAGCGCAACGTCCCGGCGCCGCCCGTCGGCAACGACTTCGCGTTCGCCTACGACGAAGCGCGCCAGCGCTGTGTGCTGTTCGGTGGCCCCGCTTGGCCACAGGGAACCTGGGAGTACGACGGCACGCGTTGGCGCGCGTGCACTCCCACGCAGGTGCCGCCATGGCGGGCCCGGGCGTCGATGACGTTCGATCCCGCGCGTCAGCGACTCGTCATGCTGGGCGGAATCGCGGTCAACCCCGTGACGCAGGTCGGTCTCTGGCACAACGACGAATGGGAGTGGGACGGGCGGGATTGGCTGCCGGTGCAGCAGGACCGGCGGCCACCGGACGACGGCGACGTCGCCATGGTCGAAGAACCGGTGCACGGCGGAGTGCTGCTGACGACCACGGCGTGGACTTCCGGCGGCACCCGTATGTGGCGCTGGACGGGAGCCGATTGGCAGGGACTCAGGCCCGGCGCCGCGCATCCGACGACGGTCAACGCCATGTGCAGCGATCCCTCGCGCGGCGCCATCTGGTGCTTCGACAGCGGGCTCGGCGCGAGGACCTGGCGTTTCGACGGCGTGACCTGGAAGCAGCTCGCACCCACGACGTCACCGGTCGCGCGCAGCGGTTCGGCGATGGCCTTCGATCGCGTGCGCAACGTCGCCGTGTTGTTCGGTGGCGACAACTACTTCACCACCTTCGACGACACCTGGGAGTGGGACGGGCTGACGTGGACGCTGCGCAACCCCGCGCACCGGCCGCCAGCACGCCAGCTGCACAGCATGGCCTTCGATCCAGTCAGCGGCCGCATCCTGATGAACGGCGGCACCAGCGGCCCGCAGTCGACCTGGGCATGGGATGGAACCGACTGGACCGACACCGGTCAGTTCAACTACGCCATCTATGGCAGTGCGGCGCGCATGGTCGAGTTCCGTGCGCTGAACCGAGTTCTGCTGTGGAACGGCGCTGGCTTGACCGCCGAGTGGGATGGCACGGCGTGGATTCCGTGGACGACGCTGATGCCCGCAGCGCTGCGGTCGGGGCGATTCCTCAAAGGCGCGTCGTTCGACGACACCCTCGTGGTGTTCGACGGTGCGCACACGTGGGTCCTGTCGCCGTTCGCCGCCTCTACGACCAGCTACGGTGCCGGGTGCGGTGCCGCGACGTCGCCGCGCCTCGCCGCCGGGGGCTCGCCGACGCCAGGGGCCAGGGACTTCGGTTTGTTGGTCGACCGCGCCGAGGCCAACGGGCTGTCGCTGCTGCTGGCTTCGACGGCGCCCGACAACGTGCCGGTGCTCGGGTGCACGTTGCTGCTGTTCCAGCCGATCCAGATCAGCGTGGCGGCGATCAATGCCGGCGGCGCCGCGGCGCACGATCTCTGGCTGCCCGCGGGCAACGCACTGCGGGGGCTCGCGATCGACTGGCAGGCGGTCACGGTCGGCAGCAACGGCCTCGCGTTCACGCAGGGCGTGGAGACGGTGCTCGGTTACTGACGGCGGCAGCGTTCCGCCCCGCGAGACGGCGACGTCGCGGCGCAGGGGGCGCGAGACAGTCCGTGGTCGACCGGGCCGTCGTGTGTTTCCCGCGCTCGATCCCGGCGCGTCCGCCGATCACGCGCGAGCGTGACACAGGTATTCGGGTGGACCTGCAGCCGCCGTCGAGCGGCGCGGAATCTGCGGAATCCGGGAACTCTCCGGGCGGCACCAGCACATCGCGACACCATGACTCACGCCCCCGTGTTGCGCCCGGCTGTGGTCGGCGGCTGCCTCGCCAGCCTGATGGTGGCCTTGCCCGCCCAGGATCCCGACCGCAAGGCGTCGCTGGCGCGCGCCGCATCCGAACTGCCGCCGTCGACTCCAGCCGCATCGCAGGGCGGCGACCGGCCGACGCTGCGCCTGATCGACGTCAGCCTCAACCTGATGACCGCGGTCGGCACCTCGACCGAACGCGACGGCGTGCTCGCCGACCTCAAGGGTGGCGCACACGACGCCAAGAAGCGCGGCTTCACGCTGCAGCAGGCCGAGCTGTCGCTGGTCGGCGCCGTCGACCCGTACTTCACCGGCCACTGCTACCTGATCACGCAGCTCGATACGGCCGAAGGCGAGACGATCGTCGAGCTCGAAGAAGCCTACTTGCGCAGCGTCGCGCTGCCCGGCGGCCTGCAGTTCAAGGCCGGCGCCTACTTCACCGAGTTCGGCCGCATCAACGACCGCCACCCGCACCAATGGGACTGGACCGACCAACCGGTGATCCACTCGCGGGTGTTCGGCGGTGACGGCATGCGCGGGCCCGGTGCGCGGGTCGGTTGGCTGTTGCCGACCGAGCGCTACGTCGAGCTGTTGTTCGGCGTGCAGAACGCCAACGGCGAGACGATGGCGAGCTTCTTCGCCAACGACGAGGTCTACGAGGAACGCGGCATCGGCGGTCGCTTCTTCACCGAGCAGGAAGTCGCCTCGTTCGGCGATGTGGTGTTCACCGGCCGCGCGATGACGTCGTTCGAGCTCTGCGAAGCCACCGAGCTCGACCTTGGTGCCTCGTTCGCGGTGGGCCCGAACGCCACCGGCGAGGGCGGCGACACTCTGATCTACGGCGCCGACTTCGCGTTGGTCTGGCGGCCGGGCACGGCCACGCGCGGCTGGCCGTTCTTCAAGGTGCAAGGTGAGTTCGTCGCGCGCGCCTTCGACGTCGCCGAGCAGACCGACGACGCCGACCCGCTGAACCCGGTCAGCCTGCCCGCCGACACGCTCGACGACTACGGTGGCTACCTGCAGGCCCTGTACGGCTTCGCTCCGAACTGGGCTGCTGGCGTGCGCGGCGAATTCGTGTCGGGCAACGGCGACAGCTACGACGCCGGGACGCAGACGTTCGGTCGCAGCTTCGACCCGTACCGCGCAGACCGCGTGCGTGTTTCGCCGCTGCTCGCCTACCACCCGTCCGAGTTCTCGCGCATCCGCCTGCAGTACGACTACGACGACACCGACCACCTCGAGGATTCGGTGCACTCGATCTGGCTCGGCTTCGAGGTCTTGATCGGCACGCATCCGCCGCATTCCTACTGAGCTGCCTGCGTGCGATGATCGATCCCGTGTCTGGTGCTTCATCGTTCGGCGGCCGCTGGCTCGGGCTCCTGCATCTCTGGCTGGCGCTCGTGTCCGGCATCGCCGCGGCGAGCGCCCAGGCGCCCGCGGCCGCGCCGCACCGCATCGTCGCCACGACCGCCGACCTGGCCGCCTTGTGCCGCGCCGTCGGCGGCGAGCGGGTGCGGGTCGTCGCGTTCGCGAAGAACGCCGAGGACAGCCACTTCGTGATGGCGCGGCCGAGCATGACGCGCGAACTCGCCGACGCCGACCTGTTGGTCGAGGTCGGCCTCGAACTCGAGATCGGCTGGCTGCCGGTCCTGGTCCAGCAGTGCCGCAACGCCGCCGTGCAGCAGGGTCGTCCGGGCCGTTTCGTCGCCGCCGACCACGTGCGCAAGCTCGGCGTGCCAACCGGCGAAGTCGACCGCAGCCACGGCGACGTGCACGTGGGCGGCAACCCGCACTTCCTGCTCGACCCACGCTGCGGACTGGAAGTAGCGAAGGCTCTGGCCGCCCATTGCAGCGCGCTGTGGCCGGCGGACGCCGCGCAGTTCACCGCGGGCCTGGCGCAGTTCCGGCGCGAGCTCTGCGTGGCGATGGTCGGCCCGACGCTCGCCGAACGCTACGACCACGATGCCGACACGTTGGCGCGCCTGTTCGCCGCCGGCCTGTTGGCGATGGTGCTCGACGAACACGGCGACCGGCCCGACCTCGCCGGTTGGTTCGGCACGCTGCTGCCGCTGCGCGGGAGCGCCGTCGTCGCCGACCACGACCTGTGGCCGTACTTCGCCGAGACCTTCGGGCTGCAAGTGCTCGGCTTCCTCGAACCCAAGCCCGGCATCGCGCCGACGACGCGGCACCTGCAGACCCTCGCCGAACGCATGCGCGGCAACCACGTGCAGGCGATCCTGACGGTGCCGTACTTCCCGGCGCGCACCGCCGAGGCCCTGGCGAACGCCACGCAGGCCAAGGTCGTCGCGATGGAACACCAGCCCGGCGCGCGGCGGCCGGATCGCCGACAAGACGTCGGCTACATCGAGTTCGTCGATTGGAACGTCCGCGCCTTGGCCGCCACCCTGACCGCACCCGTGGCCGGGCATTGATGGCGTGGGCGCACCGATCGGTGATCCCGAGGCGTTGCTGACGGCGGTCGACCTCGAGGTCGGCCGCCGCACGCGGCAGCTGGCCGATGTGCAGCTGCGGTTCGCCCCAGGACAGCACTGGTGCGTGGTCGGTCGCAACGGCAGCGGCAAGACGACCCTGCTGCTGACTCTGCTCGGCTTGCTGCCGCCGCGCGCCGGCGAAGTGCGTTGGAGTCCACGGTTGGCCGACCGGCAGCGGCTCGGCTACGTGCCGCAGGAACAGGACCAGACGCTCACGCTGCCGTGCTCGGTGGCCGAGTTCGTGGCCCTGGCCGCCAATACAGCGCGCGGCGCGGCAACGCGGACGGCCGTCGCGGCGGCCCTTGCCGCGCTCGGCGTCGAAGAACTCGCCGCCCGCGACGTGCGGCGGTTGTCGCTCGGCGAGCGGCGTCGGGTGCTGGTGGCGCGGGCCATGGTCCGGCAGCCCTTGCTGCTGGCGCTCGACGAACCCGCCGCCAACCTCGACGACGAAGCTGCCGCGCGACTGGGCGCCGACCTGCAGCGGCTGTGCGAGGCCGGACTCTGCATCGTGCACGTCACGCACGATCTGGCGCTGGCCGAACGCACCGCATCGCATCTGGCGAAGGTGGTCGACGGCACGGTGCGGGTCACGGAGGTCGGCCATGCTCGCTGACCTGCGGTCTGCTACCGATGCGCTCGCCGCGTTGCAGCAAGCGAGCACCTGGGAGCTGTTCGGCGACGCGGTGCTGGCTGGCCTGGCGTTGTCCGCCGCCTTGCCGCTGGTCGGCATGCTGCTGGTGCTGCGACGGCAGGTGTTCTTGTGCGCGGCGATCGGCCAGAGCGGCGGGTTGGGCATCGCCGTCGGCATCTGGCTGTCGTTGGCCGCGGGCGGGCCGCACCCGCACTTGGAGGCGATGGGCGGGTACCTGCCGCTGCTGGTCGGCATCGCATTCGGAGTCGCCGCCGCCGGGCTGGCCCTGCGGCATGCAGCCGCCGCCGCGGGTCCTGGCGACCATCCCGAAGCGAGGGCGGCGTTGCTGTTCCTGGTCGGCGGCAGTGGCGCGATGGTGTTGCTGGCCGACGCCCCGCACGGGATGCAGATGGTCCAGCAACTGCTGCTGTCGTCGCTGCTCGGGTCGGCGGGCACGGACTTCTGGCTGGCCGCCGGGCTGCTGGTCGTGCTGGCGGCGGCCGCGTGGTGTTGGCCGCGCCGGTTGGTGCTCTGGGGGATCGACCCGCTGAGTGCGCGCGTCTACGGCGCCAACATGTTCGGGCTCGACCTGCTGGTGGCCCTGGCGATCGGCACGACGCTGGCCTTCGCGATCCACGTCGCCGGCCTGCCGTTCGCGTTCGCGACGGCGATCCTGCCGGTTCTGTCTGCCCGCGAACTGGCGGGCTCGCTGCGCACGGTGGCGTGGCTGGCCCCGCTGCTCGGTACCGGTGGGTTCGCGATCGGCTGGTGGTGGTCGACGGCGCACGACCTGCCGCCAGGGCAATGCGCGGTGCTCACCCACGCGGCGTTGGCGGCTCTGGCGCGTTTGCTGCGGCGCGCGTGATCTCAGGACGCCGCATGGCGTAGCCGTGCCTCGTCGGGGTGGGCGCCAGGCAGGTGCGCGGCGAGCCGCTCCGTTCGCGACGACCTCGCCCGGGTAGACTGGCGCGCGGCTCGCCATGACCGAGAGCAAGGGTCCGAACGCACGTTCCACTCAGGGCGCGTCGTCGACGACGCTGGTGGCCCTGCTGTACGACGAACTGCGCCAACTCGCGGACGCGCGGCTGCGTCGCCTGCCCGCCGGCCAGACCCTGCAGCCGACGGCGTTGGTGCACGAAGCGTTCCTGCGGCTGCAGGGCCGTGGCCAGGAGCAGTGGGACGGACGGCGGCACTTCTTCGGCGCCGCGGCGCGGGCGATGCACGACATCCTGGTGGAGCGGGCGCGCGCCCGGTCGCGGCAGAAGCGCGGCGGTGGAGCGGCGCACCTCGATCTCGATGCCGCCGCCGACGCGATCCGCATCGACGAACCGGATGTCGACGTGCTCGCGTTGTCGGAAGCGCTCGAGCGCCTCGCGCGCGACGACGCGCGCAAGCACGAACTCGTGCTGCTGCGCTACTTCGCCGGCCTCGACTACCAACAGATCGCGGAGGTGCTCGGCGTTTCGCTGCGCACCGTCGAACGCGATTGGCGGTTCGCGCGTGCCTGGCTGAAGGAAGCGATCGGCAAGCCATGACGGCGGCCGACGATCTGCGGCGCGTCGAGGCGCTGTTCCACGCCGCCGACGAGTTGCCGCCGTCCGAGCGCCGGGCGTGGCTCGAAGGCCAGTGTGGCGACGACCGGGAACTGCTGGCGCGCGTGGTGGATCTGCTGCGGCTCGCCGACGAGCCCGGGCAGCTGGCGACCCCGGTGCCGGTCGCGGCGCAGCAGGGCAGTAGCGTCGGCGAAGCGCCCTTGCCGGAACGCATCGGCGACTTCCGCATCCTCGGCCGGCTCGGCATGGGCGGCTTCGGGGTCGTGTTCCTCGCCGAACAGGACGCGCCGCGCCGGCGCGTGGCGCTGAAGGTGCTGCGCGACTCGTTCGCGTCGCCGTTGCTCCAGCGGCGGTTCGAGCACGAGGTCGAGTTGCTCGGCCGCGTCGACCATTCCGGCATCTGCCGGATCCTGGCGGCGGGGAACGACCAGGGGCGGCCGTTCTTCGCCATGGAGCTGGTCGAGGGTCTGCCGCTGCTGGATTTCGTCGCCACGCACAAGCCCTCGGCCGAGCAACGCGTGCGGCTGTGGCTGCAGATCGTCGAAGCGGTGGCGCACGCCCATGGCCGCGGCGTGTTGCACCGCGACCTGAAGCCGCAGAACGTGCTCGTCGTCGGCACCGCCGAAACAGCGCAGTGCAAGGTGCTGGACTTCGGCATCGGCCGCAGCCTCGATGCCTCGACGTCGGCGCTGACGTTGACGGGGCAATTGCTCGGCACGCTCGAGTACATGAGCCCCGAGCAGTTCCGCGGCGACGCCGGAGCGGTCGACGTGCGCACCGACGTCTGGGCGCTGGGCGCGATCGGCTACGAACTGTTCGCCGGCGCGCCGCCGTTCGCGCTGCGTGAGCTCCCGCTGGTCGAAGCGGTCCGGATCGTGCAGTCGACGCCGGCCAGGCGGTTGCCGACGACGGTGGCGTCCACGGCCGCGGCGTCGATCGTCCAACGGTGTCTGTGCATCGATCCAGACGGCCGTTATGCCACCGCCAACGACCTCGCCGCCGACCTGCAGCGTTTGCTGCGCGGCGAGCCGGTCACCGCGCGTGGCCACAGCACCCTGCTGCATTTGCGCTGGCTGGTGCGCCGCCACTTCGGGCTGATCGCCGCCACCGGCACGATCATGCTGACGCTCGTCGTCGCGACCATCGTCAGCCTGAGTCTGCTCTTCGAGGCGCGCGCCGAACGCGACGCGGCGACCGAGGTCACGCGCTTCCTGACCGACGACGTGATCGGCGGCGCCGACCCCGAGCTCACGAGCGGCGAGGTGCGCACCCTGCGTCAGGCGGCGCAGAACGCGCGCGACCGGCTCGGCGATCGTTTCGCCGATTCCACGCGCGTGCGCGCCGAGGTCACGGCGGTGCTCGGCGAGACGCTCCTGTCGCTCGGCGACTGGAGCGATGCCCAGAAGCTGCTGGCCGAAGCTGCGGCATTGCGCGCGCAACAGTTCGGGGCGGACCACCGCGCGACGTTCGAGATACGGGCGAAGCTCTGCGCGTGCCTCGACCGACTCGGCGATCCGAACGCATTGGCCGAACGGGAAGGCCTGCTGGCCGACCTGCGGCGCGCCCTCGGTCCCGACGACGAACTGGCGATCAGCACGCTCGATGGCGTCGCGCACACTTGCCGTACGACCGGCGACCTGCAGCGTTCGCGCACGCTGCACCTCGAGGCCGTCGAGCGGGCGACGCGCGTGCTCGGCGCGGAGCACCGCTTCACGTTGGTCGCGCGCAACAACCTGGCCATCACCGAGGGCGATCTCGGCAACTACGTCGCCGCCGCGGCGATCGACCGCGAGGTGTGGACGATCCGCCAGCGAGTGCTCGGCCCGGAGCACCCACACACGCTGGCCAGTCAGGCGAACCTCGCGCTGCAACTGTGGTACGACCGAGCCACGCCAGGCTACGCCGAGCGTTTGCAGGAAGCCGAACGGCATACGACCGAGGCGCTGCGCGGGCGCGAGCGCGTGCTCGGGGTGGGCCACCCCCAGTCGCTGCTGTCGCAGAACAACCTGATGCTGATCCAGCTCGCGCGCGAGGACCTGGCCGCCGCCGAGGCCACCGGCCGCGAACTCGTCGCCCGCTACCGCCGCTCCCTCGGCGACGAACACGCGGACACACTGCGTGCGGTGTCCAACTTCTGCGACGTGCTGTCCCGGACCGCGGAGCGCGCGAAATGGCGCGAAGCGGCGGACCTCTCGGCGGCGAACCTCGTGGTGGCGCGGCGAGTGGTCCCCGACGACAACTGGATGCTGGCGTGGCACATGACCTGCACCGCCGCGCCGTTGTTTCGGCTGGAGGAGGACCTCGACCGCGCCCGCGACCTCGCCATCGAGGCGCTGGCGGGCTATCGCCGGGTGCTCGGCGACCAGCACACCCGCACCCGCGGGTTGGCGAAGCGCCTGGTGAGCCGCGGCAAGCAGTTCGGATGGACGATCGACCCGGAGTGGGAACGGCTGGCGAATCCGCAGTGACCTGACGGATTTCCGTGGCGGCTTTGTCCGGGTGCTGGCGGATGAGGGGATGCACCCGACGAGGTGCTGCACCGGACCGCCATGACCCGCACGCTTCCCACCCGCCGTCCCCGTCCCGCGCGACTCGTGTTGCCCATGACCCTGGTCCTCGCCGCCTGCAGTGGCGGTGGTGGGGGAGG
>ERZ761607.229-NODE-229-length-113871-cov-13.054676_pt1 | contig 113871 bp, 105 predicted proteins | sample MGYA00511164_ERZ761607 | MGnify/ENA primary metagenome ERZ761607 (study PRJEB28899, sample SAMN02445080) | bioreactor sludge metagenome | biome: EBPR sludge | place: Australia: Brisbane, Thorneside Wastewater Treatment Plant | collected 2011-06-22 ...
ATGCTCTTGATGTCTGTACGTTTCGGCATTGTCTTGCCTCGATGATTCCTCGACGGCGCGCAGGATGCGCGCGCGTCCAAAACAGTAGCGGCAGGCCGTGGCCTGCCCGGTGACGGCTTACTTGGCGGCTTCCATCAGACCGATGAAGCGGTCGAACAGATAGGCGACGTCGTGCGGACCGGGGCTGGCTTCCGGGTGTCCCTGGAAGGAGAAGGCCGGCACATCGGTGCGCGCGATACCCTGGTTGGTGCCGTCGAACAGCGACACGTGCGTCACCCTCAGGTTCGCCGGCATCGTCGACGGATCGACGGCGAAGCCATGGTTCTGGCTGGTGATCAGCACCTTGCCGGTGTCGAGGTCCTTCACTGGGTGATTCGCACCATGGTGGCCGGTGGTCATCTTCATGGTCTTCGCCCCGGAGGCGAGCGCCAGCAGCTGATGGCCAAGGCAGATGCCGAAGGTGGGCGTGCGCGTGGCGACGATCTCGCGGATGGCCTCGATGGCGTAGTCGCACGGCTCGGGGTCACCGGGGCCGTTTGACAGGAACACCCCATCAGGCTTGAGCGCCAGCACGTCGCTGGCCGGCGTCTGCGCCGGCACCACGGTCAGGCGGCAGCCACGTTCGGCCAGCATGCGCAGGATGTTGAACTTGACGCCGAAGTCGTAGGCGACGACGTGGAAGCGCGGCTCGGCCTGATCGACGTAGCCCTGGTCAAGCTTCCACTCGGCCTGCTTCCAGTCGTACGACTCGGTCGCGCTCACGACCTTGGCCAGGTCCATGCCGGCCAGGCCCGGGAACGCGCGCGCCTGGGCGATGGCGGCATCTGCATTCAGCGCCTCGCCGTCTGCGGCAGTGACGATGCAGCCGGCCTGCGCCCCCTTCTCGCGCAGCACGCGGGTGAGCTTGCGGGTATCGAGCCCGGCGATCGCGACGATGTTCTCGGCGCGCAGGTAGGCGTCCAGACGTTGCGTCATGCGGAAGTTGGAGGGCAGCAGCGGCAGGTCGCGAATGACGAGGCCGGCTGCGTGGACGCGGGTGGACTCGACGTCCTCGGCATTGACACCGGTATTACCGATGTGCGGGTAGGTCAGCGTGACGATCTGGCGGGAATAGCTCGGGTCGGTCAGGATTTCCTGGTAACCCGACATCGATGTGTTGAACACGACTTCGCCAACCGTGCTGCCAACCGCGCCGATACCCTTGCCGTGGAAGATCGTTCCGTCGGCAAGCGCAAGAAGGGCGGACGGGTATGCACTCACGAGAAGCTCCTGGATTCAGCTTGTAGATCCGGGACACGCGTGGCGCGCCCCGATACGAGAAAAAGCAAGACGTACAAAAAGCGGGACGGGCCTCGGGGCCAATCCCGCTTGTTGAGCCGGCAGTCATCGCCACCTGGCTCCAATTCGCCATGACCCGAACGATGGTCGTCAATCACGACGACAACCGATCCGCGGCCGCACCGCAGACGAAAGTGTTTGATTCGGGGAAGAAACCTTTCATGCCCGGGTCGATGAAAACTGCGAAATTGTATATTTTTGGGCCTTTGAAGGCAAACCCCACGATGGATTCGACACCCGAGCAAGCCGTCCGGGGATGGCCAGCCCCCTACGCCGAGTCGTTACGCAACACGCGCGCGAGCAAGCCGAGCTCGGAAATGAGGATGCGCGCCTGCGAGGTCGCCGCCTCTGGATCGCTGGCACGCGCGAGCGACTCGAGCTTGCGTGCAGCCTCGACCGCCCGATTGGCAGAGAACAAGCCCACCGACCCCTTGACCGCGTGACCGATCTCGGCGAGCTGGGCGTAGTCCATCGCCGATGATGCGCGCTGCAATTCGACCACCGTGCGCTCGTGATCGCGGAGAAAGACGTCGACCAACTGGCGGACGATATCCTCGTCACCGTCGAACATCGCACGTGCCTCGTCCAGGCAGGCGATCCGCCTGCGCCCCGCCTCGCCGAGCTCGAGCAGGCTGACGTCGGCCTCTTCATCCGCTTCGCCCCCTGCGCGCTCACCACAGGCGCGCTCGATCGCGGCCAGCAGCTCGTGGGGATGAACCGGCTTCGAGACATAGTCGTCCATACCGGCGTCCAGGCAACGCTGCCGGTCGCCCTCCATCGCATGCGCAGTCATGGCAATGATCGGCATGGGCCGCCAGTCACCCTGCACGACCCAGCTGCGACGGGCCTCGCGCGCGCGAATGGCCTGCGTTGCCTCGAGGCCGCCCATCACCGGCATCTGGACGTCCATCAGGATGAGGTCGAAGCGCCCCTGATCGAAGGCTTCGAGCGCCTCCTCGCCGTTATTGGCGAGCGTGACCGAATGGCCAGCGCGTTCCAGCATGCGCTGAGCGACGGTCTGGTTCACCGGGTTGTCCTCCACCACCAGCACCTCCAGCCGCCGTCCTCCACCCACCGGCTCGGCGCCAACACCCTCACCCAGGTCGAAACGCAGGTTCGCCATCAACACCGAGCCCTGCACGTCCACAGCCTCGCCGCCCGCGCGCGCCATCCGCAAGACGTCGAGCAGATCTTCCTGGGAGAAGGGTTTCACGAGCCTCGAGTTCAGGCCTATCTCCGCGCAGCGGGCTGCATCATTGCGCTGCGAATGGCTCGCCATCATCATGACGATGCGATCGAGGCGCGAATCTGCATCGGCAAAGCGCTGAGCCAGGGCAAAGCCTGCCGGATCGGGAAGGCCGGCATCCATGATAAGGAAGTCGTATGGCTCCGAGCCATCGCGGGCCGCCACCAGCGCTGCAAGGACATCCCCGCTGCCGGCAACGCGTTCGGCACGCGCACCGAACGCGCTCAGCTGGCGGCAGATCGATGCCGAGAACGCCTCGTTGCGCGCGGCCACCAGCACCCGCGTGGCCCGTAATGCAGTGGCGTCCAGCGGAGTCGGCCCCGCCACGACTTCCAGCGGCAGCGTGAAGCGAAACACGCTACCGACCCCTGGCGTGCTCTCGACCTCGATCCGGCCGTGCATCAAGTCGAGCAATTGACGGGTGATCGCCAGGCCAAGACCGGTGCCGCCGTACTTTCTCGTTGTCGACGTATCGGCCTGCGAGAACACACCAAAGATCGATTCCAGTTTGTCCGCCGGAATACCACAGCCGGTGTCACGAACAGCCACGGCCAGCACTGCTGCACCTGCGGCATCGTGGGCACGACCGACGCTGACCTCAACTTCGCCCGCGTCGGTAAACTTGATCGCATTGCCGATGAGGTTGGTGAGGATCTGACGCAGGCGGGTAGGATCCCCTCTGAGAACGGCCGGCACATCGGGCGCAATCTCGTAGAACAACTCCAGCCCTTTCTGGCTCGCCCGCAGGCCAAGGCTGCGCACCGTCTCGGAGACCACCGCAACGACCGAGTAGTCGATTGCCTCGACATTGAGCCGACCAGCCTCGATGCGCGAAAAATCAAGGATGTCGTTGATGATCGTGAGCAGCGCCTGCGCCGACGTCCTCACCGTCTCAAGATACTCGCGCTGCTCGCCGACGATGCCCGAATCGAGAAGAAGCTCGGTCATGCCGATGATGCCGTTCATCGGCGTGCGGATCTCGTGACTCATGTTGGCGAGGAAGTCGCCCTTGGCCCGACTGGCGGCCTCCGCCGCCTCCTTGGCCTCGAGCAACTCGAGCTCTCGCCGCTTGCGCGCGCTGACATCGCGAAGCGTGCCGACCACGCGCAACCAGCGCCCGTCTGCAGCACGATCGAAAGCCTCGCCCTCGATCTCGAGGCAACGCCACTCACCCGCGGCCGACAACGCTCTGATCTCCGCACGAAACTCTGGCGTGACACCACGCAGATGATCGACGAGGCGGCGATGCAGCAGCGAGCGGTCTTCCTCGTTGACCAGCTTCAACCAGTCCAGCGCCACCCCGGGACCATGCCCGAGTACGACCGACAGGCCGCGGTCGAAATCAATGCTGTCATTTTGTAGATCGAGCTCCCACACGCTCGCGCCCGTATGGCGCTCGATCAGTTCGAGCTGCGCGCGAACCCGCCGCAACTGGGCCAGCGCCTCATCGCGGTCAAGTTGCGGATCTGCGCTCATCAGCAGTCCTGCCACTCAACGCAGACCGAGAACATCCTGCATGTCGAACAGACCCGACGAACGGCCGCCAAGGAAGCGCGCGGCGCGCATTGCACCAGTGGCGTAGGGCATGCGACTGCCCGACTTGTGGGTGATCTCGATACGTTCACCGAGGCCGGCAAACAGCACGGTATGGTCGCCGACGACATCACCGCCACGAATGGTGGAAAAGCCGATCGTCTCGGGCTTGCGCTCTCCGGTGTAGCCCTCGCGGCCGTAGATCGCACACGCATCCAGATTGCGACCCAGTTCGCGGGCAACGACCTCACCCATGCGCAGGGCGGTACCCGACGGGGCATCGACCTTGAAGCGATGATGCGCCTCGATCACTTCCACGTCGTAACCTTCGTCGAGAATGCGCGCAGCGACCTCGAGCAGCTTGAAAACGGCGTTGACGCCGACCGCCATGTTGGGCGCGAACACGACCGGAACCTGCTGCGCAACTTCGGCAATGGCCGCCTTGCCGGCAGCGTCGAACCCGGTGGTACCGATCACGACGGCCTTGCCCAGCTCACGCGCGAGGGCGAGATGAACGAGCGTACCCTCCGGGCGCGTGAAGTCGATGACGCAATCGGCCGCAGCGATGGCTGCAGCCGCGTCATCGGTGATCTGCACCCCGGTGTTGATCCCGGCCATCTCACCGGCGTCACGGCCGATGAAGGGGGTCTGCGGACGGTCGAAGGCCGAGGCGAGCACGACCCCCTCCTCCTTGAGCGCCGCCTCGATCAGCATGCGCCCCATGCGGCCGGAGGCACCGGCAATGGCAACCCTGACATCGGACATTCTGTTGCAATCCTGGAATAGATGATATGAGCGCTAGCCGGCGCCGCGTCGTGCGCGCTCGCCGGGCTGAGCGGTATTCAGTCGCGCCGGGCAGGCCCTGGCACCTCGACGACACGGACACGCGTCGACGGCTGCGCGCCCTCGCCCGTCGCATCGGCGGCCTGCACATCACCTTCGACGCGGTCGAGCACATCATTGACGAAGAACACCGAGATCACGCGCTGCTGGGGCGCAGCACGACCCGAACGGTGGTGATAGACGTAGTCCCAGCGGTCATTGCGGAACACGTCCGCGACCAGCGGCGACCCCAGGACGAAGCGCACCTGCTCGCGCGACATGCCCTTGCGCAGCTGGGCAAGCATGTCCTGATCGACGTAATTACCCTGACGGATGTCGATCCGATACGGGTCTACGACTCCGATCGCGGAGTCTAGAGAGCAGCCGCCAAGCAGGACGGCAGTGACGGTTACCGCAGCGATGTAGGAACGCATGGATGATTTCAAGCCTGACGCGACCGGGTCGCGGTTCTCAGAAGGGGGTAAAAAATATAACATACGCCGTGTTGCCGAGGCGCTGGCGCATGAAGACCTTCGGGTTCCGCCCCTGCGCAAGCCTGCACCCCGGATACCGGCCCGCACACTTGCGGCATGCATGCTCCGCGACGCACACAGACTCCGGGCCAATCTCTCTTCCACTTGCACGCAATTCAGGCTCCCATGTCCGACAACTCGAAGAACCTCAAAAGCATCGGCCTCAAGGCGACCTACCCCCGCCTGAAGATCCTCGATCTCTTCCAGAGCTCGGATCAGCGCCACCTCACCGCGGAAGACGTCTACCGCTCGCTGATGAACGAAGGCATGGACATCGGGCTTGCCACGGTTTATCGCGTTCTCACCCAGTTCGAACAGGCCGGACTCCTCGAGCGCCATTACTTCGAGTCGGGCAAGGCCGTGTTCGAGCTCAACGAGGGCGGCCATCACGACCACCTGGTGTGCATGCAGTGCGGCAAGGTCGAGGAATTCTTCGACCCGGAGATCGAACGCCGGCAGAACAAGGTCGCCGAAGAACGCGGCTTCTCCATCCGAGAACATGCGCTCTACCTGTACGCCGACTGCAAGCGCGAGAACTGCCCCAACCGCGAAACCTGACGCCAGGTGCCTGCAGGCACCTAGCTGCGGCTCAACATTTCTGCCGCGTGCTCTCGGGTGGTGGCCGTTATATTCACCCCGCCGAGCATGCGCGCGATCTCCTCAACCCGCTCGCTCGCCCCCAGCGCCACCACCTCGCTGACGGTAGCGCCATCATGTTCGCGCTTGGCGATGCGCCACTGCCAGTCCGCACACGCCGCCACCTGCGGGAGGTGGGTCACGCACAGCACCTGGCGATCGGCGCCAAGGCGCGCCAGCAAGGTGCCCACGATTTCCGCGACGCGACCGCCGATACCGACATCCACCTCGTCGAAGATGAGTGTCGGCACTGCCGAATCACGGCTGGTCATGACCTGAATCGCCAGCCCGATACGGGACAATTCGCCGCCTGAAGCGACCTTGGCCAGGCTGCGCAGGGCCTGCCCCGGGTTGGCCGCAACACGGAACTCGACAGTTTCCACACCGTTCGCGGAAGGCTCGCAGGCCTCGAGGGCGACCTCGAACCGTCCACCGGCCATCGCCAGGGTCTGCATCGCCTCGGTAATCTCCGCCGACAAGCTCTGCGCGGCCGGTGCCCGGCAGGCGGACAACTCGGCGGCTGCGGCATCGAAGCGCCTGCGCGCCTCGGCCTCCGCAACAGCCATGCGCTGCGGATCGGCACTTGCCTCGAGCGCCTCCAGTCTTGCCTGCCATTGCTGCCTGAGCTCGCCGAGCGCCTCGGGCGCGACCCTGTGCTTGCGCGCCATATCCAGCACGGCAGCGATGCGTTGCTCCACCTCGGCAAGGCGGCCGGGGTCGAGATCGAGACGGTCGCGGTAGCGGCGCAGCGCATGCAGCGCCTCGTCGGCCTGGATCGCGGCCGCAGCAAGAAGGTCGCGCACGTCGGCGAGCGTCGGATCGTAGTCGGCCAGCGCTGCAATACGAGCATCGACGTGGCGCAGCACCGAACACACCGCGCCATCCCCCTCGGCGAGCGCCACCAAGGTCTCCTCCGCCCCCTCGATGAGGCCGGCTGCATGCGCAAGACGGCCGTGCTCGGCATTGATCTCCTGCCACTCGGCGGGGTCGAAGCCCAAGTCGTCAAGCTCGCGCAACTGCCAGGCGAGCAGCTCGCGCTCGCGCGCCGAGTTCTCCGAGTCGGCTTCGGCCTCGCGCCGCAGCCGCACGAGGCGCTGCCATTCGCGATGACACCTGGCGACCTCGGACGCCAGTGGCAACGCGCCCGCATGGGCATCGAGCAACGCGCGCTGAGCATCAGCGCGCAGCAACGCATGATGCGCATGCTGGCCATGGATGTCGGCAAGCCACTCTCCCGCGCAGCGCAACTGCGCGAGCGTGACGCTGCTGCCATTGATCCAGGCCCGGCTGCGCCCGCCCGCATCAAGCGTGCGACGAAGGATCAACGCCCCATCGTCAGTGGGCAAGGCCTGCTCGCGCAGCCAGTCAAGCAGTTCGCCGGCAGCAGGCAGGTCGAACTCCGCGCTCACCTCCGCACGCTCGCAGCCCTGCCGCACCATCGCCGCTTCGCCACGGCCGCCGAGGGCGAGCCCCAGCGCGTCGAGCAAGATCGACTTACCGGCGCCGGTCTCCCCGGTCAGGGCGCCGAAACCGGCCTCGAACTCCAGCTCGAGGCGATCGACGATTACGAAGTCGCGGATGGTCAGATTACGCAGCATGGGAATCGATCAGTCGAAGGCAAGGCGCGGTGGAAACAACCCACGGCAGCGTGCTCGACCCGGCGCAGCCCGGGCGCTCACTGGCCACAAGGTCACGACCACCGCGGGGAATCAGTTGTGTCTGGGCGAAGCACTCCAGTGCAGCTTCTCGCGCAACATCGCAAAATAGCTGTACCCCTCCGGATGCAGCAGACGCAGCGCGCGCGACGATCGCGTCAGGCGCACACGATCCCCTGAGCGCAGATCGAAACGCGTCTGGCCGTCGAAATGCACGCGCGCATCCTGGTGCGGCAAGAGGTCGATGTCGATCCGGCAGGTATCGGGGATGGTGATCGGACGCGCCGTGAGCGCATGCGGACACAGGGGCACGAGGGCGATCCCGCCCACGCTCGGGTGCAGGATCGGACCATTGGCGGAGAGGACATAGGCGGTCGACCCTGTCGGCGTCGACACGATCATGCCGTCCGAGCGCTGGGTGTAGACGAACTCACCGTCGATGGAGAGATCGAATTCGATCATGCGCCCCAGGTCGCCCTTGTTCACCACGACATCGTTGAGCGCCAGGGTGTGGAACACGCGTTCGCCCGCGCGCAGCACCTCGGCGTCGAGCATGAAGCGGGTTTCCTCGCTGAAGCGGCCATCGAGCATCTCGCCGAGGCGCTCGCAAGCGTCGGTGCGCGAGATGTCGGTCAGGAAGCCGAGGCGCCCGAGATTGACCCCCACCAGCGGAACGCCGTGTTCGATCAGCCGGCGCGCACTGTGCAGCATGCTGCCATCGCCGCCGATGACCACGGCCAGATCGGCCTCGGCACCGATATGCTCATAGCTGGCGACCGGAAAGTCGGGCGTGCCGCCGATGAAGCTTGCCGTGCCTTGCTCGATCAGTACCTTGAGCCCGCGCTCACGTAGAAAACGCGCAATCGAAGTCACCGACTCGGCAACGTCGGCGCTCTGGTATTTGCCAATCAGGGCGATGGTCTGGAAGCTGAAGCTCATGAGCGCGGATTAAACCACATTCATGCAAGCCGCCGACAACACCCGACGTGGAAGATACCCCGCTCAGTGCGCCTGCACGCGGCATTCCGGTGCATTTCGAAGTATAGTTCTCGACTGAAATGAACGCCCTCGACGCCCGCTCCCAGATCCTGCTCAAGACCCTGATCGAACGCTATATTGCGGACGGTCTGCCGGTCGGTTCGCGTGCACTGTCCCGCTTCTCCGGTCTCGACCTGTCGCCGGCCACCGTGCGCAACGTGATGAGCGATCTCGAGGAGATGGGCCTCATCGCCAGTCCGCACACTTCTGCCGGGCGCATCCCCACCGCACGCGGTTACCGCTTCTTCGTCGACTCGCTGCTCACGGTGCAGCCGCTCGAGAACGCCCGCGTGCGCGCCCTTGAGGGCCAGTTCCTGCCCGACCAGCCCCAGCGCCTGATCAACTCCGCCTCGCACCTGTTGTCCGAACTCACCCAGTTCGCGGGCATCGTCGTGGCGCCGCGCAAGGAAGCCATCCGCATCCGCCAGTTCGAGTTCGTCAGCCTGGCCGAGACGCGCATCCTGCTCATCATCGTCACCACCGCCGGCGACGTGCAGAACCGGATTCTGGTCACTCGTCGCGGCTACAGCGGCGCCGAACTCAGCGCGGCCGCAAGCTACCTCAACGAACACTTCGCCGGCCTTGGCTTCGACGAGATCCGCCGCCGCCTTGGCGAGGAACTGCGCCAGTTGCGCAGCGACATGACCGAACTGATGACGGCGACCGTGGATGCCGGCACCGAGGCTGCAGAAGAGAACGCTTCGAGCTACGTGATTTCGGGTGAGACCAACCTGCTCGACTTCGAGGACCTGTCGTCAAACATGTCCCGCTTGCGCGAACTGTTCAAGTTGTTCGAGCAGCGCACCGGCCTGATCCAGCTGCTGGACCTTTCCAACCGTGCCGACGGCGTCCAGATCTTCATCGGCGACGAATCCGGCCTGGCCCCGCTCGACGGCTGCAGCGTGATCACCGCACCCTACGAGGTCGACGGCCGCATCGTGGGCTCGCTCGGGGTCATCGGCCCCACCCGCATGGCCTACGACCGCGTGATTCCGATCGTCGACATCACGGCACGACTGCTCTCGAACGCCCTGTCTTCGAACCATTGATGGGCCGTAGCCGGCCTCGGCCCGGCTCGCCCGCCCGCCGACAAGGACCCCGATGTCTCGTTACTGGACCGAACCGCCGTTCAAGCACGGCTCCGAAACCCGCACCGGCGTGCTGCTGGTAAACCTCGGCACACCCGACGCACCCACCGCTGCCGCACTACGCCCCTACCTCAAGCAGTTCCTGTCCGACCCGCGCGTGGTCGAGATCCCGCGCCTGATCTGGTGGCCGATCCTCAACGGCATCATCCTCAACACCCGTCCCAAGGCCTCGGCGCGCAAGTACGCAAGCGTGTGGATGGACGAAGGCTCACCGCTGAAAGTCCACACCGAACGCCAGGCCAAGCTGCTGGCAGGCTACCTGCTCAAGGCCGGCCATGGCGAACTCGACATCGCCTACGCCATGCGCTACGGCAAGCCCTCCATCGCCGACACGCTCAACGGCATGCGCAGCCGCGGCTGTACGCGCATCCTGGTGGTGCCGATGTACCCGCAGTACTCGGCCAGCACGACGGCGACCGTCATTGACGAGGTCGGGCGCTGCCTCGCGCACTGGCGCAACCAGCCAGAGATCCGCTTCGTGCGCAGCTTCCAGGACGATCCCGGCTACATTGCAGCCCTGGTCGCGAGCGTACGCGAGCACTGGGCTGTCCATGGCGAACCAGATCGACTCCTGCTGAGTTTCCATGGCGTACCACGGCGCTCCCTCGACCTCGGCGATCCCTACCACTGCGAATGCCACAAGACCGGCCGCCTCGTGGCCGAAGGCCTGGGCGTCGCACCCGAGCGCGTACTGGTCACCTTCCAGTCCCGTTTCGGCAAGGCCGAGTGGCTCAAGCCCTACACCCAGCCGACACTCGAGGCGCTTGCTGCCCAAGGCGTCGGACGCGTCGATGTGATGTGCCCCGGCTTTGTCGCAGACTGCCTGGAAACGCTCGAGGAGATCGCCATGGAGTGCAAGGAGGCCTTCCTCGAGAAAGGCGGCAAGGTGTTCCACTACATTCCCTGCCTCAACGAGCGTCATGAATGGATGCAGGCCCTCTCCGAACTCACCTGTCGCCATCTCGGCCACTGGCTCGAGATCCAGGCGCCTGACGCGGCCGCGCGCGAAGCCAGCGCCACCAGGGCACGCGCGCTCGGCGCGGCCCGCTAGGCAGGGCCGCTGCCCGGCCTGGCCTGGCAGGCCTTCAGTTATCGAGCAGTTGCAGATCGAAACCCGTTGCGGTGTGTTCCGCGCGCAGCGCGGCGGGCGCAGTCGCGGAAAGCTCACGCGAAACCTGTGCCAGGCGCCGCACTACCACGGTCGAGATCTCGCGGCGGAAGCGTTCGAGCACCTCCTCGCTGGCGAGCGCGAGTGCAGCCGGGTTGACCTCCAGATAGCTCAGCTCGCCGACCGACACAACGGTCATCATGTGCCTGCGCTCGAGCTGGTCGAGCCAGGCCTGCACCCCGAACACCTCGCCCGGCCCGAGTTGCATGACGCGGCGCCCCTCGATCGACAGCTCGACCTTGCCCTCGAGGACGATCCCGAAGCGCTGGTCGTTGTCGCCCTCGCGCATCAAGGCGACCTGCTGCCCGACCTTGCGCCACGCGCAGATGCGCATCACCTCCCACAGGTCGATGTCCTCGAACTCGGTGAAGAACGCGAGCTTGCGCAAGCGCGCAAAGCGGGCCTGGTCAAGCGGAGCCTGGTCCTCATCGAGGATCTGGTAGCGCACCGCAGCAAGATCCTTGGCGAACTCGGCGCCATTGCGATAGCGTGAGTACAGATCCTTCTCCAGCGCCTTGCGGATCACCGCGTCCATCTGCTCGGGCACATCCGGATTGAGTTGCGACACCGAGGGCGGATCGGCATTGATGATCTTGTACACCAGCTGGGCAGGGTTGCTGGCGCGGAAAGGCAATCGGCCCGTGAGCAGATGGAAAAGCAGGACGCCCAGCGAATAGAGGTCGGTCTTCTGGTTGAGCGGGTAGCCCTTGATCTGCTCCGGGCTCATGTAGGCCGGCGAGCCCACACCCATGATGAAGGTCGAGTCGGTATCGAGCTTCTTGTTGATGTTGAGCGCAAGCCCGAAGTCGGTGATCTTCACGTTGTCCTCGTCGTCGACGAGGATGTTGGCCGGCTTGATGTCGCGATGCACGATGCCCTGCCGGTAGGCATGATCGAGCGCCATGCAGCACTTGAAGACGATGCCGATCGTGCGGTGTATCGGCAGCAGCTTGTCGAAGCTGCAGTAGCGCTCCAGCGAGCCACCCGGAAAGTACTCCATCACCACATAGGCCTGTGTCGGCTCGATCGAAGCATCGTGGATGCGGATGATGTTGGGGTGGTTCAGACGGCTCGACACCACCTGCTCGGCCCTGAGCAGCTTGACCAGGCGGCGGTTCCACTTCGCCTCGTCCTTGACCTTGTCATCGAAACGCACATGCTTGACGGCGACAGGCTCGGGCCGGTCGTCAGACTCGGCGAGGTAGACGATCGCGGTAGCACCACGTCCGACCTCCTTGATGATCCTGTATTTGCCGATCCGGCTTGGAGTCGCGTTCATACATTCGCGGTGGCCGCAGAGCCGCCATCAGTCCAATAGGAATGGCCGAATTGTTGCATGAAGCGATGCGCTGCGGGCGAACCGCCGGCGCATTTCTCACATCCCCCTGGCCACAGGGCCAGCGGTCGTGTTGTTGGCCACGAACGCCCATGCTAATAATGGTCGATGCATTCGCCGCCCAACCCTTGCGACAACCTGCCCGGCACGCCACCTGATCGACCGGGACATTGCGGAGCCCCATCTTGAACGAGATTGCCGACCTGCTCATCCACGCACGCTGGGTCATCCCCGTCCAACCGGCGGGCGTCGTCCTCGATGACCACACTGTCGTCGTCTCGAAAGGCCGGATCACCGACATCCTTCCCAGCGCGGACGCACGCGGAAGGCTCGCCGCCCGCAAGGTGTTCGACCTGCCGGACCATGTACTCATGCCCGGCCTGGTCAATCTGCATACCCATGCAGCGATGAACCTGATGCGCGGACTGGCCGATGACCTGCCGCTCATGCGCTGGCTCCAGGAGGCGATCTGGCCGACCGAGTCGCGCCACGTTTCGGCCGCCTTCGTGCATGACGGCAGCCTGCTCGCCGCCGCCGAGATGCTGCGCGGCGGCATCACCACGTGCAACGACATGTACTTCCACCCCGAAGCCGCCGCCGAGGCCTTTGCCACCGCGGGCATCCGAGCGGTGGTCGGCATCGTCATGCTCGAGTTCCCCACCCCTTACGCGAGCGACGCCGACGACTACCTGCGCAAGGGCCTTGCCGCACGCGACCGCTGGCAACGCGAGCCGCTGATCGACTTCGCCATCGCCCCTCACGCGCCCTACACGGTCAGCGACAGGAGCTTCGCACGCGCGCTCGCCCTTGCCGAGGAGCTCGAACTACCAATCCACATCCATGTACACGAGACCGCGGGCGAGATCGCCGACTCGATCACGACGCACGGCCTGCGCCCGCTCGCCCGCCTGGCCCGGCTGGGGCTGCTCGGCGAGAACCTCATCGGTGTGCATGCGGTGCATCTTGACGACGCCGACATCGAACTGCTCGCGCGCCACAACTGCAGTGTCGCCCACTGCCCGACCTCGAACATGAAGCTGGCCAGCGGCATTGCCCCCATTCCCCGCCTGCTCGAAGCAGGCATCCGTGTCGGTCTGGGCACGGATGGCGCAGCGAGCAACAACCGACTCGACCTTTTCCAGGAGATGCGCCATGCCGCCCTGCTTGCCAAGGTAGGCAGCCTGGATGCGAGCGCAGTCCCCGCCCACGCCGCACTGCATATGGCCACACTGGGCGGAGCCGATGCGCTCGGCATGGCGGACCGTATCGGCTCGATCGAGCCGGGCAAGGCAGCCGACCTGTGTGCGGTGGACCTTGGCGGCCTGCACTGCCGGCCGTGCTTCGACCCGATCTCGCATCTGGTCTATGTCGCCGGTCGGGAGAACGTCTCCCACGTCTGGGTAAACGGAGAAACCCGCGTGGACAAAGGCGTTCAGCTGTTGCATATTAGAGACAGCGAATTGCTGCGTATCGCGTCGGTGTGGCAAACTAGGTTCGGTAATTGAACTGGATACACTGGTGCAAACCAACGCGAAAGCGGCTTAACGCACGTTTTCAATCCGTCCTGTGGAAACTCCGGCGACTCGCCCATCAAAGAGGAAACCATGATCAAACAAACCAAGAAGCAAGTGCTCATGCTGGCCGCCATCGCCTCCCTCGGCGTGTCCGCTCCCAGCGCCTTCGCGCAGGCTGCCGACGTCGTCGTGGCTGGCAAGGGCGAAATCCCTTACGTGATCGACGCGCGCAACGTCGTCGCCCGCAGCGGTGCCGGCCTGTGCTGGCGTACCGGCTACTGGAGCCCGGCTGCCGCCTCGACCGCCCTTGCTGGCGAGTTCCCGGTCGGCTGCGCCTGCGACTCCGACATCGTCCCCGCCGACAAGTGCGCCGCTCCGGTCGCTGCTGCCGCCCCGGCTCCGGCTCCGAAGCCCACCGCTGACAAGATCAAGCTGTCGGCTGACGCTCTGTTCGACTTCGACAAGGCCGTGCTCAAGCCCGAAGGCCAGGCCCGCCTGAACGACCTCGCCGCCCAGGCCAAGTCGCTCAAGCTGGAAGTGATCCTTGCAGTCGGCCACACCGACCGCATCGGCTCGGCCGCCTACAACCAGCGTCTGTCGGAGCGCCGTGCCGCTGCCGTCAAGACCTACCTGGTCGCCCAGGGTGTCGACGCCAACCGCATCTACACCGAAGGCAAGGGCAAGACCCAGCCCGTCACCGGCAACCAGTGCGACAACGTTCGTGGCCGTGCTGCGCTGATCTCCTGCCTGCAGCCGGATCGTCGCGTGGAAGTGGAAGTCATCGGCTCCAAGTAATCACGAGCCCGATGTCCGAAAAGCCCTGCCTCGGCGGGGCTTTTTCATTTGGACGGCACGCCGGAACGCCCATCGAGCGCCACGGTCCATCCTGCACCCTCATCAAGCTGGCCTTAGATCATGAGCACCCTTAACGCCGACCCCGCCGAACTGCAGAAATTCAGCGAACTTGCCCACCGCTGGTGGGACCCGGCCTCCGAGTTCCGCCCCTTGCACGAGATAAACCCGTTGCGCCTGGGCTGGATAGACGGCAAGGCCGCGCTCGCGGGCAAAAAGGTGCTCGATGTCGGCTGCGGTGGCGGCATCCTCGCCGAAAGCATGAGCGCCGTCGGTGCGGACGTAACCGGCATCGACCTGTCCGAAAAGGCACTCAGCGTGGCACGGCTGCACCTGTTCGAGAGTGGCCACAAGGTCGATTACCGACTGGTCAGCGCGGAAGCCTTCGCCGACGAAAACCCTGCCGCCTTCGACGTCGTGACCTGCATGGAAATGCTCGAGCACGTCCCTGACCCGGCCAGCACCATCGCCGCCTGCGCGCGCCTGGTCAAGCCCGGCGGCCACGTCTTCTTCTCCACGCTCAACCGCAACCTCAAGTCTTATGTGTTTGCGATCATCGGCGCGGAATACGTGCTCAAGCTGCTCCCTGCCGGGACGCACGAGTACGCCAAATTCATCAAGCCGTCCGAACTCACCCGCTACTGCCGCCAGGCTCGCCTGGACACGCAGGAACTGATCGGCATGAGCTACAACCCGCTCACCAAGGTGTACTCACTCGGTCGCGACACCGACGTCAATTACCTGCTCCACACCCGCCGGCCGGGCTGAACGAAGGCACGGCGAGCCCACGCCATGAAAACGGGCCACGACATGCGCGCGTGCGCGTGTCGTGGCCCGGTCTACTGCACAGCAAGGTCGGCGAACGGCTCAGGCGTCCTCGAGGATGAGCACCAGCAGTTCCTTGGGGCCATGGGCACCGTAGGCGAGCGTTTGCTGGATATCGGCCGTCTTCGAGGGCCCCGACACCAGCAAGGCGTTGGTCGGCATCCCCGACGCCCAGTGCTGTGCATGCATCAGCTCATACAGGTTGTCGCGCACCTCGCTGGCCTTGAGCAAGGCAATGTGCAGGGGCGGGACCAGGCTCATCAGCCGCGGTTCCTGCGGCGTCGGCCACAGCACCAGGCTGCCTGTGGCGGCGATACCGCCCAGTGTGCCGGTGAGCGAGGCGGGCGTGCGGAAGAAGAGCTCCTCCTTCCACGCCTCGACGGGCTGGTCGTAGGCCTTCAGGCGCAGACCCGCAGCACTGGCGGCGACATGCGCTGCCAGCTGCTGGCCATGCGCAGTGTCCGGAGAAACCAGCAACTCGCCGATATTGCGCGCAGCCAGTGCTTCCAGTGCGCGTTGCGGCCAGTCGGCCTGGGTCGTCAGCTGTGTCTCGCCATGCACGGCCTCCAGCATGCTGCGCAGGCGAGCGATACGATCGTCGGCCGCGTAGCGCCAGGGCTCGGTCAGCAGGCCAGCGTCGTAGTCGTCCGCGACCGGGGTGGTGCCAACGAGGCTGCCGCGCAGCTTGGCAAGAATCCTGTCCTTGGCGCTCATTCAATCTTCTCCCAGATGCTCGCGGGCGAGCTCGTGCAGGCTGCGCGCGGCAGGCTTGGGCGCGCTGCGGTGTTCGGTCCACGGGCCGATGTTCGAGGGCATCAGCGCGCTCAAGCGTGTGCCCGCGAAGCTGAAGGCACGATAGAGCGCGGGCGAGGTGTTGAGCTTGCGCCAGGCCTTCCAGAGCATCGCCTCCTTCTTCGAGTACTTGCTGCCCTGCCCACGCATGTGATGCGGTACCGCCTCAGGCGCACGCACCGCCTCCTCGCGCAATCGGCGCAGCAGCGCGGGAATCGGAATCTTCACCGGGCAGACCTCGCCGCAGGCGCCGCACATCGACGACGCCGTGGGCAGGTCGCGCGTGGTGTCGAGGCCCAGCATGTGCGGGGTGACGATCTTGCCGATGGGGCCCGGGTATACCGTCCCGTAGGCGTGACCGCCGATGCGGGTGTAGACCGGGCAGTGGTTCATGCACGCTCCGCAGCGGATGCAGTTGAGCGTCTGACGCAGCTCACCGTCGGCGAAGGCCTGGCTACGGCCGTTGTCGAGCAGCACCAGGTGCACTTCCTGCGGGCCGTCCAGTTCGTCGGCCTTGCGTGGGCCTGAGATCATGTTGACGTAGGTCGTGATCGCCTGGCCGGTCGCGGAGCGTGTCAGCAGCGACAGCAGCGGGATGACATCGCGCAGGTTCTCCACCACCTTCTCGATGCCGGTGACCGCGATGTGCACCGGCGGTACGGTGGTCGACATGCGGCCATTGCCCTCGTTCTCGACCAGCAGCAGAGTGCCGGTCTCGGCGACGGCGAAGTTCACCCCCGAAACACCGATGTCTGCTTCGAAGAAGTTGCGCCGCAGCGTCTCGCGACCGATCTGGATCAGGCGGTCGACGTCCTCGGTGTAATCCACTTCGAGCTTGTCGTGGAACAGCGAAGCCACCTGGCCAACGTTGAGGTGGATCGCCGGCATGATGATGTGCGAGGGCTTCTCCTCGCGCAGTTGCACGATGAACTCGCCCATGTCGGACTCGAGGCAATCCACCCCGCGCTCGCCGAGGTAATGGTTCATCTCCATTTCCTCGCTGACCATGGACTTGCCCTTGATCACCTTCTTCGCCGCGTGCTGCTCGACGATGCGGTGGACGATGGCGTTGGCCTCCTCTACCGTCTCGGCCCAGTGCACCTTCACGCCGTTGCGGCTCAGGTTTGCATCCAGCCGCTCGAGCAACTCGGGCAACTTGGACAGCGCCCGCGCGCGCACGCGGTTGCCGAATGCGCGCAAACGCTCGAGCTCGTCGCCATCAGGGAACTGGACGCGGCGCTTGTCCATCAGGAAGTCCATCGCGCCACGGAAGTTGCGTCGTAGCTGCGGGTCGGCAAGCGCCTCGCGCGCGTTGCGCTTGAAGGCGATCGGCACGGCAGGCACGTCGGTCATCGCGTTCATCATCAATCTCCCTTGTGCCCGCCGGTGCGACGCAGCAGGAAGCTGGCCAGGTGCTCACCGCGGAGGCGCTCACCCTGCTTCTCGAAGCAACCATTGATGTTGAGCAGGCAGCCACAGTCCGCGCTCACCACCTCGGCCGCACCGGAGCCCTTGAGCGCCGCGGTCTTGTCCTTGACCATCGCTCCGGAAATATCCGGCATGCGCACGCTGAAGGCGCCGCCGAAGCCGCAGCACTCGCTCTCGTGGTCATGATCGACGCGCTCGACAGCGGCGAGCTGCCCCAGCAACGCACGGCCATGCACGTGGGTATTCATCTCGCGCCGCGCACTGCACGATGTATGGAGCGCGACCTTCACCGGAGCGCCGCTGTCGTGCAGTTGCACGCGACACACGTTCAACAGGAACTCGGCCAGTTCGAAGGTACGCGCCGCCAGCGACTCGACCTGCTTCAAGGTCTGTGGCTCGTCCTTGAACAATTCGAAGTAGTGGTGGCGGAACATCCCCGCACAGGAGCCCGATGGCACGACCACCGGCCAGTCGCCGGCAAACAGGGCCAGTTGAGCACGCGCCACCACGCGCGCCTCGTCGGTATAGCCGGAGGTATAGGCCGGCTGCCCGCAACAGCTTTGCGCCTGAGGAAAGTGCACCCTGATGCCCTCGCGCTCGAGCAGGCGGATCGCATCCATGCCGGCATCAGGGAAGAACAGGTCCAGCACGCAGGTGCCGAACAGGAACACGTCCGCGGGCTTGTCGGGGTACTGGCGCGGCGGCTCGATCGCCGGGGCCGTCCGTGTGGCGTTCGGCGCCACGGAAGAAGCGTGACTCATGCGAATCGTCTCCTTGGGGATTACGTCTTCATTCTGCAGCAGCGCGGGTCGCCCCGCGACTGCTGCTATTACCTACTTGCCGCTCTATTGCGCGACCAGCGGATCGGTGACACCGAGCACATAGATGGCGATCATCGCCACCACGCCCGTCATCAGCACGTAGTACACCGTCGGCCAGAACGTCTTGCGCAGGATCGCACCCTCGCGGCCGAGCAGACCCACCGTTGCCGAGGCCGCCACCACATTGTGGATCGCCACCATGTTGCCTGCAGCAGCGCCAATCGCCTGGACGGCCACGATCACCGCGCCGGAGATGCCGAGCGTGCTGGCGACACCGAACTGGAACTGGCTGAGCATCATGTTGCTCACGGTATTCGAGCCCGCGATGAAGGCGCCCAGCGCCCCCACGGCCGGCGCCAGCAGCGGATACACCCCGCCCACGCTGTCGGCCACCCACTGCGCCATCGCGATCGGCATGCTTGGCAGCTCGGCGGCATTGACGCCCGAATTGATCAGGATGCGCACCATCGGCACCGTAAACAGCAGCACGAAGCCGGCACCGAGCAGCACCCGCGACGACTCACCCATCGCCTTGGCCAGCGAGCGCGCATGCATGCCGTGCAGCGCGACCGTGGCCAGCACCACCGCAACCAGGATGCCACCCGGCAGATACAAGGGCTGGAAGTTGGCGCTGATGCCCTTCTCGCCAAGCAGGTTGGGGAAGCTCAGCACCACAGCCTTGAGCGCATTACCAAACTCGGGCATGACGCGGCTGGCGACGAGCAGCGCACCCACCAGCACATAGGGCAGCCAGGCACGCACGATGCCGATCTGCTGATGGCGCGGCAGCTGGTCCAGCTTCATCTCGACGCTGCCCATCCACTCGCTCGGCCAGTCCTTGGGCTCGGCAAAATCCCAGGCCTTCTTCGGCACCAGAAAGCCAAACCGCGCCGCCGAGGTGACGATCGCCAGGCCCACCAGGCCACCCAGCAGCGACGGGAACTCGGGGCCAAGGAACACACCAGTGATGGCGTAGGGAATGGTGAATGCAAAGCCGGCGAAGAGCGCGAACGGCAACACTTCCAGCCCGGCCTTCCAGCTCTTCTCCTTACCGAAGAAGCGCGTCAGCATCATCGCCATGATCAGCGGCATCACCGTACCGACGATGGCGTGGATGATCGCCACGTTGCTGGTCACCAGCTGCAGGAACACTTCCCAGCTCGAACCGCGCTCGACCAGCTGCGCACCGATCGTCGCCGTGTCCAGGCCGCTATTGACGCCGATGATGATCGGCGTGCCGACTGCGCCGAAGGACACCGGCGTGCTCTGCACAAGCATGCCGAGCAGCACCGCCGCCAGGGCTGGGAAACCGAGCGCAACGAGCAGCGGCGCGGCGATGGCGGCCGGCGTGCCGAAGCCCGACGCCCCCTCGATGAAGCAGCCGAACAGCCAGGCGATGATGATGGCCTGAATGCGGCGGTCGGGGCTGATGGTGGCAAAGCCGGAACGGATCGTCGAAATCGCCCCCGAGTACTTCAGCGTATTGAGCAACAGGATGGCGCCGAAGATGATCCACAGCACACCGATGGTGATGATCAGCCCCTGCAGCGTCGACGCCAGGATGCGGTTGAAACTCATCTCCCACACGAACAGACCGATACCTGCCGTCAGCACATACACGACCGGCATGGCGCGCCGCGCTGGCCAGCGCAAACCGACAAGGAGGATGGCAGCCAGCAGGATCGGGGAAAACGCGAGCAGCGCGAGCGTTCCGGATTGCATCTCAGCACCCCGCCCGCAACGGCAGGCTGTTTGCGCCCGCCACATTCACAAGGACCAGACCGGACATAGAAGTCTCCAGCAAGGATTCAAAGAGGACTCATGATCGCTAAATTGGTAAGACCACTATACCAATTGCTGAGCTAGACTAAGGGTGCCCTGGAGTGCTGTCAATCAAAAACATCAATTTTTCGGATACATGCATAAGGGGGCGCCAGCTCGACCTGCCTGCGGCAGCCGCAGCTGTTCATCCACCGCTTGCCGGCAGCAGCCACAGCAGCTAGATTCCAGCCGCCGACCAAACACTCAGTGCGTGCCGGCCCTCGGAGAAGGATCCATGAAAGCCACCCCCCTGCAGCAACGCCGCCTCGCCGACGACATCATCGACCGCATCGAGACCCTGATCCTCGAGGGCAGCCTGCGCCCCGGCGAGCGCCTGCCGGCCGAACGTGCGCTGGCCGAGCAGTTCGGCGTGTCGCGGCCGTCGGTACGCGAGGCACTGCAGAAGTTGATCGCGCGCGGCCTGCTCACCAGCCGCCATGGCGGGGGCACCTTCGTCAGCGAGACACTGGGCTCCTCATTCCGTGACCCGATGAACGATCTGCTGGAGCGCAACCCGGAGGCGCAGCGCGACCTGATCGAATTCCGTCACACGCTGGAGGGTTCCTGCGCCTACTATGCGGCGCTGCGCGCCACCGAGCCCGACCGCGAGCGGCTGAGCGCGGCATTCGAGCGCGTACAGGACTGCTACCTGCGCAAGGGCCGGGTCAGTCGCGCCGAAGAAGGCGCGGCTGACGCCCACTTTCACCTTGCCATCGCCGAAGCCAGCCACAACGCAGTGCTGCTGCACACCATCCGCAGTCTGTTCGACCTGCTCGAGCGCAACGTGGTGACCAACATCGGCGGCATGATCCCCCTGGGCAGCGACATCCGCGACGCCCTGCTCGACCAGCACCGCACCCTGTACCGGGCAATCATGGACCGCCGTGCCGAGGATGCACGCCAGATCGCCTGTGCCCATCTCGACTATGTTCAGGAAGTGCTGGCCGAGACACGCGACGAAGCTCAGCGCGTCGCCCGCGCCCAGCGTCGGCAGGCAACAGCCTGACCCTCAGCCGGCGCGATCGCCGCCGGTCGAGCCGGCAACGCCCCCTACGACGGCCCTGACGGGCCGAGGGCCCTGCTCCGGCTCAGCGATCAGCATTCCATCACCAGCACCTACTCGCGCCCGGCCTGCGCGCGCAGCGCGACCAGCGCACGCTGGCCGGCACGGCCGTCTGCCGTCAGCCCCAGTCGCAGTTGCTCCAGCTTCAGGGCCTCGCGGGTGCGTGCGCCGATCATGCCATCGGCGGCACCGATGTCATGCCCACGCTCGATCAGCAGTTGCTGCAGTTCGCGACGCTCGGCACGCGACAGTCCAGGATCATCGGTCGGCCACGCCGTCACGAAACTGCCCGTGCCGCGCAGCCGGTCGGAGAGATGGGCGATCGCCAGTCCATAGCTCTCGGCGGCGTTGTAGGAATACAGCGCATCGAAATTACGCGTCACCAGGAAGGCCGGCCCAGGCTGCCCCGCAGGCAGCAGCAGGCCGACCGGGGTTGCGCCGGCTGGCAACGGCGAACCATCGACCCGCCTTACGCCGCGAGCCGCCCAGTCGCTCATCGGCTGCTTGTTGCGCCGGCCCGCGCCCGCGGTGTCGAAGCCGCGCGGCAGGCTCACCTCGAAGCCCCAGGGCTGGTCGCTGCGCCAGCCCGCACGCTTTAGGAAGTTGGCCGTCGAGGCGAGCGCATCGGGCACGCTATCGACCAGGTCGCGGCGTCCGTCGCCATCGAAATCCACCGCCAGACGCATGAAGGTGCTGGGCATGAACTGGGTGTGGCCAAACGCACCAGCCCACGAGCCGGTGAGGCGCTCGGGCGCAACGTGGCCCTCCTGGATGATCTTGAGCGTGGTGAAGAACTCGCCGCGGAAGAAGGCCTGCCGACGGCCGAAGCAGGACAGCGTCGACAGCGAGGTCAGCAGCGGCCGGCTGCCGAAGTTGCGTCCGTAGTTGCTCTCCACCCCCCACACCGCAACGACGGTAGCGGCATCAACCGCATACTCGGCCTCGACGCGTGCGAGCACCGCACGCCATTCGGCGAGCATGGCGCGGCCGTCGGCCACGCGCTCCTCATCCACCAGGCCAGCCATGTAGTCCCAGATCGGGGTGATGAACTCGGGTTGAGCGTCGAGGAAGCCGAGCACCGCCATGTCCGGTGCCAGCCCCGCAGCGTGCGCATCAAAGGTTGTGCGACTCACCCCTTTTGCGGCCGCCTCGGCACGCAAGCCCGAGAGGCAGGCGGCAAAGGCAGCCTCGTCAGCAAGCGCGGGGGTAGCGGTGGAGAGCAAGCAGAGGCTCAGGGCGGAGGAGAGAATGGAGCGGCGCATGGACATTCCGTTGCGGTCGAAAGGGGCGCATGGTGCGCAAAAGGGTCAAGAGCGGTGAGGCATGCGGGACATTACCGGCCGAGGGACGGGCAAGCGCACATGGCAGTCTATATCAGCGCCCGACCGCCACCGCCCGGCCAGGTGCATCCCACACGCCGCGCGCCACGACACGGCTGCCTTCGAAGGCAAGCCAGCTCTGGCCGCCGTAATGCGGCAACGGACGCAACAGGGCCTCGAGTGCGGCGGAATCCTGCGCCGACACCACCGCCAGCGGCGGGCCGTCGCCTTGCGCCAGCGTCCATACCTGGGCGGTTCCCCTGCCCCGCAAGGCCTCCGGCCGGGCAGGCAGGCCGTGATCGGCGAGCACGGCATCGATGGCCTCATGACTGCCGACGAGCAACACCGGCTCGCGACCACGCGTCAACGCTTCTACCCCGGACGCCTTGGGCGAGCGCTCGAAGATGCGCTGCGCCAGCGCGCTGGCCGCCTGCGCCATATCGGCTTGCGCATCGGCAATCACAAGGTGTGGCGAGCGCGCCAGCACCCATTGGCGCAGGATCGGTGGCAATTGCTCGGCCTCGGGCAGGCGCCAAACCCGCAGCTCGGGGTCGAGATGCAGCTGCACCGGCTCGAAGTCGAAGTCAAGTTCGACATCGGCCGACGCAGCCTCCAGCCTCACCCAGCGCATCTCGCGCGCGGACTCGCCGTGGACCACGAGCGGCAAGTCAAGCGTATGCAGGGGCTCGTCCTGCGCCAGGCTGATCCGTACCCGAGACCCGGACGTATCCTGAGAACGGCCGCCCGCCAAGCCAACATCCGCCCTCGCCTGCCCACCCCCAGCATCGACGATGCTCGCCGCGACGACGCGCACCTGCGGCCCGCCGGGCAAGGCGACCCACTGGCGGAAGAAGCCCTCCAGGCTCTCCCCCGACACCTGCTCGAACGCCGCCTGCAGTTCAGCCCAGCCGGCAATGCGGAAACGCTGCTGCGCCCAGAACAGGCGAATGCCACGTTCGAATACCTCCTCGCCCAGTCGGTCACGCAGCATCACGAACACCATCGCCGCCTTGCCATAGCCCACCGCCGCCGCAGCAGCATGGGTGCGCGACCGGAAGGCCGCCAATGGCTGGTGCCCACCGGCCGGCACCGCGGCGAAGTCGCGCAGCCAGCCCAGGCGCATCTCGCGCGCCGCCTCAGCGGACTCGGCCTCCTTGTAGGCGTAGTCGGCCATGAAGGTCGTCAGCCCCTCGGACCAGTTGCCGCGCATGTAATCCACCAGCACGCCGTTGCCCCACCAGTTGTGCAGCACCTCATGGCCGAGCGAGGTGGCACGGATGAACGGCAGGCGCAGCACCTGCTCGCCGATGTAGGTCAGCGTCGGCATGCCGAAACCGGTCGGCAGCGGGCTGGCAACCACCGAGAACTCGGTGAAGGGATAGGCGCCGATACGCTCGCTGTAGTGCTCGATGTAGCGCAGGCTGTCGGCGAGGTAGCCTTCCGCCAGCCCCGTCTCGGTGTCGAGCGCGTGCGGGAAATAGGTGCGCAGGCGCAGGGGCCTGCCATCAGCCTGTACATGCTTGTGCTCGCGCACTGCCCAAGGCCCGGCCATCAGATCGATACCGTCGCTGCGCTGGTCGAACTCGAAAACGGCGCGGTAGCGCGGGTCGGCAGCCGAGGGCAGCGCCTCCTCCACCAGACGCCCGGCGACAAGTGCACGCTGCTCTCCAGGCACGGACAACTCGACCCGGTAGGAGAACAGCTCGGCAGGGCGCGGATACCAGGCGCTGCCGGCGGGCAGGAAACTGCCCTCGGGCGCCGCCATTGGGGGCATGCCCTGCAGCACGCCGCGATGGTCGCGGCCCCTTTCGAGCACAGCGAGCGTGCCCGAGTACTCGATGCTCAGGGGCGCACCGTCGGGCACCTGTACCCGCCACCCTCGCAGGCTGCCGCGCTGCCCGGCGGGCTGCAGCTTCAACGGTCTGCCTGCCGCACTTGCAGCCCGCGGCATCAGGCTCTCATGAAGCACGAAGCGAAAGTCGCGCTCGGCAGGCTGCACCTCCGCACGCACGACGAGCATGCGCGCCGCCGGATCGAGGCGGACATCCAGCCTGAGTTCGAAGGCATCGGCCTCGCTGCCGCGCTGACCGTCACGCAGCGCGGCGGTGCCAGTGGCCGCCGATGCCGCAAGAGGCGCGACCAGCAACCAGCCCAGCACAAGCAGCCACAGGGCGCGCGCGACCTGCACCGCCACGCCCTCAGCGCGCCTGCGCCGGGAAGCGGACCACCAACTCCAGCACCTCATCGCCGCGCCTGAGCTTGAGCGGCAGCCAGGTGCCCGGCGGTTGCTGGCGCACGGCAGCAATCAGGTGGATGTTGCGCCTGACCGGCGCACCGGCGGCTTCGGTGATGACATCACCGTTCAGCAGCCCACTGCGTTCAGCCAGGCTGCCCGCGCTGACCTCGGCGATACGCACCCCGTCGGCCAGCTCATCCAGCGACACACCAAGCCGCGGCGGGGGCGGTGGCGCCTGGACAGCGTCGGGTACCGCGAACACGGCGTCAGCCAGGCGCGGCGCCAGGAGCCGGCAATCGGTGCTTGCCGGCATCGGTAGCAATTGCCCTATCGAGCCCACGCCCAGATCATCGAGCTGGTGCGCGACGCCATGCCCGAAGCGGACATGACCGCTGCCCATGATGCCCACCGCCAGCGGGCTGTCGCCATCCGGCTTGGTGTGGGCCTTGCGCGCCGCCGCCAAGGCCTCCGCCATTGCGCGATCCCAGGTGAGCTGGGAGTCGACAAAGTTGCGGAAAGCGGCATCGCGCCGGCTGCTCGTGCGCGGACCGTGGCCGCGCATGCCGGCATGCTGGCGATGGATCTCGTACAGGAAGTCCTCGTAGTCGCGTGAGGCGGGCGCAGGCGTGCCCACGCCCTCGCGCTCGGCCTCGGGCACTGCATTCCAGCCCTTCTGCGCCACGTTGCGTGTCAAGGCGGCCTCGACATTGAGCGCCACCATCGGGATTCGATGCAGGCGCGCGAAATGGAACAGCGGCAGGTAGAGCTCGGCCGGCATGCTCCACACCTTGCCCCAGTCGGACGCCGTCAGGAACTCGGCTTCGCTCAGTTCGCCCGCTACCCAGCGGTCAAGCACCGGCTGCACCCGGCGCGGGAACATCTCGAAGCCGATCACCATGTGCGGCCGCTGCGCATGCAGCGCTGCAAGCGTGTGCAACTGCCAGCGGTGATGATCCATGTCGTCGTGCTGCTCGCCCAGCAGCACGACATCGCGCCGCGCCATGGCAGCAAGCAGCGCGCTCGACTCGGCCCGCTCGGGCTGTGCGGCATCGAGCCTGGTCCAGGCGCCGGGTGCAAGGCATGAACCATCCGGCTGAGCAAGGGCTGCGGAGGAGGCCAGTGCCAGAAGGCCAGCGGTAAGAATGAGGGCGCTGGCGCGGATCGTCGGGGACATGATGAGCAGCTCACAGAAGAGACTAGCGGTAGAGCACACGGCGCTGGCCGAGTTCCGGTAAGGGCCGGCGGGGAAGCCTCGTCGCTTGAGCTTGAATGATGAACGCATTGACTTCAACAGCTCGCGGCTGGCGCCGCTCCTACAGCAAAGCCAGCCGCCGCGGGGGTCCCCCGTAGGAGCGGCGCCAGCCGCGAGCTTTTCGGTAACCGGCCCCCTACTGCAGGCACTGCCCCGGCGCCCCATCCGGTGAGAAATGGTCAACCCGGTCGGTAATCAGCCCGTCGAGGCCCAGGCCAAGCAAGCGCTCCGCGTCTTCATCGGTATTCACCGTGTAGGCCAGCATGCGTAAGCCCGCGGCGCGTACCTGCGTCGCCCACTGCGCATTCCACGCCGACTGCTCGCCGATCACGGCCACGCAACCCAGGCGCTGCGCGGTGGCCAGCCAATCGCCGCAGAAGCGTTCGAGCAGGAGCCCGCGCGGCAGCGCGGGTGCAGTGACAGCCGCGGCCTCGAGGGCGATGACGCTGAAGGAGGACAGCAAGGGCGCAGGCGTGCCACGCCAGATCCGCGCCAGCTGCGCGCCGACGACACGCGCGGTGCGCAGCTCGTCGCCCGGTGCAGGCTTGAGCTCGACGTTGAGCGCGCAGCCATGGGCATGGCAGAACGCCACCACAGCCTCGAGCGTGGCCAAGCGCTCGCCGGCATGCCGCGGCGCATGCCAGGCGCCGGCGTCAAGGCGCGCGAGCGCCGCCCAGTCATGCCCGAGCGCCTCGCCACGGCCGTCGGTCGTGCGCTCGAGCCGGTCGTCATGGAGCAGAAAGGGCACGCCATCTGCGCTCAGGCGCACATCGCACTCGAACATGCGATAGCCATGGGCATGACCGAGCGCAAAGGCGGCGAGCGTGTTCTCCGGCGCCAGGCGGCCCGCACCGCGGTGCGCGATCCAGCGCGGATAGGGCCACGACGGCAGTCCGTCGGCCCGGGAACGCGCGATGACTCGACTGCTCACGTGCATGCGTCCTTCGTCAGTCAGGCCACCGCGCCCGGTACGCAACGCGAACCAGCTGCGCCCGCACTTGAGGCGCGGCAAGTCTCACTCGGCAGCATCTGCCTTGGGCTTGCGCGGACGGCGGCTGCGTGTGGCGGTCTTGGCCGCAGGCCTCGTGTTGCTGCCCTCACCGCTGAGCTCACCAACAGGCTCGCCTCCGGTTACCGCACTGGTCGTCGCATCGCCTTGCTCCGCAGCGCGCGCAGGTCGCCTTGCCTTGGTGCCAGATGTCTTGGCGTCAGAAACCTTCCCTGCCGACCCTTTCGGCGTGGATGCATCAACGGCAGCCAGCTCGGCCACAGGCGCCTGGGCCGGCTTGGCTTTGCCGCGCACCGCGGGCTTGCGCCCTTTGCGCGGTTCCTCTTCCACAGCGGCTGGCGCAAGGTCAGCTGCAGGGCGCTCGCTCGCGGCGGCAACGCCAGCCTCGGCAGGCGCATCGCTTTGCTTGCGGGCACGGCGGGCCTGCTTCTTCGGTTCGGCGCGCGGTGCAGCCGCTTCGAGTGCAGCGGGCTGGTCCACCTTGCCCTCTGTCGCCGCCTGCCCTGCGGCCGGAGGTGGTGATACCTCCTTCACCACTGGCGCCTGTGTTACGTCAGCAACGGCTTGCGCCATGTGCTCGACCTGCACCACACCGACATCCCCCCCGCGGCCAGACGGCGCAGCCGACCTGCCCTCGGCCTGTGCGGCCGCCCTGCCACTCCCGCGCCGCCGCCCGCTGCGCGCCGAGGCCTTGCCGGCCTGGGCGGGCTTGTCCTCGGTTGTCGCCTCTGCGTTGGTCTGCTGCGCCTCGGCAGTCGTCGCTGCCTGCATCTGCGCGGCCTCGTTCTCCGCAGCGGCGCTCAGCACCGCCGCACTCGGGCGGCTGACATAGGTGCCCGACTTCTCGTCGCGGCCCAGTTCGAGCAGGCCACGGCTCTGTGCCTCCTCCAGCAGGTTGCCGAAGGCACGGAAACCGAAGTAGCTCTCGTTGAAATCCGGCTTGCGGCGCTTGATCGCCTCCTTGAGCATCGATGCCCAGATCTTGCCGCTCTCGCCGCGCTCCGCGAGGAGGGCTTCGAAGGTCTCGACGGCAATGTCGATCGCCTGCCTGCGCCGGCCCTCGATCTCATCCTTGCGCCGCTTTTCTTCCTCAGGCGAACGCTTGGGCGCCGGCGCGCTGTCGCGCGCATCGCGCTTGGCGGCAGCACGCTGGCTGTCACGCACGAGGTCATCGTAGAAGATGAACTCGTCGCAATTGGCGATGAGCAGATCAGAGGTCGATTGCTTGACCCCCACGCCGATCACCTGCTTGGCGTTCTCGCGCAGCTTCGACACCAGCGGTGAGAAGTCCGAATCGCCGCTGATGATGACGAAGGTGTCGACATGCGACTTGGTGTAGCACAGGTCGAGCGCGTCGACCACGAGCCGGATGTCTGCGGAATTCTTGCCTGACTGGCGCACGTGCGGGATCTCGATGAGCTCGAAGTTGGCCTCATGCATCGCCGCCTTGAAACTCTTGTAGCGGTCCCAGTCGCAATAGGCTTTCTTGACCACGATGCTGCCCTTGAGCAGCAGGCGCTCGAGCACGCGCTTGATGTCGAACTTCTCGTAGTTGGCATCCCGCACGCCCAGCGCCACGTTCTCGAAGTCGCAGAACAGCGCCATGCTGATGCTGTCAGGGGATGAAGCCATGGGGGTCTCCGTTGCAGTCAAGATGTCGATGTTAAGGCCTGCGACCGGGCGGCGCCAGCCGGCGCAATCGCCTATCATGCTGCAGGCCCGGAACGCGCCGGGCCGACCACGAAACCTTTATTCGATGGAGATATGCAAATGCGCACAACCCGTTCCCTTGCCCTGACCCTCTCCCTGTCCGTGCTGACCGTATCGCTCGCCATACTCTCATCTCCAGCCACGGCCGCCGAACGTGCCACGGCCACGATCATCGACCGTGACGGCAAGGCGGTCGGGGCCGCGACGCTGACCGAGGGCCCGCACGGCGTGCTCATCCACGTCGCGGCCAAGGGCCTGCCGCCGGGCCCGAAAGCCATCCACATCCACAGCGTCGGCACCTGCGAGGATCCGGACAAAGGCTTCGTCGCCTCCAAGGGGCACCTCAACCCGCACGCCAAGCCTCACGGGCTGATGAACCCCGAAGGCCCGGACGCGGGCGACCTGCCCAACCTCTTCGTTCATGCGGACGGCTCGGTCGAGGCTGAGTTCTTTAGCACCCTCGCCAGCCTCACAGGCGCTGGCGAGCGCGCGCGCATCCTCGACGAGGACGGTGCTGCGCTGGTCATCCACGAGAACCGCGACGACCACCTCAGCCAGCCCATCGGCGGCGCCGGTCCGCGTCTGTTCTGCGGAGTGATCGAGGCGCAGTGAGCGGGCGCTGCACCGGCACTGCGGTCGCCCGCCTTGCGCTGCTGTGCAGCGTGGGGCTGGGCGGTGGAGCGAGTGCACAGGGTGACGAGCCTGGCGTGGTCAGCTACCAGACTCAAGCCCCCATGGCCGCCACCGCCCCCCTGCACGCCAACGGAATCGGGCCGCTCGTGCTCGGCGCGCGCCTGACCACGGCCGCCCGCCGCACCCTGCCACTCGACGCCGCCGCGGCACAGATCGGTCCGGGCTGTGACGAACGCGACCAGATCAGCGTGTTGTTGAAGGTCGAGAACCACACGCTGACCGTGATGGCGATGGCCGGCATCGACGGCCGTATCGACGAAGTCCTCGCCCTGCCCACCGACGGCGCAACGCGGCTCGACAGCATCGCGGCCTGCCAGGCCCATGGCGAACGTTTCGCGCAGACACTGTCTCATCGCCTGGGCGCAGCCACGCCGCAAGCGATGGAGCGCAAGGCGGTTTCCGACGAGTTCCGCTTCCGCTTCGGAGGCGGCGCTCAGGTCGTCGCACGCTGGTTCGCAGGCGGCTTCAGCTGCGACCTGCTGCTTCAGTTCCGCAACCGCCGGTAAACACCGGGCAAGCCCTGACTGCGGGGTCGTGCCGCCTTCGGCTACGCTGCCACGAATTCCGAACGACAAGCCTCCTTCATTGCCGATGCCCAACTCGCTGCAGGCCTTCAGCTTTCGTGCCCTTGCCCTGCTCCTGCTGTGGTGGACGCTGAGCGGCGGCGAGGGGTGGCTGTTCGGGCTGGCCACCGCCTCACTGGCAGCCGCACTGAGCTTGCGCCTGACGCCACCGGCGACTCATCGCCTGCACGCGCGCCGGATTCCGCGCTTCGCCGCCTTTTTCCTGCTGCAGTCGCTGCGTGCCGGCTGGGACGTGGCACGACGAACGCTACATCCGGCGCTACCGCTCGACCCCGGCTTGCTCAACATGGCAACGAGGCTTCCCGAGGGCGCGCCCTGCTGGTGGCTGATGCTGGTCATCAGCCTGCTGCCGGGCACGCTGAGTGTGCGGCGCCATGGCAACAGCCTGGAGATCCATTGCCTGGACGCTGGGCTGGATGTCGATGCCGACCTACGGCAGGCCGAGACGCAGGTTGCCCGCCTGTTCGGCCTCACGCTCGCTCGCATCGCACCGGATCCGGCGTCGAGGGGAGAGGCAACACCCCCCGCAGCAGCAAGGCAGTGAGGGCGGCACGCATCATGGACACCCTGCTCGAAACCTTCTCCCTCCTGCTGCTGCTGTCGCTGGTCCTTGGCCTGCTGCGCGTCTGGAAGGGGCCGGGTTTCGCGGATCGCATGCTCGCGGCGCAACTCCTGGGCACGACCGGCGTGGCGATGCTGGTCCTGCTCGCCGACCCGCTCGGGCTGGCGGCGCTGCGCGATGTAGCCCTGGTGTTGGCGCTGCTTGCGGTACTTGCAGTCCTCGCTTTCGTGGCCCGGGTCTGGGACCCCGATGAACAAGTGCCGGACGGTTCGGAAAACCCGAGCGACACACGCACGGAAGCAGCCCCAGCGCAGCAGCAACGCGCTGCAGGCACAGCCGGGAGGCGACGCGGATGACGGCGGTCGCACTGTTCCAGTCCCTGCTGATCGGCGCCGGGGTCGCCTTCTTCGTCGTCGGATCGATCGGCGTGCTGCGTTTTCCCGACGTCTATACCCGCATCCACGCCCTGACCAAGGCGGACAACCTCGGCCTGGGGCTGGTCGTGATCGGGCTGCTGCCCGGCGCCGGCTCGGTGGCGGCCGCGCTCAAGCTGCTGCTGATCTGGGGCCTGGCCCTGCTCGCCAGCGCCTGTGCGGGCTACCTGGTGGCGCGCGCGGCACGCCGCCGCGGCGTCGAACCCTGGCGGCGCGGACAGCCACGCCAGCGTCCCGAGCGAAACGGAGACCCGCGGTGAGCGCGCTGCCGGCCAACGCCTTCGATCTCCTCCTTGGCCTCGGCCTGATCGCCTGTGCCGCGGGTGCGCTCCTGTCGCGCGAACTGTTCCGCGCCATTGTCATGTTCATCGTCTTCGGCCTGCTCATGGCGCTGGCCTGGGTTCGGCTGCGCGCACCCGACATCGCGCTCGCCGAGGCGGCGATCGGCGCCGGGCTCACCGGCGTGCTGCTGCTCGACACCCTCGGCTACCTGCGCCGCCGCTTCGAGCGGCCACACCCCTCCCCACCCTCCCCACCCGCAGCACACACCTCGGCCAAGGAGCAGACGAGGCCATGAAACGGCACCTGCTCATCCTGCTCGCAGCGCTCGCAAGCCTGGCGGTCTGCGCCGCACTTGCCCTCGCCGTCATCGAGCGCCCCGAAGCGCGCACAGACCTGCCACGAGTCGTCGCGCACAGCATCGAGCACGCCGGCGCGCCGCATCCGATCACGGCGGTCCTGCTCGATTTCCGCAGCTACGACACCTTGCTCGAAGTTGCCGTGCTGCTCGTCGCCGTGGTCGTCGCACTGGCGCTGCGCGAGGCCCAGCCCGACGGCCCCGACCGCATGGGCCTCGACAACCCGCTGCTGCGTGCGGTGATGAGCTGGCTGTTGCCGTTGATGGTGCTGGTCGCCGCCTACCTGCTTTGGGCGGGCAGCACGCGGCCAGGGGGCGCCTTCCAGGCGGCGGCGGTGCTGGCCGCCGCGGGTGTGCTGCTGCGCCTGGCAGGCGTGCGCCTGGGCGGTTTCGCCGGAGAAGGCGGCGCCCGGCGGTTGCGCGCGCTGCTGGTGCTCGGCCCGACGGTATTCGTGGCCGTGGGTGCCGGCACGGCACTCGGCGGGCGCGCCTTCCTCGACTACCCGGCGGATTGGGCCGGCGGCCTGATCCTGGTGATCGAGCTGGCACTGACGCTGTCGATCGCGCTCGCGCTGCTGTCGCTGTTCCGGCTGGCGCCGCCGCAGTCGGACGTCGAGCGTCTGCCCGAGCGCAGGCGGAGGGCCCGCGAATGAGCGCAACAGTGCTCGCCACCGACGCCCTATACGCTTGGGTCGGGGTGCTGCTGTGCGGGCTTGGCCTGTTCGGCTTCATCATTCATCGCCACTTGCTGCGCCGCCTGCTCGCCTTCAACGTCATGGGCAGCGGCAGCTTCCTGCTGCTGGTGGGGTTGGCACAGGACGGGCGTGGCATCGACCCGGTACCGCAAGCCCTCGTGCTGACCGGCATCGTGGTGGCGGTCGCATCCACCGCACTCGCCCTCGTCATCTTCCGCCGCTGGCATCGCGTCAGCGGCGAGAGCACGCTGCCGGAGGACGTGTGAGCCTGCTGCCTGCCCTGGTCATGCTGCCACTCTCCGCCGCGCTGGCAAGCACGCTGCTGCCGCTGCGCTGGCGCGGGCCGCTGGGGGTGGCGCTGGCCGTATTGCTTGCCGGCGTGGCTTGCGGCCTGCTGCGCACGGTGGTGGGCGACGGGCCGCAGGCGCATGCGCTGGGTGGCTGGGCGCCGCCGCTGGGCATTGCGCTGGTGGCCGACGGCCTGGCGGCAGGCATGGTGGTGCTGACCGCGACTGTCGCCCTGCCCTGCGCGCTGCACGCTGCACTCGGCCTGCGCGGCGAGGCGGTGGAGGACGGCTTCTGGCCGCTGTTCTGGTTCATGTGGGCGGCACTCAACGGCATCTGGCTGTCGGCGGACCTGTTCAACCTCTATGTCGGCCTCGAGTTGCTCGGCCTGGCGGCGGTGGGCCTGGTGGCGCTCAAGGGCTCGGCCGGCGCGCTGGCCGCGGCGATGCGCTACCTGCTGGCAGCGCTGCTCGGTTCGCTCGCCTACCTGATCGGCGTCGCCCTGCTCTACGCCGCCTGGGGCAGCCTGGCGCTGGCGGACCTTGCAGGCTTCATGGCCGAGGCTGGCGTAGCACAGTCCGGCAGTCTCACCACGCTGGTCGCACTCGGCCTGATGAGCGCCGGGCTGCTGCTCAAGACCGCCCTGTTCCCGCTCCACGGCTGGCTGCCGCCCGCACACGGCGGGGCACTGCCGCCGGTCAGCGCGCTGCTCTCGGCGCTGGTCATCAAGGCCTCGCTGTACATCCTGATGCGGCTGTGGATCATGGCAGGCCCGGCGCTGACCCCGCTCGCGCTCGGTTGGCTACTCGGCGCACTGGGCGCCGCAGCGGTGTTCTGGGGCGGCTGGATGGCGCTGCGCCAGGCACGCCTCAAGCACCTGGTGGCCTACTCCACGGTGGCGCAGATCGGCTACCTGTTCCTGTTCTTCCCGCTCTTCGGCGTGGCGAACATGGACGCCGCGCGCCTGGCATGGGACGGCACGCTGCTGATGCTGGCCGCGCATGCGCTGGCCAAGGCCGGCATGTTCCTCGCTGCCGGCAACCTGGTGCTGGCGGTGGGCAGTCCGCACATCGCCGACCTTACCGGCATCAGCCGCTTCCGACCGCTGTCTCTGATGAGCTTCGGTCTGGCAGGGGTGAGCCTGATGGGCCTGCCGCCGAGCGCCGGCTTCACCGCCAAGTGGCTGCTGCTGCAAAGCGCGCTGGCGAGCGGGCAGTGGGTGTGGATCATGGTGCTGGTGGGGGGCGGGCTGCTGAGCGCGGCCTACGTGTTCAGGGTGTTCCGCCACGCCTTCGTCGAGGGCCCGGCGCGCGACCGCTTCGCCTCGCCGCCGCTCGCGCTCGAGCTGTCGGCGCTGGCGCTGGGCAGCGCCAGCATCGCGCTCGGCCTGGTGGCACAGGCGCCGCTGGAATGGCTGCGCATCGGCAGCCCACTCGCTACGGGCGTGCCATGAGCGGCGCGAGCTCACTCCTCCACGCCTTGCTGCCGCTGGCAGTGATCGCCACCTCGCTGCTGGCCGCGGTAGGCATCTTCGTGCTCGCCGAGCACCGTCACCGCCTGCGCAGCAGCCTCAACCTGGCAGCGGCGCTGGCCAAGCTGGCGCTGGTGGTGTGGATGGGGCTGGGCGTGCTCGAAGGCGAACGCTACGCGTTGCGCTACACCCTGGTCGACGGGGTCGCCTTCGTGCTGCGCGCCGACGCCCTCGGCATCATGTTCGCCGGCCTGTCCTCGGTGTTGTGGCTGTTCACCACGATCTACGCCATCGGCTACCTTGAGAACGCGCCCAACCGCAGCCGCTTCTTCGGTTTCTTCAGCCTGTGCGTGGCGAGCACGGTCGGTATCGCGCTCGCCGGCAACCTGTTCACCTTCTTCCTGTTCTATGAACTGCTGACGCTGTCGACCTACCCGCTGGTCGTGCACCGCGGCAGCGCAAAGGCGCTTGCCGCCGGACGCACCTATCTCGTCTACACGCTCGGCGGCGGCGCGGTGCTGCTGCTCGGTATCGCCCTGTTGCATGCGCTGGCGGGCGACGTGGCCTTCGGCGCCGGGGCGGGCCTGGCGGCGCTCGAGGCCGTATCAAATCCGCAGCTGGTGCTGATCTTTGCGCTGCTCGTCGGTGGCCTGGGCGTGAAGGCCGCAATCTTCCCGCTCCACGGCTGGCTGCCGACGGCGATGGTGGCGCCGGCACCGGTGAGCGCGCTGCTGCATGCGGTGGCGGTGGTCAAGGCCGGGGCCTTCGGCATCGTGCGCGTGGTGTATGACGTGTTCGGCATCGAGCTGGCCTGGCAGCTCGGCGTGCTCGGGCCACTGGCAGCGCTGGCCAGCTTCACCATCCTGTACGGCTCGCTGCGCGCGCTGGCGCAGGCCGACCTGAAGCGCCGGCTGGCGTTCTCAACCGTCAGTCAGGTGTCCTACATCGTGCTCGGCATCTCGCTGTTCGGGCCGCTCGGCACTGCCGGCGGGCTGGTGCACCTGCTGCATCAGGGGCTGATGAAGATCACCCTGTTCTTTTGCGCCGGCAACTACGCCGAGACCCTGGGCGTGCACCGCGTGGACGAGCTCGACGGCGCCGGGCGCTGCATGCCGGCGACCAGCATCGCCTTCACCATCGGCGCCTTCGGCATGATCGGCGTCCCGCCGCTGGCGGGCTTCGTCACCAAGTGGTACCTCGGCCTCGGCGCACTCGAAGCCGGCATGGGCTGGGTCATCGGCGTGCTGGTGGCAAGCAGCCTGCTCAACGCCGCCTACTTCCTGCCCATCCTGCACCGCATCTGGTTCCGCCCGCAGCGCGGGCCGTGGCCGGACGAGCGCTTCCGGCAATGCCACGACACCCACCCGCTGCTGCTGATACCTACGCTGGCGACCGCCGCCTTCAGCGTGGTCGCAGGCCTGTTCGCCAGCCTGCCCTACTCCCCGCTGTACTGGGCGACCGTGGTGGTCGGGCGGGAGTACCTGCCGTGATCGCCGCGGCGAGGTCGTCGCCCCCGCCGTGGCAGCTGGCGAGGTCCGCCACGCGGTCTGTGATGATGGCATCCGCTACCGTCGAGGAGGCCCGCTGATGGAGCGCGCAATCGACGCTTTCGGCTTGGTGCTGGTCCCGACCTTGCCACTGCTGATGGTGCTGGCCTGGTGCGTGCCCGGCTGGCGCTGCCGCATCGAATGCTGGACGCCATGGGCAGCACTGCCCGCGTTGTTGCTGGGGCTGGGCGGCGCGCAGGGGGTGAGCGTGCAGCTCGATGCGGTGCTGTTCGGCACCGTGCTGGCGCTGGACGGAACACGGCGGGTGTTTCTCGCCTTCACCGCCCTGCTGTGGCTGGGCGCGGGTCTCTTCAGCCGTGGCACGCTGGCGGGCGACGCGCGGGCGAGTGGCTTCCGGCTGCTGTGGCTGGCAACGATGGCGGGCAACTTCGGCCTCATCCTCGCCCACGACCTGGCGAGCTTCTACGCCAGCTTTGCATTGATGAGCTTTGCCGCCTACGGCCTGGTGATCCACGACCGCAGTGGCGCGGCGCTTCACGCCGGGCGGGTGTATCTGGCAATGGCGGTCGCCGGTGAAGGCCTGATCATCGCCGGCCTGTTGCTCGCGGCCAGCGCCAGCGCGGCGCCGCAGGCACCGCTATTGAGCGACCTGGCGGGCGCAATCGCGGCCTCGCCGCGGCGCGACCTCACGATCGCCTGCCTGGTCGCCGGTTTTGGCGTCAAGGCCGGGCTACCGCTGTTGCATATGTGGCTGCCGCTGGCTCACCCGGTGGCGCCGGTACCGGCGAGCGCAGTGCTGTCGGGGGCGATGATCAAGGCTGGGCTGCTGGGCTGGCTCGTCACCTTGCCGCTGGGGGTGGTCGCGCTGCCGGGCTGGGGCCTGGGCCTGATCACGCTCGGCTTCGCTGCCGCCTTCGGCGCCGCGGCCATCGGCATCCACCAACGCACACCGAAGACGGTGCTCGCCTACTCCAGCGTCAGCCAGATGGGCCTGATCACCGTCGGCGTGGGCGCCGGCCTGCACCAGCCAGCGCTGTGGCCCGCGCTGGCGCCCGCGATCGCGCTCTACGCCCTGCATCACGGCCTGGCCAAGGGTGCGCTGTTTCTCGGCGTGGGCATCGCGCCCGCGCTGGCCCACGCGGGCAGCATACGCCGGCGGGCGTTGTGGCTGGCGCTGGCGCTGCCCGGGCTGGCGCTGGCCGGGCCGATGGTGAGCGGCGCGGCCGCCAAGATCAGCCTGAAGACCGCGCTCGCGGGCGGCATCGTCACCCCGGCGTGGTGGCAGCACCTGCCGCTGGTACTGAGCCTGGCGGCGGCCGGCACCACAGCGCTGGTCGCGCGCTACCTCTGGCTGCTGGCGCAACAAGCCGACGACGGCCACCATGCGCCCCCGACCACCGCCCAATGGCTGGGCTGGGCGCTGGTGCTCGGCGCGAGTGTGGCCGGCCTCATCCTGCTGCCCTGGGTGCCGGTGCCCGCGGGTTTGCCGCCCGACCCCGCCTACCTGCCCGAGCTGCTGTGGCCAGTGCTCGCCGGCAGCGCACTCGCCGTGTTCGCCGCCCGCCGCCTGCGCTCCTGGCCGCTGCCGGCCGGCGACGTGCTGACGCCGCTGCTTGGCCTGCTGCAGGGACTGCGCAGGGTGGCAGAGGCGTGCGTACGCCAACTCACTGAGTTGGCCGGTCGCATCGCCACCGGCCATGGTTGGCACGCTCCGGGCGCGGCAGACACGCGAGACGAGGCGATCGCACCGCCGCCTGCAAGTGCACTGGAGCAGGCGCTGCGCCGGCATGCCGCCCTGCTCTTTGCACTGCTGACAGCGCTGGGCCTGGGGCTGGCACTGGGTACGTGGCTTGCGGGGCAGCTAGCGCGGTAGGCGCAGGTTCCGGCCAACAACAGGCATCGCGCCGGGCACAGGAAAAGCTCGCGGCTGGCGCCGCTCCTACGGGGGAGACGCGCCACGGTCTGCTGTAGGAGCGGCGCCAGCCGCGAGGGGCTGAAGGCGACACCGCCAGGGGCGGGACCAGAAAAGCTCGCGGCTGACGCCGCCACAGACAATGCTGTATCCAGGCTGGTCTGACCCACCGTGAGGCGATAGGATTCGGGCATCGAGGCGCCTCATACCAGCCATGCACCATGAAGAGCCTCCCTGGCTCATGCCCTAACCCGAGCCCGCAGCAATGCGGCGCTGACGCCATGAAGATGAACATCCTTCCCGTGCGCCCCCTGCTGCTGTCCCTCGCATTGGCCCTCGCGGGCTGCAGCGACGCCCCACTGCGAGAGTGGCGCACCACGGAAAAAGGGGGGGTGTTCTCGCTCAGCATCAGCCTGGATGCCGAACACGTGCTGGTCGGCGCGGTGCAGCACGGTGGCAGCCTGTGGCGCACGGCTGACGGCGCACGCCTCTACGACTGGAACCACAAGCCGGACCAGGTCTCTGCGCTGGTAGCGACTGCCTTTTCGGCCGAAGGGCGCTTCGCAGCGACCGCCGAGCGCCATCAACTCGCGCTATGGGACGTCGCCAGCGGCCGTGCCATCGCCACCTGGGCGATGGAGGCTCCGGTACTGTCGATCGCCGTATCGGGCAACGGCCAGCGCCTGCTCGTCGGCCTGCAGGACAACTCGGCGCTGCTCATCGACACCGCCCGCGACGAGCCGCTTGCGCGCATTCGCCATGGCAACGGCGTACAGGCGGTGGCCATCACCGCGGACGGCCGCATCGGCATCACCGGCGCCGACGACGGCATGCTGCGCGCCTGGGATCTCGATACCGGCAGCACGCTGCTCGCACACAAGTTTGCCAGCGGCATCTCGACGCTGGCACTGTCCGCGGACGGCAGCCTGCTCTTCGTCGGCCGCTATCACGGCAAGGGCATGGTCTGGAACCTGCAGCGCAACCAGGCGGTCAGCGCGATCGGTCATGACCGAACCTCCATCGTCAGTGCGCGCTTCGCGCCTGACGGCCTCACCCTGCTCGCCGGCCTGCCCGCAGGCCGGATCCAGGAGTGGAACGTAAGCGCAGGCACACTCGTCAGGCACTGGCAGGCCGACGCACCCTCCGCGGTGCGCAGCAGCGGCCTGACCACGACCGCGGTCGCACACGACCTCCGCAGCCGCAGCATCATCGCCGGTTTCTCGGACGGGTCGGTCAGGGTGTGGTCACGCTGAACCGCCTGCCATGCACACTCCGCTGCCTGCCGGCAACCGGCAGCGCGGCACGGGCAGGCGGCAAACTATGCGCAGTAACCATGACAAAACCGGCAAGCTTTGCCGAATAGCCGCTGATTTACCGGCATTTTCCGGCCTTTGATCGCCGATCCGGCCCCATAGAATCCGCTTTGACCACCTGGCACGGAATTCGCTGAGAGCCGGTCAAGCACGACCACGCTCTACCCCGGACCTGGCATTCCGACAACGCTGGCCGTACTGCAGACGCAACGGACACCCTCGGAGATCAATCATGGCTCAAGTCATCAACACCAACATCGCTTCGCTCAACGCGCAGCGCAACCTGAACACCTCGGCCGGCTCGCTCGCCACCTCGCTGCAGCGCCTGTCCTCGGGTCTGCGCATCAACAGCGCCAAGGACGACGCCGCGGGCCTGGCGATCTCGGAACGCATGACCTCGCAGATCCGCGGCCAGGATCAGGCGCGCCGCAACGCAAACGACGGTATCTCGCTTGCGCAAACGGCCGAAGGTGCCTTGCAGTCTGCCGGCGATATCCTCCAGCGTGTGCGCGAACTTGCAGTGCAGTCGGCCAACGCAACCAACTCTGCATCGGACCGCCAAGCGCTCAATGCCGAGGTCAACCAGCTGACATCGGAGCTCGATCGCCTTGCCAAATCGACCGAGTTCAACGGCCGCAAGCTGCTCGACGGCTCCTTCTCCACCGCCACCTTCCAGATCGGCGCTAACGCCGGCCAGACCATCCAGGCCACCACCGCGAACTTCAGCACGAACCAGTACGGCGGCTACAGAATCGGCTCTCAGGTTGCAGCGAACACCGGCGCGAAGGGGGATCTGACCCCGGGCAGCACCGCGTTTGCACTTGGCTCCTCCGCGGCGGCTACGAACCGCGTGGCGGGCGGAACGGTCACCATCAGCGGTGCCGCAGGCACTGCAGCGGTGACGATCGGTGCAGGCGCCTCGGCAAAGAACGCCGCCGAACTGATCAATGCCGAAAGCGGCACGACAGGGGTTACCGCCAGTGCGCGCACCGAGTTCGACATCGACTTCAGCGCACCGAACACCAGCTACAAGTTCGACATCACCTCGAACAACGCTGCGCCGCTGACGATCTCCTTCACCATCGGCGCAGAAGACAATGACGGTCTGGCAGCAGCCATCAATGCCTTCAACGATGTCTCGGCCAAGACAGGCGTGAGCGCGCGAGTGAACGATACCGGCGACGGCATCACCTTGTTGAACGCAGCCGGCGAGAACATCACCATTGCAAATGCCGCCTCCGGGTCCGCAACGGCGACCATCGGGGGAACTTCGACAGGCGCTGGTGCAACTGCGATCGGCACCGGGCAGCTCATCATCGACTCCGATCGCTCCTTCAGCATCGAAGCGCCCAACACAACCGATTTCTTTAACAACACGACTGCTGCATCTCAACTGCAGGCTGTCAGCAATCTGGATGTCAGCTCGGTCGAGTCGTCGCAGCGAACACTGGCGATGGTCGACGCGGCCCTGTCCGCAATCAACGGCCAGCGCGCCAAGTTCGGCGCCCTGCAGTCGCGCTTCGAAAGCACGATTGCCAACCTGCAGATCTCGTCGGAGAACCTGTCGGCGTCGCGCTCCCGCATCCGCGACACCGACTTCGCCTCCGAGACCGCCAACCTGACCCGTGCGCAGATCCTCCAGCAGGCCGGCACGGCGATGCTGTCTCAGGCCAATGCGCTGCCGCAGCAGGTGTTGTCGTTACTGCAAGGGTGACGGGTCTATCCACGCCACTTAGCAAACAAGGCCTGTAGACACAGGCCTTGTTTGCATTAGAGCCAGGTTTGAGGCGGCTTGACGCACTGCACCCGTAACTCCGAAGATACCCACAACTACCCGCATTTTTCGACTACCGACGAACAGGTTGACTAAGCTTGCCAGAACCACGATGAGTTTCAGATCTGAATTGGCGTTGCATGCTTGTTTGACACCCAGTATCGATTGACTCGATAAGATGCGCTTCTCCTTACCGCACCGCTGCACACTCCATATTGGGGTTCCCAAGACTGGAACGACCGCACTGCAGGTTTTTCTGGCAGCAAATGCCGAACGCTTGCGCAGTCACGGCTTCAATTACTCCGATGCCGCACGACGCAGCAGCGGCCACCATGACCTAGCCTTCCTGTGCAGCGGCGGCTACCCCGAGTGGGCCGTACCCAACGAAAAACCGTTCGATGTTCTCGCCCATCAACTCAAGCAGGACATTCAGGCTAATCCACTCGAACTCATCCTGAGCAGCGAGAATTTCTATTGGCTGTGCTCCGCTGAAGACGTTGCTCAATTCATCAGGGGACTAGGACTCCATCCTCAGGATACAAGAATCGTAATCTATCTACGGCAACAAGAGGACATGGTTGCCTCTTGGTACAACCAAGCGGTCAAAGCGCTCGGCTACGCAGGCACGCTGGAACAGCATATGACAGAGAACGCCGAACTCTGGGACTACCATAGGAGTCTAGCGGCATGGGAAATGGCTTTTGGCCGATCTAACATTCAAATTCGAACCTACACTGCCAATGTGGACATATGCCGTGATTTTCTTGCTTTTCTCAATCTGCCAGAGGGAGATTTCAAATTCAGCCAGGAGCGTGTCAACCCCTCTCTGAATCGCGATCTGCTGGAGTTTCAACGCCAAGTCAACCAACTCCCCTTGCCTACTGTCGAAAAAAGACAGTTTCACAAGGCGCTCATGCAACTCAGTGAGAGCGTCGCCAGCACTGCGCTTTTCAGCACGCACCCGCTGCTTGATGCTGCGACGCGGGCAAGAGTACGCGCTCACTACGCCGCGGGCAACACACAGGTCGCCAAACGCTACCTCGACCGTACGGAACTCTTCGAACCGAGTACACCGGAGACGGAGGACGGCAGCCTCGATACCCCTCCCTACCCGGGCTTGACTGTCGAGAAAATGTGGCTCATTTTCGGATGGTTGCTTTCACAAAGCCGGAAGGACACGCAATGAACAATGCCCACCCCGCTTCGGGCGGCGAGTTTTACAAGGACTTTCCAAGAACTTGTGCCCCTGATGATTACTGGCGCCAGGTAGGCAGGACCATCAACGGAGAGCCTGTTTCGGGAACGCAGATCCGGATGATCGTCGATGCGGTGAATGCTGGACTCGAGTTGCGCGAAGACGACTACTTGGTCGATCTATGCTGCGGCAACGGCGCGTTGTCCCGGTTTTTCCTATCGCAATGCCGCGGCGGCGTTGGCGTCGATTTCTCGCCCTCGCTGATCGAGATCGCCCGGCGCGATTTCCTCTCCCGCGCGAGTGAATCCTATGAACTGATGGACGTGGTCGATTACATCCGGCAGGCTGCGCGACCCGAACGTTTCAGCAAGGCTCTGTGCTACGGCGCCTTTCAATACCTACCCTCCGCCGCAGCCGCTTCCTTGCTCGCGACACTCCGGAAACGCTTTGCCGGCGTTACCCATTTCTATATCGGCAACCTCCCCGACAAGGGGCTGATGTCCCGCTACTTCGATCAGCGTCCGTACACGCCCGGTGTTGAGAATCGCGCCGACTCGGTGATCGGTATCTGGCGTACCGAAACCGAATTTGCACGGCTGGCGGGCGAACACGGCTGGAACTGCCGCTTTCTCCGCATGCCGGAACAATTCTACGGCGCCGCCTATCGTTTCGACGCAGCGCTGACCCCGGCTTGACGCACCCATGAAAGTCACGCGCAAACGCTCCGTCGACGAACTGGCATTGTTTGGCGGCCCCGCGCTGTTCCAACGACCCAGGTCGATCGGGCAACTCGATGCACCACCAATAGAGCCCTTTCTTGCCTCGCTTAAGTCGATCATCGAGCAACGCCGTCTCACGAACGACGGCCCCTTTGTGCGCGAACTGGAAGCACAACTGGCCGCATACCACGGCGTTGCCCATGTCGTCGCCCTAGCCAATGCCGGCCTTGGCTTGATGATGCTGATGCAGACTTTTTCCGACGGCCGTCCCGGCACCGTCATCATGCCGGCGTTCTCGTTTCGCGGGTTACCTCATTTCGCACGCTGGGCGGGACAAACGCCCTGCTTTGCCGACGTCACCCCGGACACCCATACGCTGCAGCCCGAATCAGTCGAAAACTGCATCACCGATCGTACCCGCTCCATCCTGGCGGTCTGCAACGTCAACGGCGCGGGCAACATCGACGACCTCACTTCGGTGGCGGCACGACACGGCATACCGCTTTTCTTCGATTCGGTTTATGGAATCGGAAATCGCTACGGCCAGACCCGTCTGGGCGGTTTCGGCCGAGCTGAGGTCTTCAGCCTGCACGCCACCAAGCTCCTCAACGGTTTCGAAGGCGGCTACGTCACCACCAACGACGCCGGACTGGCACAGTCGTTGCGGCATCAACGCAACTTTGCCTACGGCTCGGACACTGCCGGCCTTCCGCCGCATCTGCTCGGCTGCAATGCCAAGCTCAACGAAATTCACGCCGCGATGGCGCTTCATTCCCTGCAGAACATCAACGCGATCATCGATGCCAATCGGCGCCGTTTCGCACTCTATCGCAAAGCGCTTTCCACCCTCCCCGGCCTGAGCCTACTCGCCCCGACGGGCCCGGACGCCGAAACCTGGAATCATTCCATGGTGATCGCCGAAATCGCACCCGAGTGGCCGCTGAGTCGGGATTTCACCTGTGCCCTGCTACGAGCGGAAGGGGTCGCTATCAACCCTTATTACAGTCCGCCGCTGCACCTCAAGGACAATGACCCCGTCCGCCTGCCTGTGACCGAATCGCTGGCGCAACGCTTCCTCCAGCTACCCGCTGGCCATCAGGTCCGGCCGGACGATATTGCCGCAATCGGCGAGCTGCTGCAGTTCCTGCATGCGCATGGCGATAGCATCGCCGCACGCCGACCGGCCAGCAGTGAACTTTGCGGCGTCTCCAGATGAAACGTCCCGACCAATGGGCCTTGTTCGGCGGCACACCCTCCTTCGCCCAGCCCCTGCATGTCGGCCAGTTGAACCTGCCGCAGTGGGACCAGATCGAAGTGACATTCAGAGGAATATTTGAACGACAGTGGTATACCAACCACGGCCCACTGGCCAGAGAGTTCGACATCGCCTTTGCCCGACATCTCGGCGTCAAACATGCGATTACGGTTAACAACGGCACCGTCGCCCTGATGGTCGCGGCGCGCACACTCGGATTCGATCAGGGAGAGGTGATCGTGCCGTCGTTTACCTTCCCAGCCACCGTGCAGGCCCTTTCCTGGGCCGGACTAACGCCCATCTTCTGCGATGTCTCGCCGGAGACCCATACCCTCACGGCCGAACAAGTCCGACCCTTGATCACGCCCTCGACCGTCGCCATTGCGGGTGTCCATCTTTGGGGGCAGCCCTGTGACCCGGAAGCCTTGGCCGCGCTGGCAGAGGAATTCGGGCTTGCGCTGCTGTTCGATGCGGCCCATGCGGTCGGCTGCACGCATCACGGTCGCCCTCTGGGTCAGTTCGGCGATCTGGCTACCTTTTCCTTTCACGCCACCAAGATCGTCAATGCCGCCGAGGGCGGCTGCATTGCAACCAATGACGATGAACTGGCCGCACGGGCAAAAACCATCCGCAGCTTCCATCCCGGCGAGCAATACGCCCCGGTAGACACCCGCATCAACGGCAAGATGAGCGAGGCCCAGGCCGGCCTCGCCTTGCTGAGCTTGGCCGAGCTGGAAAGCAACATCGCCGCAAATCGGCAACGTCACATGATCTACCAACAACGGCTAGGCGAGTTGCCGGGCTTGCGGCTCCTCACCCCAGCCACGGACGACACGAGCAATTATCAGTACGTCACCGTCGTCATCGACAGTGAGCGCGCCGGACTCTGTCGCGACCAACTAGCTAGGCTTCTCGACGCCGAGAACATCATCTGTCGACGCTACTTTGAACCTGGTACGCACCGCCTGCCGCCCTACCGCGATGACCCAGCGCTCCGGGTACTCAGCCTCCCGGTCACAGAACGACTGTGCCGTGACGTTCTCGTGTTTCCAAACGGCACCCCCATGACCGAGGACGACGTAAGCAAAATCTGCGACGTCGTTGAAGCGCTTCTGGCACAAGCGCCTGCCCTCCGTGCCAAGCTGGAGCAGGTGGCATGAGACTGGGGATCATGCAGCCTTATTTCTTCCCTTATCTGGGGCATTTCGACCTGATCCACAACACTGACCGCTGGATCATATTCGACACGCCACAATACATCCGGCACGGCTGGATAAACCGCAACCGGATACTCCACCCTCAAACGGGTTGGCAATACGTCATCGTGCCTCTGAGCAAACACGGACACCGCACCGCGATCAACGATATTCGCGTCAACGATCAGGTGCGATGGCGCGACACTCTGCTCGGCCAGCTCACACACTACAAGCGCCGGGCGCCCTTCTACGCGGAGACGTTAGATCTGGTGCGGGACTGCCTTGCCCGTCCCGAGACTTCGATCAGCCGCCTCAACGGCCATATCCTTGAAAAGATATGCCAACGGCTGGGCATCACCTTCGACCATGTCTATTTTTCCGACCTCGACCTGAACATCGGCGAAGCCACCCACCCCGGCGACTGGGCGCTGCGCATTGCCGCCGCACTCGGCGCGCACGAGTACATCAACCCGCCGGGGGGCGAAGCCCTGTTCGATCCGGCCGCCTTTGCCTCCCACGGGATCAAGCTGACCATCAGACAGCCTACACATATGAAATACTCTTGCCGCGGCTGCCTGTTCGAACCCAACCTGTCCGTCATCGATGTCTTGATGTGGAACAATCCCAAAACCATCAAAGCTTTTCTTGATCAGCATGCCCTCCCGAGGCATGAAGTGCCACAGGACTGACCCCGATGCCTGCATTCAGCCCTATTTGCATTTGCCCCTATCGCCGCCTTGAGCACCTGCAACACACTGTGGATGCGCTGAAGAAGAATCCAGAGGCAATCTACAGCGACCTCTTTTTCTTTTCCGACGCCCCGGCTCCCGGCGATGAGAAGGCCGTTGCCGCTGTCCGCCGCTACTTGCGCACCATCACCGGCTTTCGCCGTATCGAGATCATCGAACGCGAGATGAACAACCGCGTCGCCAACTGGGTCGACGGCGAGATGCAGTTGCTCAACGAATACGGCAGAGTGATCTCCCTGGAAGACGACCTCATCGTCGCGCCCTCCTTTCTCCGCTTCCTCAACGACGGCCTCGAGCGCTTCAAGGACGACGAGCGGATCTTCGCCATCTGCGGATATACCCCACCGATGCGCTTCGAATGGATTACCCGGGAGAACGCGATCCTGAGCCCGCGATATTCTGGGTGGGGTTACGGCTACTGGAAACGCAGCCTGGAAAGAATTCCGCGTCGCATCGAAGACTACGCACGCACCAGCCAATCTCCTGCATTCCGGAAGCATCTCGAAATGCAAGGGGACGATCTGGCACAAATGCTGCAGCGTGAATTGACAGGTTCGCTAGACGCGGGTGACGTGCGCATGAACTACATCATGGCGCGCGACGACCTGCGCGTGGTTTGCCCCACCGTTTCACTCGTGCATAACATAGGCTTCGACGACACCGGCACCCATTGCCCCAGCACTCGACGCTTCGATGCCGATCTTCGCCGGGCCCGGACAGGCATGCCGATTCCCGACTCGCTAACGGACGACCCGCTTGTCTTCGAACTGCTGCGCCGATTCCGCTGCTCCACCTGGCGTACTGAGCCCTGGCGGGACGACGAGATCATTACCACCATCGACGAAATTCAGCAAACGCTGGAACCGAAACGGCACGCGGCACGCTTGGCAGACACACTCCCAGCCGAACACGCTCACAAACTGGGCAAGGGCATCGTGTTCCTGCTCGGCCTGCCACGTTCCGGCACTACGCTTTTACAGCGCCTGCTGGGGGAACATCCAGAGATTCACACCACGGCCGAGCCGTGGCTTCTGCTCCCTGTCAGCACCCTGCTCTCACCAAGACTGGTCACCGCTGATTACGACACCGTGCTCGCGGCACAAGGCGTGGAGGAATTCACTCTGGAACTCCCCGGGGGCAAGGCCACGCTGCTCGATGGACTACGGCAATTCGTAGCAGACCTGTACGGGCAATGCCGCACCGCAAGCGGCGCAAGCTACTTTCTCGACAAGACCCCCCGTTATCACTACATCGTCCCGGAACTACGGCAGCTCTTCCCACTGGCAAAGTTCGTCGTCCTGCTCCGCAACCCGCTCGGCATTCTGGCTTCCGTGGCCGAGTCCTGGTTCAACGGCAGCGTCGAACACGCGCTCGCCAGCCCGCACCACCAGCGCGATCTAACCCGCGGGCTCGAGCATCTGGCCCAGGCTTTGCCCTTACTCGGTCACCAGGCCCATACCCTGCAGTACGAGACGCTGGTCAAACAGCCCGAAACGGAGTTGCGGAAGCTGTGCGACTTTCTCGAAGTAGACTTCACGTCTGCGATGCTGCGGTACGACCCCACACAGCATTTCAAAGGCGCCTTTGGTGACAATATTGGTATTCCGCAGCACGATGCAGCCAGCCCGGCATCCGTCGACAAGTGGCAGGATGTTCTCTTTCGCCCGGAGAACATCCTTGCCGCCAAGGCTTTCCTCGCGGCCACCTCCCCACAGATCCTCGCGCAGTTCGGCCAGGACTCGCAGAATCTCCAAGCACAGTTCGAAAACGCCATTCTGGAACGGGTGCTGCAAGGCGCCCTGCCATTCGACGCGCTAGCGCCCAGCCAGACCTTGGCACTGGCCGACGAGGCCTGCGACAAGGGAGAGCGAGCAGTCGAGGCCGAAAAGTTCGATGAGGCAGCAGAGCACTTCGAAACCGCACTGTCCCTCGTTCGCAACCATACCCGCACGCAAAACAACATCGGCGTACTGTGGTGGATCAATCAACAACCGGAACACGCACTTTCATTCTTCGCCAGTGCGCACCAAAACGATCCGAACGACCGCACCTCACTGCTCAACTTCACTGCCGCGCTGACCGTGCAGGGGCACATCGAGCAGGCGCGCCACGTGTATTTTAGCTACATGATGAGCCACCCGGAGGACCATGAAGTCGCCGGCCTCTATCTCAGCCTCGACGAGAAGCAGCCTTCTACCCCACCTCCCCCGCCGGCGCCCTCCAAGACGGCACGAGCGCAGGTCCGAGCAGACGACTTCTCCGACTATACGATTTCGCGTTTCCGCCACTTCACTCGGCTCGGCCTGCCGCCCATGCATGCGGGAGCGGATATCGAAGATTGTGACCTGAAGGTGTACCAGGACATGCTGACCTACTGGTTCATTCTCGACAACTTCGCACCGGGCGCTCGCCTGCTGGAAATCGGTGGAGGGAATTCCAGAATCATTCAAGCGCTGAAGGACCAATACGAATTCTGGAATCTGGACAAATTCGAAGGTCTGGGCGCGGGGCCAACAGAGGCCAGCAACACGGCAGGCTACACGCTGGTGCGCGCCTACATTGGCGACTTTTCTCCTGAGCTGGCAGACAACACCTTCGATGGCGTATTCAGCATCTCGACCCTCGAACACACTCCGCAAGACGAAGCCACACTCGAGCGCATCGCTGCCGATATCGACCGCATCCTCAAACCCGGTGGGCTGTCGATGCACTGCATCGACGTGGTATTGCACCGACAGGCCTTTATTCACCCGCTGATCCCTTATTTGCACGCTCACCGCCCCACCCTCAACCCGGCAGTGCCTCTCTGGGCACTGCGCCTCGACCCTGATCTTTGGCACATGAGCAAGGCGACCTACACACGGCAATGGCAGCCAATCACCCAGAAGACCTATGAAGCCTTCGGGCGCCCGGCTTCCTATAATCTCGTCTGGCGCAAACCGGCCGCGAGCTAGATCGCCCCCGCTCAAGCCCGGCACTTCGCCCGGCTACTCCCAAACGCGATGCCACCGAAACAACATGAATAAGCCCAGACTTCAGGAACTCCCGCTGCGCCAGACCCGCCATGTGTACGGCCCCGATGGCCTGCCGCTACTGGCCGTACCGCCGCGCAAGGGGGAAGACACCCCGCCACGGATTTCGATCGTTACGCCCTCCTACAATCAGGGCGACTTCCTGGAGGAATGCATTCTTTCGGTACTGGAACAAGGCTATCCAAACCTTGAATACATCATCATGGACGGAGGGAGTACCGACCGCTCCGTCGAGATCATCAAGAAGTACGAGAAATACCTGACCTACTGGCAGTCCCAACGGGACGGTGGGCAGTATCAGGCCATCAACGAAGGATTCCGTCGCAGTACCGGATCCATCATGGCCTGGATCAATTCAGACGACAAATACCATCCCGGCAGCTTCCGAACCGTCGCCGACGCATTCATCAGCCACCCCGAGGTTTCCTGGCTCACAGGCCGTCCAAGCACGTGGAACGAACAGGGTGATCTGGCGGACGTCCGCATGATGCGCACTTTCACCAGGGACGATTATCTCGACCCAGCGCTCGATACCTACATTCAGCAGGAAAGTACCTTCTGGCGCCGCGATCTATGGGAAAAGAGCGGCGGAGCGATCAATGACGAATTTGACTACGCGGGCGACTTCGAGCTGTGGCTCCGCTTCTTCGACCATGCTCAGCTCCACCTCGTGGACGCACTTCTGGCCGGTTTTCGTTACCACGCCGCCCAGAAAACCGCCGTCGCCAGCGAGCGCTACCTGGAAGAAGTGCAGCGCATCCGCCGCACGCAACACGTCGCTAGCAACAAGGGCACGTCTCCCCCAACCCACCGGATCGAGATCGCCACCAGTCTTGTCCCCAATAACGTCAGCGGACAATTGCCCGCCGTCCGCAGTTGGCAAAAACTCGGTTTCGAGGTTGTCAGCATCAACCCTGCCGAGGAAATCCCGCTACTCGACCAGCATTACCCGGGCGTCCGCTTTATCAGCGCAAAACGCCACGGCAAACACCTGGTCGGCAAACCCTGTGTTTTCATCGACGACATCCTGAGCTACTTCCGCACAAGCGCAGCGGATCGTTTCGGGATCGTCAATTCCGACGTATTCCTTTTTGCCGACAGAGATTTCGTCGACTTTATCGGGCAGCACAGCCGGAACGCCCTTGTCTATGGCTCGCGCGTCGAAATCCCGGGATACGGCTCGGCGCTCGGCTATACGTATCACTATGGCTTCGATTACTTCTTCTTCGATCGCATCCTGTTGGACGCTTATCCGGCATCTCAATTCATGCTCGGTATCCCGTGGTGGGACTACTGGGTCCCCTTCCAGGCTGTACAAGCTGGCGTACCAATCAAGCGGCTGGACGCCTACGTTGCTTTCCATGTTTCCCATCCCGTCAATTATCGCCAGGACGATCTCTACCGTTTCAAGGAACATCTTCTCTCTCTGGCCAAGAGCCCGCTACTGAACGAGGCCATCCGACGTGTCGAAGTCCGTGTAGGAGACCCTGACGAGGCACTCCAACGTGAGACACAACTCGCCTTACTGGGAGACGTTTTGCGCCACAGCCTGGAATGCAGCGATGTGCGCCTGGAATACTCCTCCCCGGTGGTTGAACTCAATGCAATAAATCAGGGAGCCGAGCCGGACCGTCCCTACCGCGTCAGTGCAATCGTTTCCACCTATGCCTCCGCAACATTCATCGCCGATTGTCTGGACGACCTGCTCAGCCAGTCGATTGCGGACGACACGGAGATCATCGTCATTGACGCTGCCTCTCCAGAGAACGAGGCAGAGATCGTGCGCGCCTACCAGGCCAAGCATGCCAATATTCGCTACCACCGGACTGCGGAGCGGATCGGCGTCTATGCGGCGTGGAATCTCGCCATTCGCATGGCGCAAGGTGCTTACCTCGTGTCGTGCAGTACCAACGACCGCCTCCGCCCCAACGCTCTCGAGCTGATGGCTAGAGTACTGGACGAACAGCCCGAGATTGCGCTGACCTACGGTTTCAGCTATCTCACCCGCACGCCGCACGAATCGTTTGCCCGTTTCAGCTATGCCGGTTGTTACAAATGGGCCGACTACAGCTATCGAGGACTCCTTAAAGAGCCTTCCATCGGTCCTCACCCAATGTGGAGGCGGCGCCTTCACGACGAATTCGGCTGGTTCGATGAGAGATACACCGCCATCAGCGACCAGGACTTCTGGCTACGCGTGGGGGCCCGCTACCCGATGCGATGTCTGTGGGACTTCACCGGCCTCTACTTGGTCAGCGACGACTCCCTTTCCGGCAACCGCGCACGTGCCCAGTCCGAATATCGCCAGATCGCAGAATGTCACCGTCGGGAGTATGCCTACGGCTTGTGGCGCGAAGGCCGCTACTTCACCACCGGCATGGCCCGGCGTATCGATGCGGAACTGGATGGCTGGATCGAAAAGCCCCAGTTCACGCTCTTCTTGCGTCACACCCAGGCAGACTTCCATGCGCTCTCCGCCACGATCCGTTCACTCACAGCCCAGTTGTACGGTGCATTCAGACTTGTTGTCCTATCACCTATCCAAGCCCCTCCGGGCATAGAGGGCGAACGGCTGGCCTGGATTCAGTGCCCCCCTTCGCAGTGGGCGGAGGCGGTAAACCAGTTGGCAGCTGGAGTCGACGAACGCCATGCGACCTGGGTGGCCGTGCTGGCGGACGGCGACCGACTGCCCGAACGCGCCTTGCTCACGCTTGCCCTGGACATCCATTCGCACACGGCATGGCAGCTCCTTTATGTCGATGAAGATGAAATTGACGCTGAAGGGAAACACCACAGTCCCCACTTCAAACCGGCTTTCGATCCCGACCATGTTTTAGCCACCCCCTACATCGGCGAAGTACTCTTCTTCCGCGCGGACCACCTCGCCGACCTCGGTGGGCTGTGTTCTGCCCTACCCGAAGCGGAGACCTTCGATCTCATGCTTCGCACGCTGGAATCCTGTTCCCCGGAGGCCATCGGCCACGTCCCAGACGTGCTGTTACACCGTCCCGCGGGCCGCTGGTCCCCCTACCCGCAGCACAGCCACGCTCAGGCGGTGGCCGACCACCTCGGCCGTAAGGGCATCGACGCGTCGATACGTTTCGACGAAGGGCAGCCGCTACGCTTGGATTTCCAGGTACCTGCCGCCAAAGCCATCCCTTCCGTAGCGATCGTCATCTACCCCGCGACCTGCCAGCTTGCTGCCCTCGAACAGGCCATCACCAGCCTGCTGGAGAAGACCCCGCCCCAGCCACACACGCTCTATCTGATCAACCCAGGCCCTCGTCATCCGGACATCTGGCGTTTTCTAACCCAGCTCGAAAGCCTCGGGCTGCCCAATGTGGTCTTCCTGCCCGCCCCATACGATGAAGGGCTAGTGCGGATCCTGCAGGAGGCAGTCGCCCGGATTACCGATGACTTCCTCGTTTTCTGGGCGGATGACAGCGTGGCGGTACAAACCGACTGGCTCACACCGCTGCTCAAACAGTTCAGTCGCCCCTCATCACCCGTCGCCGTCGGACCGCGGCTGGCCAATGCCGCCGCGCAACTCATCAGTGCGGGAGAGATCATGGGACTCTGTGGCCCATCAGGCGCACCCTACAAAGGGGTATTTCTCGACTATCCGGGCGAAAACGCCTGGCTGCAGTCAGACCATCGCGCCCGGATTCTGGATCGCCGCTGCCTGCTGGTACGCAGGTCCACCCTCGCCGCCGCAGGAGGCCTGGATACGGCCAGCAGCGAAGAGCATTGGGCCGCGGAGCTTTGCCTGCGCCTCGGGACGCTCGGCCCGCTGCTATGGACGCCAAGCTCCACTGTCATGGTGCGCGAATCGCTCGAACAACTTGAGCAGGAGGACACCTCAAGGCGCAAGAGCGAGTTGGGAGGGGCCACGATAGCCACCCTTCTGCGCTGGCAGACCCAGATAGCAAATCAAGTCGCTGCCGAGCCGCACCTGAACATGGAAGCAAGAGACCTGATACCCGAGACGCGCAGCGCGCTCACCTATGCTCCGTTGGCCAGCCTCGGCCTTCCGCGAATCTACGCACACGCCGCCGACCGCGAAGGTTGCGGCCACTACCGCGTTCTCCAGCCGCTCGAAGCCCTGCTGTCGAACGCGCGGGTCAGTGGCGGCGCAGCCACAGACCCCCTGCCCCTTGCACGGATGGTCGCCGACGAATTCGACACCCTGATCTTCCAACGACCGCACACTGCGCCCGTACTCCGTGCCATGCACCAATACCGGCAACTGAGCAGCGCGTTGCGCATCTTTGAAGTAGACGACCTGCTCACCGACGTTCCGGAGAGCAGTCCCCATGCCCGTGACTTCGGTCCGGACACCATCGCACTGTTCAAGCAGGCGCTCGGCCTGTGTAACCGCCTGGTGGTCCCCACCGAGGCGCTCGCTCAAGCCTATGGTCAGTTGGTGGATGAGGTCAGGGTCGTGCCAAACTACTTGCCGAAGCGGGTCTGGAACACCCTGACACCGGCCAGAAGATCCGGCAACCGCCCGCGGGTCGGCTGGGCGGGCAGCATCTCCCACCTCGGCGACCTGGCATTGCTGACCGATGTCGTGAAAACCCTGGCCAATGAAGTCGACTGGGTCTTTCTCGGCACCTGCTCTCGGGACATGCTTCCCTACATCAGTGAGAAAAAAGCTGCCGTTTCCTTCTCGCAGTATCCCGCGGCCCTGGCCAGCATGGGCCTAGATCTCGCCATTGCTCCGATCGCCAGCAATGCATTCAATGAGGCCAAGAGCAATCTCAAGCTACTGGAGTACGGCATCCTCGGCTACCCCGTAGTGTGCTCCGACATCGGGCCATACCGGCAAGGGCTCCCGGTCAAACGGGTCACCAACACACCCCAGGCATGGATTGCGGCAATCCGGGAACGTATCCACGATACGGATGCGGCCCGGCAGGAGGGCATAGCCCTGCGAGCCCAGGTTCGCCAGCACTGGATGCTGGACGACCATCTTGACGAATGGCTTGCTGCATGGACGCGTTGATCAGCCGGCAACATCGATATGCGCCACCGGCAATCCGCGCTGGTGGCGCTGCCACGCTTCCTCAAGTCCTGCTCCAAGGTGTCGAGCAAAGGCCTCCGCATCGAAAAGAGCAACCTTGTCTCGTGTCTCACGCAATTGATTCCGTAGCATTGCCCTCATTTCGACATTGCGAATGAGTTCAACGATCAAGCGCTCATAAGTTGTTTCATCGTTGGCAACGAGTTGGGGCAAACCCGCGGCGTGTAGAATGCTCGCGGAAACTCGCGACACGAAGGAGTCACCGCAGATTGCCAATTGGGGCACCCCTGCCCACAGCGAATCACTTGCCGTTGTGTGGGCATTGACCGGAGATGTATCGAGGGTAAGATCGGCTTGCCCCAACCTGCCCAAATGTTCGGCAGCAGGAACCCGCGGCGCCCAAACGAGCCGCTTGCGTTCAATGCCCGCGGCGGCGGCCTCGCGCAAGAACACCCCCTTGGCACTTTCCGGCCCATCCAGCAGCCAGAGCACTGCGTCAGGACACTGCCCAAGCACCCGCATCCACAACGCAAAGGTTTCCCGGGTGATCTTGTAGTACTGATGAAAGCCCGCCAGCACGACAGCACTCTCCGGAAGCCCCAGGCTCTCTCGGTCCGGCGTCCGGCCAATAACCCGCAGACGATCATTGGGCTGATAGCAGGCAGGCAAACGCAAGACCTGCTCGCTGTAGCCGCCCTCCATGCCAGGCGGAATGACGACGGCGTCTGCAATGACGTAGTCGATCCAGGGCGCCCCCATGGTGCCGGGAAAGCCCAGCCACTGCATCTGGATCGGTGCCGGCCGATACGCGAGAATTCCTGCCCGGTAACCTTGGGTCCATCCCTTCAGGTCAATGGCAATATCGACGCCATCGGACTGCAGTCTCCTGGCCGCGTCGATGTCGGACATCGCTGCAACGTCCACCCACCGCGGGATTGCCGACTGCAGTCGACGTCGGTATTCATCGCCCTCAGTCACTCGGGGGCCGTAATCGTAAGCAATTAGATGGAACCGTGCCGGATCCAGCGCCTCAAGCACGCCCACCAGAAGATGCGCCGTCGCATGATCCCTGAAGTCGGCGGACAACAGGCCCAGTCGCAATGGCCCACGAGCGGACGCGGCGCCTGTTCGCGCCACAGCTACCCTCGCCACATACTGCGCCGCAAAATGCTCGGCGACAACGCGCTGGTCTACCGGGCCCGTACCTGGCGTGGCAAGGTAGGCAAACGGCGACGGTAGCACATGCGCCTGACTTTGCAGACCCTCACCGAATTGCTGGAAGAACGCGGCTTCGATCAGCTCAGCCCCGTCCCAGTCGGCAAGCTGCCGGCAAGCATGCGCCGCCTGCAGCATCCAGTCGATTCTCGGCTCGCGCTTGATTGCCTCGATCAAGGCCTCACGCGCGGTCTCGTTGTCACCGAGATCGGCGCTGGTACATCCCAGGTTGTAGTACGGGTCCGGGAACGCAGGATCACACTCGATCGCCCTCAGCAACATGGTTCTTGCCTGCATCAGCTGTCCGGCGTCGCGCAGCGCCACCGCCGCATTGTTGCAGGCCTGCGCCCACTCGGGAGCCAGGCTCGCAGCGCGCAGTCCAGCCTCCACTGCATCCTGAAACCGCCCCGCCCCCCTCAACGCAACCGACAGATTGGACCAGGCGACCGCATCGCCAGGCACTGACTTCACGGCGGCGTCCAGAAGCACGAGCGCCTCATCGATCAGCCCTTGCTGCAGCACGATGCCGCCAAGCATTGCCGCCGCACCCGCGTCCGCAGGCAAACGCTCGAGGTTGACCCGGCAGAAAAGTGCCGCACGGTCGAGGTCGCCGAGCTCGGCCAGCAGTTCACGGCACAGGCGCGCGAGTTCGGCATCAGATGGGGCGAAATCGAAGGCCCGCCAGAAATGGTCCAGCGCTTCGGCACGCTGCCCTACCTGCAGCAGGACACACCCGAGATTGTGGTTGAACGCCGAACTGACAGGCTGTAACACCAACGCCCTCCGATGGGCGTCCAAGGCATCCTCGAACAACCCGCACGATGCGAGCGCATTCCCAAGGTTGCTCCAGGCCTGTGCATCGGATGGCGCCAGGCGGACGGCAATCCTAAGCGCGGCCACGGCCTCCTCACTTCGACCGGCAAGCTGCAGCGCGCAGCCATGGAGCTTGTGGACAAGCTGAAGTCGCGGATGCCTGGCACCGAGTTCTGCCGCCAGCGCAATCGTCCGATCGTAACGCCCCTGTGAAAAGAGGCTGGCGGCCTGACTCAATAATTCCTGATCACGAGCCGATAAAGGAAGCTGGACCTTCATTCACACCCTCTGTCACATGGAAGCAAGCCGGCCCGCATCTTAACCGCCCGCCTCAGCGACCAGTGCAGCAAGCAGCCCCGGCGAATATTCCTAAAGTTCAGCGACGGCCGACCGTTAAAGGTTCCAAGAGTGCAGCTGGCAGGTTTCGCAGGCTGGCTCGCAGAGGACAACCCGGCCACCGCCGGAACATTTTTGATACTTCTCTAACGGAGAAAAATCATGTCACAAGTGATCAACACCAACGTTCAGTCGCTCAACGCCCAGCGCAACCTGAGCACCTCGGGCGGCTCGCTGGCCACCTCGCTGCAGCGCCTGTCGTCGGGTCTTCGCATCAACAGTGCCAAGGATGACGCCGCAGGCCTCGCGATTTCCGAGCGCTTCACCGCCCAGATCCGCGGCCTCGACCAGGCCCGCCGCAATGCCAACGACGGCATCTCGCTTGCGCAGACCGCCGAAGGCGCCCTGCAGTCCTCCGGCGACATCCTGCAGCGCATCCGCGAACTGGCCGTGCAGTCGTCCAACGCGACCAACTCCGCCTCCGACCGCCAGGCGCTCAACGCCGAAGTCAACCAGCTCACGTCCGAACTCGACCGCATCGCCAAGACCACCGAGTTCAACGGCTCCAAGCTGCTCGACGGCTCCTTCGGCAGCGCCACCTTCCAGGTCGGCGCCAACGCCGGCCAGTCGATCTCGGCCAGCACCGCCAACTTCTCCACCAGCCAGTACGGCAACTACCGGGTCGGCTCCAAGGTCGCAACGGACGCTGGCGCCAAGGGCGACCTGACGGCAGGCAGCACGGCGAACGCGATCGCCTCGAACGCGGCGGCTAGCAGCCGCGTCGCCGGCGGTGACATCACGATCAGCGGCGCCACCGGCTCAGCCACGGTCACGATCGCGGCCGGCGCATCGGCCAAGAAGGCGGCAGAGCAGATCAACGGCGAAACCGGTACCACCGGGGTCAAGGCCTCTGCCAAGACCGAGATCGACGTCACCGCAATGACTGCGAACACGTCCTACAAGTTCGACGTCAGCTCGGACAACGCAACCGCGGTCACCATCTCCTTCACCCTGGGCGCAGCGGTGGACAAGGACGGCCTGGCCTCGGCAGTAAATGCCTTCAACGACGTCGCCTCCAAGACCGGCGTCACAGCCCGCGTCAATGACGGCGGCGACGGCATCACACTGCTCAATGCGAACGGCGAGAACATCACCATCGCCAATGCGGCCAGTGGTTCGGCGACGGCAACCGTCGGTGGCACATCCACCGCTGGAGGCGCGAGCGCGGTCGCCACCGGCCAGCTGGTCCTCGATTCGGAGAAGTCCTTCAGTATCGAAGCAGCGAACACGACCGATTTCTTCACCGCAACAGCGGCTGCAGGTCAGTTGCAGAAGGTGAGCGACCTCGACGTGAGTTCGGTCGACGCAGCACAGCGGACCCTGGCGATGGTCGACTCTGCACTCGCCGCGGTGAACAGCCAACGTGCAAAATTCGGCGCCCTGCAGTCGCGCTTCGAGACCACGATCGCCAACCTGCAGACCAGCACCGAGAACCTGTCGGCCTCCCGCAGCCGTATCCGCGACACCGACTTTGCATCGGAAACCGCCAACCTGACCCGCGCGCAGATCCTGCAGCAGGCTGGCACGGCGATGCTGTCCCAGGCCAACGCTCTGCCGCAGAACGTGCTTTCGCTGCTCCGGTAAGCGGTGTAGGCTAAGTTGCTTGGCACGGCGCGGGGTTCGCAAGGGCCCCGCGCCGTTACACCATGAGGGTGACCACAATGAACATCTCTTCGGTGAATACCTCGGTTCCGACCGAAAACCTGCTCCAGACCACATCCAGCGCCCGCAGTCCGTCGGCCGAACGGGCCGCCGCTACGGACGCAAGCAGCACGGCAAAAACAGGTGCAGCCGCCGCCGGGGCCCGTACAGAACAGAGCAAGCGCACCGCGGCCGAAGACGCCGCCGCAGCGCAGAAGCCCAGTTCGCTCGAGCAGGTCGAGCAGGCAATGGACGAAGTCCGCAAAGCGATTTCGCCTGTGGCACGCGACTTGCTTTTCTCTATCGATGAAGACACCGGCAGAACGATCGTCAAGGTCGTCGATGCCAGCACCGACGAAGTGATCCGCCAGATCCCTTCCGAGGAGATCATTTCCATCGCCAAGGCGCTGGATAAATTGCAGGGCCTGCTGGTCGAACAGAAGGCCTGACCCGAACAGCAGACAGGAGGTTCCGACATGGCAACGATCACGAGCGGTGGTTCGATCATCGACATCAACTCGATCGTGCGCGGCTTGATGTCGGTGGAAAGCCGCCCCCTGACCCTGCTGGCACAGCGCGAGGCGAGCCAGCAGGCCAAGTTGTCCGCCTTCGGCCAGATCAAGGGCGCATTGTCGTCCCTGCAGACCGCCACCGACGGGCTCAAGACCGCAACCAAGTTCTCTGCCACCAAGGCCAGTGTGGCCGGCGACGCCGGCTTCACTGCCAGTTCCGGTGCGGGCGCCGCAAACGCGAGCTATGCGGTGGACGTGCTGCAGATGGCCAAGATCCAGCGCGTTTCGACCCCCGTGGGCGGCAGCTTCACCCCCGCGGCAGGCAAACTCACCATCGAGTTCGGTACCGTCACGGACGCTGGCTCGGGCAAGTCCTTCACGAGCGACAGTCCCCCTCGCACTGCCAGCCTGGACTTCGAAGGCAGCACACTGGAAGAACTGCGCGATGCCATCAACGGCAACGCGGCGCTCGGCATCAAGGCCAATATCATCAACAACGGCACGGCCAAGCAGCTTGTCTTGAGCGGTACCGCCACGGGCGCCAACATGGCGTTCAAGCTGACGGGCGAGGACGGGCTCGAGGATCTGAGCTTTGACCCGGCCGCAACACCCCTGCCAGCCGACAAGATGTACTCGGTACAAGCGGCGCAGGATGCGCGCATCCGCGTCGATGGCATCGAAGTCACGCGCGGCAAGAACACGATCACCGACGTCATCGACAACGTGACGCTCACACTCACCAAGGAGCCCGTCGCGCCGGCCGCAAGCCTGAGCGGGACCCTCTCGGTGAGCGAGGACCAAAGCGCGGCAAAAACTGCCGTCGAAGCTTTCGTCAAGGCCTACAACGATGTAGCGAGCACCCTGGCCAGCCTGACCGCTTACAACCCCGATAACAAGACCGGCGCCACACTCACGGGCGACTCCACTGCACGCAACATCCAGAGTCAGTTGCGCAACGCACTGGGCGCCTCGATCACTGGCCTGACGGGTGCGAATTCGCTGTCTCAGGTCGGCATCAGCTTCGACAAGGACGGCAAGCTCGCGCTCGACAGCACCAAGTTCACCGCCGCACTCAACGATACGAGCAAGGACGTTGCGGCCTTTTTCACTGGCAAGGACGGCGTAAAGGGTTTTGCCTCAAGCTTCAGTGCCCAGCTCGACGGACTCATTGCCCGCGACGGGCTGATCAACAGCCGCACCGAGGGCATCAACTCCACCATCAAGTCGCTGACGACGCAGTACGACACGATGGAGGCTCGCCTGGCGAAGATGGAAGAGCGTTATCGTAAGCAGTATTCCACCCTCGACACACTACTCAATGGCCTGACCCAGACCAGCACCTATCTCATGCAGCAACTGGCCAACCTGCCGTCCATCGGGCGATCCTAGCAATCGGAGCAAGATCTCCATGTTTGGTACTTCCTACCCCAATCGCGCCTCGGCCTATGCCCGCGTCGGCAATCAGACCAGCGTCGAGTCTGCTTCCCCGCACAAGCTCATCCTGATGCTGTACGACGGCGCCCTTCTGGCACTGGGCACCGCGACGGTGGCGATGCAGAACAAGGACATCCCGACCAAGGGCAAGTCCATTTCCAAAGCCATCGACATCATCATGAATGGCCTCAAGGTCAGTCTCGACATCGAGGCTGGCGGCGAGTTGGCGGAACGTCTCGACGCCCTTTATGAGTACATGGCCGATCGCCTGCTGCACGGTAACCTTCACAACAACCAGGCGGCGATCGAAGAGGTCATCGGGCTGCTTGGCAGCCTGCGCGAAGCGTGGGCGGCGATCGAGTCGCAGGTTCAGGGATAGGAGCGGATCACAGCCATGCTTACGCTGGAGAACGCTCGCACCCTGCTTGAACTCTATCGGCGCATGGCGCTTGCCGCCGAGGCAGGCGAATGGGATGAGTTGGCCGAGCTCGTGCGCCAGTCTGGGGCGCTGCGTGTGGCGGCGGCGCCGGCCCTGCAGCCGCCTTCCCCGGACCAGGCGGCTGAGATCGAGATCGTGATCAAGCAGATTCTGGAACTCGACCACGGCATTCGCCTGCATGCCGAACCGGCACTCGAGAGCACGCGCAAGCTGCTGTCCAGTTCGGTCAAAGGCCGTGCGGTACGCAATGCCTATGGTGGCTGAAGGGCGCAGAGCACTCGAACCAGGCCCCTCCCGCCATGATCCCCGCTGACCTCGCCGCCCGCCTGCGGTTGCTCAACGAAGCGAGCTTCTTCAACTCCGAGCCGCCCGTACCGGGCCTGCAGCGCGCACGCGAGATCCAGTCGCAGTTGCCCGAGCTGGTGCCGGGGCAGCGTTTTTTCGCAACCCTTCAGCGCACGCTGCCGGACGGTACCTTCCGTGCGCTGGTCGCCGGCCAGCAGATGACGCTGGCGCTCAACACCGCAGCCAAGTCGGGCGACACACTGGAACTCGAGGTATCGCAAGTGACGCCGCGTGCGGTGTTCGCACGCATCGTCGGCCAGGAGGCGGCGGCAACCGTCACGGCATCGGCCCAACCGGCACTGAGCCAGACCGGGCGCCTGATCAGCTTCCTGCTCACCGGCCAACCGGCAGCGCAGCCGGCAAGCCTTGCCGCCAACCAGCCCCTGCTTGCCGCCCCGCCCGCCAACGGCGCCCAACTGGCGCCGCTGCTGCGCCAGGCCTTGGGACAGAGCGGGCTGTTCTACGAATCCCACCAGGCCGACTGGGTGCTCGGCAGACGCGACACGGCCAGCCTGACGAGCGAGCCGCAGGGGCAGGCACAGACGCGTTCCACCGCGCCGGGTGCCTCCCAGGCCGCGACCGGGCAAGCGGTGCATCAGGGCGTCGCCAGCCCGAAGAGTGGTGCGCAGTCCGGTCAGCCCGCTGCTGCCGAAGGCAGTGAACGCGCAGCCCAAGCTCGCGGCGCTGCCCTGGCCGATGAGGCCGCGCCCGTGCGCACCGCGCCCATACCGGAACGTCTGATCCCCATCGTCCATCAGCAGCTCGACGCCCTGGCCACCCAGCAGTATGTCTGGAATGGCCAGGCATGGCCGGGCCAGGCGGTGGAATGGCGAATCGAGGACCCCGAGCGGGATGACGGCAGCGCCGAAGAGGAGACCGCCCACGGCTGGGACAGCACCTTGCGGCTGACCCTGCCCCGGCTCGGCGGTGTGGAGGCCCAGTTGCACCTGAGCGGGAAGCAGGTGGCCCTGCGCCTGCGCGCGGACGAGGCCGACACCCTCGTGGCACTCGACGCCGGTGCCGCAGCCCTGGCTTCGGCGCTGGAAGCCGTGGACCTGAGGTTGTCGGGCCTGATCGTCGAGCCAAGCCATGACTGACGCCCGCCCCGCCACCCGCAACGAAGCCGTCGCCCTTGCCTACACGGCCGGCGAGACGGCGCCGCGCGTGGTCGCCAAGGGCAAGGGCGTGCTGGCGCAGGAGATCATCGACCGCGCACGCGAGGCCGGGGTATTCGTGCATGAATCCCCCGAGCTGGTGAGCCTGCTCATGCAGGTGGACCTTGACGCGCGCATCCCGCCCCAGCTCTACATTGCCGTAGCCGAGCTGCTGGCGTGGCTGTACCGGATCGAACAGGGGGCCGACGCCGGCCCCCCGCCGCACAACCTTGACCTGCCCGAGAGCCTGCGGCCACGCAGCGCCGACGCCGAGACAGGCGCCTGAAGCCGCTCGCGCGGCCGCCGGCCATGATCTCCACTGTCGTGATATAAGGATGCGGAACTCCAGCAAACAGACTGGGCACACTGGCACAGCGCCACACAAGATGCAGATCGAACAACAAGACACCCGCGTCGAGTTGGTGTACGGGGAAGACGAAGCCAAGTACCTCCTGCGCGACGCCGCCGAGATCAAGGCGCTCTTCCGCGCCCTGCTCGGCCATCGCGGCCTGCTCGGGGCACGCTCGATCCCCGGCGGGCACAACTTCATCACCGCACTGATCGAAGCCGACGAGCAGCGCGGCATCCTCCTCGACGCCAGCACCGACCCCCTGCAGAACGAGCGCATCGCGCAGTCCAATGCGCTGGACTGCGTCACCCAGCTCGACCGCGTGCGCATCCAGTTCCTGCTCGAGAACCATGCACTGGTGGTCGAGGACGGCAAGGCGGGCTTTCGAGCGCCCTTCCCGCATACCGTCCTGCGCCTGCAACGGCGCGAATTCTTCCGCCTGCAGACGCCGTCGACATCCGCACGCAAGGTGGTATGCAGGTTTCCGCTGCCGCTGGGAAACGGGCGCACGCACGAGGTCGAGCTGAGCATCCTGGACATCAGCCGCGGTGGCGTTGCGATCGCCGTGCCCCCCGGGGGCGTTGCGCTCGAGCAAGGCGCAGTATTCGAAGATTGCACCCTGTTGCTGCCCGACACGCCGCCGGTCAGCACCAGGCTGACCATTCGCAACCTGTTCCGTATCACACGGCCAAACGGTGTCGAGTTGTTGCGCATCGGCTGCGCCTTCGCCGACCTGTCGGCCAGCGCCGGAGACGCAATCCAGCGCTACGTCCTGCGCATGGAAAGAGAGCGCAACGCGCGCGAACGGGGGCTGATTTGAACATCGATCACAGCCCCGAGCACCAGGAGGTCCCCCCGGACCAACCCGTCCAGGATACGGCTGGCCTCGACCGCTACATTCTGCGCGGACGCCGGCAGATCATCCAGATCCTGCAGGAGATGATCGACGACCGCTGCCTGATGTCCGCGCACATCCGGGGCGGTCTCTCGTATGTCAGTACCGTGCTTGCAGTCGAGCCCGAGCAGAACGCCATCCTGCTCGACGCAAGCCCCAACCCGAGCACCCATGCACGGGCACTCGAGGCCACACAACTGTTGTGCACCTCGCAACTCAACCGCATCCGCGTGCAGTTCTCGGTCGAGGGGATCAGACAGGTATCGATCGACGGCCGCCCGGCGCTGCGCGCCAGTATCCCCACCGAAATCCTGCGCCTGCAACGCAGGGAGTTCTTCCGCCTGCAGGTGCCGATTGCGCACGGCATCGCAATCACGCTCCCGCCCGCGGCGGGCAGCAAGGGCCCAGGGTGCGAGGCACGCGTGATCGACCTGAGCTGCAACGGTGCCGCAGTGTTAGTGCCACCCGGCGTGCGTACGCTGACGATCGGCGAAGTCGTGCCCGGCTGTACGCTGCGCCTGATCGACCAGGAGCCGCTCTCCCTGGCCCTCGAAGTGCGCAACATCAACCGCCAGACAAAACCCAACGGAACGGAACAGCTGCGCATCGGACTGCGCTTCGAGTCCATGCCCCGAAGCGCGGAGACGCGCATCCAGCGCTACATCTTCAACACCGAACGTGAGATCAACGCCCGCACGCTCGGCGGGCTTTAGGCTGGAGCGAAGCATCCGCGGAACAGCGACGCAGTGACGCGCTTGCGCCGGCCGGCGCGCAAAGGAACGTGACATGAGGACCGAACCCCTGCCGATCCGCCCCTCCGCCTGCGAAACCGAACAACGCACCCGGCATCCGCACGATTTCGGCCAGGGGGAAAAGCAACGTGCGGAGACACGAGCCCTGTGGGTCACGCTGCTCACTCTGGCAACCATGGTGGCCGAGGTCATCGGGGGCTGGATCACCGGATCGATGGCGCTGCTGGCCGACGGCATCCACATGGGCGGCCATGCGCTCGCCCTGGGGTTGGCAACAGCCGCCTACTATCTTGCCCGTCGCCATGCCAACGATCGCCGGCTAAGCCTGGGCAGCGGCAAGATCGGCGACCTGGCGGCCTACACCAGCGCACTCTTCCTCGGTGCAAGCACCCTGTGGCTGGTGGTGGAGTCCATTCAGCGCCTGCTGCATCCGCAACCGCTGTTGGCGGTCGAGGCAATGACGGTGGCCGTCGCCGGCCTGGCCGTCAATCTGCTTTCAGCATGGCTGCTGGCCGATGGACATGGACATGGACATGCGCATGGACACCCGCACCATCATCATGACGACGACCAGTGCGACTCGCACCGGCACACCCACGCCCACGGTCCAGACCATGCCGCGTCGGAGCATGTCCCCCGCCAGGACAACAACCTCCGGGCTGCACTGGTGCACGTCATCGCCGATGCGGTGACATCGGTGGCTGCGATCGTAGGTCTGCTTGCAGCCTGGATGTGGGGCTGGCAGTGGCTGGATCCGTTGATCGCACTCGTGGCCTCGCTGGTGATCCTGCGCTGGGCGTATGGCCTGCTTCGCCAGACGGGCGCAGTGCTGCTCGACGCGGAAGGCCCGAACGGACTCCGCGAGCAGGTACGCGACAGGCTGGAGGCAGTCGCCGGCACGCGCGTGGTCGACCTGCATCTCTGGTCCGTTGGGCAAGGCGCGTGGACACTGGTGGCCAGCGTCGTCAGCCACGCTCCAGCCTCGCCAGCAGACTACCGGGCCCGCCTGCTAGACCTCAAGGACATTCACCATCCGATCATTGAGGTACAGCAGTGCAGCACTTGCGAATGGCCTGTTGTCCCCACCAAGAGGAGCACCATTCCATGACCACACGTCGGGAGTACGACAGCTTCGGCCCGATTGACGTCCCTACCGCCCGCCTCTGGGGCGCGCAAACCCAGCGCTCGCTGCTCAACTTCGCCATCTCCACGGAGCGCCAGTCAGTCGAGCTCATCCACGCCCTCGTCCTGGTCAAGCGTGCCGCCGCACACGTCAACCACAGCCTCGGCCTGCTGCCGGCCGACAAGACGCAGGCCATCATCGCTGCAGCGGACGAGGTGCTCGCCGGCCTGCATCCGGACGAGTTCCCGTTGGCGGTCTGGCAGACCGGCTCCGGCACGCAGACCAACATGAACGTCAACGAAGTCCTCGCCAACCGCGCCAGCGAACTGCTGGGGGGCGAGCGCGGCGAGAAGCGCCTCGTCCACCCCAACGACGATGTCAACCGCAGCCAGTCGAGCAACGATGTCTTTCCGACCGCCATGCACGTCGCCGCTACCCTTGCCATCAGCCTGAAGCTGCTGCCCGCGTTGTCCAGGCTGCACACCACACTGGAGGCGAAGTCCCATGCCTTCGCCGACGTCGTCAAGATCGGTCGCACCCATCTCCAGGACGCCACCCCACTCACCCTTGGCCAGGAAATCTCCGGCTGGGCCGCTCAACTGGCGCATGGAGAACGCCACCTGCGCGCAGCGCTTCCGCACCTGAGCGAACTCGCCCTGGGCGGGACTGCGGTGGGAACCGGGCTGAACGCGCCGAAAGGCTACGCCGAGGCCGTTGCCAGAGAAATCACCCGCCTGTCCGGCCATGCCTTCGTCACCGCACCCAGCAAGTTCGAGGCCCTGGCAAGCTGCGATGCGCTGGTGCACGCCCACGGCGCCCTCAAGACCCTCGCCGCCAGCCTCATGAAGATCGCCAACGATGTGCGCTGGTTGGCCAGCGGCCCGCGCAGCGGCCTCGGCGAGATCGCCATCCCAGAGAACGAGCCCGGCTCGTCGATCATGCCAGGCAAGGTCAACCCGACGCAGAGCGAAGCCGTCACGATGCTCGCTGCGCAGGTCATGGGTAACGACGTCGCCATCAACATCGGCGGCGCCTCGGGCAACTTCGAGTTGAATGTCTTCCGTCCGATGGTCATCCACAACTTCCTGCAAAGCGTGCGCCTGCTCGCCGACGGCATGAACAGCTTCAATGACCACTGCGCCGTCGGCATCGAAGCGAACCGTGCGCGCATCACCGAACTGGTGGAGCGCTCGCTGATGCTGGTCACCGCACTCAATCCTCACATCGGCTACGACAAGGCCGCCCAGATCGCCAAGAAAGCCCACAAGGAGGGCAGCAGCCTGCGCGAAGCGGCGCTGGCGCTGGGCTACCTCTCCGCGGACGACTTCGACCGTTGGGTCGACCCGACCAGAATGATCGGCTGAGCAGGGATCACCGCCGGCAGAACGACGCGCGCAATGCGACGACAAATGCCGCTATCGGCACGCCAACGCGCGGAGCACCCCGGCAAGTGCATTGACGGCGATGTCCATCTCGTCCGACGTGTAAGCCGCGAACCCCATCAGGAAACCGGCCCTGTGCGTGGTCGAAGCATGCAGCGCCGTCAGCCCCAGGAGATCGATTCCCGCCCGCGCCGCGCCATCGATGACCGCGCGCTCGGAGATGTCGCGAGTGAAGACACAGGGCATCTGCATTCCGCCTGCCGGCACCCTCGGTTCGACGAAGTCGGCCAGATGCGCGCGCACGAGCCCTGCCAGCACGTCGAGCCGGTCGGCATAGACGCCACGCATCGCGCGCACATAGGCGCCGAAATGCCCCCCTTCGATGAAGCGTGCCAGCGTCAGCTGCGGGATGGATGCGCTGTGCCCGTCCAGCAAGGTCCGCGCCACCGTCATGGGCGCCACGAGTTGGGGCGGCAAGACCACGTAACCGATGCGCAGGCCAGGAAACAGCGACTTGGTGAAGGTGCCGATGTAGATCGTCCGATCGTACGGGTCGAGCCCCTGCACGCAGGCCGTGGGCTTGCCCGCGTAGTGGAACTCGCTGTCGTAGTCGTCCTCGATGATCCAGGCCTGGTTCTGCCGCGCCCATTCGATCACCGCGAGCCGCCGATCCAGCGCCAGCGTCGCGCCGGTCGGGAACTGATGCGAGGGCGTCAGGAAGACCGCCCTGGCTGGGCTCGCCGCATCGTGCAGGCGCGCCACCTGCATGCCCTGGTCGTCGAGCGGCACGGGGACACACGCTAGCCCGGCGGCATCGAACGCCTTGCGGGCACCGTGGTAGACGGGGTCTTCGATGAAGATGCGGTCGCCTGCGTCGAGCAATAAGGTTGCGCACAGGGCCAACGCCTGTTGCGAGCTGGTCAGCACCAGCACACGCTCGGGCGTGGCGCGCGCGCCCCGCTCAAGATTGACGTAGTCCGCGATGGCGCGGCGCAACGGCTCCACGCCCTGGGGTGGGCTGTGTCGCAAGGCCTGGGTGCCATAGTCCTTCAACACCTGGCGTTCCAGGCGCTCCCAGGTTCGCAGCGGAAAGCTGCGCGTCTCCGGCACCCCGGGGGCGAACGGCCTTGGCGCAAGAAAGTCGCGCACACCGCCGCCCTGGAGTATCGACGTACCACGCTGACTCAGACGCACCGACTCGCGCTGGGGCCCGGGGCGCCGCGCGGTGCCACGCCTTGACGAGGCCTGCGCCCGCTCGGACACGAAGCTGCCGCTCCCCACGCGCCGTTCGATGAAGCCTTCCGCATGCAGCTGGCTGTATGCCGACTCGACCGTATCGCGCGAGACGCCGAGCGACCGGGCCAGTGCCCGCGACGCCGGCAGCGGTTTGCCGACGTCGAGTGCGCCCTCAAGGATCAACTGCCGGAGCGCACGCTGAATGCGGGCATGCAGCGGCAAGGCGCCGTGGGCGGGGTCTCCAATCCAGGCTTTGACCGATTCGAGTTGAGCGTGCTTGAACAATTGGCCGGTATCGCTTAACGAAAGTGGTGGGGAACAACGGGCCATTTTAGGCTTAAAAAGCTGCTTTCGGAGCAGATCGATCCCCCACTCTCCTGGAGCCCCAAGCCCGCCATGTCGTCATCCACCTCGCCTTCACCCATCTGTCCGAGCGATCTCGCCCATCCCCTGGTGGCCGGGCTGGTCTCGGTCATCGTCAACTACGGCGGCACCTTCATCCTCGTCTTCCAGGCCGCGAAAGTGGCCGGCCTCAGCCCGGAGCTGACAGCCTCCTGGGTGTGGTCGATCTCGATCGGCGTGGTCGTCACCGGGATAGTCCTGAGTTGGACGGCACGCGAGCCGATCATTACCGCGTGGTCCACGCCGGCCGCCGCGTTCCTCATCACCGCACTTGCGACCACGCCCTATGCCGAGGCGATCGGCGCCTACCTGCTCTCGGCGGCGGCCTTCGTGGCATTGGGGTTGTCCGGGTACTTCGAGAAAGCCATCCGGCTGATCCCACCGGGCATTGCCGCCGGATTGCTGGCCGGCATCCTGCTGCAGTTCGGCATCGGCGCCTTCGGTGGCATGAGCATCGACCCCGTTCTGGCGGGCTTGTTGATCATGGCGTATCTGGTGCTCAAGCGCTTCACCGCACGCTATGCCGTGGTAGGCATCCTGGTGCTGGGGCTGGCCTTCCTGCTCATCGAGGATCGCGTCGATCTGTCGGGGCTGTCATTGCAACTCGCCGCGCCGGTCTTCACCATGCCGGCGTTCTCGCTCAACGCCACCTTGAGCGTCGCATTGCCGCTATTCCTGATCACGCTGACCGGCCAGTACATGCCGGGCATGCTGGTGCTGCGCAACGACGGCTTCAAGACCAGTGCGAACCCCATCGTGACCGTCACCGGGCTCGGTTCGCTGCTCATGGCACCGTTCGGTTCCCATGCGTTCAACATCGCCGCCATCACGGCCGCGATCTGCACCGGCCGGGAAGCGCACGAAGACCCGTCCAGGCGCTGGATCGCCGGCATCGCCGCGGGGGTCTTCTACATCCTCGTCGGCGTGTTCGGCGTGACCTTGGCCGCCCTCTTCATGGCCTTCCCGGCGACCTTCATCACCACGCTGGCCGGCCTGGCGCTGCTGGGCGCCATCGGCGGCAGCCTGGCCGGCGCCATGGCCGACGCACAGGCGCGCGAGGCCTCGCTGATCACCTTTCTGGCCGCAGCCGCCAACATCAGCTTGCTGGGCATCGGCGGTGCGTTCTGGGGCCTGGTGATCGGGCTGGTGGCGCATGCGGTGCTCAACGGCCGCCTGCCCCAACGAGCGCCAAGGCAGGTAATGGCGTCTGCCCCCGTAAACAAGGGGCTGAGCTGATGAGCCCCTCTGTCGATGCCCTGTGTGATCACGACCCGCATGGACGTTATCCCGAGGCCCTCACCGTCGAGGACTTCCACCACAAGCTGGCCGCCGTGCGGGCACGCATCGACGCCGCCTGCCGTCGCGCGGGTCGCGATCCGGCGGACGTGCGTCTGCTCCCGGTGAGCAAGACCAAGCCCGAGGCCAGTGTTCGCATGGCCTACGCGGCCGGTTGCCGGATGCTGGGCGAGAACAAGGTGCAGGAAGCTCATCGCAAATGGGAAGCCACGCAGGATCTCGGCGGGCTGCGCTGGTCGATCATCGGCCACCTGCAGACCAACAAGGCGCGGATGGTGGCGCGCTTCGCCGACGAGTTCCAGGCGCTGGACAGCCTGCGCGTGGCCGAGGCACTGGAACGCCGCCTGCAGGTCGAGGGACGCTCGCTGGACGTGTTCGTGCAGGTCAACACCTCGGGCGAGGCCAGCAAGTATGGCCTGGCACCCGAGGATGTCCCAGGCTTCGTGCGCGCCCTGCCGGCCTTCTCTGCCCTTCGCGTGCGCGGCCTGATGACGCTCGCACTGTTCTCCAGTGAGGCCGAACGGGTACGGCAGTGCTTCATCCTGCTTCGCACGCTGCGGGACCGACTGCGCCAGAGCGCACCTGCGGGAACTGGTCTGGATGAGCTGTCCATGGGCATGTCCGGCGACTTCGAGATCGCCATCGAGGAAGGTGCCACCGTGGTGCGTGTCGGCCAGGCCCTCTTCGGCGCCCGCCCCTTGGCCGACAGCCACTATTGGCCAGCGAACCCCCAAACACAGGAGCCCCGATCATGAAGACCGCCATCGCCATTCGCCATCTGGATTTTGAAGACCTGGGAACGCTGGAACCCCTGCTGCAAGCGCGCGGCTACACGATCGAGTATGTCGATGCGACTCGAGATGCGTTGAACACCCGCGCTGTCGATGCTGCTGACCTGCTGGTGGTGCTCGGTGGCCCCATCGGCGCCTTTGACGACGAGGCCTATCCATTCATCGTGGATGAGTTGGCCTTGGTGCGTCGGCGGCTGGACGGCCATCGCCCAGTGCTGGGGATCTGCCTGGGCGCGCAACTCATCGCGCGCGCGCTTGGCGCCAGGGTGGCCCCCATGGGTGTCAAGGAAATCGGCTTTGCGCCACTGACGCTGACACCGGAAGGTCAAGCCTCGCCGCTGGTCGCGCTGGGCAACGTGCCGGTCATGCACTGGCATGGTGATCAGTTCGACATTCCACCCGGCGCGCTGCGGCTGGCAGGGACGGATGTGTGCCCCAACCAGGCCTTTTCGGTCGGGCGCCATGTGCTCGGGCTGCAATGTCACCTGGAGGCAGACCCGCGCCAGATCGAACGCTGGCTGGTCGGACATGCCTGCGAACTGGCCCAGGCGGGAATCGACCCGCGTGCACTGCGCACCCAGGCATGCGCCCTGCACACACGGCTACCGCAGGCCGCGCGGGCGGCGTTCTCCCGCTGGCTCGACGGCGTCGAATCGGAACCGCCCTGCAGCCAGCCATGACGGCGAAACGCTCTCCGTGCCACTTCGGTTCGACTTGCTCCAGCCCATCCCACGTTTCCCAAGACACCTACCTGAGGCAGCAATCATGCAATACCACGCGTCGCACCTGATGCGGGCCTATGCCCGTCAACCCGTTTCCTTCGTCCGCGGCTCCGGCGCACGCCTGTGGGATGCACAAGGCTTCGAGTACCTCGATGCCATTGCCGGCATCGCGGTCACCAGCCTGGGCCACGCCCACCCCGAGATCGCCGCCGCCATCAGCGAGCAGGCCGGGCTGCTGCTGCACACCTCCAACGTCTTTCGCATCGACTGGCAGGAGCGGCTGGGCGAGCGCCTGTGCGCATTGACCGGCATGCAGAAGGCTTTCTTCTGCAACTCGGGGGCAGAAGCCAACGAAGCGGCGCTCAAGCTGGCGCGTCTGCATGGCCATCGCAAGCAGGTGGCGCAACCCCAGATCCTCGTGATGGAGAACGGCTTTCACGGTCGCACCCTCGCAACGCTCTCGGCAACCGGCAACCCCGCGAAACAACGCGGCTTCGAGCCACTGATGCCGGGCTTCGTGCGCGTGCCCTACAACGATCTCGACGCGGTGCGCCAGGCTGCCGCGCAGTGGCCCGACATCGTGGCGGTGCTCGTCGAGCCGGTGCAGGGCGAAGGGGGAATCCGGGTTGCCGCAGCCGATTACCTGCGCGGACTGCGCGCCCTGTGCGACCAACACGACTGGCTGCTGATGGTCGACGAAATCCAGGCCGGCATGGGCCGGACCGGCGCCTGGTTCGGCCACCAGCATGCGGGCATCACGCCCGATGTCGTCACGCTGGCGAAGGCGCTGGGCAACGGTTTTCCGATCGGCGCCTGCCTGGCGCGGGGGCAAGCCGCCGACCTGTTCTCACCCGGGCAGCACGGCTCGACATTTGGCGGCAACCCGCTCGCTTGCCGGGTCGCGTGCTCGGTGCTCGACATCATGACGCGCGAGAACCTGCCTGAGCGGGCCGCCCTGCTCGGTGTGCGCCTGCTCGACGGCCTGCAGCGGGCACTGGGCAGCCACCCCGATGTGGTCGCCATCCGTGGCCAGGGCTTGATGGCGGGGATCGAACTGAACAGGACCTGCAATGAGCTGGTTGGGCGCGCCCTGGCCGAACAGCGCTTGCTCATCACGGTGACCCGCGGCAACACCATCCGGCTGCTGCCCCCGCTGGTCTGCGACGAAACGCAGATCGACGACATCGTGGCGCGCCTCGCCCACCTGCTGTCGCCGACCGCATCGGACGGCCCTGCAGCGCCCGTCGAAACGACGCCGCAGGAAGCAGCGGCATGAAGCTGGGCATCGACGCCCCCACCCGTATCGAACCCGAGCATTCCAGACCACAGGACGACCCACCCATGTATGACCCATCCCTGACGCTCTCCGATTTTGATCCCGAGTTGGCCGCAGCCGTGCTGCGCGAGGAACGCCGGCAGGAAGACCACGCTGAGCTGATCGCCTCCGAGAACTACGCCAGTCCGCTGGTGATGGCCATCCAGAACACCGTGTTCACCAACAAGTATGCCGAGGGCTATCCGGGCAAGCGCTACTACAGCGGTTGCGAGCACGTGGATGTGGCCGAGCGCCTGGCCATCGAGCGGGCCAAGGCGCTATTCGACTGCGACTATGTCAACGTGCAGCCTCATGCCGGCGCGCAGGCCAACGCCGCGGTCTTCCTGGCGCTGACCAATCCCGGCGACACCGTGATGGGTATGAACCTGGCTCAGGGCGGGCACCTGACCCACGGCAATCCATCCAATTTCTCCGGGCGGCACTACAGGATCGTTCCCTATGGTCTCGATCCGGAAACGGGGCTGATCGACTACGACGAGATGGAGCGCATTGCGCTGGAGGCCCGGCCCAGGATGCTCATCGGCGGCTTCTCGGCCTATTCGCGCTACAAGGACTGGGCACGCATGCGCGCCATCGCCGACAAGGTGGGCGCCATGCTCTGGGTGGACATGGCCCACGTGGCCGGCCTGGTCGCCGCCGGCGAATACCCGAACCCGCTGCCGCACGCCCATGTGGTGACCAGCACCACCCACAAGACGCTGCGCGGCCCGCGCGGCGGCATCATCCTGGCCAAGGACCAGGACGAGGGCTTTTACAGGAAGCTCGACACCGCCGTGTTCCCCGGCATCCAGGGCGGCCCGCTGATGCACGTGATCGCCGCCAAGGCGGTCGCCTTCAAGGAAGCCCTGTCTCCGGCGTTCAAGTCCTACCAACGGCAGGTGGTGGCCAATGCCCGTGCCATGGCCGCCGTGCTCCAGCGCCGCGGCTACCGCATCGTGTCCAGCGGCACCGACAACCATCTGATGCTGATCGACCTCTCAAACAAGCCCTATACCGGCAAGGAAGCGGACGCCGCACTCAGCGCCGCGTACATCACCGCCAACAAGAACTCGGTGCCCAACGACCCGCGCTCACCCTTCGTGACCTCAGGGCTGCGCATCGGCACACCCGCCGTGACCACGCGCGGATTCGGTGCGGCGGAATGCGAGGACCTGGCCGGCTGGCTGTGCGACGTGCTCGATGCGTTGGAGGCCGGCAGCAGCGAGCAGGTGGCAGGGAGGATTCGGGAGCAGGTGGTGGCCTTGTGTCGGCGCCATCCCGTCTATCGGTAGGCGCTGCTGGATCGCGCCAATCGGTATGCGCACAGGTGCCATCGCTCGTCCTCAGCCACGAGCCTCCAAACATTCGCAACTTCACTTCACATTGAAATCACTACCCTGGGTACTTGGACCAGTGGCACGGCAATCCGGGCAAGTCGAGGAAACCTCGACCTCCTGGCAGTCGAGCGCGTGTCCGGCTCGGGCAATGCTGCGCAGCAAGGCTTGCATGAGGGCCGAATCGTGAAGCTCGCTCACTTTCCCGCAGTGCGGGCAGACCAGAAACAGACCGGGTAGATCATGCGATTCGTGGCGGCAGGCCACGAACTGGTTGATGCGTCCGATCTTGTGGACCAACCCCTGTTCGATCAGAAAATCCAGTGCCCGATAAACCGTCGGCGGGGTTGCGTTGCTGCGCAGTTGCTTGATCTGGGCGAGCAGGTCATAGGCCTTCAGGCCATTCTCGTGCCGCAGGAGTAGATCCAGGACGTCGCGCCGTATCGGTGTCAACCGCGCGCCGCGCGCCGCGCAGTGGGCTGCTGCGCGGTCCAGAGGATCCTCGCTCTTGTTGGCTGCGCCGTGACACATGATGTTCATGCGCGCAATTCTAGGGGGGCGAGCTGGAATGTACAAATGCAATGTTATAACATTGCATTTGTACATTCCCTCTTTGCCATATGTTCAAGAACCTGGAATCCGCGCCGGCCGGGACGACAGTCGCCACCGATGCCGCGCTTGCCACCCTGCCATTCGATCGGGACAGTCTCATTGCCGCCGTCACGCAGCAGTTCGACACCGGCGAAGTGTTGATGCTGGCCTGGATGAATCGCGCAGCACTGGAAGAGACCCTGGCGACGGGACGCGCCTGTTACTGGTCGCGCTCGCGCAAGGCGCTGTGGAGAAAGGGCGAAACCTCGGGGTGCTCGCAGACAGTCAAGGAGGTCCGCCTGGACTGCGACGGCGACGCCGTCCTGCTTCTGGTCGACCAGCTTGACGGAGCCTGTCATACCGGCCGCCGCAGTTGCTTCTACCACCGGATCGACAACGAGCGCCTCGTCGTCCTGAGCGCTCCGCCCCATCGAGACGGAGGCGTCCAATGACCCGGAATCCCGAGGACAGCACGCACAGTGCAAGCATCGGCTCGCAGACCGCAGCGGCACCGGGACCTGGCCGGAACCGGCCGGCGACGATTCGTCTGCACAACACCTTGCGCGGACAGAAGGAAATCTTCGCGCCGCACGATCCGCAACGCGTCACGATGTACGTGTGCGGCCCCACGGTCTACAACTTCGTCCACATCGGCAATGCCCGGCCGGTGGTGGTGTTCGACGTGCTCTACCGCTTGCTCTCGCGGCATTACCCGCAGGTCGTATACGCCCGCAACATCACCGACATCGACGACAAGATCAACGCTGCTGCGCAGGCCGCGGGCGAGCCGATCCGCGTGCTGGCCGAGCGCTTTGCCGCCGCCTATCGCGAGGACATGGCCGCCCTCAATGCGCTGCCGCCCGGCGTCGAGCCCTGGGCCACGGATCACGTGCCGCAGATGATCATGCTGGCGCAGCAGCTGATCGAGCGCGGTCATGCGTATGTGGCCGATGGGCATGTGCTCTTCCATGTGCCATCGCTTGCCGACTACGGCAAGCTCTCCGGTCGCCGGCGCGAGGAGATGATTGCCGGGGCCCGCGTGGAAGTCGCACCCTACAAGCGCGACCCGGCGGACTTCGTCCTGTGGAAGCCTTCAACGGACTCGCAACCGGGTTGGGACAGCCCCTGGGGGTTTGGTCGTCCGGGCTGGCACATCGAATGCACCGCGATGATCCACACCCACCTGGGGCGCTCGATCGACATCCACGGCGGTGGCCAGGATCTGATCTTCCCGCATCACGAGAACGAGATCGCGCAGGGCGAAGGCGCCTATGGCGGCGAGTACTGCCGCTACTGGGTCCACAACGGCTACGTCACCGTCGACGGCGAGAAGATGTCGAAGTCCTTGGGCAACTTCCGCACCGTGCGCGACCTGCTGCAGCACTATCCGGGCGAAGTCATCCGCTACGCCCTGCTGGCAGGGCACTACCGCAAGCCGCTCGACTTCTCCCTGGGCGCGCTGGATCAGGCCCGCGCTGCGCTCGACCGCCTCTATGGCAGCCTGTTGCCTTACGATGATCGGCCGCGACGACCCCACGGCGCCGACGCCCAGGACATCGAGGCCGCGCTGGCCGATGACCTCAACACCCCGCTCGCGCTTGCCCGCCTGCACGAAACGGCTGCGGCCCTGCGCAAATGCACCGACCTCGCGGAACAAGAACAGTTGCTGGAGACGCTGCGCGATGGTGCGGACCTGCTCGGCCTGCTCCAGCAGTCCCCCGGCCAATGGCGACAGCGCTCTGTGGAAACGGACGATGCGCCCAGCGTGGAGCGCGAGCGCATCGAAGCCCTGATTGCCACCCGCAGCGAAGCCCGGGCAGCGCGCGACTTCACGCGGGCCGATGCCCTGCGCCATGAATTGATCGCGCTCGGCGTGGGCATCGAGGACGGCGCAGCCGGCACCACCTGGCACCGCCTTCCCGTGCAGGTAAGCGAATGAGGGCCGAGCTCACCCTCGGCGGACACTACAGACGCTCGCTAAATGCCTATGGTGGTACGGATGTGCTCACTATGAAAAGCGTACCGGTGCCGAAGCCCGGCGCAAACGAGGTGCTGATCCGGGTGCAGGCGACTACCGTCTTCTCTGCGGACCGGCGGATCCGGGCGATGGACTTTCCTTCCGGTTTGCGGCTGGCCGGTCGCCTTGCGTTCGGGCTTAGCCGCCCGCGGCGCCCGGTGCTGGGAGCGGAGTTGACCGGCACCGGGCGCCGCGCTGGGCAGCCGGACGACACGCTTCAAGATCGGTGACCCGGTCATCGCACTGAGCGGCCCGCGCATGGGCGGGCATGCCGAGTATGTGGCCATTCCCGAGCGGGCTGCGATCGCGGTTCGAGATTCACCCATGCCGATCGAGACCGCCGCTGCGCTCAGCTTCGGCGGCACGGCAGCACGCAGCTTCCGCTGCCGGGCCAGGCTGTCCGCGGACGAACACATCCTCGTGATCGGTGCGGCGGGGCCGGTGGGCAGTTCGCCCCGCTACTCGACAGCGTTTTCGCCTTCGAAGCGTTGCCCGAAGCGCATGCACGAGTCGATACCGGACACAAGCAAGGCAGCGTCGTGGTCATGACTTGCGGACAGGGCTGACCAGACTGTGCACCTCCTCCTCCACCTGCCGGTCGCCCCCGGCACAATCTGGATCACGACTTGGCGTCTCACGGTTCCGAGGCTGCGCTGAACGCCAGCAGGAGATAGTCGCGCACATGCTTTGCCGCGATATCCCGAACCGACGACAGCTTGATGTGGCGCCGCAGCTTGCCCGTGCCCTCAAGCACCCCGAACGAGTCTTCAAGCGACGCCCCCGCGCCGAATTCAAGCGAGACGTGCTTTGCGTAAGAGAAGATCCCGCAGAACGGCTTGCCAACGGAGAAAAGGATTCCACCGTACTTCACCTCTTCGGACACTGACGGCCCCAAGGCGAGAATGATCTCACGCAGTACCTGCACGAGTTCGAAGCGCTCCTGATCAAGCAGGCGGATGTCTTCGAGAAGTTGTGGAATGCGGTCGATGGTCATGGCAGGCAAGGTTCAAGGGGAGAATGCTGCGGTGCATTGTACGGGCGTGGCCATTGCTCACATTCCAGTCGATATCCGGAGGCTAGGTTCGTCCGTAGTCTCGACAAACAGATCCATTCACGACCACTTCGCAAGACGTCTCCGAATGCGCTCACGGAACGCCTCGACCTCCTCCATGGAGCGCCAAGCGACGTAATGGCGAGTCCCCCGTCGCAGCTCGTGGAGCCGGGGCTTGATTGGGCCGAGGTCGCCTGCATGATCGCAGGCGATCCCGGGTGTTCATACACGATCGAGGAAGTGCATAGACGCCGACCTCGCCCCGGGGCGACGCCGTTTCAGCTTGTCGCTCGCTCGTACACCCCGTACGCCCAAAACCCCCTGCCCGGCTTCGACGGGCCATGCCAACCGAGCTTTCGAAGCTCCTGGGCGATGAAGTGATTGATGAACCCATGGCCAACGAGCAGGACGTTTCCATACTGCTCGGCCAACTCCACCAGCCGCGTCGCCGCTCGCCTCGCGCGCGCCCTTGTATCCTTGAGTTCATAAGCGGGCTTGCCATGGCGCAACAAGGTAATTCGCATGTTCCCCGAAACTCTCAGTTTATGGCGCACCGATGCATGCCATGACCGCCGGAGTATATGCTATTCAAATTGCCTGTTGGCGGATATCAGCAACGCAACCGCCAGCGCCGCAACGGCAAGCGCCGCCAGCATGCCGGGGTAGCCGAGGCGGTCGAGCAACAGCCCGGCTGGCGGCGCGACAGCGATCCGGCCGAACGTAAACAGGCTGGCCTGCAGGCCGTAGTCGGCGGCCCGCCAGTCATCGCGCGCGAACTCCATCATCAGCGCGAAGGCGAGCGCGGAAGCCACGCCCATGGCGACCGCGAGGAATGCGGCGGCGGCCACCAACCCGGCTTGCGTCCCATACCCGGCAGCGGCGGCCATCAGTGCAAGCGCAAGAACATTGGCGCCAGCGGAGAGCGGCAGTGCCCGGAGGATGAGCGCACGCGGCACAAGTCCGGCAGCGAAGCTCGCCAGTGCCCCGAGGGCGCCGCCGCCGACACCGGCAATCCAGGCAACCTCGCTGGCCGGAAAGCCGCGATCGAGCAGCAGCGGCTTGAGATAGACCCATGCGGCGGCAACGAAAGGAAAGTAGCCGAGCAGCACGACCGTCCAGATCCCCGCCCCGGCCTGTCGGAAGAAGCCACGCCACACGGCGAGCGGCTTCGAGCGGCGGATGCCGAAACCACTGCCATCGTCCTCGATACATCCAAGCAACCACAAGGCCACGAGCAGGCAGCCCCCCAGCAGCAGGAAGGGCGCCGCCCAGCCAAGCGCCTGCTGCAACAGCAGCATCGCGCCACCGCCGACGATCGCGCCCGCGAACGTGGCGGCCGAGCGCACCCCGCCGGCGCGGGGGCGCTCCTCGGCGGGAAACAGCTTGATGGCCAGCGCATTGACCGGGATATCCGCCCAGGTGGCACACAGGGCGGCCAGCAGCGTCAGCGCGAAGAGGATGCCTTTGTGGGCATCCGCCCCCAGCGCGGCCAGGGACAGCAGGGCCAGGAGGTAGCCACCGCCGGTGAGCCACGCCCAGCGCCGGTAGGGACGATGGCCCGCCCGCCAACGTTCGATTGGCAAGGCCAGGAACAGTTTGAACACGGCCGGCAGGCCGGCCAGTTGGAAGAGCCCGATCTCCGCGCCCGACCAGCCCTGCTGCCGCATGACGAGCGGCAGTCCCAGCCAGAGATAGATGGCCGGCGCCGTCAGCGCGAAGTTGATCCAGCCGAACAGCACGTGGCGCACGCGCACGTGGGAAAGGGCCGCGCTCATGCCGCCTTCCTCGCAACGACGACCTGCAGCGGCGCCATCGGAAACAGGGCCGAGGCAAAGGTCTCGATGCGGCCGAAGCCGATGCCCCGCAGCGCCGCCGCCATGTCACCCCGGTGGCCGACGTGGCGCCCCTGCATCAGCATCGGCAGGTAATACTGCAACACCTCGGCGGCTGCGGCCGGCTCGTCGCCAATCTCGGCGTGCGCGCAGATCAATGCGCCGCCCGGCCGCAGCGCAGCCAGGATCTTGCGCAGAACCGCCTCGGTATCCGGCACGAAGTGCAGCACCGAGGAACACCAGACGAGGTCGTAGTCGCTGCCGCCCACACTGCCGATCGCGTCGACCGCCAGGTCGCCGCCGAGCACGGAGAGCCGGTCTGCGAGGCCTACGGCGGCGATGTTCTCAGCCGCGACAGCCACGGCTTCGGGGAAATCGAAAACCACGCCGGAAAGCCCGCCCTGTCGCCGCGCCAGCTCGATCGCCACCCAGCCAGGGCCTCCGCCCAGGTCGAGCAGCTTCGTCGCCGCCGCGAACTCAGGTACGCGCGACACGATCTCCAGCGCAGCCGGCACGGTGGCCGCATGCTGGTCCTGGGCCAGTTGCCTGCGCGCGGCCGCGGCCCACTGCTCGGCCATGCGTTCGAGGGCCTGCCCGCCTTCGGCCTGCACCCGCTGTCGCACCTGATCGCGCAACAGACCGGCGGCCTGCCTGAGCCGGGCCTCACGGTAGCGCCAGGCGTCGCCGGACCAGGTGGGAGAGGCGGCCAGGAAGTAAGCGCGCCCGACTTCCGCGAGGTCGTACACGGTCTCCGATCCCCCGATGTGGTCCACGGCGGGGCGCGCAGATCGGTCCAGCAGGCCCATGCCCCACAGCAGTTCGAGCAGATGGGCGGTGTTCCGGGAATCCAGGTCGAGCTGGGCGGCGAGCTCGTCGGGCGTTCGAGGCTCGACCAGGGACTCGAAGATGCCCAGCGCCAGGGCTGCGCTCAGTGCCTCGGCCTGGATGGGCGCGGCGGCCAGTGCCCAGTAGTGCTGCAGGGGGTGTCCTTGTTCAGGATTCATGTGCATTGCTCCGTTTACATGCGCCAGGTCAGCCGCACGCCCAGCTCACGCGGCGGGCTGTAGATGGTCGCCACGCCGTTGAGAAAACCGACGGTGTCGTACTGCTTGTTCGTGGCGTTATGGACGTAGGCGGACAGCTCGGTGCGCCCGAAGGTGTAGCCCGCCAGCAGGTTGACGACGCCGTAGCCCGCCCGCCCATAGGTGTTGGCGGCGTCGAGATAGACCTTGCTGGCGCCACTGAGGTGGGCCTGGACATACCAGCCTTGTGGAGCGTCGTAGCGCACCCCGAGGTGGCCGGTGACATCCGGTGCGAGCGGGTTGTGCTTGCCCTTGAAATCATTGGCGCCATCCCGGAACTCGCGGAAACGGGTGCGATTCAGCCCCAGCGCGGCCTGGAGCTGCCAGCCCGAACCGAGCAGGTACTGCAGCTCGGCATCGATGCCCACCGGACGCGCCGACGCCGCATTGGTGAGGAACATCTGGCCGGGCAGGCCGATCTGCTGGACCTGCATGTCACGCACGTCCATGACGTACGCCGCGACGCCGTAGCGCAGGCGCCGCGCCAGGAGCCGCCCCTTGACGCCAAGCTCGAAGGAGCGCACCCGTTCCGGTTGGTAGCGCCGGTAGGCCTCGGGCGCGAAGGCATTGAAACCGCCGGCTCGAAAGCCGTCGGCGACGCTGGCATAGACCTGTGCGTCCTGCCGCCATTGGTACTGCAGCGCCACCTTGGGCGAGAAGCGGGTCCATGCGCGCGACTGTTCGCGCTCCCCGGCCAGGGCAAAGCGCACCTCGTTGCGCTCGATGCGAGCACCCGCCGTGACCGTCCACCGATCCGCCAGCGGGACGATCCAGTGGGTGAACAGCGCCGCCGAGTGGCCCTTTTGCGTGGCCGAGGTCGTTGTCGAACCCAGGGGAATCTTCTGCCCGAAACTCAGGTCATGATCGTCGCGGTCCGCGTAGAGTCCCGCCAGCCACTGCGCCTGGCCCACCCTGCCCTCCAGGCGGAATTCCTGCGACAAGGTGCGGAAGTGGTGGTCGCGGCTCACATGCAGCATGTCCGCCGGCATGAAGTCGATGTCCTGCTTGATGCGGTCGGTGAATTCGCTGTTGGCGGTGATCGAGCGCAGCTTCAACTCGGGAGCCAGTTCGTGCGCGATGTCGAGCGACACGGTGCGCGCGGTCGAATCGTTCCAACTATCGGTGCCGGAGCGCACCGTGGCGCGCGGCGCGCTGACTGCCCCCCACAGCGAGCCCGCGTCGCGATACTCGCGTTGGGCATAGCGCAGCGTGGCATCGGTTCGATCGCCGGGCGTCCAGCGCAGCGCCAACCTGCCATTGCGGCGTTCGCGGTCGTCCTCCTTGCCGCCCTTGAAGGCGTTGTCGACGAAGCCGTCCTGGGCGAAGAACTCGCCAGCCACCCCGAGGTAGAGCGTGTCCTTCACCAGCGCGTGGCTCGCATCGAAGCGCAGCGCACGCTTGTCACGGCTGCCGAGCTCCGCCGAAACGACGGCGTAGGGATCGTTCCCCGGCTGGCGTGTGACGATGCTGACCACGCCGGCCTCGGCGTTGCGCCCGTAGAGCGTGGACTGCGGCCCGCGCAGCACTTCCACGCGCTCGATGCCCAGCAGGTTGTCGTCGAAGCCCTGCCCGCGCAGGGTCGGCACGCCGTCGACCACCAGCGCGACCGAGGACGAGAACCCAATGACGTTGGCCGTCAGGCCGCGCATGACTGGCGGCTGCAAGCCCGACTGCCCCGACGCCTGGAAGGTGAAGCCGGGTGTCATCCGCGCCACCCCTTCTAGGCTATCAACGCCGGCAGCTTGCAGATCCTCACCGTCAAAGGCCGAAACGCTGGCCGGCACATGTTCCAGCACCTGGGATTGCTTGTTCGCCGTGACCGTGACGGCGGGCAGCGCCTGTACTTGCGCCTGCTGTGCTGCGGCCGGAAGGGCTGCGCCCATCAGCGCCAGCAACCCGGCCGCACGGCTGGAAATCGTGGGCATCGCTTGTCCTCCTCGAGTTCATGTGGACCGCATGGTATTCGTCAATGCGAACCGTTCTCATATAAAATCGATTGCGTTCGGGAGGGATTCGTATGCAAACGGGAGCCAGGCGTGGCGCCATGACTGATTTCGTACGCGCGACGGGTGCGGCCGGGCCCGCGGTCCAGGGGGCAAGCGCAACGCACGTGGCGTTGCCCGACCGCTTCGGCGATTGCTGGATCGAGCGAACCGCGCTCGACGATGGGCTGACCGTGGTGCACTCGCACTACCGCCCCACGCGCGAACTGGTCGAAGAGACTGCCCAGACGGGCAGCAGCCCGACACTGGTCATCACCCTGGGGCTGGCGGGCGAGTCCGGCTTCGTGGCGCGGGAAGGAACCCGCCTGCGCTTCCGGGCCGGGCACACGACCCTCACCGCTTTCAACGAGAGTCGCGGCGAGCGGCGTTTCAATGCGGACGGAGCGGTACGCCAACTGCGCCTGGTGCTCTCCGGAACGGCGCTGTCGCGCTACCTTGGAGAGGCGGCTGTGGCGCTTCTGGCCCGCCGTTCGGGCGTGCGCATCCTCGGCGAGCACGCGACGCCGCCCTGGTGTCGCGCCTTGCTGCGCCCCCTGCTCGCCTCCGAAGCGACGCCGCTGGATCGGCACATCGCCGCGCTGACCCTCGCGGCCGAGTATCTGCGCCCGCTCATGCCGACCGGCGCGTCCGCCGCGCCGTCATCCACGCATCTCGGCGCCGACGACATCGACAAGCTCCAGCGCGCCCGCGACCTGATGCAAAACCACATGGACCGTGCATTGACGATTGCGTATCTCAGCACCACCGTGGGCATGAACGAGTGCAAGTTCAAACAGGGCTTTCGCGAACTGTTCGGCGCCCCACCCCATCGATTCCTGCTGGAGCTGCGCATGCGGCGCGCGTGGATGCTACTTGAGTCAGGATCGCGGGTGGCACAGGCCGCCTACGCGGTCGGTTACCAGCATCCCGCAAATTTCAGCGCGGCATTTGCACGGTATTTCGGGCGAACGCCGAAGTCGGTGTCTGGCGGTCTCAACCAAGGCACCGATCCGATTTGACTGCCGGCTCACGAGCAGCGCGGAGGCATCGTCTGCCGCGCGCAAGCGGGGGGTAATTCGGCGAGCTTATCCTCGCGCCCCTCCGTAGAGCCGGGTGCTATCAAGGGTGAGATGCCGCACGGCAGGCCGAAAATGTGCTGCCAGCAGATAGCGGCCAAATCCCATGCCTAGTGCCCAGCCAACGCCGTTGGGCTCTGCCATGTATTAATATGCTATTGCGAATACTTCTCATTAACTATAACATGACACATAAGGTTGAAGTGCAGGCGCTTCAATCGTCCCTGACTCAGGAGCCCGATGATGGAATTCGATGCCGAGGAGCGCCAGACCCCCTGCCCGCTGGGGCTCATCGCGGCCACCGTTGCGCTGATGACGCGCTACGCCGACCCCGCCCCCGGACAAACCGCCGCAGGTCCGTGTGACGTGCATCCACTCCTGGCGAAGAAGATCGCAGCCAACCTTCTGTTCCTCCAGCATCACCCCGAACTCCCGTCGCATTTCGCGCAAGTCATGGCGCAAGCCCGTGCCCATTGGTGCGGCATGGTCGAGCACAACGCCGGCAGCGCACCACTGCCGGCGGCACACGCCCACCCGTCGATGCGCCACTGAGCGTGCCCGCCTGCCAATTGACCGTCTCGGCAGAAGTGACGCGTGCCGGGACGAAACACCGGCCATGCTGCACCAGTTTCTTGAACATCTCGAACCGTACCCTCGTCAATCAGATAAGCCCAAGGGACCGGATGGAGGCTTGACCATGAACGAACAGGCTTTCGACCAACTCGCCGGCGAGCACCGTGCGCTCATCACGACCCACGGCCGAGCCCAGGCGCGCTGCACCGACCTCATCGCCCGTCAGTCCGTCGAGATCCAGGCACTGCAGGCCGAGATCATGCGCTTGCGGGCGGAAGTGATCCGCCGTGACACGCAGATCGCGCTTCTTCGTGACGAGCGTGCCGAGATCGAGCAGACCATCCCCGGCTTGCCGACCCGGCTCACGCTCGCGAGGAAGGTCCGCGTGCTGATGGAACGCATCCAGGAGCTGATGCGTGATCGCTACACCCGCCACGGTCACCCCGAGGAGGACCGCCCACTGAACCTGGAGAAGGCCACCGTGTTGAGCCGCCTGGATAAGCGCTCGGTCCTGTGCCTCGGCCAGGACGAAGCAGCGGCGCGGTTCATGATGCGGCTGGTCGAGATGGCGGGCGGACACTTCACCCATGATCCGGCTGGCGATGCGGATGACATTGCACGCATCGAGCACAGCGTGCGTGCGGCCGACCTGGTGATCTGCCAGGCTGGCTGCATCAGCCAAAACGCCTACTGGCGTGTGCGCGACCATTGCCGGCGCACCGGCAAGCCATGTCTTCTCGTGGAACGCCCAAGTGCGATGCACAAGGCTCAGCGCTGACTCCGACGGACACCCTGCACCTTTCCCACGCGAGCAGAAGACATTTTTCACCAGCGCTGCACGCGAGGTGAGCGCACGAACCGGGTTCGAAGCTTGTTCAGGCTGGTGCCGAGCGCGAGGCCTCAGGCTTCTTTGAGTCCACTGAACGTATGCGGCGGAACGGATCTCAGACCGGCATGTTCATGATGTCCTGGTAAGCCGTGACCAAGCGGTTGCGCACCTGCACCATCTGCTGGAAGGACAGACTCGCCTTCTGCAGGTTGACCATGACGTCCTGGAGATTGACGTTCGGGTCGCCAGCCGAGAAGTTCTGCGCCATTGCCCTGGCCTCGCCCTGGGCCGCACTGACGTCCTTGAGCGCGTTTCCCAGCACGTCGGCAAAGTTCACGCCACCGGCCGGCGCATCGGCGGGCGATACGGCCTTGCCTTGTGCAGCCTGCGACACCGAGCGCAGTTCGCTCAGCATCTGGTCGATTCCACGGGTATCCATGTGCGTTCCCCAGCCTCAGGGTGTTCGGTGACGTCAGTGTAGCAGAGCAAACGGCATGCCACCGGCTACGATGGCAGCGGCGACGGAGTCGCCTCGGCTCGCTTCAGGCCCTGCAAGCCCCTTGGTCATCCTGTCGACACCCGACAATCAGGCTCAGCAGTCATACCCTTCGGTACGGTACTGCTGCAGCTTGTAGCGCAGGGTGCGCTCCGAAATGCCAAGCTTTTCAACGGTCTTCTTGCGCGAGCCACCCAATTCGCGCAAGGTCGAGAGGATATGTTCGCGCTCCAGATCCTTCATGTTGGCAGGACGCTGGGGCCCGGCCCCGGAGGCCGCAGAAGCAGGAAGCAGGCCAGCATCTGCAGCCGCCGGCGCGGCCTGCAAGGGCGCCTGGGCCGGCGGCGTCGGGAAGATGGGCGCAATTGCCGACATCGAAGCGGCAGATATTGCCGACACAGCGGCAACATCTGCCGCTCCCGGGTTCCAGTGCGGCAGGCATAGCCTCACCGTTTCCGCGCTCACCTCATCCCCTGTGGTAAGGATGAGCACGCGGTGCATCGTATTCTCGAGCTCGCGGACATTACCGGGCCAGCCGTATCGCGGCAGCAAGGCCTCGGCCTCGGGCGAGAACCGCACCAGGCGCTTCAGACGGGCCGCATGGCGTGCAAGGAAGTGGCGTGCGAGCGGAACGATGTCGCCCGGGCGCTCGCGCAGCGCAGGAATCGCAATCGGGAATACGTTGAGACGGTAATAGAGGTCTTCGCGGAAACGCCCGGCAGCGACCTCCGCAGGCATGTTGCGGTTGCTGGTGGCCAGCACGCGGATGTCGAGTTCCACCGGTTTCTTGCCGCCCACGCGCTCGACCTCGCGCTCCTGCAGCACGCGCAACAGCTTGGCCTGCAAGCCCAGAGGCATCTCGGAGATCTCATCGAGCAGGATGGTGCCACCCTGTGCCTGCTCGAACTTGCCCGGCTGGGCGGACTGCGCACCGGTGAACGCGCCCTTCTCGTAGCCGAACAGCGTCGCCTCCAGCAGGTTCTCGGGAATGGCCGCGCAGTTGATGGCGATGAAGGCCTTGCCGGCGCGCGGCGAATGCTCATGGATGTAGCGCGCAAACACCTCCTTGCCGGTCCCCGATTCGCCCGAGAGCATGACCGTAGCGTCGGTCTCGGCGACACGCGCGGCGAGAGCGAGCAGGTTGCGCGTGTGCGGATCCTCGGCGACGGTATCCTCCGCATCGGGCTGCACGGCGGCATAGCGGCGCACGTTCTCGAGCAGCACCTCGGGCTCGAAAGGCTTCATGAGGAAATCGCAGGCGCCGCCGCGCATCGCAGCTACCGCTTTGTCCACGTCGCCGTAGGCGGTCATCAGCAGCACTGGCAGTTGCGGCCAGCGCGCGCGGATCTCATGCAGGAGCTGCAGGCCGTCCATGGGCTGCATGCGCAGATCGGTGACCACGAGGTTGAAATGCCCCTCTTCCAGTGCGGCCAGAGCAGCGGGCCCACCGTCGGCGCCGACGACGCCGTGGTGGGCCATCTCCAGGGTGAAACAGACCGCATCGCGCAGCGCAGCGTCGTCCTCGACGACAAGGATGTTCAGGGTGTCGATCATGTGGGTTCGTCCCCATTCGAAGCGGAGGCCGTGACCAGTGGCACGGTCAGCGTGAATTCGGCGCCCTGCCCAGGACTGGACCGCAGCGTGATGTCGCCGCCATGGGCGCGCGCAACACCGCGCGCGATCGCCAGCCCAAGGCCCGTGCCCTCGGCGCGTGTCGTGAAGAAGGGCTCGAAGAGACGCTCCTGGAGTTCGGGTGCGACGCCTGCGCCGCCGTCACGTACGGTGAAGCGCACTGCGGCGCAGCCGATGCCGGACTCTGCCGCATCGACCTCGACCGCAGCGAAAGCAAGCTGCCCCCCCTGCGGGCAAGCCTGGATGCCATTTTCCAGCAGATTGGTGAGCGCCCCACCCAAGGCCTTGCGGTCGCCCAGCACACGGGCCTGAGGGCAGGCACACGCGCTTTCGAAGCGAAGCTGGCGTGCGCGCGCCAGCGGTTCGAGCGTATGCGTGAGCTCGGTCACCAGTTCGCACACTTCGAAGCGGTGGCGCCCCGTGCTGTCGCCACGGGCGAACAGCAGCATGTCGCGAATCAGGCGCTCAAGGTAACGCAGGCGCTCGAGCGCGCGATCCGCCACATTGATGCGCTGCACCGGATCGAGCTCGGTCTGGCGCAGATTACCCGTGTAGAGCAAGGCGGCGGCCAGCGGTGTGCGCAGTTGGTGCGCCAGGCCGGCGACCATCTCGCCCATCGCCGCGAGACGTTCGTTACGCTCGGCGGTCAGGCGCATGCGGAAGGTATCGGTGATGTCATGTAGCAACACGATGCGCTCCTCGCCCGATTCCAGCTCGGCCTCGGTCATCGCGACGCGGCGCGCTTCGGCTCCGGGGTCGATGCGCGCCCCGCGCAGCAGGTACTCGCCGGGCGTCTCGGTTTCCTCCAGCGCTCGCAAGGCTTCATCCCGCCCGCTACCGGCAAGATCACGACCAAACAGCTCACCAGCCGCACGGTTGGCCTGAACGATGCGCCCCATCCGATCGAGCACGAGAACGCCCGCTGGCAGCGCCCCCATCAATACGGAGAGGCGCTCCGTGAGCTGCCCCACCTGCTCCTGCAGCGCCGCATAGGCCGAGGACAGCTCCTCCGATGCGCGACTGAAGAGCGCGAAGGCTTCGGCAAGCTGGGCGGCGTCGAGTGCAGGTGCAGGCGCCGCCATGCCGCCTGCCGGCTCAGTACTTGCAGCGGCGTCGGATGGTGCGATCTGGGCAGGAGTGTGCGCGGAATCCGTTTTCACGAGATGCACTGTAGCGGGGAAGAGCGCTATCTTAGCCGGCAAACAGGCGGCAAAAAATGCCGCTTATCGAATCACGGGACTTGCAGCGGCAGGCGGACAATGCCGCCATCGGAAGAAGCGCACGCGACAGGACAGCCACCATGGCCGCAGCAGACAATACCGCAGAGCTCCCACCAGGCACCGCACCCGCAGCAGCGGATTCCCGGCTGCAGCAGGCAATGCAGAACATCAACGCGCTGTCGCAACGGCAGAAGCTGGCCGCCGCCGCTGCGATCGCGCTTGCAATCGCGCTCGTGGTGGGCGTGCTGCTATGGAACCGGGCGCCCGACTACGCCGTACTTTTCTCCAACCTCGATGAGCGCGACGGCGGCCAGATCATCACCGCCCTGCAGCAGCAGAACGTGCCCTACCGCATGTCTGCCAACGGCAGCGCGATCCTCGTTCCGCAGGCGCAGGTTCACGAGACACGGCTGCGCCTGGCGGCCGAAGGCTTGCCCAAGGGCGGGCTGGCAGGCTTCGAACTGATGGACGGGCAGAAGCTGGGCATTTCGCAGTTCAATGAGCAAGTCAATTTCCAGCGCGCGCTCGAAGGCGAGTTGTCGCGCACCGTGCAGTCGATCGATGCGGTCGCGGGTGCCCGGGTCCACCTGGCAATGCCCAAGCAGACCTCCTTCCTGCGCGACGAACAGCGCCCGACCGCCTCGGTGATGGTCAACATGCGTCCGGGCCGGGTTCTGAGCCAGAACCAGGTCGCCGGCATCGTGCATCTGGTGTCGTCGAGCGTGCCGCGCATGACCGCCGATGGCGTCAAGATCATCGACCAGAATGGCAGCCTGCTCACCGAGCAGGCCGATCCGCTCATGAATGCCGGGCTCAATGCGCGCCAGCTCGAATACGTGCGGGCGATGGAGAAGGCCTTCATCGAGCGCATCGAGAACATCCTGATTCCCATGGTAGGCAAGGACAACTTCCGCGCCCAGGTCGCCGCCGACGTCGACTTCAACCAGGTCGAACAGACTGCAGAGACCTTCAAGCCCAACCCCTCCCCCGACCAGGCCATCCGCAGCCAGCAGACGAGCGAGTCGATCAACCCACTGCAGGGGCCGCAAGGCGTGCCCGGCGCGCTCACCAACCAGCCCCCGGTGCCGGCCACGGCGCCCCTCACCGCCCCGCCGGTCGCGGGTGGCCCGGGCGGCATCGGCGCGGCAAACGTCAGCAGCAACCGCAGCGCGGTGCTCAACTACGAACTCGACCGCAACATCCAGCACATCAGGCAGGCGGTAGGACAGGTCAAACGCCTGTCGGTGGCCGTCGTCGTCAACAACCGCAACGTCCCGGGCACAGACGGTACGCCGACGAGCGTCCCGCTCACCGATGAAGAGATCGCCCGCATCACCAACCTGGTGCGCGAGGCGGTCGGCTACAACGCCGATCGCGGCGACAGCATCAACGTGGCCAACAGCCCCTTCGCCGACGATGGGGCCGAGCCCGCCCTGCCGCTGTGGAAGGATCCGGAGATCATCGAGCTCGGCAAGGAAGGCCTGAACTGGCTGCTCGTGCTGCTGGTGGTGCTGCTCGCCTACTTCGGCGTGATCCGCCCCCTGCTGCGCACCGTGCTGCCGCCACCGCCCGCACCCGAGTCCGCCGCAGGCGAGGAAGGAGAGGCGGCCCTCGGCGAGGACGAGGAAGGCGTGCGGGTCACGCTGTCGGGCGAAGCCGAAGAGACCTTCGAGGAGCGTCTCGAGCGCATCCGCCAGCTCGCCCGCGACGACCCGAAGACCATGGCCAATCTGCTCAAGAGCTGGATGGGCACGAATGAGGAGGCGCGCAAGTGACCACGCCTGAAGAAGGCCTAGAGAAGGCCGCCATGCTGCTGCTCACCCTCGGCCCCGATGCAGCCGCAGAAGTGCTGCGCCAGCTCGGCCCGCGCGAGGTGCAGAAGCTCAGCCTGAAGATGGCCGAAATGCCCGGCCACACACGCGAACGCGTGCTCCCCCTGCTCGACGAGGTCGACGCGCACTTCGGCAAGGGCGCGATGATCCAGCCCGACGAAGCCCAGTTGCGCGAGATGCTTACCAAGGCGCTCGGCGACGAACGCGCCGGACATCTCCTCGCACGCATGATGAGCGGCTCGGACACGGCGGGCATCGAAAGCCTGAAATGGATGGACGCAGCGACAGCCGCCGACCTGATCAAGAACGAGCACCCGCAGATCATCGCCACCATCCTCGTTCACCTGGAGTATGACCAGGCGGGTGAGATCCTCAAGCACTTCAACGACCGCCTGCGCAACGACGTTGTGCTGCGCATCGCCACCCTCGACGGTGTGCAGCCCTCGGCGCTCAAGGAGCTCAACGATGCGCTGACGCGAATGCTTTCGGGCGCGTCCAGCGTCAAGAAGGCGGCAATGGGCGGCATACGCCATGCGGCCGAGATCCTCAACTTCGTCGGATCGACGCACGAGACGGCGGTCATCGACAACGTCCGCGAATACGACCCGGACCTGGCACAGAAGATTCTCGACGAGATGTTCGTATTCGAGAACCTGCTCGACATCGACGACCGCGGCATCCAGACCCTGCTGCGCGAAGTCCAGTCCGACTCGCTCATCATCGCGCTCAAGGGGGCACAGCCTGACCTGCGCGAAAAGGTCTTCAAGAACATGTCGAGCCGAGCGGCCGAGATGCTGCGCGAAGACCTCGAAACCCGCGGCCCGGTGCGCTTGTCCGAGGTCGAGGCCGAGCAGAAGGAGATCCTCAAGATCGTCCGCCGCCTGGCCGAGGAAGGCCAGATCATGCTCGGCGGCAAGGGCGGAGACGATGGCTTCGTCTGATCCGCGCACGAGCGCTGAGCCCCGGGAAGCGGCATGAGCATCTCCCGCCACCAGGCCGTTGGCGCCTACAGGCGCTGGACGCCCGCCGACTTCGACGCCAAGGCCGATGGCGCCAGGGGCAATGACGCCGAGGCGCAGGCCGCCAACGCACTCGACGCCCCTGCGCCCCCGCCGCCTCCCCCGTCGCCGGCCGCCGCACCAGAAGTGCCGCAACTGCCGCCGGACTTCCGCCTGCCCACGGCGGAGGAAATCGAGCGCATGCACGAGGAAGTACGCCGGGCCGGCTTCGAGGAGGGCCGGCGAGAAGGCTTGGCCGAAGGCCTGGAGGCCGGACGCAGGCAGGGCTACGAGGCAGGCCACGCACTGGCAGCGGCGGAAGCGGCCCGGGTCGCACAGCTGGTGGCCGCGCTCGAGGACGCCATGCAGACCCTCGATGCCGAGGTCGCCGAAGAGGTCATGGCGCTCGCCATCGAAATGGCGCGGCGTATCGTCCGGGTCACCCTCGAACACCACCCCGAAAGCATACTCGACACCGTCCGCGAAGCCTTGCTCCAACTGCCCCAGGGACATGCGCAGATCCATCTCCACCCCGAGGACCTGGATCTCGTGCGCAGGAATGCAGGCGACCAGTTCGCGCACGGCGGCCACCGCCTGCATGAGGACCTGCGCCTTCAGCGCGGAGAATGTCGTGTCGAAGGCCAAGGCACGCTGGTGGACGCAACCCTGCAGACACGCTGGCGGCGTGTGCTCGAGTCGATAGGCCACGAGAAAGCGGCGTGGGCAACGACAGACACCGCCGGGCTGGCAACAGACGACGCGGACGGGGCACCGCAGCCCCCCCTTCAGCCCGAGCCCGACGACGGCAACTCGACCGCCCTTCCCCCGCCGGATGACGAAGACGGGGTGCAACGACCGCGCGCAACTGGCACGGAGTCACCCGGCGCATGAACCCACACACAGCCCTGTGGCGCAGCTTCCTCGCCGACGGTCGTCGCCTGGTGGAAGACTGCAGCCCGCTCGAGACATCGGGCCGCCTCACGCGCATCAACGGCCTGGTCATGGAGGCCGCCGGCATCAAGCTGCCGCTGGGCGCCGGTTGCCGCATCCTGGTACCGGGAGGCGGTTCGGTCGACGCAGAGGTCGTGGGGTTCAACGGCGACAAGTTGTACATGATGCCGACCGACGACGTCTTCGGTCTCGCTCCGGGGGCGAGGGTACTGCCGATCGAGGTCGGCGTACCGCGCCTCGTGCCCGGGCGGCGCATCGGGCCGCGCCGGCGCGCCGCCGACCGCGCCAAGCACCTGCCAGTCGGCGACGCGTTGCTCGGCCGGGTAGTGGACGGCGCCGGCCGCCCGCTCGACGGCCGCGGCCCACTCGGCACCCAGGAGACCCGCTCGCTGCAAGGCCGCGCCATCAACCCGCTGTCGCGGGCACCGATCACCCAGCCGCTCGACGTCGGCATCCGCGCCATCAATGCGCTGCTGACCGTCGGGCGCGGACAACGCCTGGGCCTGTTCGCCGGCTCCGGCGTCGGCAAATCGGTCCTGATCGGGATGATGGCGCGCTACACCGAAGCGGACGTGATCGTCGTCGGCCTGATCGGCGAACGGGGCCGCGAAGTGAAGGAGTTCATTGACCAGAGCCTTGGCGCCGAAGGCCTCGCACGCTCCGTAGTGGTTGCGGCACCAGCCGACACCAGCCCGCTGATGCGTCTGCAGGGCGCCGCCTATGCAACGACCGTGGCCGAGCACTTTCGCGACCGTGGCAAGCAGGTGCTGCTGATCATGGACTCGCTGACCCGCTACGCGATGGCCCAGCGCGAGATCGCGCTGGCGATCGGCGAGCCCCCGGTGACGCGCGGCTATCCTCCCAGTGTGTTCGCCAAGCTGCCCGCGCTGGTCGAGCGCGCGGGCAACGGCCCCGAAGGCGGCGGTTCGATCACCGCGTTCTACACCGTACTTGCCGAGGGTGACGACCAGCAAGACCCGATCGCCGACTCGGCCAGGGCAATCCTCGACGGGCACTTCGTGCTCTCGCGCAACCTCGCCGACCAAGGCCATTACCCTGCCATCGACATCGAGCAGTCGATCTCACGCGCGATGCACAACCTTGTTGGCGACGATCACTTCGCCGTGGTACGTCAGTTCAAGCAGCTGTTCTCGCGCTACCAGCGCTCACGCGACCTCATTGCCGTAGGCGCCTACCAGGCCGGCGGGGACGCGGTACTCGACGCCGCAGTGCGCCTGTACCCCAAGCTGGAAGCCTTCCTGCAGCAGGGCATCAACGAGCGCGAAACACATGACGGCGCGCTCCAGAAACTGGCTGGAGTATTCGGCTGAGGCCGGCCGGCCGCGCCACACCCGACGATACGCGGCAGCGCCGGTTCGGTAACCAGGCAATGACGATATACAATCGGGATTCCCGACCGCAGCCCACCGACCGGCAACCGATGACTTCGCGTTTCCATCTCCAGCCCTTGCTTGACCTTGCCGCCACCCGGACAGACGAAGCCGCCCGCAAGCTGGGCGAACTCGTCGCCGCAGAACGCGACCAGGCCCAGAAGCTCGAGATGCTCGAGGCCTACCGTGCGGAATACAACGAGCGTTTCATGCAGGCCGCGCGCGACGGCATGAGCCCCGACGCCTGGCGCAACTTCAGTGCCTTCATGGGCAAGCTCGACGAGGCCATCACGGCCCAGCGCAAGCTCGTCGAGCAATCGCAGGTGCGCACGGCACAGGGCCAGCAGAGCTGGATCGCCCAGCATTCGCGTCTGAAGGCCTTCGACACACTCTCGCAACGGCATCAGTCCGCACTGAACCGGGCCGAGGCCAGGCGAGAGCAAAAGCAGGCCGACGAGCATGCTGCGCGCAGGTACCACAGCGACGGCAACGACGATGACGAGCTGGCATAAAGCCGCTCACCCTTGATGGCATAAGCCTTGCTTCAGGCTGTTCAGCGGATCCTTCGATCACCGCCTGCCAGTAAGGGACCATGATATGTCTGCACTGCCTTCCGCATACGCCCCCGCGCGCACCCAGACCTCGGCCGTGAGCCTGCTCACCGGCCAGTCCGAAACCGCCTCGACCTCTGCCCGCAGCGCGCGCAGCGACAACCGTGGCGGTGTCCGCGCAGACGTCTTCTCCCAGACCCTGCAAAGCCGCATGCCCGAGCGCCCCCGCAACGATGGCCCGCGCACGCCCGACAGCCCCGGCCCGGAGCGCAAGACCACAAGCCCCAGCCGGGAGGCCTCCGCACGCGAGCGCCCAGCCTCCTCCACCGGCGAGCGCCAGGCTGACTCAAGCCAGCCGGCAGATGCGCGGCCTGCAACACAGTCAGCAAACAGTGCCGGCAGTACCGAAGCGGCACGCGAGCAGACAGGCTCGCAGCCCGAATCTCAGCAGGTCGAGTCCGGCAGCAACGCCGATACGTCCGTACCGGCCTCGCTTGCCGGGTTGCCGGCAGCCATTGCCGCCCTGCTCGCCGGACAGCGGGACAACAAGGTCGTGGAAGACGGCACGGACAGCCTGCTCGCGAACGCCAACGGCGGCAAGAAATCACCGCATAATGCGTCCGCGCTGGCAGGGCTGGGCAAGAATGCCGCCGAGGCCCAGACCACCCCCGAGCTCCAGGCCAAGGCAGTCGTGACGAATGCCGTGTCGGCGACCATGGCCGCGCTGCGCACGGCGGACGCAAATCCGGCCCTGGCCAGGGACGGCGCCGACGCCCACACCCAGCTGCAGGGCAGCGCCATGCACCTGCACGCATCAACGCAGGTGCTGCGTCCAACCCAGGGCATGCAGGCTGCCACGCAGCTGCACGTCCCCACCCCGGTGGGCCAGCAGGCCTGGGCCGAGGACGTCGGCAACCAGGTGCGCTGGATGCTCGGCCGCGCCGAGAGCAAGGCGGAACTCGTGCTGACACCGCCGAACCTGGGCAAGCTCGAGGTGTCGATCAGCCTCAACGGCGACCTGACGACTGCGCAGTTTGTCGCCTCGAGCCAGGCAGCACGCGACGCACTCGAGCGTGCCATGCCGCAACTGCGCGAAATCCTCGAGCAGGCTGGCATCATGCTGGGCAATGCGGACGTCAGCACCTCCGGCCAGCAGGGCGGAGACGGCGAGACTGCGGGCCGCGAGCAGGGTCGTGGAGCTGGCGAGGGCGAAGGCCTCGCCGCGGGCACAACGCCAGTCGGCGGCAGCGCCTGGGTGAAAGAGCAGACGGGGATGGTGGACACCTTCGCCTGAAGCGCGCGAATTGGGGCTGCTCTGCCCCACTTATCGGCGCTTTGGCTTGCGTGCCCCTCCCTGATAATTTGATTCGTATACAAGGAGAAAGGCATGGCGAAGGCACCGGCAAAGACGGACGATGGCGATGAGGTCCCCAAGAAGAAGGGCAAACTCGGGCTGATCATCGTCATCTTGCTGCTCGTGGTACTCATCCTCATCGCGCTCGGCGTCGGTGCCTTGGTGCTGCTCAAGGGCGGCAAGGACAAGGGCGCAGACGAGGCCGCAGCGGCTCCGACTGCCGCCCCGCAAGCGCAGGCGCAGTTGCAGACTGCGGGCACGGTCGACCTTACCAAGCCGCCGACCTTCGTCCCGCTCGACGCCTTCACCGTCAACCTGCGCCGGGACGAGGGCGATCACTACCTCCAGGTCGTGGCCGTGATGCGCATTGCCGATGCCACCATGGAGGCCACGCTCAAGGCCTTCATGCCGGAGATCCGCCACCGCATCAACCTGCTGCTGTCTTCCAAGCTGCCTTCGGAGGTCGCCACCGTCGAAGGGCGTGAATCGCTGTCGCTGGAGATCACCCAGCAGGTCAACGAGGCGCTGGGTTTCCAGCCGGTACGCGACGCCAGCGGACGCCCCATCCCCAATGGCCCCGTCCAGGCGGTGCTCTTCACCTCCTTCATCATCCAGTAGGACGCTGAACCATGTCCTCGGACTTTCTCTCCCAGGAAGAAGTTGATGCCCTGCTGCGGGGCGTCACCGGGGAGTCGGACGAGCAGCCTCAGGACGAGAGCGACACCAAGGGCACCCGGCCCTACAACATGGCGACGCAGGAGCGCATCGTGCGTGGGCGCATGCCCACGCTCGAGCTCATCAACGAGCGCTTCGCACGCTATCTGCGCATCGGCCTGTTCAACTACATGCACCGCAACGTCGAGGTTTCGGTCGGCCCGATCAAGGTACAGAAGTACGCCGAGTTCATCCGCAACCTGGTCGTCCCCACCAACCTCAACCTGGTGACGGCCCGCCCGCTGCGCGGCACGGGCTTGATGATCTTCGACCCGAACCTTGTCTTCCTGGTGGTGGACAACATGTTCGGCGGCGACGGGCGCTTCCACACGCGCGTCGAGGGGCGCGACTTCACCCCGACCGAGCAGCGCATCATCCAGGGCATGCTCAATGTGGTGTTCACCGAGTATGCCCGCGCCTGGGCGCCGGTATTCAAGTTCAATCTGGAATACGTGCGCTCGGAGATGAACTCGCAGTTCGCCAACATCGCCACCCCATCGGAGGTGGTGGTCGCGACCAGTTTCACGATCGAGCTCGGCGGCTCACCAGCAGAAATGCACATCTGCTTCCCCTACTCCATGCTCGAGCCGATTCGCGACCTGCTCTACTCGACCATGCAGAGCGACCAGCTGACGTCCGACCGCCGATGGATCAAGCTGCTGACACGTCAGCTGCAGACCGTCGACGTGGCCCTGACCTGCAATTTCGGTACCGCTGGCCTGAGGCTGCGCGACATCGTCGAGATGCGGGTCGGCGATGTCATCCCGCTCAACGTCCCTGCCGAGCTGGTCACCGAAGTGGACGGCGTGCCCGTCTTCAAGTGCCACCACGGCACCAAGAACGGACGCTACGCGGTCAAGCTCACGCAGTTTGTCCGTGCAGACGAAGGCGACATCCCCAGCCAACCCGGAGAACAAGATGGCTGATGACAATTCGAATGACACGCCGATCAGCGAGGACGACTGGGCGGCAGCAATGATGGAACAGGCGTCCGCCGAATCGGGCGGAGACGGCGAGGCAGAGCGTGTCGCGGCCGAACTCGCGGCGGCGGCGATGGACAGCTCGCCCTACCAGGCCAAGCCGGCAAGCCAGCTGTTCGAGGAGTTCGGTGGCAGCGGCGACAAGCAGAACTCGCTCAACGACTTCGACATGATCCTGGACATCCCGGTGCAGATCACCGTGGAGCTGGGACGCACGAAGCTGTCGATCCGCAACCTGCTGCAACTGGCCCACGGCTCGGTGGTCGAGCTCGACGGCCTGGCCGGCGAGCCGATGGACGTCCTCGTCAACGGCACCCTGATCGCGCAGGGTGAAGTCGTCGTCGTAAACGACAAGTTCGGTATTCGCCTGACCGACATCATCACGCCTGCCGAACGCATGCGGAAGATCCGCAACTGAGCACCCGATGCCTGCCCGACACCCCACCTTGCGCGCTCGACATGCTGTGATGGCCCTGCTCGCTGCGAGCCCGGGCGCGACGCTCGCGCAGGGCGCACCCGTGCCCGAACTGGGCGCCAGCCTGGTGCAGATGGCACTTGGCCTGGCTGCGGTGATCGCCGTCCTGCTCGCCAGCCTGTGGGCGATCCGCCGCCTGGGCGCACCGCGTGGCAGCGCCGCCGCGATGAAGGTGCTGGGCGCCGCTGCCGTCGGCCCGCGCGAGCGCGTGGTCCTGGTCGAACTCGGCGAGCAGGTGCTGGTGCTCGGCGTCGCGCCCGGCTCGGTGACCAAGCTTCATGAACTCAAGCGCAGCGAACTGCCGCAGGGACAGGATGCGTCCGGACAGGCAACACCGCCCGGGCGCAGCTTCGCCAGCTGGCTCAAGCAGGCATCGGAGCACCGCAATGCGAGCTGAACCAGGCCGCAAGCCTTGCCCGGCGGTCGGCCGCCAGCTGATCCTGGGCTGCCTGCTCGCAGGGCTGCCGCTGCTGGCCACCGCCCAGGCCTTGCCCGCGCTGACAACCACCGATGCCCCTGGCGGCGGCACCACCTACAGCCTCACCATCCAGACGCTGTTGCTGATGACGCTGCTGAGCTTCATCCCGGCAATGGTGCTGATGATGACCAGCTTCACCCGCATCATCATCGTGTTCTCGCTGCTGCGTCAGGCCATGGGCACGCAGACCGCGCCGCCAAACCAGGTGCTGCTCGGGCTGGCGCTGTTCCTGACCTTCTTCATCATGTCCCCGGTTGCCGAGCGCGTCTACACCGATGCCTACCTGCCCATGTCGGAGGGTGTCATCCAGTTTGACGAGGCACTCGAGCGCGCCTCCGTACCGGTCAAGGCCTTCATGCTCAAGCAGGTGCGTGAGCCGGATCTCGACCTGTTCGCCAGGCTTGCCGAAGTTCCGGCGGTGGACAAGGCGGAGGACCTGCCGATGCGCGTGGTGATCCCGGCCTTCGTGACCTCCGAGCTCAAGACCGCCTTTCAGATCGGCTTCATCATCTTCATCCCCTTCATCATCATCGACATGGTGGTCGCCTCGGTGCTGATGTCCATGGGCATGATGATGATGTCGCCGGTGATCGTCTCGCTGCCGTTCAAGATCATGCTTTTCGTACTCGTCGACGGCTGGACACTGCTCATTGGCTCTCTGGTACAGAGCTTTGCCGTCTGACGGCTGCCCTCAGGAGAATCACCATGACCCCCACCGCCGTCATCGAACTCGGGCGCCAGGCCGTCGAAGTCACCCTCATGGTGTCGGCGCCGCTGTTCATCGCCGCGCTTGCAACCGGTCTGATCATCAGCATCTTCCAGGCAGCGACCCAGATCAACGAGATGACGCTCTCCTTCGTGCCCAAGCTGGTTGCGATCTTCGTCACCCTCGTGCTTGCCGGCCCGTGGATGATCACCCTGCTGACCGACTTCATGCGCCGGCTGATCAGCTCGATCCCGGTGATGATCGGCTAGCGCCCGCGCGCCGCGCCGACCGCCCCCGCACTGCAGTCCCCCGATGCTCAGCGTAACAGCTGCCCAGCTCGACGCCTGGCTCGCGGCGCTGATGTTCCCGCTCGGGCGCCTGCTGGGTCTGTTCACGTCCGCGCCGATCTTCGCCAACCGCGGCGTGCCAATGCGCATCCGCCTTGCCACCGGGATCGCCGTAGCACTCGCCGTGCTGCCGGTCATGCCGCCGATGCCGGAGGTGCCGCCCAATTCCGGCCTGGGGCTGGTGATCTTCGGTCAGCAGGTCTTCATCGGCATCGCCATGGGCTTCATGATGCGCATCGTGTTTGCCGCGGTGGACATGGCAGGCGCGCTCATCGGCATGCAGATGGGGCTGTCGTTCGCGATCTTCTTCGACCCCGATGCCGGCGGCCAGACGGCAGTGCTGTCCGACTTCCTCAACCTGCTCGCCACCCTGCTCTTCCTCGCCGCCAACGGCCACCTGGTGCTGCTGGAGATCATGGTGCGCAGCTTCGAATGGCTGCCGGTGAGCGTCGAGCTGATCCGTGCGGACGGCTGGGCCTTCATCGCGCGCACCGGCGTCACGGTATTCACTGCCGGCCTGCTGCTGGCCATGCCGATCATCGGCATGCTGCTCGTGGCCAACATCTCGCTCGGCGTGCTCACACGCGCGGCACCGCAGCTGAACCTGTTCGCGGTCGGTTTCCCGGTCACGCTCACCGCCGGCTTCGTCGGCCTGCTGTGGCTCATGACCAACTTCGCACCGGTGCTGCAAAGCCTGTTCGAACGCGGCTTCGACAGCATATCGATGCTGCTCGACGCCCTCGCCCCCCTTCCCGCGCCGACGCGCTGAACCGCTGGCGCGTCAGTGCGCTTCAGAGCGTCGGGAACATGTGCGAGCGCACGAATCGGATCTCGGCGTTTGCGTAGCGGCGGGCAAAAGGCCGAGTCGATTCCACGCCCTCCTCGTAATGAACCACTTCGTAGCCTGCGAAGCCGCCAGCCTCTACGATATCGCGCGCATTGCGCGCAACGACCTGCCGCGCCTCGCCGTCACCACCGGTATTGAGCGCCTTCATACGCAGCGTCATGCGCACCCGGTCACGCCCGGCCTCGCGCACCTCGATCCGCCACGTCGGCGCGAGCGGGTCGTAGATCGCGAAGGCGACCAGTGCGCCTGCGATGTACTCGGGCTTGAGCATCTTGAGCTCGCTCAACATCATCGCGCCGCCCACGACCGCCGCAGCCGGGCCTGCCTGCTCGATGGCGACCTGCGCGGGCGCAGGCCCGGTGTCGCGGACCTGAGCCTCCTGGCCGGACGCGCAGGCCGTCAGGCAAGCCGCTACGCTCAGGGCGAGAACGGTACGCATGATCGGCCTCAGTTGAGATAGTTGAACAAGGACAAGCCCGACACCCGCATGAACGACTGCTGCGCCGCCTGCAGGTAGGTCTGCTGCTGCGTCAGCCGCGAGATCGCCTCGGCGTAATCGACATCCTGCAGGCCCGAAAGCGTGGTCGCATACTGGAGATCGAGATCACTGCCGAGATTGGCCAGCGCCTCGGTCTCGGTGAGCTGCGAACCGATCTGGGCGCGCGTCCTGAGCAGGCTTTCCTGGCCGGCATCGAAGGTCTCGAGCGCGAACGCAACTGCGCCGGTCATGCCCGACACACCCGGCTTTTCCAGGGCTGCGGCAAACATCGCCATATTGTTGAGCAGATTGGTCGAGGGCACGAAGACCTCATACGCAGCGGGGCTTGCGGCCGGCGTCGCGGAGAGGTCGAAGGTGATGCCGTCGATCGTGGGGGTGCTGCCGATCGCGAAGCTCCCCGGGCTCGGCGCCACGGGCTGGCCGTCCTGGCCGATGCGGGTGACCGAGTAGCTTGCCGCGAGGGCGTCGTATTCGAACTGGTAGCGCGTGCCCTCGCGCACGGCACTCGCGTCGACCGCGGTGACGGCGGGACCATCGGCACCTGCAGCGCCGGTGCTCGAGTACACCTTGATCGACGCCGGGCTCAGCGCCAGCGTGCGATCGAATACGTCCGAGCCCGGCAGGCTGACCGCCATGTAGCGCGACGCCGAGACCTGGATGCTACGCTCGCCCTGGTCGCCGTTGTAGGCCACCCCGGACAAGCCGCCGCTGTAGGGCTGCTGCTGCGAACGGTAGCCCCCGAAGATGTAGTCGCCCGTGCCATCCTGGCTGTTCGCCAGCGCCAGCATGGCCTCGAACTGCGCCTTCATGTCGGCTGCCATGTAGCGAAGGTCTTCCGACGCGAGGGTGCCATTGCCGGCCTGCACCGCGCGCTCGCGCGCGTACTGCAGCACACTGCCGGCACTCTGCAGGCGGGACTCGAGCAGCTTCATGGCATCGTCGGCATAGCCGATGTTGACCGAGAACTGGCTGTTGACCGCCTTTGTCTGCCCCAACTCGAGCGCCCGGGCCGAGGCAATCGGGTCGTCCGCCGGGGTGAGCACCCGGCGGCCGGTCGACACCTGCTGCTGGGTCTGCAGGATGTTCTTCCACTGCTGCTGGATCGAGCCGACGCCCTTGTCGTAGATCATGCTGGTCGAAACACGCATGATGAGCTCTCCTTGATGCCGGCTCAGCGGCCGATGCTGATGAGTTCGTCGAACAGGCGCTGCGCGACGGTCATGACACGCGCGGAAGCCTGGTAGGCGAGCTGGAAGCGGACGAGGTTGGCAGCCTCCTCGTCGAGATTGACGCCGGACATGCTGTCGCGCGCCGTGGTCGCCTGCGCCAGCAAGGCATCCTGGGCAGCCTCATTGACCTGCACCTCGCGGGTCTTGTTGCCGACCGTGCTGACGGTCTGCGCGTAGCTGGACTGGAAGGTCGCCGTCGGCCGGCCGTTGGCGTCTGCCAGCAGTACCTTCCTGGTCTGCAGCGCACCAAGGGCAACCGCGTTGCGGCTGTCCGACACGCCCGCGGCAGCGGGCGCAAAGTCGAAGCGGTCCCCGCTTTGCGGCGCACCGTTGATGTCGACATCGAAGCTGTAGCCGCCTGGCTCGGCGATACGGAAGCGGACACCGGACGCATCGGTGGTCGGGTTGAAGGCGGCACTCGCGGTCGCAGGCCCGCCCACCGGCACCCAATCGCCGCTGCTGGGCTGGAACTCCAGGCGCTGGATCGTGTACCCGCCCGTGGTCGGCAGATTCAGGTTGGCGCCGTCGAAGCTCAGCGCGAACGACGAAAATGCAGGCGCAGTACCGGGTAGATCGCCCACACTCAGCATCTCGATGCCAGAGGCCTTGGCCGTGCCTTGGTTGCTGAGCGGCAGGTTCGCCGTCACCGGGCTACCGGCCGCGACCGAGCGCGGATCCGCGATCGCCACCGCGATGTCGCGCGCCGCATTGCGCGTTGCTTGGACCAGCGCCGTCTGGCCTGCGCCCAGGGTCCCACCGGCAAACGCAAGCCCATCAACCTGGAAGGTGCCGGTCGCGGCGGGGTCGGTCGACGGCGGAAAGAGCTGGCCGTCCGACAGCCGCCGCACCCTGAAACCGCCTGCCCCCTCCCCCACGACCTGGTAATCGCTCGCCTGCAGGCGCGCCGCATCGGTGAGCGCCACCGTCACGCCGGTTCCCTGCGGCACGACGCCGATCGGAGGCATCTGGAAGAAGCCGTCCCCCAGCCTGCCCTCCAGCGTCACCCCCAGCGCATGCTGGTCATTGAAAGCCTTGGCCATGCCCAGGGCAATCAAGCCGAGCTCGTTCTGGACGCGGTCAAGCGAGCTCTTGCGGAACTCGAGCAGCCCCCCGAGTTCGCCGCCGCCGAGCAGCGACTCCGCGATCTCGATGGTGTTGCCGCCGGGTGCCCTCATGGAGATCGCGCCCCGCTTCGGATCGGCCTGGCTCGGGATGACCTCGAACTCCGACACGGTTCCGCGCAGGACGAGAGGCTGTCCCGAGCCGATGAAGACCGACACTGCGCCGTTCGCCTTGGCGCCATCGGTCTCGGCCACCACCGAGATCTGCACCAGCTTGTTGAGTTCGGCCAACAGCTGGTCGCGCTGGTCGAGCAGGTCGTTGGCGGGCGTGCCCGCTCCACCGGCCTGCGCGACCACGATGCGCTGGTTCATCTCGGCAATGGCCTTGGCGTAGGTGTTGATCGACTCGACGGTCTGGACCAGATTGCCCTCGACGCCCTGGCGGATCTCCTCGAGGCGGGTGTTGAGCGCCTGGAAGCGCGAGGCCAGCGCCTGGCCGTTGGAGATCAGCGACTGGCGAGCGGCCACGCTGGTCGGGTTGGACGCCACCTCCTGCACGCCGGCAAAGAAGTTCGCCAGGGCCGGCGACAGGCCGGTGGTGCTGTCGGCGAGCAGGTTGTTGATCTGCCCGATCTGGCTACCGTAGGCCGCATACTGCGCACGACGGTTGTCGGCTTGCGTGACCTGCGCCTCCAGGAACTGGTTGTAGGAGCGCGTGATGCCGGTGACGTTGGTGCCCTGGCCGAAGAAGCCTGCGCCGGTAAACAGGGGCTCGCGCGCGCCCTGGCTGACCGTCTGACGGTGATAGCCGGTCGTCCCCGCATTGGTGATGTTGTGACTGGTGGTGTTGAGCTGGGCCTGCGCTGCATTGAGGCCCGAGACACCGATGTTGAGCATGCCAGCCATGATCCGAGTCCTGTTCCAGTGATTCCTTGCAGGTACTCAGCAAATACCTTGCCAGCCCGCGGGCGGCAATATCAGCCCATGCCTGCCAGCGCGTTGCGCAGGGTAGCGCCGCCGATGATGCGGGTGAGCTTGTCGGCATAGTGCGGATCGGTGGCATAGCCGGCGTCCTGCAGCGCACGAGCGAATCCGGCTGCGCTGGTCGAGCCCAGCACCGCGCCATAGCGCGGACTGCGCGTCATCAGCCGGGCGTAGTCGGCGAAGGACTCGGCATAGGACGAATAGGCGCGGAAACGCGAGGGTTCGGCATACGCCTGCCCGCCCGCATATTCGGTAACGGTACGGTCGACCGTCTCGCCCTGCCAGTTGGACCCGGCCTTGATGTTGAACAGGTTGTGGCTGGGGCGCCCATCGGCATGACGCAGCTGCTTCTCCCCCCAGCCCGTCTCCAGGGCAGCCTGCGCCACCATGAAGGCGGCCGGGATGCCGGTCTGCTTGCTGGCCTCCAGCGCATGCGGCCAGACATCGGCGACGAAATCGCGCACCTTGGCCACGACATCGCCAGCCGCATCGCGCGCCTGGCGGATCGCATCGGCGAAGCGCGACTGCGTGAGCGCAGACTCGGCCGCGGCAAGCGCATCCCCGCTGGCAAGTGGGTCGGTACCGGCGGACGACGTGCCGGCGGCAAGGCCGGCACGCTGCATCACGGCAGAAATTGCCGGCCGGCGCGCCACGCCGGCAAGATCGAAGCCGCCGGCGACGCCAGCCGACGGCACCAGCGCATCGATCGCGCTCGCGCTGTCGGGCCGGCCGCCGAGCTGGCGGAAGATCACCTCGGACAAGCCGGTGCCGCGGGACTGCGATGCATTGAGCGCAAGCTGCTGGTCGAGCAAGCTCTGGTACATGCGCGTCTGCTCGCTGTCGAACATGCTGCTCGAGGGCGTGGCCTCGCGCATCGACTTGAGCGCCATCTGCAGGAACAGCGCCTCGAACTGGCGCGCAGCCGCGCGCAGCGTCTCGTTCGACTGGCCGTCGGTGCGCGCTAGGCGCTGCAGGTCGCGCAAGGAGTTGGGGTCGAAGGCGTTGAGCTGGACGCCGGCGTTCATGGCCCGAGCCTCAGATGATCTCGAGTTCGGCGCGCAAGGCACCCGCAGCCTTCATCGCCTGCAGGATGCTGACCAGATCCATGGGCTTGGCACCCAGCGCATTGAGCGCCTTGACCACATCGGCGAGGTTGCCGCCGGCGCGCACGTTGTGGATGCTGCCACTGTCCTGCTGGATATCGACCTGGCCCTGGTTCTGCGCAGTCACAGTCTGGCCCTGCGACAGCGGATTGGGCTGGCTGACCTGCGTCTCGCTGTTGACGGTGACGGTGAGATTGCCGTGCGACACCGCCACGTTCTGCAGCGTCACGCGCTGGTTCATCACCACCGAGCCGGTGCGCGAGTTGACGATCACCTTGGCCACCTGCTGCTCGGGCGTCACCCGCAGGTTCTCGATCTGGGCGAGGAACGCGACCCGATACGACACATCGGTCGGTGCCCGCACCTCGACGCTGCGGCCGTCCAGCGCGCGCGCCGATCCAGGCGACACCGCATTGATCGCATCGACGACGCGGCGTGCCGTACCGAAGTCGGTCTGATTGAGCTCGAGCATCACATAGTCACCCTGCCCCACCGAGGATGCGACCGCGCGCTCGACCGTCGCCCCCGCGGGGATACGCCCTGCAGCGAGGTGATTGATCGTCTGCGCCGCACCGCCGGCCTGGGCGCCGGCACCACCGACGACGAGGTTGCCCTGCGCCACTGCATATACCTGCCCGTCGGCGCCCTTGAGCGGGGTCATGATCAGCGTGCCGCCGCGCAGGCTCTTGGCGTTGCCGATCGACGACACCGTGACGTCGATCGCCTGGCCGGGCCGTGCAAACGCGGGCAGGTTCGCAGTGACCATCACGGCGGCCACGTTCTTGAGCTGCATGTTGGTGCCCTGGGGCACGGTCACACCCATGTTGCTGAGCATGTTGACGATGCTCTGCTTGGTGAAGGGCGTCTGCGTGGTCTGGTCTCCGCTACCATCGAGGCCGACGACGAGGCCGTAGCCGACGAGCTGGTTGTCACGCACGCCGGCGATCGAGGCGAGATCCTTGATGCGCTCGGGGGCAGCCTCGGCGGCAGAGGAGAGAAAGATGCCAGCGGCCACGGCAACCGCCACGGCACGCATCAGCAAGGTCTGGATCCGGAGCATGGCGAGCCTCGATCAGAAGGGCAGCACGGCAAGGAAGAAGCGCTGCAGCCAGCCCATGGTATTGGACTGGTCGATGAAACCGCTGCCGCGATACTCGATGCGCGCATCGGCCACCTGGGTGGACTGGACGGTGTTGCTGGAGGTCACGGTGTTGGGATCGACCACACCGGAGAAGCGGATGAACTCGCTGCCCTGGTTGATCGCCAGCATCTTCTCGCCTGACACCAGCAGGTTACCGTTGGGGAAGACGTCGATCACGGTGACCGTGACCGTGCCGTTGAAGGCGTTGTTGGCGCGCGCGCTGCCGCTGCCGCTGAAGTCGGAATCCACACCGGCCTCGACGCCCAGGCCGTTGAGCCCGCCCAAGGGCAGGCGCGAGGTCGCGGTGATGCCACCCGACATCTCGGAGCCACGGCTTGCGCTGGCGTTCGCGCTCTTGGTGGCCGTGTTGCGCTCGACCAGGTTGATCGTGATGATGTCGCCGACATGGCGGGCACGCCTGTCCTCGAACAGGGGCCTCGCCGCCGCAGCCTGGTAGATGGCACCGTTGGCCGGTGGCTGGGCCATGCGCTCGCCGGGGCGCACGCTCATCGGCTGATGCACTGCCGTGGGCGGGACGCTGTCGATGGATGCGCATCCCGACAGCAGGGCAAGGGCCAGGAGTGCGAAGCTGCGGATGACGGACATGGCCGCGCCCTCAAAGCTGGGTCAGCCGACCGAGCATCTGGTCGGATGTCGAGATCGCACGCGAATTGAGCTCGTACGCGCGCTGGGTCACGATCATGCTGACGAGTTCCTCGGCGACGTTGACGTTGGAGGTCTCGACGTAACCCTGGTTGATCACCCCGGCGCCATTGGTCCCGGGCTCGGTCGGCGTCGCCTCGCCGCTCGATGCGGTCTCGTAGAACAGGTTCTCCCCCGCGCTCTGCAAGCCACCGGGGTTGATGAAGGTGGCCACCTGGATCTGCCCCACCGGCTGCGGCTCGACCTGGTCCGGCACGGTAACGGTGACGGTACCGTCCTTGCCGACAGTGATCGAGCGGGCATTGGCCGGGATCTGGATGGCGTCGAGCAGCGGATAGCCGCTGGCGGTGACGACGTTGCCCTGGTTGTCCAGTTGCAGCGCCCCGTCGCGGGTATAGGCGGTGGAGCCGTCGGGCATCGAGATCTGCAGGAAGCCGTTGCCCTGGATGGCGAGGTCGAGCGCCCCCCCGGTCTGTTGCAGGCTGCCCTGGGTGAAGATGCGCTCGGTGGCGACCGGGCGTACGCCGGTACCGATCTGCAGCCCGCTCGAGACCTGGGTCTGCTGCGTTGTCTGCGCGCCGGGCTGGCGGATGGTCTGGTACAACAGGTCCTCGAACACCGCGCGCTGGCGCTTGTAGCCGTTCGTCGACACGTTCGCCAGGTTGTTCGAGATCACATCCAGCGAGGTTTGCTGGGCATCCAGCCCGGTACGGGCGGTCCACAACGAGCGGATCATGATGAAGTCCTCTGTTCTGCCTTGCCGCTGCGGCAAAGGCTGCCGCAGGGTGGCGGCGTTTGCCGCAATTTCACGGGATCAGTCTAGCCCTCGGACGGGCCAGGCGATTGCACGATAAGCAACGCAAAAACCGTGCTAATCGCCGCGCCCCGCGGGCAGGACATCAACGCCAGGACAGCACCTGGCTGGCGGCACGGTCATTGGCCTCAGCGTTCTGCAGCATGCGCACCTGCATCTCGAACTGACGCGCCAGCGAGATCATCTGCACCATCTGGTCAGCCACGTTGACATTGCTGCCCTCGAGGTAACCGCCTGCGACCTGGACATTGGGATCGACCGGCGCGGCGGCACCGTCGGCGAGGCGGAACAGACCGTCGTCCCCGCGCACGAGATCGGCCTCGGGCGGATTGACCAGCTTGAGCTGGCCGACGAGGTTCACGACCCCGTCGTCGGGGTTGATGGACGAAATCGAGCCGTCACGGCCGATGACGATCTCGGTATCGGGCGGCAGCGTCACCGGGCCACCGTCGCCAATCACGGGCAAGCCATCGCGCGTCTGCAACACCCCTGCCGGGCTGAGCGCCAGACTGCCATTGCGGGTATAGGCCTCGCTGCCGTCCGGCTGCTGAACGGCCAGCCAGCCCTTGCCCTCGAGCGCAACGTCGTAGGGCCGTCCGGTGTATTGGATCGGCCCCGGAGCGAAGTCGTTGGCGATGCTGGCGTCGACCGCGAACGAGCGCGTGCGGAAGGCCTCGGTCTGGATCTCGACCGCTCTCAGCTTGTGCAGCTGCGAGCGGAAACCGGTCGATGCCGCATTGGCGATGTTGTTGGACACCGCCGCCTGCTGGTCCATCGTGCCCTTGGCACCGGTCATCGCGGTGTAGATCAGGCGATCCATGTTCGACTCCCTTCGTTCTGTCGGCCGACAGCCGGATCAGGCATCAGCGCAGATTCACCAGCGTCTGCAGGATCTGGTCCTGGGTGCGGATCGATTGCGCGTTGGCCTGGTAGTTACGTTGCTGGATGATCATCTGCACCAGTTCCTGGGTCAGATCGACGTTGGATTCCTCGACCTGACCGGCCGAGATCACGCCATTGAGCCCGTTGCCCGGCTCGCCGCGGGCAAAGCCGCCGGACTCCGGGGTTTCGACCCAATAGTTGTTGCCGATGGGCGACAAGCCGTTGTTGTTGCGCACGGTCGTCAGGTTGACGATCGCGATGTCCTTGGTGATGCCGTTGGTGTAGCGCGCCTGTATGACGCCGTTGCGGCTGATCGCCAGGCCGGCGATCTCGCCCGGAGCCGAGCCGTTCTGGGTAAGCTCACGCGGGGTCGACTTGCCGCCGAACTGGGTGATCGAGTTCATCGCCAGTTCGATCACGCTCGGCGCGATCGCATCGCTGCCGAGCGTGGCGCTGAACACCGAGCCGTTCAGGGGCGGCGTGACCCCAGGAGCCGTCACCTGGGGCGTCACGCTGGCGATGCGGCCAAGGCCATCGAAGCCAAGGCGCGAGTTGTAGGTGAGCGAGGCCGTGTCATTGTCGGCAACGGTGTACAGGTCCCACTCGCTGTAGGTCGGCGGCGCAGTCGTGGCATCGACGACATCGGTGCGGCGCACGAAGTAGAACGATAGCGAGTGCTCCTTGCCGAGCGAGTCGAAGATCTTGAGCGCGGTCGAATAGGTGTAGGTGCTGTCGTCGTTCGGGTTCGGCGGAACACTCCCTGGCAGGGCCGGCGGGGCGGGGTCGGGGATCGTCGGCGCATCCGCACTCAGGTTCAGGCTCAGGCCCACCTCTGAGGTGGCAGCCGCACCGACGCCGGTCGACGGGATCACCATCGTACGGAACGAATCCGCGGTGACCGAGGCGGGAGCACGCACGTCACCCGAGATGGGGTCCACGACCTGGTAGCCCATCAGCCGGTCACCAAGCGCCGTGATGATGTAACCCTGCTTGTCGATGTTGAACTGGCCGTTGCGCGTCAGCGCATAGCCGCCGTTCTGGAGTTCGACCTCGAAGAAGCCGTTGCCGTTGATCGCCATGTCCAGCGGATTGCTGGTGGTGGTGATGTTGCCCTGGTTGAAGGTCTGCCGCACCGCCTGTACCGCACTGCCGATGCCGATCTGCACCTTGGACACCGCACCGGTGAGGGAGGACGCATAGGCGTCGGCAAACACCGTGCCGGAGTTCTTGAAGCCCACCGTGCTGGCGTTGGCGACGTTGTTGGAGATGACGTCAAGCGCTTTGGAGGAGGAGTTCAGGCCACTGAGGCCCTGCTGAAATGCCATGGTCGCTGCTCCGGATCAGAGGATCTGCTTGATGTCCGCAACCTTGAACACGCCAAGGTCACCTACCTGGAGGTCCGTGCCGCTGTTGCCGCGCACGATGCTGGTGACCGGACCGAACTGCAGCGTGCGCCCGCCGACCGCCTCGTTGCCCAGCGTCGCCGACAGCGACAGGGTGTAGATGCCGTCGGCAGCGCGCGAACCGTCATCGGCCGAGCCATCCCAAACGAAATTGTGACTGCCAGCGGCAACCGCGTCGAAATCCATCTGCTTCACCGCGAGCCCGGCGCTGTCGCGCACCGTCAGCGTGACGCGGTCGGCCGGGCCGTCGATCTCGAAGCCGCCCACGGCCCCGGCCTCGGTGAGGGCCAGGCTGCGGCCTTCGACCAGCACCCCGCGACCAAGCAGCGCCGCCGCATTGAGCCCCTCCGACGACGCCCGGGAATCGAAGAAGGACTGCACCAGCTTGTTCAGCCGCTCGATGCCGTCGACCGTGCTCATCTGCGCGAGCTGGGAGGTCATCTCCGCGTTCTCCATCGGGTTCATCGGATCCTGGTTCCTCAGCTGCGTCGTCAACAGCTTGAGGAAGCGGCCCTGCTGGTCTTCCTCGGGCTTCTGGACGGGTTCGCTGCGGGCCAGGCTGGCCAGCACGCTGTTTGCAGTCTGGTTGTTCGAGACGGTGGTCATGGTGTGCTCCTGCTAGCGGCATCGTTTGCCGGACGGGCTTACTGTCCGATCTGCAGTGTCCTCTGGAGCAAGGTCCGTGCCGTGTTCATGATCTCGGCGTTGTTCTGGTACGAGCGTGAAGCGGAAATCATGTTCACCATCTCCTCGGCAACGTTGACGTTGGGCATCTCGACGTAGCCCTCCGCGTTTGCCGCCGGGTTGTTGGGCTCGTACACGAGCCGCATCGGCGCCGCACTGTCGACGATCTGCGTGACCTGGACGCCGATCGCGCCGGGTCCGGCGACCGGACGGGCGGCGAACACCACCTGCTTGGCGCGATAGGGTTCGCCGGTCTCGGTCGTGACGCTGTCGGCGTTGGCGAGGTTGGACGCCGTGGTGTTGAGGCGCATCGACTGCGCGTTGAGCGCAGAACCTGCAATCTGGAAGACGTTGAGCATGCTCATGGCTGGACTCCTTACTGACCGGTGAGCGCGGTGTTGAGCGAACGCAGCATGCCGTTGATGAAGGTCACGCTCGCCTCGTAGCGCAGCGCATTCTCGGCAAACGCTGCACGCTCGATGTCCATGTTCACCGTGTTGCCATCGACCGAGGACTGCAGCTCGGTACGGTACTTGGCGTAGTTCTCCGCGCTCGCAGAGGCACCACCCGTGATGTGTCCGGCATGCGTGGTCTGGAGCGCAACACCGCTGCGCGCGGCTGTCATCGCCCCTTGCAGGGCGCTCTTGAAGTCGATGTCGCGCGCCTTGAAGTGCGGCGTATCAGCGTTGGCGATGTTGGAGGCGAGCAACTCCTGCCGGTACGCCTGCAGGTTCAGCGCGGTCTGGTGGAAACGGAACTGGTTGTCGACTAGGGTCTTCATCGCATGGCCTCGGGAACGGGCTGCACCATCGCGGCACGGGTGAATGCGGCATGGCGGGCTTCCATGAACCCGTGGTCGCAGCTTTCATGCCAGCCATGTTACGAGGCATGGCGGGCCTCCACTCTCGCGATAAGACCGCGGAAAGCAGCCCTTCTTTGCCGCTTGCCCGCGCATCGCGGCAAAAGCTGCCGCCTTGCCCTGTCCCTCGGAGCGTGCTGCAATCCCACCCATGAACACGTCCGCGACCTCTTTCCCTCGCGCCCGCCCGGGCACGCCGGGACGCGGCCCCAGCCGCTGCATCGGCGCCCTGCTCGCCAGTACGATCGTGGCGACGGCCGCCTCCGCCCACCAGCCCTCGGAGCCGATCGAACACGCGGTGCAGGCGTTTCTGGAGCACGAGGTCCAGGGCATGCCCGGCGACATCCGTATCGGCGTAAACCGCTTCGACCCGACAAACCGGCTGCCGGCCTGCGCCAGCATCGTCCCCTTCCTGCCGCCAGGGGTGCGCCCGTGGGGTGCGATCAGCGTGGGCATCCGCTGCGACGCGCCGATGCCATGGACCGCCTACGTTCAGGCACGGGTGCAGGTGTTCGGCCCTTACCTCGTCGCTGCACGGGCCTTGCGCTCATCGGAGCGCCTCGACGCCGTCGATGTCGAAGTCCGCGAGGGCGAACTGAGCGCCCTTCCAGACAACGTCCTTTCGGCGCCGGAGCAGGCCGTGGGTCACATCACCCGCTTCGCGGTAGCCGAAGGCATGCCGCTGCGCGCAAGCGTGCTCCGGCAAGCCAACGCGGTCAGCCGCGGCCGCCCCGTCCAGGTGTACACTCAGGGCGAAGGCTTCACCGTCTCCGGCGAAGGACAGGCACTCAACGACGCAGCGCCCGGAGAACGCGTCCGCGTACGCCTGCCTGGCGGACAGATCGTCCACGGTGTGGCGCGTGCCGACGGCGGTGTCATGCTGGGTTTTTGATACGGCGAGGGCACACGCTTCGACATAGCGGATAATTCGCTAAAGTTTAGCGAAGGGGTGCCGTAGACCCTTTCGACTCATAGTGTTCCTGGAAACCATCATGAAGATCGAAAGCTCGGGCAAGGCCTACGTCCCCACGCCCGCACAGGACAACCGCGCGCCAGCTGCGCGTGCCAAGACCGAAGCACAGAGCAGCGCCGAAAGCGTCCAGATCTCGCCGATGGCCTCGCTCATGCGCAAGGCCGAAAGCACGATCTCCGGTACGCCCGAGGTCAACATGCAGCGCGTCGACGAGATCCGCCAGGCCATCTCCGAGGGCCGCTTCAAGGTCGACGCCAGCCGGATTGCCGACGGGCTCCTCGACAGCGTCAGGGAAATGCTGGGTTCGCGCGGGTAAGCCAGGAGCGTTAAGATTCGCGCACGCGAACTTCCTGCCCACGCCGGCCCGACCCCATGCAGACTACCGCCCAACCGCCAGCAGAACTCCAGCGCATCGCCCTCTTGGTCGAGGCCGAACTGCTCCAGCTGGGTGAGTTCCTCGCCCTCCTCGACCGCGAGGAGGCCGTGCTGATCAAAGGCGACACCGACGCCCTGCTGGCCATCGCCAACGAGAAGAACGAGCGCTATCGACAGCTGCAGCGGCTCACCGATGAACGCAGCCGCCTTCTGGGGCGTGCCGCGCTCACCAGCGCAGACGCGGCCATGCGCACGCTTTTCGGCAACCTGCCGCGCGTGCTGGTGCGCTGGGACGAACTGGTCAGCGCGGCCCGCCAGGCCCGCGACCGCAACGCGCTCAACGGCAAGCTGATCCTCGAACGCATGGCCGGCAACCAGGCTGCCCTGTCCATCCTGCTGTCGGCCGCCAACCACCCGCAACTGTACGACGCCGACGGCCTCTCCAAGCCTACCGGCGGCGGCCGCATGCTCGGCAGTGCCTGAATCTTTATCCAGTCCTGCAGTCTCATCAGCCACGCGCTCTCTGCTATCCTTGCGCCCTTCGTGACACCGAACGGGCGCGCAGCATGGCTGGCAAGCAAGACACTCCAAAGCAGTACGACGAATCGTCCTTCCGAGTCCTGAAGGGGCTGGAGCCGGTGCGCGAACGCCCCGGCATGTACACCCGCACCGACAGCCCGGCGCACATCATCCAGGAAGTGATCGACAACGCCGCCGACGAGGCGCTCGCCGGCTTTGCGAAAAAGATCCAGGTCACCCTGCACCTCGACGGCTCCATCACCGTCGCCGATGACGGCCGCGGCATTCCGGTCGGCCTTCATCCCGAAGAGGGGGTGCCGGTAGTGGTGCTGGCCTACACCCGGCTGCACGCTGGCGGCAAGTTCGACAAGCGCGAGGGCAACTCGGCCTACGCCTTCTCGGGCGGCCTGCACGGCGTCGGCGTGTCGGTGACCAATGCGCTGTCGACCCGCATCGAAGTCGAGGTGAAGCGCGACGGCAAGATCCACCGCATCGACTTTGCCGACGGCGGCGAGACGATCAGCCCGGTACGCATCGAGGGCGAATGCGGCCGCCAGACCGGCACCCGGGTGCGGGTGTGGCCGGACGGCAAGTATTTCGAGTCGCCGCGCGTGCCAATGAACGAACTCGAGCGCCTGCTGCGCTCCAAGGCGGTGCTGCTGTCGGGGGTCGCGGTGCGGCTCGACATCGAGCAGGCCGGCGGCCCGGTGCTGACCAAGACCTGGTCCTACCCCGAGGGCCTGGCCGGCTACCTCAGGGAACTCGCTGGCGACATCGAGGCGGTGGCGCCGATCTTCACCGCCGAGAAGTACGCGGGCAAGGACGACGCCAGCTTCGCCCCCGGCGAAGGCGCAGCCTGGGCGCTGGCCTGGTTCGAGTCGGCTGTGCCCAGCGAGTCCTACGTCAACCTGATCCCCACGGTGAATGGGGGCACCCATGAGTCGGGCCTGCGCGCCGGCGTGTTCGAGGCCATGAAGTCCTTCATCGACCACCACACCC
>ERZ761607.230-NODE-230-length-113751-cov-5.987581_pt1 | contig 113751 bp, 114 predicted proteins | sample MGYA00511164_ERZ761607 | MGnify/ENA primary metagenome ERZ761607 (study PRJEB28899, sample SAMN02445080) | bioreactor sludge metagenome | biome: EBPR sludge | place: Australia: Brisbane, Thorneside Wastewater Treatment Plant | collected 2011-06-22 ...
GATGGAGGTGAGCGGCGTACGGAGTTCGTGGCTGACCACGGAGAGGAACTCGTCCTTCATCCGGTCCACCTCGCGGCGCTGGGTGACGTCGCGGAAGACCACGACCGCGCCGCGGACCTCCGCCTCGTCGAGCAGCGGAGCGGCGGTGATCTCGACGGGGAACGACGACCCGTCGGCGCGGATGTAGTCGTCCTCCTCGGTGGCGACCAGCCCGTGGGTGATCGCCTCGTAGACGTAGCAGCGTGACCATGGGTACGGCGCGCCGTCGGTGTCGGGTGCGTGGAATACCTCGTGCGCGCGCAGCCCCTGGAGGTCGTCGGCGTCGTAGCCCAACATCGCGAGGGCGGAGGGGTTGATGAAGGTGACCCGGCCCTGGTGGTCGACGCCGTAGATGCCGTCGCCGACCGAGGTCACGAGGACCTCGTTCTGCCGCGCTAGCCGGCGCAAGTCGGCGGTCTGCTCCTCGACGCGGCGTTCGAGGCCGCGGCGCAGCGCGTGGTTGTCGGCGGTGAGCAGGGTCTGCCGGACCCCGGCGGCGACCACGATGACCACCCAGAGCGCAGCCTGGGCGCCCTGCAGGCTGCCCTGGCCGCCGAACAGGACCTGGACCACCGTCGCCACGACCAGTACCGAGAAGACCAGCGTGGTGCCCAGCGCGTCGGCGACGCTCTCGCGCAGCGGGTCCTTCCCGTTCGCCTCGCGCTCGTGCTCCAGCGGGGTGAAGGTGGCCAGGGCGAGCAGCAGGTAGCCGATGATCCAGCCCAGGTCGAGCAGGGTGCCGAAGTAGAAGGTGCCCTGGGCCATCCGGACGGCGTACGACAGGTCGGCGGCGGCGTAGAGCAGGAAGCCGGAGGCGACCAGCGACAGCATGAGGCGGTCGGCCCTGGAGGCGCGCACCACCAGGAGCACCGCCACGGTCGCCAGGAGTACGTCGAGCGCCGGGAAGGCGATGCCCGTGACCCGGTCGGCGGTCGTGGTGCGGGTGGACTCGAGCAGTTCGGAGTAGGCGAGCACCGAAGCGATGAGCAGGAACGCACCGCCCGCGACCAGGCCGTCGAGCAGCATGACCAGGAGCTCCGCCCCGCGGCGTCGCGGCATGGGGAACGAGAGCAGGGCCACGACCGAGAGCACCAAGGCGATGACGATGGTGGCGATGCTGATGATGCTGGGAGAGTCCACGGGGTCGCCGCCGGTGGCCGCGACCCACAGGTTGCCCAGGATGGCGACGGCGGCGGCGATGGTGAGCAGCACCCACGGGCGGCGCGCGGCGCCGGAGGTGAGTCGGGCCCGGCGGAAGCCGCTGCCCGCACCCACGAGCCCTGCGAACAGCAGGCCGGCCGCGGTGACGCTCTCCCGCACTGCCAGGGGGATGAAGGGCATCAACAGGAATGCGAAGACGCACGAGACCACGATCAGTCCCACCGTGGCCCGACGGAATCGGCGCTGGGCTCGTGCGGGCGCACTCAACGCCATGGCGGAACGCTACCGTCGCGCGGCGCGCGCGCGCGGGTAGTCCCGCGGCGTGGCCACGTAACAGTTTTGGCCAGAAGACATGCCCTAGTCTGCGGGGCGTTGATGGTGGGGGACTGGTCGAGGGAGAGGTCTGAGGAAGCGTAGATGAGCGAACAGACCGGCATCATCTGGTCGAACACCGACTACCCCTACCTGTGCCTGGTCGACCGTAAGCGGACCCTCGCGTTCCGGGCGGCCATCGAGGCTGTGGTGCGGCCCGGCGACGTCGTCGTCGAGGTCGGCGCCGGTACGGGCATCCTCTCGCTGTTCGCGGCGGCGGCGGGGGCCTCCCGGGTCGTCGCGGTCGAGATCGACCCGGTGCTGGCCCGGACGCTGCGCGAGACCGTCAGCGCCAACGGGTACGACGACGTGATCGACGTCGTCCAGGGCGACGCCCTGCAGGTCGAGCTGCCGCGCGCCGACGTGGTCATCGGCGAGCTCGTCGAGACGGGGCTTCTCGACGAGATGCAGGTCGCGGTGATGAACGGGCTCCACGAGCGTGGCGTGATCGGCACCGGCACCCGGCTGATCCCCGAGAGCTACGAGACCTCCGTCCAGTTGGCCGCCACCGACAACACCCACTTCGGCTTCACGATCCTCGCGCCGAAGCACGAGTGGCCCTACTACGCACAGGCTCCGGACCAGTGGGAGCACCTGCGCTGGACGCCCGTCAGCGAGCGCCGCACCGTCTGCGCGCTCGACTTCACCGCGGGTCCGGTCGACCCCGTGGTCGACGTGACCGTCGGGTTCACCGTCGAGGACGGCGCCACGGCCAACGCCCTCGTGCTCAGCGGCGTCGCCGGCCTGACCACCGGGATGACCCTCGGCGCCTGCAACTCCTTCAGCGGCGACAAGGTGCTGCCGCTTCCGGACTGCCGCGGCGAGGTCGAGGTCCGGCTGCGCTACGAGATGGGCGAAGGGCTCGACAACATCGCGGTCTCCGTGCTCTGAGGAGGGCACCCACTCGCGACTACCTGCGACACGGATCCCGCGTTTTCCAGGCGTCACAGCGACGTAAATCGTCGCTTTCGTGACCCAGGGGTGCTGGAACTCGCGGCCGGACGCCACTTGGGTTGCCGTGCATGGCGGATGCGACACCGGCCATCTCATTGCGGGGGCTGAGCAAGCACGACGACCAGGTGCCGGCGTCGGCGTTCGTCGCCGGGTTCGTCGGCACGTCCAACCTGCTCCAGGGCGCGCGGTCGCACGCGAGCTCCTGGGGGAGGACGGGACCTTCTTGATCCGGCCCGAGAAGGTCCTGATGCAGGCCGAGGCCGAGGCGCCCGATGCCTGCAACGGCATGTGCGTGGCGCCGGGAGTCGTACGCGAGGTCGTCTACCTCGGCGCGAGCACCCACTCGGTGGTCGGTCTCGATGCCGGGGCGACGCTGACCGTCGCCGCCTCACCAGCGCGCGCTGAACCTCGATTCCGGTCGGCTGTTGTGCGTGGCGAGGTCGGCCAGGATCCGGCCCACGGACGGCACGAACTTGAAGCCGTGACCGGAGAACCCGGCGCCGACGACCAACGGCCCGATCCGGTCGAGGACGAAGTCGGTGTCGACGGTCGAGGTGTAGGTGCAGCTGATCGGGGCCGCCGCCTCCGCGTCGACGCCGGGCAGCCACTCCCGCGCGTACCGCTGGAGGGCCGCGAGCTGGACCGGCTCCGGCGCGAAGGTGCGGGCGTCCGGATCGCAGGCGGGGCCGGCTGCATGCCAGCCCGCCTTCACGCCCTCGCCGGGGGTGAGGGTGCCGTACGCCGGTGCGTGCCAGTAGTCGTAGCGGGCCTCATCGGGTGCGGGCATATGGTTCCAGCCGGGCCAGTCGAACGTGGGGTCCAGGACCGCGAAGTGAGCCGGCTGCTCCTCTGTGACGACCATCGGCGGGAGCGCGACGGCGCTCGGCCCGAGCAGCCGCTCGGTCCACGCGCCGGCGGTCACCACGACGGTCTCGGCGAGGTACGTCGTGTCGTCGGTGACCACCTCGACCCGGTCGTCGGATCGAGGCCGGACCTCGACGACGGGGGTCTGGAGCAGGACCTCCCCACCGTGACGGACCGCCTCGGACTGGAGTGCGACCACCGCCTCGTCGGCGTCGAGCCGCCCGCCGTCCGGCGAGAACAGCACCCGCGTGTCGAAGCGGATCCCGGCCCAGCGCTCGTTCGCCTCCTCCGGTGCCAGCATCGAAGCCTGGAAGCCGAGGGCACCGAGCACGTCGGCCAGGTCCGGTCGGACGCCGGCCCCGTGGTTGACGATGCCGACGAGCTCCAGCAGCGGCGTACCGCTGTCGTGTTCGAGCTCGCGCCACAGCCGCGCCGCCTCGTGGAGCAGCACTGCGTAGGCCGGCTTCTCGTAGGTGATGTTGAAGTTACGCGACCTCCCGTGCGAGGCGCCCATCGTGTGCCGCGCGCCGAACCGCTCGAGCAGCGTGACCTGCCGGCCCCGCCCGGCCAGCTGCCATGCCGCCGCCGATCCCATCGCGCCACCGCCCACGACGACGATCTCGCGATGCTCGGCCACGGGCCCAGTGTGGGTCACGGACCCGCTACCCCGATCGAGGGGTGCGCGCCGGGTCGCGACGGCACTAGTTTGTGGTCCGTGGTGCGCGACGATGCGGACACCGGGACGGTCGCCGACTTCCTGGATCGTCTCGCCGCGCGTACGCCGACTCCTGCGGGCGGGTCCGTCGCGGCGCTCTCCACCGCGCAGGCCGCCGCGCTGGTGGCGATGGTGGCGCGCTACTGCGCGGCGCCGGCGCTGGTCGAGCAGGCCGAGCGGCTGGTCGGCCAGGCGCAGCGGCTGATGGCCGACGACGAGCGGGCCTTCGCCGTCGTGGCCGCGGCGTGGGCGCTGCCGCGTGAGCCCTTGCCGCACGGCACGGCACGGCGCGCGGCGATCGACGATGCGCTGCTGGCGGCCTCCGAGCCGCAGGCGCAGGTCGTCGAGACCGCGATCGAGGTGTTGGTGCTCATCGACCAGTTGCGGCCAGCGGCGGCCGGCCGCTCCGGGCTGCTGTCGGACCTGGTGGCGGCCGGTGAGGTGGCCAGGGCCGGGTCGGCCATCGCCAGGATGAACGTGGAGTCCAACGTGGGCGCGCTGCCGGACTCCGACATCCGCTCGGGACTACTGCGACGCATGGGCGGCATGAAGGTGAGGAACTGAGTGCTGTCGGACATCGAGATCGCGAACGCCGCGGAGCTGCACCCCATCACGCAGGTCGCCCAGGACGAGCTGGGCATCGACCCGGTCCACCTGGTGCCGTACGGGCACCACAAGGCCAAGGTCGACCTCGGCTATCTCCAGTCACTGGAGGACCGCCCGCTCGGCAAGTTGATCCTGATGACGGCGATGTCGCCGACGCCGGCAGGCGAGGGAAAGACCACGACCACCGTCGGGCTGTCCGATGCGCTGCGTGGGCTGGGCCTGCGCACGATGGCGTGCCTGCGGGAGCCGTCGATGGGTCCGGTCTTCGGCATGAAGGGCGGCGCGGCCGGCGGCGGCTGGTCGCAGGTGGTGCCGATGACCGACATCAACCTGCACTTCACCGGCGACTTCGCCGCGATCGCGGCCGCCAACAACCTGCTGGCGGCGTTGATCGACAACCACATCCACCACGGCAACGAGCTGGGCATCGACGTCCGCTCGGTCGACTGGAAGCGGGTGCTGGACCTCAACGATCGGGCGCTGCGGGATGTGGTCGTCGGGCTCGGTGGAGCCGCGAACGGCTACCCGCGCGAGGACGGCTTCGACATCGTCGTGGCCTCCGAGCTGATGGCGATCTTCTGCCTCACCGAGTCGTGGGCCGACCTCAAACGGCGGATCGGCGACATCGTGATCGGCCACACCCGCGACAAGCGGCCCGTGACCGCACGCGAACTCGATGCGCACGGCGCGATGGCGGTGCTGTTGCGCGACGCCCTCGCGCCCAACCTCGTGCAGACGCTGGAGCACACGCCGGCGTTCGTGCACGGTGGTCCGTTCGCGAACATCGCGCACGGCTGCAGCTCGGTCGTCGCGACCCGGTCGGCGCTGCGGCTGGCCGACTATGTGGTCACGGAGGCAGGTTTCGGGGCCGATCTGGGTGCGGAGAAGTTCGTCGACATCAAGTGCCGCAAGTCGGGCCTCCGCCCCGATGCCGCGGTGGTCGTGGCCACGGTCCGGGCCCTGAAGTTCCACGGCGGTGTGGAGGTCCCCGACCTGGCCACCGAGAACCTCGGTGCCGTGGAGCGCGGCATGGAGAACCTCGCCCGCCACCTGCGCAACGTCCGCGAGGTCTACGGCATCCCGTGCGTGGTCGCGCTCAACCGGTTCCCGTCCGACACCGACGCGGAGGTGGCGCGGGTGGTGGAGCTCGTCGATGCGCTCGGCGTCCACGCCTTCCCGGCCACCCACTTCGCCGACGGCGGCACCGGAGCGACCGAGCTGGCCAAGGGCGTGCTCGACGTACTGGACGACGCCGGACCCTCGGCGTTCTCCTTCACCTACGCCGACGAGCTGCCGCTCAAGGAGAAGGCCGAGACCCTCGCCCACCGGCTCTACGGCGCGACCAGCGTCTCGTGGGACGGCAAGGCCAAACGCCGGCTCGATCGGCTCGAGGCGGAGGGGTACGGCGGGCTCCCGGTCTGCGTCGCCAAGACGCAGTACTCCTTCTCGACCGACCCCACCCTGCGCGGTGCACCGACCGGCCACGACCTGCACGTGCGCGAGGTCCGGCTCTCCGCCGGTGCCGGCTTCGTGGTCCTCGTGTGCGGCGACGTGATGACGATGCCCGGCCTGCCGGCCACCCCCGCGGCCGCCCGGATCGACCTGCTGGACGACGGGACCATCGTCGGCTTGTCTTGAAGCCGCCATCTCGCCCGCGCCGGACGTCATGCGATCCCGTGGTCCCCGCCGCCGAGATGTATGACCTCCTGTGGGAGGTCATACATCTCGAGACGCCGGGCGTCCGGGTCGTATGACGTCCCCGCGCTCCACGTATGACCTCAGGCGGGCGGAAGCACCACCGTCCAGGCGATGGCCTTGGCCGAGGAGATGCCGGAGGTGGCGCTGAGGGCCGCGGCGGTCCCGGCGGCCATGCCGGCTTGCTCGCCGGCCGCGACGGTGAGGAAGCCGCTGCCGCTGCCCGTCGACGTACCCCGACTGGTCAAGGAAGCCGACAGTGCCCAGGTGTGCGCGGTGGCGCCCTTGTCGACGTAGTAGCGCAGCACAGTGGACTCGGCCGAGGCGACCGCGGCCGCCGGTGCGGCGTGCGTGCGCGTCGCGGCCGCGGTCTCGACCCGGTTGACGACGGCCGATGGCGCTCCGGCGCCGGAGTAGGCGAACACGGCGAGCCCCGCCTTCGTCGTCGCGTCGAAGGTCAACTGCAGGCTGCTGCCCGCCTGAGCCGCCGTGGCGACCCGGGTGAACACCCACGACCGCACCTCGGTGCCGTCGGAGGCCGTGCTCAGCAGCGTCCATCCGGCCGGGGTCGTGAGCGTGGCGGCCCGGTTGGCGGAGACCACCAGCAGCAGCCGGTCGCCGGACTGCACGGCGGCAGGAAGCGTGATCGTGGGCCGGTTCGAGTTGGCGTCCACCGCGGCTCCGGCCCGCCACTGCGGTCCGACGGGCGGAGGAGGCGTGTCCTCGGCCACGACGTCGTGGGTGACCGAAGCCGTGGCGCCGGAGTTGTCGGTGACCGTGAGGGTCACGCTGTAGGTGCCGGTCGTGGCGTAATCGTGGTGGGTCGTCGCTACCGTCTCGGTGCCGGTGGTGGTGTCGCCGAACTGCCAGTCGTAGCTCACGAGGTTCCCGTCGGGATCGTGGGAGCCGCTGGCGTCGAAGTCGCAGGAGGTGACCGTGCAGGTCGCAGAGAAGGCAGCCACGGGGTCCTGGGGCGGCGGTGGCCCGGACGAGACGAGCACGACGGAGTACTCCGCGCCGCCACCGGCGGCGAGCACCGCGCCGGACACTCCGGGTACGACGACCGGGGTGGTGCGGTTGGTCGTGGTGCCGTCGCCGACCTGCCCGGTCGTGTTGTTGCCCCAGGCCATCACCCGGCCATCGGCCAGCACCGCCATGCCGGTGTCGCGGCCCGAGCCGATCGAGACGACCGACGATAGGTTGCGCACGGTGACCGGCCGGGTGCGGGTGGTGGTCGTGCCGTCACCGAGGTTGGCGCGGTAGTTGCGACCCCAGGCGGCGACCGTGCCGTCGCTGCGCAGCGCGTAGGAGTGCTGGGCGCCCGCGATCACCTGCGTCACACCGCTCATCACCTGGACCGGCGTGGTGCGGTCGGTCGTCGTGCCGTCGCCGAGCTGGCCGTAGTCGTTGGAGCCCCAGGCCCACACGGTGCCGTCGCTGCGCAGTGCCAGCCCATGGTCACGGCCACCGGCGATGTCGATGACGTTCGTCAGCGTGCCGACGCGGACCGGCGTCGTACGGCGCACCGTGGTGCCGTCGCCGAGCTGGCCCTCGTCGTTGCGGCCCCAGCCGACCACGGTGCCGTCCGCACGGATCGCGTAGCTCATGTCGCGGCCGGCCGCGATCGACACGGCGTTGGTGAGCCCCGAGACCGTGACGGGGCTGCGTCGCAGGGTCGTGGTGCCGTCGCCGAGCTGACCGTCGGCGTTGAGGCCCCAGGTGCGCACGGTCCCGTCGCCCATGAGCGCCAACGACAAGTTGTGTCCGGTCTCGACGGCCTGGACGTTGCTCAGCCCGGGGACCTGGGTCGGCGTGGGCCGGTTGGTCGTGGTGCCGAGCCCGAGCTGGCCCTCGCCGTTGCTGCCCCACACCCAGACGGTGCGGTCGCTGCGCAGGGCGATGACGTGCTCGCGCCCGCCGTGCATATCGACCACGTCGGTGAGCCCGGACACTGGACCGGGGGTGGGCCGCGCCGTGGTGGTGCCGTTGCCGAGCTGACCGAAGGAGTTCGCGCCCCAGGTCCAGGGAACTCCGCCCGGGCTGACCAGCGCGGCGGCCGGAGCGGCCACTGCGATCGAAGGGGTGGCCAGGGCGAGCCCGGCCGTCCCGAGGGCGGCTGCGAGCCCCGCCGCAGCACCAGTCCGCCACGCCACCACGACATCCTCCGTCCGCTGGTCTCGACGGTAGGAACATGTGCCCGAGGAAGCACCATCCAAATCGGGGACAAACCGCGGTCACCCGAGAGGTACGGCGGCCCACCCGTCTTCGCCGTACACCTCGAGGACCGGGCCGTCGGCGACCAGCCGCAGGGTTTCGCCACTCCAGGGCAGCTCGACCCGGTGCCCGCCGGAGGTCAGCAGAACCGATCCGGTGCGCGCAAGGAGGGTGTAGCCGGATCGCTCGAGAGAGTCGCCCACCGCGGGCGACCAGGCCTCGGTGGCCGTCACCGGGGCCAGTTCGAGCCGGCCGTCGCGGAGCGAGACCAACGCGGGGATGCTGGTGGCGCCGGCCCATCCCGCGGCGGTATCGCCGACCTCGCGCAGCCAGGCCACGATCCCGGGGCGGCCCTCGCGGTCGGCGAACGCCGTGGCGGCGTACGGCGAGGGACCGTACGACAGCCGGCGAAACGTGCCCGGGTGCAGCCCTGGGTCAGCGGTGTCGTCCGGCGAGCAGACGGCGTAGGCGAGGTAGTGCAGCGCGTCCGGCTCCCAGACACTGACCAACAGGACAGTGCTCCCGTCGACTTCGACCAGGGCCGGGCACTCCCATCCCTTCCCCGTCCATTCGGTGCCGGGCCGCGCGGCCACGATCCCGTCCGCGTGCCAGGACTTGAGGTCCCGCGTGCGGTAGGACCACACGGCCGGGCCGGCCGCGGTGGCGCAGCCGACGACCATCCGCCAGCCGTCGCCCTCGTATCGTACGAACGGGTCGCGGAAGTGCGTCGCTTCGGCGGGCGGCTCGATCACGACGTCCTGCTTGATCCACGTGGTCCAGCTGTCGTCGGCAGGCACCGCTCTGCGGATCCGGCCCTGCTCGGGCCGATCGGCGGAGACCGAGGTGTAGAAGACAACGCCGCCGGCGATCGAGCCGGACCAGCAGCCGTCGTCGCCGTCGCCTGGTGCCAGCGCCACCGGTGCCGGCTCCCAGGTGAGGAGGTCGGTGCTGGTGGCGTGCCCCCAGTGGCAGCCGAGCTCCCACGTCGTGCGGTCGGGGAGGTACTGGAAGAACAGGTGGTACCGGCCGTCGTGCCAGGTGAGCTGTGGGTCGTTGACCCAGCCGGTCGGTGCCGTGTGGTGCTGCCGCGGACGCGTCACGCCGTGGCCGCGAAACCCTCCGCGACCACGTCGAACGCCTCGTCGAGCAACTCGTCGGAGATCGACAGCGGCGGCAGGAAGCGGAACACGTTGCCCCACGTGCCGCAGGTCAGGGTCACGACGCCGTGCTGGTGGCAGTACGCCGACACCGCGGCGGTCCGGGCGGGATCTGGGTCGAGGGTGCCCGGGGTGGTGAGCTCGATCGCCATCATCGCGCCGCGGCCGCGCACGTCGCCGATCACCGGGTGGTCGGCCTGCAGCTTGCGGAGCCGCCCCTCGATCCGCTCGCCGAGCTGTCGGGCGCGGGCCACCAGGTCGTGGGTCCGCATCTCCTCGAGCGCGCCGAGGCCGGCTGCGCACGCGACCGGGTTGCCGCCGTAGGTGCCGCCGAGGCCCCCGACGTGCACGGAGTCCATCAGCTCGGCGCGCCCGGTCACCGCGGCGAGCGGCAGCCCGCCGGCCATGCCCTTGGCCAGGGTGACCAGGTCGGGGACCACGCCCTCGTCGTCGCACGCGAACCAGTCGCCGGTGCGGCAGAAGCCGGTCTGGATCTCGTCGGCGAGGAAGACCACGCCGTTGTCCTTCGCCCAGGAGGCCACGGCCGCGAGGAAGCCGGGGGCCGGCACCACGAAGCCGCCCTCGCCCTGGATCGGCTCGATCGCCACGCACGCGAGGTTGGCGGCGCCGACCTGCTTGTCGAGCACGTCGATCGCGCGGGCCGCGGCCTCTTCGCCGGACAGCCCGTCGCGGAACGGGTAGGACATCGGGGCCCGGTAGACCTCGCCGGCGAACGGGCCGAAGCCGTTCTTGTACGGCATGTTCTTGGCGGTCATCGCCATCGTGAGGTTGGTGCGCCCGTGGTAGGCGTGGTCGAAGACAGCCACGGCATCGCGGCCGGTCGCCACCCGGGCGATCTTGACGGCGTTCTCCACCGCCTCGGCGCCGGAGTTGAAGAGCGCCGACTTCTTGGCGTGGTCGCCAGGCGTCAACTCGGCCAGCTGTTCGCACACGTCGACGTAGCCGTCGTACGGCGTGACCATGAAGCAGGTGTGCGTGAACGCGGCCACCTGCTCCTGCACCCGGGCGACGACCGACTCGGCGGCGTTGCCGACGCTGGTCACTGCGATGCCGGACCCGAGGTCGATCAGCGAGTTGCCGTCGGCGTCGACCAGCACGCCGCCACCCGCTGCGACGACGAAGACCGGCAGCACGGTGCCGACACCATCGGCGACGTGCGCCTTCTTGCGGTCGAGCCTGGCGCGGGACTCCGGGCCGGGGATCTCGGTGACGAGGGAGCGCTGCTGGGGAAGAGAGGGGCCGCCGTTCATGCGGCCAAACTAGTGCCCCGCGCCGAAAGTTCGCCACGCAAGTCCGCGCCCCGAGCACGCACCTCGCGGCGTTGCCGTCGCTTGCTGGACATCCAAGTAGAGCCGCACTCCGGCGCCTTGCGATGCACGCACTCGGAGCACGGACCTAAGCACCGAACTTCCGGCGCGGGACACTAGCGCCCGCGGTCCTCGATGACGATGGTCGCCGTGCTGTCGTCGGGCAACAGCCCCTGGCCCCCGGACAGGCTGACGGTCAGCGACTCCGGTCCTTCGACCAGATCGTCGCGGCGGACCTTGACGGCGATGACGGCCGACATCCGTCCGGCCGGGATCCGCACGCGCACCGCCGGCGGCACCAGGTCCTTGCGGATCGAGGCCGTCTGGCCGGCCAACCGGAGCCGGATCCACGTCGTCCGGCCGACAGCACGGTCCAGCCCGATCCGGATCCGGAACCGCTGCCCCTCCTTGACGATCCAATCGGCCGGCTCGACGCGGAGCCGGGTGCGGGCGACCGGGAAGCCGGGGCGGCCGGCCTCGTCGAGGCCCACGAAGCAGTAGCCGCGGCGCCGCGCCTCGGCGACGATCTGCGGCACCGCGGCGACCGACGCGGGGGAGTTGTTGACGCCGTCGTGCTGCAGCACGATGTTGCCGCCCGCGTGGAGCTGCCCGAGCACGTTCGCCGCGATCGAGCCCGTCGACAGGCCGGTCCAGTCGCGCGAGTCGACGTTCCAGATCACGCTGCGCATGCCCATCGCCCGGATCGCCCCGAGCACGCCCGCGTCGACGGCGCCGTACGGCGGCCGCACGAGGTCGGTCGGGTGCACCCCGGCCGAGCGCAGCTCGCGGTCGGTGTTGCGGATCGTCTCCTTGACCGCGTCGGCGCTCAGGGTGGTGAGGTCCTGGTGGTGGTAGCTGTGGTTGGCGACGAGGAAGCCGGACTGCTCCACCAGTCGAGCGGTGGCCGGGAAGGCGGCCACTCGCTCGCCGACCATGAAGAACGTCGCGGGCACGTCGAGTCGCTTCAGCATCGCCACCACCCGCGGCGTCACGGTCGGGGACGGTCCGTCGTCGAACGTCAGCGCGACCTGGCCCGCGCGGCACGACCCCGTCGAGGCGTGGCGCTGGGATGGCTGCTGGGCCGGCTGCTGGGCCGGCTGCTGGGCCGGCTGCTGGGCCGGGACCCACTGGGCGGAACCGTCCGCCGAGGCGGCGGTGGGAGAGAGTGGCAGCACGAGCCCGAGCAGCGCCGCGATCAGGGGAAGACGCACACCCCAAAGGGTGAAGGAACGGCGCGCCGGAACTGTCAAGGCTCGCCGACGGCTACCCCGTCTAGGGTCGCGTGTCGGAAGTTGTTGGATGGTTGGCGTGCTCAAGGTGCGTGCATCGCGAGGCGCCGGAACGACGCTCTACCTGTACGTCCAGCGAGTTGCGGCAACGAAGCGAGGTGCGTGGCTTCAGTGCGCGAAGCGCCCAAGAACTTTCGACACGCGGCACTAGGGGAGGATGGCGGCGTGCGTGACGTCGTGATCCTCGGGTCGACCGGGTCGGTGGGCACCCAGGCGCTCGACATCGTCCGGGCCAACCCCGACCGGTTCCGGGTCGTGGGGCTGACCGCCGGTGGCGGCAACCGCGAGCTGTTCGAGCGGCAGGTCGCCGAGTTCGCTCCGGCGTACCCCGGTTTCTCCTCAGGGCTGGGGGAGGAGGCCTCGATCGCGGCCGCCGCAATCGGCTGTGACGTCGTGCTCAACGCGATCACCGGCGCGGTCGGGCTGCGGCCGACGCTGGCCGCCCTCGAGGCAGGCAACACGCTCGCGTTGGCCAACAAGGAGAGCCTCATCGTCGGCGGGCCGCTGGTCATGGACCGCGCCGCTGCCGGTCAGATCGTCCCGGTCGACTCCGAGCACAGCGCGCTCGCGCAATGTCTGCGCGGTGGGTCGCCCGACGAGGTACGCCGCCTGATCCTGACGGCGAGTGGCGGGCCGTTCCGGGGTCGGACAGCGGATGAGCTGCACGACGTGACCGTCGAGCAGGCGCTGGCCCACCCGACCTGGGACATGGGCCCGGTCGTGACCATCAACTCCGCCACCCTGGTCAACAAGGGCCTCGAGGTGATCGAGGCGCACCTGCTCTTCGGCGTGCCCATCGACCGCATCGAGGTCGTCGTGCACCCGACCAGCGTGGTCCACTCGATGGTGGAGTTCGTGGACGGCGCGACGCTGGTGCAGGCCAGTCCGCCGACCATGCTGATCCCGATCGCGCTGGGCCTCAACTGGCCCGATCGGGTGCCCGACACCGCCCCGGCGGTCGACTGGACCAGACCGGAGACGTGGGATTTCTTCCCCCTCGACGATGAGGGATTTCCCGCGGTGGGCCTGGCGAAGCGGGCCGCGACGATGGGCGGAACGGCTCCCGCGATCTATAACGCTGCAAATGAGGTATGCGTGGAAGCCTTCCGACAGGGGAGGCTGGCCTTCACACAGATCGTGCCAACGGTTGCCAGTGTGCTCATGCATGAGGACGTACCTTTGACCCCGGGATCGTCCTTGACGGTGGAGGACGTCCTCGCCGCCGATGCGTGGGCTCGGGGGGCGGCCGTCGGTCTCCACGAGGCGGGCGTGGCGCGGTCGAGCAGCACTCAAGGGGGGAACTAGAGGGTGAACAGCCTTCTCTATCTGCTGGGGATCGCCATCTTCGTCGGCGCGATCCTCGCCTCGATCGGGCTCCACGAGCTCGGCCACATGATCCCGGCCAAGGCCTTCGGCGGGAAGGTCACTCAATACTTCATCGGTTTCGGGCCGACCGTGTGGAGCAAGAAGGTCGGCGAGACCGAGTACGGCGTCAAGGCGATCCCGCTCGGCGGCTACGTCAAGATCGTCGGGATGCTCCCGCCGGGTGCCGAGCAGCTCGGCGAGGTGAGCTACGACGACGACGGGCAGCAGGTCACCCGGATCCGCAAGTCCAACACCGGGATGTTCGCCCAGCTGGTCTCCGACGCCCGTGCGGCCGAGTGGGAGACGATCACCCCGGCCGACACCGATCGACTCTTCTATCGGATGGCCTGGTGGAAGAAGGTCATCGTGATGGCCGGCGGTCCGTCGGTGAACATCGCGATCGCGTTCTTCCTGTTCTGGACCGTCTTCGCGACCTACGGCAACCCGGCCGAGGAGACGCCCGACTCCGGCCAGCCGATCATCCAGTCGGTCTCCGACTGCGTCATCCCGGTCAAGGAGCAGCGCACCACGTGTGAGAAGGGCGACCCGATCAGCCCAGCCGCGGCGGCGGGGCTCAAGCCCGGTGACGTCGTCACCGGCTTCGGCGGCACCCCGGTCTCCTCCTGGGACCAGCTGCGCACCCTGATCCGCGAGAACGGCGACGAGAAGGTCCAGATCACCTGGCTGCGCCAGGGCGTGAGCATGCACGGCGTCACCAGCACCACGGTCGAGCTGCGCCCCGAGTCCGAGGACGGCGAGACGCTCCGCGAGGTGGGCTTCCTCGGCGTCACCCCGACCACCCACTACGTCACCGGCGGCCCGCTCTACACGACCGTGCAGATGGGCTACACCGCCGAGCAGACCGTCGAGGCGATGATCCGGCTCCCCGAGCGGGTGTGGGGCGTCGCCAAGGCGATCGTGGGACTCCAGCCTCGTGACCCCGAGAGCCCGGTCAGCATCGTGGGTGGCAGCCGGATCGCCGGTGAGACGGTCTCGGTCGAGTGGCTGCCGACCGACGCGAAGATCATGTTCCTGCTGATGCTCATCGCCGGCTTCAACTTCTTCATCGGCGCCTTCAACTTCATCCCGCTCCTCCCGCTCGACGGTGGCCATATCGCGAGTGCGCTGTGGGAGGAGATACGACGTGTGGCCGCCCGGCTGCGCGGGCGCCCGGACCCTGGCTTCGTGGACGCCGCGAAGCTGTTGCCGATCGCCTACGTGATGGCCTCGGTGATGTTGGTGATGAGCCTGGTGCTGATCGTCGGCGACCTCGTGGTGCCGATCCACATCATCGGCTGAGCAATTCGGGCCGGGCCCCGCTGGCGCCGTACGCTGAAACCATGACCGAGATCAACCTGGGGATGCCCGCGGCACCCCCGCCGGTGCTCGCACCGCGCCGGAAGACCCGCCAGATCAAGGTCGGCAAGGTCGGTGTGGGCAGCGACTCCCCGGTCTCGGTGCAGTCGATGACCACGACGCTCACATCCGACGTCAACGCGACGCTGCAGCAGATCGCCGAGCTCACCGCGACCGGCTGCGACATCGTGCGAGTGGCGTGCCCCTCACAGGACGACGCCGACGCGCTCCCCGAGATCGCCCAGCACTCGCAGATCCCGGTCATCGCGGACATCCACTTCCAGCCCAAGTACGTCTTCGCGGCCATCGACGCGGGTTGCGCGGCGGTCCGGGTCAACCCCGGCAACATCCGCAAGTTCGACGACCAGATCAAGGAGATCGCGGCGGCCGCGAAGGACCGCGGCACCTCGATCCGGATCGGCGTCAACGCCGGCTCGCTCGACAAGCGGCTGCTGGAGAAGTACGGCAAGGCCACGCCGGAGGCGCTGGTCGAGTCGGCGGTCTGGGAGGCCTCGCTCTTCGAGGAGCACGACTTCCATGACTTCAAGATCTCGGTCAAGCACAACGACCCGGTGATCATGGTCCGGGCCTACGAACTGCTCGCCGAGAGCGGCGACTGGCCGCTCCACCTCGGGGTGACCGAGGCCGGCCCGGCGTTCCAGGGCACCATCAAGTCCGCCACGGCGTTCGGGGCGCTGCTGAGCCAGGGCATCGGCGACACGATCCGGGTCTCGCTCTCCGCCCCGCCGGTCGAGGAGGTCAAGGTCGGCCTCCAGATCCTCGAGTCGCTCAACCTGCGGCCGCGGCGGCTCGAGATCGTCTCCTGCCCGTCCTGCGGTCGGGCCCAGGTCGACGTCTACACGCTCGCCGAGCAGGTCACCGCCGGCCTCGACGGCCTCGAGGTGCCGCTGCGGGTCGCCGTGATGGGCTGTGTCGTCAACGGTCCTGGCGAGGCCCGCGAGGCCGACCTCGGTGTGGCCTCCGGCAACGGCAAGGGCCAGATCTTCGTCAAGGGCGAGGTCATCAAGACCGTCCCCGAGTCGCAGATCGTCGAGACCCTCATCGAAGAGGCGATGCGGATCGCCGAGGGCATGGAGGCCGTCGACGGCGCAGAGGCCACCGTCACCATCTCCTAAACTCGCCTCGTGCTGACCACGCGCCATGGCGTACGTCCCCTCGGGACGCCCGACCTCGACGCGTTCCTGGCGCTCACGAGCCGGCATCCAGTCGTCAACGTCTTCGCCGACCACCGCGCCCGGACCACCAATCTCGAGCCACGCTGGCTCGGCGGGGAGATGTGGGGGCGCTTCGAAGATGGCGACCTGGTGGCGGCCTGCCACGTCGGCGCCAACCTGGTCCCGGTCGAGGCCACGCCGGACGACGCGCGGGCCTTCGCCGAGCGCGCCATGACCCGGAGCCGGAGCGTCTCCACGATCGTGGGGCCGCACGACGCGGTCGAGGTGTTCTGGAACACCGTGTCCTCCGCCTGGGACCGCCCGCGTGAGCTGCGCTGGCACCAGCCACACCTCGAGATCGACCGGGCGCCCGCGGTCGAGGGTCACCCCGACGTACGCCGCACCACGCGATGGGACCTCGACTCGCTCTACCCGGCGTGCGTCGCGATGTACACCGAGGAGGTCGGCGTCTCTCCCGAGGTCGGAGGCGGCGCGGAGCTCTACCGCGCGCGGGTCCAGCAGCTGATCAGCCGTGGCTGGTCCTTCGCGCGCTTCGAGGGTGACCAGCTCGTGTTCAAGGCCGAGGTGGCCTGCGCCTCGCCGTACGCCGCCCAGATCCAGGGCGTCTTCGTGCCTCCCGACCGGCGCGGTGAAGGGCTGGCGGTCTCCGGCATGGCCGCCGTGGTCGACCTGGTCCGCCGCGAGATCGCGCCGACCGTCTCGCTCTACGTCAACGAATGGAACACCCCGGCCCGCCGCGCCTACGAGCGGGTCGGCTTCCGGGAGTCGGCACGGTTCTCGACGGTGATGTTCTAGCCCGCGTACATCCGCTCGTGCTGCTCGATGGTGATCACCCGCAGCACCTCGGCCCACGCGGCCAGCGCGGCGACCATCACGGCCGCGGTGATCACCGACAGCTGATGAGCCGAGGCGGCGAAGTCGAACTCGACCAGGGCCTTGCCCTGCAGGTTGAACGAGGCGTACCAGCCGATCTCCGTCGCTAAGAACAGCGCCCACCAGCAGCCGATCAGCGCGGTGGAGCCGGCAGCCGGCGCGAGCGCCCGTCGTACGTCGCGCACCACCTCGAACGGGAACCAGAGCGACACCACGGGGGTCACCCAGCCGCCCCAGGCCCACCCGGCTCGCCGCGCGTGCAGGCTTCCCGGCTCGAGCACCTCCGCGTTGGTGCGGGCCCGGTGCAGCCACATCGCCCCGGTCACGGCGCCGGCCAGCAGTCCGAGCACCGCCAGCGCAGTGCCGGCGTAGTGGACCCCGAGGCTCCAGTCGACCGCCTCCAACCCCTGCTCCGACCGCGCCCGGGCGGCGCGACCGAGCACCGCGGCGGACACGCATGTGCCCACGGTTGCGACCGCCGCCGCGACGAACGCGAGCACCCCCAGCGCGGTCAGGTCTTTCGCCGGTCGCGCTCCCTGACCGGCGCCGGCGTAGTACGCCGCGGCAGGGTGCAGCTGGCTCTGTTCTGTCATCAGGCCCCCCAGGTGACTAGATAGGCATCCTGGACGAAGAGCCTTCCCGCGCGAAGCTCGTCTAGACGCCCCGTCTAGACGACTGGCCCGCCTGAGGTGCGCGGAGACACCGTCGCGCGCAGCGCGCTGGCCCGCTCGCACCCGGCGTCGGTGCACCGGACCATGGCCGTCTTGCGGGCCCCGTTGGCCTCGAGCAGCAGGGCGGCGGGAGTCTCGAAGGTGATGGCGCCGAACCACCCCTTGTTGACGGTGTAGGAGCCGAGCTTGTGTCCGGTGATCGCGCGCATCGCGACGTAGCCAGGGCCGATTCCGTCGCTGAGGAGGTCGACCGTCGCCATCCGGCTGCCGTCGGCGTTGAAGACCTGGACCCGCTCGCGGCACGACCGCCAGAGCAGATCGCCGGTGGAGATCCGGCGGACCACCGAGCAGCCGTCGCGGTAGGGGTCGCCGGTGTAGGCGGCGAACACGTCCGCGGACAGATCGGCGGCGTATCCGGCGGTCCGGGAGACCACCCCCACCACGCCGGTGCCGGTGTGCCAGAGCCTGGTCCGGTGCTCGCCCCCGACGAGCACGCGGGTGCCGTCGGCGTCGAGCACCGTGGAGTAGCCGCGGAAGGTGCGGGTTGCGACCGTCGCGCCCGTGGTAGCCGACCACACCTTCACCTTGGTCGTCCGGCCGTGGATCCTGGCGGAGACGAGGTTCTGGCTGTCACCGGACAGCTCGGTCAGGTAGACCTCGCCCCGACCGAGCGGGGTCCGAGTGCCATCGGGCGCGATCCGGAAGAACCGGCCGTGCGCGCCGGCCCGGTCGGCGGTGCCGACGACGTACGACGTACCGGAGGTGCCGAGCAGCACCACCGTCGGTGCCGAGACCCGGATCCGCACCGTCCCGTCGACGATCGTCTTCCCGTCCAGGTGGGGGATCGTGACGTCGGCGCCCCGGGGCAGTTTGGCCGGGACCAGGTGGGTCGGCGGCGCGGCCGAGGCCGGCGCGGTCAGCAGCGTGGCGGCCAGCGTGCCGGCGGTGAGCACGCCGAGGAGGGCGGGGAGGGGGCGCATGGTCGGGTCCTTCGTCTGGGTCGTCAAGGGTCGTCGGGGGAGACGCTCGGCCCGCCCCGATGGTTGCATCGGGGCGCGAGTTGCGAAACCGCGTCGAAGTCTCCGACCGCGCGCCCGTACCCTTCTCCGCATGATCTTGCGGATGTCCAGCCTGTTCGTGCGCACGCTGCGTGACGATCCCGCGGACGCCGAGGTGCCGAGCCACAAGCTGCTGGTGCGCGCTGGGTACATCCGGCGGGCCGCCCCCGGGATCTACACCTGGCTGCCGCTCGGGCTGCGGGTGCTGCGCAAGGTCGAGAACATCATCCGCGAGGAGATGGACGCGATCGGCGCCCAGGAGCTGCTCTTCCCGGCGCTGTTGCCCCGGGAGCCCTACGACGCGTCGGGCCGCTGGACCGAGTACGGCGACGGAATCTTCCGGCTCAAGGACCGCAAGGAGGCCGACTACCTGCTCGGGCCGACGCACGAGGAGATGTTCACGCTAGTCGTGAAGGACCTCTACTCGTCGTACAAGGACCTGCCGCTGGCGATCTACCAGATCCAGACCAAGTACCGCGACGAGGCACGGCCCCGGGCCGGGCTGCTGCGTGGGCGCGAGTTCGTGATGAAGGACAGCTACTCCTTCGACGTCGACGACGCGGGACTCGACGCCAGCTACCAGCGCCACCGCGACGCCTACATCCGGATCTTCGACAAGCTCGGCTTCGAGTTCGTCATCGTCAAGGCGATGAGCGGGGCGATGGGCGGCTCCAAGTCCGAGGAGTTCCTCGCCAAGGCGGCGGTCGGCGAGGACACCTACGTCCGCTGCACGCGCTGCGACTACGCCGCCAACGTCGAGGCCGTCGACACCCCCGCGCCCGCCCCGTCGGCGTACGACGACGCCGCGGCCGCCCACGCCGAGCAGACGCCGGACACACCCACGATCGACACTCTGGTGGCCCACCTCGACGCGGCGTTCCCGCGCGCCGATCGGCCCTGGACCGCCGGCGACACGCTCAAGAACGTCGTCTTCTCGGTCCGGTACCCCGACGGCACGGTCGAGGCATTGGCCATCGGCCTGCCCGGCGACCGCGAGGTGGACACGAAGCGGCTGGAGTCCAAGCTGGGGGAGGGCGTGACCTTCGAGCCCTTCGGCGAGGCCGACTTCGCGGCCCGGCCGACCCTGGCCAAGGGCTACATCGGCCCCGGCGCGCTGGGCGAGAAGAAGCCCGCCGGTGTGCGCTACCTGCTCGATCCGCGCGTCGTCGAGGGCACGGCCTGGGTGACCGGCGCCGACATCTCCGGCAGCCACGTGCTCGACCTGGTGGCCGGCCGCGACTTCACCGGCGATGGGGTCATCGACGTGGGCGAAGTGCGCGACGGCGACCCCTGTCCGGTCTGCGGCGTCACGGATGGCGGGGTGCTCGAGTCCGCCCGCGGCATCGAGATGGGCCACATCTTCCAGCTCGGCCGCAAGTTCGCCGACGCACTCGGCCTCCAGGTCCTCGACGAGAACGGCAAGCTGGTCACGGTCACCATGGGCTCCTACGGCATCGGGCCCTCGCGTGCCGTCGCCGCGATCGCCGAGGGCACCCTCGACGAGCTCGGCCTCTCGTGGCCGCGCAACGTCGCGCCCGCCGACGTACACCTGGTGGCGACCGGCAAGGACGAGGAGGTGTTCGCGGCCGCCGAGCGGATCGCGACCGAACTCTCCGCCGCCGGTGTGGAGGTGCTCTACGACGACCGCCCCAAGGTCAGCCCGGGCGTGAAGTTCAAGGACGCCGAGATCATCGGCGTCCCCACGATCGTCGTGGTCGGCCGCAACCTGGCCGAGGGCACGATCGAAGTCCGCGACCGGGCCACCGGCGAGCGCGAGGACGTCGCGGCCGAGTCGGTCGTCGACCATGTGATCGGCGTGGTCAGGGCCTGATCAAGCCTCAAATCTCATTTAGATCGGCGAGGTCCTCGGTGGTCGGCTGCCACCGCAGGGCGGCGGCGTTGGCCCGGACCTGGTCTCCGCGGGTGGCGCCGGAGATGACCGACGACACACACGGCTGTGCGGCCAGACCCGCGATGGCGACGTCGAGCAACGACAGGTCGCGGTCGGCGGCGTAGCTCTCCAGGGCCTCGATCCGATCCCAGTCCGCGGTGGCGAGCCACCCGCTGCGGGCCGGGTCGAGCGCCGCGCGGGAGCCCTCGGGCGCGCCCTCGCCGCGGTGGTACTTGCCGGTGAGCAGGCCGTATTCCAGCGGGAAGAACGGCAGGATCCCCAGGCCGAACCGCTCGCTGGCCGGGGCCACCTCGTCCTCCACGGTCCGGTCGAGCAGTGAGTAGCGGTTCTGGACCGAGACGAACGGCGTGAGCCCGCCGGAGCTCGCCGTCCAGGCGGCATCGGCCACCTGCCAGCCGTCGAAGTTGGAGCAGCCGACGTAGAGCACCTTGCCCTCGCGGACCAGGTCGTCGAGCGCCGCGAGAGTCTCCTCGAGCGGCGTGATCGCGTCGTAGGCGTGCAGTTGATAGAGGTCGACGTGGTCGGTCTGCAGCCGACGCAGGCTGGCCTCGATCGCGCGTCGTACGTAGCGACGGGAGCCGCGCACGCCGTGATCGGCGCCGAGCGTGCCCTGCATGTCCATCCCGAACTTGGTGGCCACCACGAAGCGGTCGCGGCGTCCTCTCAGCGCGTCGCCGAGCAGCTCCTCGCTCTGGCCGGGGTGGCCGCCGTATATGTCCGCGGTGTCGAGCAGGGTGACCCCCGTGTCCTCCGCGGCGTCCAGGATCTCCGAGACCCCGGCGGCGTCGACGCGTCGGCCGAAGGCGTTGCAGCCGATCCCGACCGCGCTGACCATGAGTCCCGACTCGCCGAGGGGGCGCTGTTCCATTTCCATGTCGACGACCCTATGGAACTAGGTTTCGCGCATGCCGATCGACGCTGTGATCTTCGACTGGGGCGGCACGCTCACCGCGTGGCACGACATCGACTTCCACGCCGAGTCGCTGGCGTTGGCCCAGGCGGTCGTGGGCGCCGACCACGAGGCCGAGGTCTCCCAACAGCTCCTGCACGCCGCCGGCAACACCATCTGGGGCCGCTCCCGCGACCACCAGCAGAGCGCGACGGTGGCGGACCTGTTCGCCGAGGCCGGGCTCGACCACGACCCCGAGCTGCTGGCGGCGTACCACGACTTCTGGGAGCCGCACACCTACACCGACCCGGCCGTGCGGCCGATGTGGGAGGCGCTGCGTGCCGAGGGCATCAAGGTCGGCGTGCTGTCCAACACGATCTGGCCCCGCGCGCGGCACGAGCAGATCTTCGAGCGCGACGGGGTGCTCGACCTGGTCGACGGCGCGATCTACACCAGCGAGATCCCGTGGACCAAGCCGTCGCCGCAGGCGTTCGCGGCCGCGCTCGAGGCGGTTGGCGCCTCCGATCCGGGCCGGTGCGTGTACGTCGGCGACCGGCTCTTCGACGACATCTGGGGCGCCCACCAGGCGGGGCTCCGGGCGATCCTGCTGCCGCACAGCAACATCCCGCCGGAGCAGATCGGGCACACCGAGGGGGAGCCCGACGCGGTGATCCAGAGCCTCGAGGAGCTTCCCGACGTCATCCGTCGCTGGAGCTGACCCCGGACGCTCGATTGCAGTAAATCGCAATTGCAGACTTGTGCAGGTGACGGTCGCTCGCGCGGCTGCCCGCGCGAGATGCACAGTAGGGACCAGGGCGAGCGCAGGCCGGGAGTCTCGGGTCTCCCAACGTCCTGCTCAGCGGTCCGCGTACTGATCGGTTCCGGGGAATATCTCGGGAGTTCCCCGGAACGACAGTTCGCGGACCGCTGCCTGGTTCAGCAGCATGACCGCAGCCGCGCGCTGGGCGCCCGTGCTCGCACCCACCAGCGCGGCGTACGTCGCGGCGCAGGCCTGCTCGAGCGCGAGGGCGGCGGCGAATCGACCCTCGGACGTGTCCAGGCCGACCGGCGCGGTGTAGGCGGGGGCCGCTGCCACCGGGTCGCCACCCTGGGCCGCGATCTCGCCGATCAGCGCGTCGCGCTGGTCGCGGTGCGCTTCGTACGCCGCCCGGACCGCGGTGTAGAGGTCGGGTTCGCCGGCCTGCGAGGTGCGCGAGCCGATCAGGCCGTAGACGTAGACCGCCGCATGCTCGGCCTCGAGCGTCGTCCGGAGCGCGTCGAGTTCGGTCACGAGGCGGCGCCGCTCGGGAGAGCCGTGAGGTGCTGGGAGACCGATGCGGACATCGACGCCAGGAGCATGGCCAGCGAACCGCTCTCGGCCTGACCGGCGGCCTCGACCAGCGTGGTGTGCAGCTCGTGCTCCTGCCGGCGCACCAGGCGCAGAGCCGCCGCCGGAGCGAGTGCCGGACCCGCGTGGGGTTCGTGGGTGAGCTCGCCCTCGAGCACCTCGACGTGACGGCGGTGGGCACGGATGAGCGGGGTGAACTGAGCCCGGATCTCGCGAGTCCGCCGAGCCTGGCCGAGCACGGCGAGAGCAGTGGTCAGGCCGGTCAGGACCTCGTCGACCAGTGCTTGGTCAGGACTCGGTGGGTCCTCGGTCGCCGTCGGCGTGCCGGTCGACAGCGACGGGCTCGCCGAGCCCCGGCTGTCGGGTGCCGGCACGATGTCGTCGCCGTTGTCGCAGGCCGTGAGCAGCGCGACCGCGGCCAACCCGCCCAGCGCAGTACGGCGACGGACGAGCGGACGGTCGGGCACGTCGCGAGGTTAGGCCATGTCTCCCAGGCCGAAGGGTTCACGATGTCCGCTACCGTGACGGGGAACAACCCAGGATGGACAACAGCACAGGGAGGTCGCGGCCGTGGCCGGGCAGCACGACGTCGTACGGGACCGGATCGAGCAGGAGCTCGCGACCCCCTTGAGTGCGCTCGGGCTGGACGTCGAGGCGGTCGAGCTGACCCCCGCCGGCAAGCGCCGGATCCTGCGGGTCGCCGTCGACGGTGACCAGGGCGTGACGCTCGACGACGTTGCCGATGCCACCCGCGCGGTCTCGGCGGTGCTCGACGCCAGCGACGTGATGGGGGAGCAGCCCTACACACTCGAGGTCACCTCCCGCGGCGTGGATCGCCCGCTGACCCTGCCCCGGCACTGGCGCCGCAACGCCGACCGGCTGGTGAAGGTGACGACCACCGGCGGCGAGTCGTTCCGCGGCCGGGTCGTCGGGTCCGGCGAGGATGCCGTGACGCTCGACGTGGACGGGAGTCCCCGCGAACTGGCCTACGCCGAGGTGGCCACGGCACTGGTGCAGGTCGAGTTCAACCGCAGGGCCAGCACCGACTCTGCAGACGACGATGGGGAGGACTGACCGCCATGGACATCGACCTTGCGATCCTGCGCAGCCTCGAGCGTGAGAAGGAGATCTCCTTCGACGTCCTTGTGGAGGCGATCGAGCAGGCCCTCCTCACGGCGTACCAGAAGACCCCCGGCGCGGCCGAGCAGGCCCGGGTCGTCCTCGACCGCAAGACCGGCCACGTGTCGGTGCTGGCCACCGAGGTGGACGACGAGGGCACGGTGGTCGGCGAGTTCGACGACACCCCCGAGGGGTTCGGCCGGATCGCCGCGACGACCGCGAAGCAGATCATGTTGCAGCGGCTCCGCGACGCCGAGGACGACATCCGCTACGGCGAGTTCTCCGGTAAGGAGGGCGACATCATCTCCGGGATCATCCAGCAGGGCCGCAACCCCGACGACGTCATGGTCGACCTCGGCAAGCTCGAGGCGCTCCTGCCGGTGGCCGAGCGGGTGCCGGGAGAGAAGTACGAGCACGGCACCCGCATCAAGTGCCTGGTCTTCTCGGTCCGCAAGGGCATGCGCGGTCCGCAGATCACGCTGTCCCGGTCGCACCCCAACCTGGTCAAGAAGCTGTTCGCGCTCGAGGTGCCCGAGATCGCCGACGGGACGGTCGAGATAGCGGCGATCGCGCGCGAGGCGGGTCACCGCACCAAGATCGCCGTGCGGTCCACCGCGTCGGGAGTCAATGCCAAGGGCGCCTGCATCGGCCCGATGGGCCAGCGGGTCCGCAACGTGATGTCCGAGCTGCACGGCGAGAAGATCGACATCGTCGACTGGTCCGACGACCCGGCCGAGCTCGTCGCCCACGCCCTCTCGCCGGCCCGGGTCACCTCCGTCGAGGTGGTCGACCTCGAAGCCCGCTCCGCGCGGGTGGTCGTGCCCGACTTCCAGCTGTCTCTGGCGATCGGCAAGGAGGGCCAGAACGCCCGGCTCGCGGCAAGGCTCACCGGCTGGCGGATCGACATCCGATCGGATGAGGCTCCCGAGCAGTGACGCGCGAGGAACGAGCGCGTCGCGTGGGCTCGGGAGGGTTGAGCAAGCGACGCGACTGAGGCACGAAGTCGCGTCAGCGCGTTGAAACACACGCAAGCCGAGGCTGGAACTCAACCACCGACACTCGGCTCCAGGCAGACCGCCGGCAGGTCGAACCATCGCAAGTGCTCGAAGTCGGCGCTGACCCGGTCGCCGACACCGTCCTCGGCGACGACCTCGGGGAGCGCGGCGAACAGCTCCACGGCCTCGTCGAGGTAGCCGGCCAGGGCGCTCTCCGGCGCCGAGTCGTGCTCGTGCGGGTAGGTGAGGACGCCGTCGGCATCGTAGGAGAGCGCGGTGAGCCGCAGCGGGGGCTCGACGGGGCCGGCCCGGTGGTGCCACAGGCCGGTGGCGGGGTCGAAGCGGTACGCCGGCGCCAACTTGTGGCCCTGGTCAGCGACCAGCGCGACCGCTCGCACGACGTACTCGAAGACCGGCTCGCTGAGGAAGTAGTTGAAGTTGATGCGGACCCAGCCCGGCTTGATGCCCTCGCAGCCACCGGCGATCTCACGCTCGAACTCGTGTGACCGGTCGAGGTCGATCCCGAGGAGCCGGTGGCCGTAGGGGCCGGCGCACGAGCAGCCGCCGCGACTCTGGATCCCGAACAGGTCGTTGAGGATCGAGACCACCAGGTTGTGGTGGAGGTAGCGCCCACCCGGCCGGCGGATCACGAACGAGACGATCGAGAGGCGCTCCGCGTCGAGGTTGCCGAGCACCTCGATCGCGGGGTGCTCGTGCCAGGCGGACACCGCGCGGCGCAGGAAGTCCTCCTCGTGCGCACGGATGGTCGCCACACCCACCGCGTCCTTGAGCGCGAAGACCAGCCCGGCCCGGATCGACTCGACGATCGCGGGGGTGCCGCCCTCCTCCCGGTGGGCGGGGTCGGCGATGTAGCGATGCTCCTGCGGGTTGACGTACGACACGGTGCCGCCGCCGACCACGTCGGGGACCGTGTTGGTGAGCAGGCGTCGCGAGACGACGAGGACTCCCGGTGTGCCCGGGCCGCCGATGAACTTGTGCGGCGAGAGGAAGATCGCGTCCTTACGCGCCGCGATGTCCGCGGGGTCGCTCGGGTTCATCTCGATGTCGACGTACGGCGCGCAGGCGGCGAAGTCCCACAGCGCGAGCGCGCCGTGGTGGTGGAGCAGCCGAGTGATCCGGTGGGTGTCGGTGACGATGCCGGTGACGTTGGATGCCGCACTGAACGACCCGATCTTGAGAGTGCGGTCGGCGTACCGAGCGAGCTCGGAGTCGAGTTGGGCCACGTCGATGTGTCCGTCGGCGTCCTCGTGGATCGTCACGACGTCGGCCGTGGACTCACGCCACGGCAACTCGTTGCTGTGGTGTTCGTAGGGGCCGATGAAGACCACGGGCCGTTCCTCGCGCGGGATCCGTGCGGAGAGCTGGTGCCGGTGGTCGAGGTCGGCCGGGATCCTGATCCCGAGAATGCCCACCAGCTTGTCGAGCGCACCGGTCATGCCGCTGCCGCAGAAGATCACCACGGTGTCGTCGTCGCCGTTCACCGACCGGTGGATCTGGGCGCGGGCGTCCTCCCGCAGCCGCGTGGTCTGCAGCCCGGTACCGCTGCTCTCCGTGTGCGTATTGGCGTAGCGCGGCAGCACCTCATCGCGGATGAAGTCTTCGATGAAGGTCAGAGCCCGCCCGCTGGCGGTGTAGTCGGCGTAGGTGACCCGGCGCGGCCCGAACGGTCCGTGCATCAGTTGGTCGTCACCGATCACCGACTCCCGGATCCGGCGCAGGATCGGGGGAGCAGGCAGAGCGGGGTCGGGGCGTGCGACGGCACCCATGTGCGGACTCTAGAACTGCGGGCCCCATCTCGGGCAGACCCAGGCGTCGGCATCCGCGATCACCTCGACCGTGTGGCAGTTGTCGAGGCGACGCTGCGGCGAGCTCCGCCGCCTGGCGCCGACCCCGCACGGTCAGCGAGCCGCCCTCCTCGGCCCAGGTGGGCGCTTCGTACTCCGCCTCGCCATGCCGGGCGACGACCAGCGTGCTTGCGCACTGGAGGGCCGTCACGATCGGGTGCCCGCGATCCGGTCGACGACCAGCCGGGGGACCAGGTGGTCATCCTCGCCGGTGGACCAGTTCGGGAAGTCGTAGATCGTGAGCATCAGCTGGAGCGGGTACGTCGGCGGGCGGGGGCACCGGCGGAGCACGGCGCCGTCGACGCTGAACACCGCTTCTCCGGCGTCCCACTCAACGGCGTACAGGTGCGGCTCGACCACGTCGATGCGGACCCTCGGGGCCGCGAAGTCCTCGGTGAGGGCCGGGTCGCGCTTCGCCTTGATGCCCACGCCGATCTCGGCGCTCGGGTCGCCGGGCGGACCGAGGTCCTTGCCGAAGATCTCGAAGACGCAGAGCTCACCGCACCGTTCGCGGGCCTCATCGTCCTCGAAGCCACTCAAGAACAGCGCGGCCATGGACCGTGGCGAGAGGTCCATCCGGGCCGAGATCTCGACCCGCCCACTCGCGGGGAGCCACCCCTCGAACCGCTCCTGCTCCTCGAGCACCACCTGTCCCTCGCGGAACGCCTGCTGGCCTTGTGGTGAGCCGAGTCGGCCGGACCAGTTGCCGGACTGCAGCGCGGAGACCCGCAGGGGTGGATCGTGGTCGCCCGCGCACCACAGCGGCTGGTCAGGGGGAATGTCCAGCGCGAGACCGTCGTTGTCGAAGCGGAAGCTCGCCCGGGTGCTATCGCGCGACGACCAAGCCGGGAGGTAGTGGGGATACCACGTCGCCGGATCGAGATCCGGACCGAGGAAGCGGTCCTCGAACCAGGTCGGGTCTTCGGCTCCGGGCGCCACAGCGCCACGCTAGCCCGTCTGGTGGACGCGCCCGGTTCGGGGAACGCGGGTCCGGGCGGTAGTGTTGATCCTTGGTGGCGAGCGAACCGGTCCGGACCTGCGTCGGATGTCGTGCGCGAGCCGCCAAACGTGAGCTGGTGCGGGTGACCGTCGGCTCGGATGCGCACGGCCACGCGGCCGTCGTACCCGATCCGCAGGGCACCGCACCCGGCCGCGGGGCGCACCTGCACCCCACGACCGAGTGTTACGAGCTCGCCGTGCGCAGGAAGGCGTTCGGCCGGGCCCTCCGTCATGACGGTGGGGGTGCCCCGGGTGGGCTCGACACCGCAGCGGTGGGGGAGTATGTCGCCGCCCGCGCTCGCGAGCACGAGCACCGCGAAGCAGCAATGACCGAAGACCGAGAAGAAGGCTGGAGCAGCAGCTCATGAGCACTCGATGAGTCACTCCCGATGAGTTTGCACAACCACTGACGCCTCCTCACCCCGCGAACCGGGTCGGAGGCCAGTAGAAGGAGAATTGTGGCCAAGACCCGAGTTCACGAACTCGCGAAGAAGTACAACGTCGAGAGCAAGTTCGTTCTCGAGAAGCTCAAGGAGATGGGCGAGTTCGTCAAATCGCCCTCCTCGACCATCGAGCTGCCCGTCGAGAAGAAGTTCGAGAAGGAGTACGGCGAGCAGCTGAAGGCCGCCGCCGAGACGGCCGCACCCGCTGCGCCCGCCGCTCCCGCCGAGCCGAAGCCCGCAGCCAAGAAGGCACCTGCCAAGAAGGTGGCCGAGGCCGAGCCCGTCGAGGCTCCGGCCGCGGCGGCTGCTTCGGCGGTTCCGGCTCCTCCAGCGGCTCCGGCTGCACCGGCTGCCCCCGCCGCGCCGGCCGAGGCGCCCGTGGTGGAGACCCCGCCGACGCCCGAGCCGCCAGCCGAGCCGGAGGCTCCCGCGGCGTCTGCTTCGACGACCGACGATGCCCCCAAGGCTCCGGCCCCGAGGCCGGTCGGCCGGCCCGGCGCCCCGCGCCCGGGCAACAACCCGTTCGCTTCGAGCCAGGGCATGGGCCGACGTCCGGCTCCTCGCCCCGGCACCGAGGCCGCGGGCAGCGATGCCCCTGACGGTCAGCGTCCCCCGCGTCCGGCGGCGGGCGCCCGCCCGGGCATGCCGCGACCCAACCCGGCGATGATGCCCAAGTCCCCGGCGGCGTTCGGCGCCGGTCCCGGCGGACGTGGTCCCGGTGGCCCCGGTCGCGGTGGACCCGGCGGACCGGGCCGAGGCGGTCCCGGTGGCCCCGGCCGCGCGGGTGCGCCCGGTCGCGGCGGCCCGGGTGGTGCCGGTGCCGGTGCTCCGGGTCGTCCCGGTGGTGGCGGCGGCTTCGCCGGTGGCGGTCGCCCCGGTGGCGGCAACCGCCCGGGCCAGCGTGGCCAGACCCAGGGTGCCTTCGGTCGCCCCGGTGGACCCTCGCGCCGCGGCCGCAAGTCGAAGCGGGCCCGTCGCCAGGAGTTCGAGGCCATGGAGGCCCCGACGATCGGCGGCGTGCGCGTCCGCAAGGGCAACGGCGAGACCGTCCGGCTGCCCCGCGGTGCGTCCCTGACCGACTTCGCCGAGCGGATCGGCGTCGACGCGGCCCAGTTGGTGCAGATGCTGTTCAGCCTCGGCGAGATGGTGACCGCGACCGAGTCCGTCAACGACGCCACCCTCGAGCTGCTCGGCGAGGAGCTCAACTACGTCGTCGAGGTGGTTTCGCCCGAGGACGAGGACCGTGAGCTGCTCGAGTCCTTCGACATCGAGTTCGGTGAAGACGAGGGTGACGAGTCCGACCTCGTGGTGCGGCCGCCGGTCGTCACCGTCATGGGTCACGTCGACCACGGAAAGACCAAGCTGCTCGACGCCCTGCGCGACGCCAACGTCGTGGACAAGGAGGCCGGTGGCATCACCCAGCACATCGGTGCCTACCAGGTCACGGCCGAGGTCGATGGGCACGAGCGTCGGATCACCTTCATCGACACCCCGGGTCACGAGGCGTTCACCGCCATGCGTGCCCGTGGCTCGCAGCAGTCCGACATCGCGGTCCTGGTGGTCGCGGCCGACGACGGCGTGATGCCGCAGACGGTCGAGGCTCTCAACCACGCCAAGGCCGCCGGCGTACCGATCGTGGTCGCGGTCAACAAGATCGACAAGCCCGACTCCGACCCCACCAAGGTTCGTGGTCAGCTGACCGAGTACGGGCTGGTGCCCGAGGAGTACGGCGGCGACGCGATGTTCGTCGACGTCTCGGCCAAGGCCGGACTCAACCTCGACAAGTTGCTCGAAGCGATCGTGCTCACCGCCGACGCTTCGCTCGACCTGCGGGCCAACCCCGACCAGGACGCCCAGGGCATCGTGGTCGAGGCGCACCTGGACCGCGGCCGCGGTCCGGTCGCCACGGTGCTGGTCCAGCGCGGCACGCTCCGCGTGGGCGACTCGATCGTCGCCGGCGCGGGCTACGGTCGCGTGCGGGCGATGCTCGACGAGCACGGCGACAACATCGAGGAGGCCGACCCCGGCCGCCCGGCGATGGTGCTCGGTCTGACCGCCGTCCCCGGCGCCGGCCAGACCTTCATCGTGGTCGAGGACGACCGGATGGCCCGCCAGATCGCCGAGAAGCGCGAGTCCCGCGAGCGCGCGGCCATGCAGGCCAAGCGGCGCGTGCGCCGTACCCTCGAGGACTTCATGGCCTCCATGGAGAAGGGGTCGGAGAGCCAGGAGCTCAACCTCATCCTCAAGGGCGACGTGTCCGGCTCGGTCGAGGCGCTCGAGGACGCGCTCGCTCAGATCGACGTGGGCGACGACGTCAGCATCCGGATCATCGACCGTGGTGTCGGTGCGATCACCGAGACCAACGTCGACCTGGCGGCGGCCTCCGACGCGATCATCATCGGCTTCAACGTCCGCCCGCAGGGCAAGGCGACGGAGCTGGCGGATCGCGAGGGTGTCGAGATCCGCTACTACTCGGTGATCTACCAGGCGATCGACGAGATCGAGGCGGCCCTCAAGGGCATGCTCAAGCCGGAGTTCGAGGAGTCGACGCTCGGCCAGGCGGAGATCCGTGCGATCTTCCGCTCGTCCAAGCTCGGCAACATCGCCGGCTGCATGGTGATCAGCGGCACCATCCGACGCAACGCCAAGGTGCGGGTGATCCGTGACGGCGCAGTCGTCGCCGACAACCTCGACCTGTCCTCGCTGCGCCGCGAGAAGGACGACGTCACCGAGGTCCGCGAGGGCTTCGAGTGCGGTCTGGTGCTGCGCAACTTCCAGGACGTCAAGGAAGGCGACATCGTGGAGGCGTTCGAGATGCGGGAGATCCCGCGCGGCTGACGCGGGTCCCGTCCGGCGGGAGTTTCGTCGGCTAGCCGACGAAACTCCCGCTTGGACGACAAAGCTTCATCGTCCAAGCGAGAGTTTTGTCGGCCAGCCGACGAAACTCTCCAACCCAGGGAGATCCACAGGATGAGCAGCCCACGGGTCAGGAAGATCGCCGACCGGATCCAGGAGATCGTCGCGGAGATGCTCGAGCGGCGGCTCAAGGACCCGCGGCTCGGATTCGTGACCGTGACCGACGTACGGGTCACCGGCGACAGCCAACACGCGACCGTGTTCTACACCGTGCTGGCCGGCGCGCCCGGCCCGGACGAGGACCAGCAGACCGCGCTGGCAGCCACGGCCGCCGCGCTCGAGTCGGCCAAGGGGATGATCCGGTCCGAGGTCGGCAAGCAGCTCGGCATGCGGCACGTTCCTACGCTGGAGTTCGTCGCCGACGCGCTGCCGGAGACCGCACGGCACCTCGACGAGGTGCTGGCCAAGGCCCGCGCCCAGGACGAGGCGGTGGCGGCGGCCCGCGGGGCGACGTACGCCGGCGAGGAGGACCCGTACAAGAAGCCGCGGCTCGCCGACGCTGAAGACGCTGACGACGCTGACGACGCCGCAGACGAGGATGACTGACCCGGGCCTGGTCGTCGTCGACAAGCCGGCCGGGATCACCTCGCACGACGTGGTCTCCCGGGTCCGGCGGCTGGCCGGCACCCGCAAGGTCGGGCACGCCGGCACCCTCGACCCGATGGCGACGGGGGTGCTCGTGCTCGGAGTGGACCGCGCCACGCGGCTGCTGGGCCACCTGATGCTCACCGAGAAGGCCTACGACGCCACGATCCGGCTCGGGGTGTCCACGGTGACCGACGACGCGGAAGGTGACGTCGTCTCCACCGCGTCCACCGCCGGGCTCGACGAGGCCCTGGTCCGGGCGACCCTGGCCGAGTTCACCGGCGACCTGCTCCAGGTGCCGACCGCCGTCTCGGCGATCAAGGTGGACGGCCAGCGCTCCTACGCCCGAGTCCGGGCCGGCGAGGAGGTCCAGCTCGAACCCCGGCCGGTGACCGTCCACGAACTCGTCGTGCACGACGTGCGCCGCACCGATGAAGTCGTGGACGCGGACGTCTCGCTGCGCTGCTCCAGCGGCACCTATGTCCGGGCCATCGCCCGCGATGCCGGCGCCCGGCTGGGCGTGGGCGGCCATCTGACCGCACTGCGGCGGACCGCCGTCGGCCCCTACGGCCTCGACGTCGCCCGCACCCTCGACCAGCTCGCCGACGACTTCGAGATGCTCCCGATCGCCGACGCCGCCCGGGCGGCGTTCCCCGCGCTCGACCTCGACGAGGCCGCGGCTGACGATGTGCGCGTCGGTCGGCCCCTGGGCCTCGAGCTCTCCGGGCTGACCGCGCTGTTCGCACCCGACGGGGGCTTCCTGGCCCTGTACGAGCCGCGCGGCACGACCGCTCGCCCGGTCGCGGTGTTCGTGTGAACGGCGCGGTTGTCTAGAGTGCCGCGCGTGGAGATCTGGCGCTCGCTCGCCGACGTACCGGCCGACCTCGGGCCGACGACGGTGGTGATCGGCAACTTCGACGGGGTCCACCTCGGCCATCAGCGGGTGCTCCGGCGGGCGCGCGAGCTCGCCGACCAGCGCGGCCTGCCGGTGGTCGCCGTGACCTTCGACCCGCACCCGATGGCCGTGCTGCGCCCCGAGCACGCACCGACCCAGCTCACCACCATCGAGCGACGGGCCGAACTCCTCGTCGAGGCCGGCGCCGACCACGTGCTGGCGCTGCCGTTCGATAGCGACATGGCGTCGTGGACGCCCGACGAGTTCGCCCAGCGCGTGCTGGTCGATGCCGTCCACGCCGCCGTCGTGGTGGTCGGCGCGAACTTCCGCTTCGGCCACAAGGCAGCGGGCGACGTCGCCTCGCTCCAAGCCTTCGGTCTTGAGCACGGGTACGACGCCGAGGGGATCCCGCTCGACGGCGGGCCGATGGTCTGGTCGTCGACCTACGTCCGCACCTGCCTGGCCGCCGGTGACGTCGCCGGCGCCGCGGAGGCACTGGGCCACCCCTACGTCGTACGTGGCGTCGTGGTCCGCGGTGACCAGCGCGGTCGAGACCTCGGCTTCCCGACCGCCAACGTGCCCACCGATGGCATGACCGCGGCCCCCGCGGACGGGGTCTACGCGGGCTGGCTCAAGCGGCTCGACACCGGCGAGACCTATCCCGCCGCGATCAGCGTCGGCACCAACCCCACCTTCGATGGCGTCCGCGCGCGTCGGGTCGAGAGCTATGTGCTCGACCGCACCGACCTCGAGCTCTACGGCGTCGAGGTCGAGGTGTCGTTCCTCGACCGGCTGCGCGGGATGGTCGCCTTCGCCTCGGTCGACGAGCTGGTCGAGCAGATGCACGCCGACGTCGCCAAGGCTCGCGAGCTGCTCGACACCGCCACCTGAGGTGCGTCGCGCACGTCATCGGCGGCGTCGGCGTCTAGGGCGATGTCTTGCGTGGGCCGAGACTCACGAGGGTTTAATTACCGCCGCCGGGCGATCGTGACCCCGTCCCGCACTGGCAGCATCACGGCGTCCACGCGATCGTCGGCGGCCACCCGGTCGTTGACGGCGCGCATCGTGGTGACCCGCTCGCTCTGGTTCGCCTCGTCGAAGACCCGACCGCCGAGCAGGACGTTGTCGAGCACGACCAGCCCGCCCGAGCGGAGCCGGGGGACCAGCTCCTCGTAGTAGGTCGGGTAGCTCTCCTTGTCGGCGTCGACGAACGCGAGGTCGACGATCGGATCCGGGGGCAGCGCGGCGAGCGTCTCGGCCGCCGGGGCCAGCCGCAGCTCGATCCGGTCCGTCACGCCGGCCTCGTCCCAGTAGCGCCGCGCCAGATCGGTCCACTCGCCGCTCACGTCGCAGGCGAGCAGGCGGCCGCCCGGCGCCAGGCCGCGGGCGATGCAGATCGAGGAGTAGCCGGTGAACGTGCCCACCTCGATGGTGTACGCCGCGCCGACCAAGCGGGTCAGCAGGGTGAGCAGCGCGCCCTCGTCGGCGGTGATCTGCATCTCGGAGACGCCGCCGAAGGACGTCCGAGTCTCCTCGGCCAGCCGGGCGAGGACATCGTCCTGGGGGCTGCTGTGGGCCAGCAGGTAGTCGCTGACAGTGTCGTGGGACGCCTCAACGTCCATGATCGTGATCACGCCACCAACCTACGACCGCTGCGAGTACAGCTAGGGTGCCCGCGTGCCGCTCCGGACCGACTCCCGCGCCCGGGCGGAGGCGTGGTTCCTCGAGCACGGGTTGCCCTACTTCGTCGACGACCTGCGTGCCGACGTACGCCGGCGGCTGCACCGCACCCGGGTGCTGATCGTCCTGGCCGTCGCGATCGTGCTCGGGGCGGTGGCCGGGACCGTGATCGGCCTCCTCGCCGGCGACGACGGGGGCACCAACGGGTTCACGGCCGGCGTCACGGTGGCGCTCGCCGCCATCGTGGTCTACGCACTGCGGGCCCTGAAGACCGGGATGATCGCGCGGTGGGCCGGAGGGCGGGCCCTCGGCAGCCTCGGGCTACTGGTGCCGCTGGCCACCCGGGCGCTGCCGATGCTGCTGCTGTTCATCACCTTCCTGTTCATCAACACCGAGGTCTGGCAGGTCGCCGACGCGATGAGCCCGGGGGTACTCGGCGGTTCGGTGCTGTTCTTCGCGCTGGCCGCGGGCTTCTTCCTGGTGTCCCGGCTGGGGGAGGAGCTCGACGACGTCGACGACCTCGACGACGTCACGGCCGTCGTCGCCGCCTGCGGTGGCACCTCGGTCGAGGACGAGGCGCGCGCCCTGGCCGAGCGGGGCGACCAACTCGCCGTCAACTCCCAGGTGGTCGGTCTGGAGAAGGCGAACCTCGTGTTGGCCCTGGTCATCGCGCAGGCGGTGCAGGTCCTCCTGCTCGCGATCGCGGTCTCGGCCTTCTTCGTCGTCTTCGGCGCCGTGGCGATCGACGAGGACGTCATCGAGAGTTGGATCGGCAGCCCGCCGACCTATCTGCTGGGCCAGGTGGTCAGCGTCCAACTGCTCAAGGTGGCGATCTTCCTCGGCTCGTTCAGCGGCCTCTACTTCACGGTGTACGCGATCACCGACGCCACCTACCGCCAGCAATTCTTCACCGAGATCCTGCGCGAGCTCGAGCGTGCGGTCGGCGTTCGAGCGGTCTACCGCGAGCTGCAGGACCACTAGTTCGACACCCCCGCAAACTTCGACCCCACCCCCGTGCCGACGCTCGCTGCGCTCGCGGCTTCGCAGTCGGCACGGGCGCGAGGCCGAATCGCGGGGCGCGCGGGCTCCGCCCGCGAAAGACCGGGTCGCTTCGCTCCCTCCCGAATTGCGCTAGCCACGCGATCAGGATGCACAAGCCGTCTACGTCGTGCGCGGCACCGCGTCACCCTCATAGCCGTAGGTAGGCCAACACGGCTTGGACCCGCCGGTTGACCTCGAGGTCGACCGGGAGGTCGAGCTTGGCGAAGATGCTGTTGATGTGCTTGGCCACGGCCTTGTCGGTCACGTGGAGGGTCGCCCCGATCGAGGCGTTCGACCGGCCCTCGGCCATCAGCGCCAACACCTCGCGTTCGCGGGCGGTGAGGCGGTCCAGCGGCTCGGTGCGCTGCCGGGCCATCACCGTGGCGACCACTTCCGGGTCGAGGACGGTGCCGCCGGCGAGCACCTGGCGTACGCCGTCGACGAACTGGCGCACGTCGGAGACGCGGTCCTTGAGGAGATACCCGACCGAACCCTCGCCGCTTGCGAGGAGCTCGCGGGCGTAGAGCTGCTCGACGTACTGCGAGAGGACCAGCACCGGAAAGCCGGGCCGCCGGGCCCGGACCGCGATCGCGGCGCGGAGGCCCTCGTCGGTGAAGGTCGGCGGCATGCGTACGTCGAGGACCGCGCCGTCGATCGTGGGGTCGCCGAGCACTTCGTCGAGCGCTGGGGCGTTGTCGACCGCGTGGGCGACCTCGAAGCCGGAGGTCTCGAGGAGCTGGATCAGACCGGCGCGGAGGAGGGCGTTGTCTTCGGCAAGGACAAGACGCACGGCACCTCCAGGGTGACGATCGTGGGCCCCCCGTCGGGGCTGGAGACTGCCATCGTGCCGTCGAAGGCGGCCAGGCGCCGCATCACCCCGCGCATACCGGTGCCGCCATCGACATCGGCCCCGCCCTGCCCGTCGTCGCCGACCACCACCCGGAGCAGGTCCCGGTCGTGGTGGAGCTCGACCCAGGCGTGCTCGTGGTCGGCGTGCTTGGCGGAGTTGGCGAGGCACTCGGCCACCGCGAAGTAGACCGCCGACTCGATCGGTGCCGGGGGGCGGCCGCGCAGTTCACCGATCACCTCGACCGGCACCGCCATGTCGAGCGCCAGCGCCCGGATCGCACCGTCGAGCCCACGGTCGGCCAGCACCGGCGGGTGGATGCCGCGCACCACCGAGCGCAGGTCGGCGATCGCGGCCGTGGTCGCAGCCCGGGCCTCGCTGACCGTTCGCCGGGCCGCGTCGGGGTCGGACGCGAACAGCTCCTCGGCCATGCCGAGGCTCATCGAGACCGCGACCAGCCGAGCCTGGGTGCCGTCGTGCAGGTCGCGCTCCAGGCGGCGCAGCTCGGCCGCGGAATGGTCGACGGCGGCGGCCCGGCTGCGGGTCAGCGCCTCGACCCGACGTTCCAAGGTCTCGGTGTTGCCGTAGGTGAGCAGCACCCGGTCTACCTGCGAGCGCATCCACAGCAGGGGATAGGCGCCGAACCACCAGAAGAAGAACGTCACGAGTGCCAGCAGCAAGATGATCACCAGCAGCGAGATCACCCAGCCGAAGGTGATCGCCCACAGGATCCATGCCAGGTCTCGCCAGGTCATCGGATCGGTCAGCACCGTGCGCAGCTGGATGAGCGGTCCGCCGTCCGGGCTGGGCCGGTACGGCGGGGGCAGGTCGGCGCCCAGGACCCGCCCGGCGATGTGGCGCTGGCGGTTGGCGATCACCCGGATCAGGGGGACGGCCGCGACCACGAAGATGATCCCCACCCAGACGATGACCAGGAGCCCACCGACCACGAACAGCACCAGCCCGAGGATCAGCGGCACCATCCAGAGCACCTGCTCGGCGGCGTACCCGGTGAGCAGGAGGCGTCCCGGCTGGTCGCGCTCCTGGGGCGCGGTGGAGGGGTCGCTCATGTCCTCAATCCTCGCCGACCAAGACGCGCCGGACAGTGGTGCCAGCACCACCACGGGTCGGGTCCTGCCACCCCTGACCCGGGCCGCCGCGACGCGTTGGCTGGAGCCATGACGAACCCACTCTCCTCTTTCGCACACCGCACCGCTCGCTGGTGCGCGCTCCACCCATGGCGCGCGATCCTCGGCTGGATCGCGTTCGTCGCCTTCGCCGTCGGGCTGGCCACCATGGTCCCGACGCAGGAGACCACCGATGCCGACTACCGCCTCGGCGAGTCAGGTCGCGCGGACGCCTTGATCTCATCGGCCGGCTTCGACGATCCGGACACCGAGCAGGTGCTGATCACGACTGCTCCCGGCTCCGACGAGGGAGCACAGCTCGACCAGGCGCAGGCCCAGCAGGCCGCCGCCGCGATCGTCGCCGGAATGACCGCCCTGCCGGCTGTCGACCAGGTGGCCGAGCCGCAACTGAGCCCGGACGGTACGGCGTACCTCGTCTCGGTCCAGCTCGCTCGCGATCAAGACGACGTCTCGTCGCTGCAGGACGTCACCGCGGCCGTGCAGGCCGACTTCCCGCAGCTCGACGTCCGGCAGAGCGGCGACGTGAGCCTCGACGCGGCCATCGATGACCGGGTCTCCGAGGACCTGTCCTCGGCCGAGACCCTCAGCCTGCCGATCACGCTGATCCTGATGCTGCTCGCCTTCGGCGCCCTCATCGCGGCTGGCATCCCCGTGCTGCTCGCCGGCACCAGTGTCGCCGCCACCATCGGCCTGCTCGCGCCGATCTCGCACCTGATCCACGCAGATTCGACGGTCACCAGCATGATCGTGCTGATCGGCATGGCCGTCGGCGTCGACTACTCGCTGTTCTACCTCAAGCGCGAGCGCGAGGAGCGGGCCAAAGGTCACTCCACCCGCGACGCGGTGGAGATTGCCGCCCAGACCTCGGGGCACTCGATCCTGGTGTCGGGTGCTGCGGTGATCTGTGCGATGGCCGGGCTGTTCGTGATCGGCGACTCGACGTTCAACTCGCTCGCCGTGGGCTCGATCATCGTCGTCGCGGTGGCCGTGCTCGGCTCGATCACCGTGCTGCCCGCGCTGCTCTCCAAGCTGGGTCGCTGGGTCGACCGCCCGCGCGTGCCGTTCCTGCACCGGGCACTGGACCGGACCAAGCGCGGCGCGATCAGCGGCCGCGTCCTCGGCCCGGTCGTCCGCCACCCGCTCGTCGCATTGGTCCTCGGCACGGTGGTGGTCGTCGCGCTCGCCGTACCGGCGCTGGGCATGAAGACCCACAGCGCGAACCTCGAGACCCTGCCCTCGTCGATCCCCGAGGCGCGGACCATGCAGGACCTCAGCCACGCCTTCCCCTCGGAGGGCACGACCGCGGAGCTGGTCGTCAAGGCCGACCCCGCGGCGCAGGACGACGTCGCAGCCGCGCTGGCCGAGGTCGAGGCGGCCGCCGAGGAGTCCCCGCTGTTCCGGCCGAGCGGTACGCCGGTCGCGGTCTCGCCCGACGGCTCGGTGTCGGTCCTGACCCTCGCGATGCCGTTCGACGAGTCGGACAGCCGGGTCGACCAGGCCATCGAACTGGTCCGCTCCGACCTTGCCCCGGCTGCCTTGGACGGCTTGTCCGCGGCCGACGTCGAGTACGCCGTCGGCGGCGACGCGGCGGAGTCATACGACTTCGTGCAGCGCGAGCAGTCCCGACTGCCTCTGGTGATCGGTTTCGTGCTGCTCTTGACCCTGCTGGTGATGGGCGTGACCTTCCGCAGCGTGCCGATCGCGCTGATCTCGGCCGGGCTCAACCTCGCCTCGGTCGGTGTCGCCTTCGGGCTGATGACGCTGGTCTTCCAGCACGGCTGGTTCGAGAGCGCTCTCGACTTCAGCAGTCCCGGCTTCGTCATCGACTGGCTGCCGCTCTTCGTGCTGGTGGTCCTGGTCGGGCTGTCGATGGACTACCACGTCTTCGTGCTCAGCCGGGTCCGCGAGTACGTCCAGCGTGGCCTGCCCACCCGGCTCGCGGTCCGGCAGGGGATCGCGGACACGGCGGGCGTCGTCACCAGTGCGGCGGCGGTGATGGTGTCGGTGTTCTCGATCTTCGCGACGCTGTCGATGCTGGAGATGAAGATGATGGGCGTGGCGCTCTCGGGAGCGATCCTCCTCGACGCGACGCTGATCCGGCTGGTGATGCTGCCGGCCATCCTGTGCCTGATCGGCGACCGGGTGTGGTGGCCCACACGCCGGCCGCGCGCGATGGGTCAGCGCGTGGTCGAGGCCGAGCCGGCGTACGAGCTGGCCGGTCGCTGACCTTCGAGTGGCGCGGGACGTCATACGTCTCGAACGCCACCACCACCTGCGGCAGCGACCGGTTCGTATGACGCAAGCCGTCCGCGCAACGGCGGTGCTACTCCGCGTCGAGGTCCTGCTCGACCAGCGCCGCGATGCTGTCGACGGCGCCCTGGTCGTCCCCGGCGACCTCGACGGTGTCGCCGCACTTCGCGCCCAGGGTCATGATCATCAGCGACGAACTCGCGTCTACGCCGTTGATCGTCACCGTGCTGCCCAACCCGCCGGCGGCCTCGGAGATCAGGGCAGCGGGCCGGGCATGCAGGCCCACGGACGAACCGACGATGACGGACTTGCTGGGCATGCGTTCTCCTGTGGTTGGCGTGGTGATTGACGTCGTTGGCGGCTGGTTCAGCGCAGCGGTGTGCTCTGCAGGTCCTGGATCGCGACCCGTTCGGGGTGCAGGTCGGCGGGGCCGGGGATGGTGGTGCCGGGCAGCCCGGCGGCGGCGCTGCCGTACGCCACGGCGAGGGCCAGGCGGTCGGGAGCGGGAAGCCCCCGCTGCTCGGCGAGGAGGTAGCCGAACAGCGTGCAGTCGCCGGCGCCGACGGTGCTGACCACGACGGTCGGTGGGGCAGGTGCGAACCAGGCACCCTCCGCGTCCACGAGCACGGCGCCGTGGCCTCCGAGGGTGGCGAGCACCGTGCGTACGCCCTTGTCGACCAGCGTGCGCGCGGCCTTGGCCGCGACGCTCGGGTCGGTCTCGAGCTGGGCGGCGTCGGTGCCGGTCACCGACGCGAGCTCCTCGGCGTTCGGCTTGAGCAGGTCGGGGGCGGCGTCGGGCAGCTGGTCGACCAGGGCCGCCAGCGGACCCTCGCTCGTGTCGACCGCCACCCGGCTCACGCCGTGCAACCGGGCGACCAGGGCGGCGTAGAAGCCGGCCGGCGCACCCGGCGGCAGCGATCCGGCCAGCACCGTCCACGCGCCGCCCTCTGCGCTCCGGACCAGCGTGTCAGCGAGATCGTCGAGGTGCCCGCGGTCGACGGTCGCGCCAGGCCCGTTGAGCTTGGTCGTGGTGCCGTCCGGCTCGGTCAGCGTGAGGTTGACCCGGACGTCACCGGCCGGTCGCGAGGTGCGGCAGTCGATCCCGGCCAGCTCGAGCTCGTGCACGAACGGGTCGTCGGCCAGGGCGGGGAGCACGGCGATCGTGTCGAGCCCGGCCCCGACGGCGGCGCGGGAGATGTTGACGCCCTTGCCGCCGGCCTGCGAGGTCATCGCCTCGACCCGCACCACTGCGCCGCGTTCCAGGGGGCCGGGCAGGGCGACCGTACGGTCGAAGCTCGGGTTGGCGGTGAGGGTGACGATCGGGCCACTCACGTCAAGATCACCTCTAGCCCGGCCGCCTCGAACGACTTCACGTCGGCGGCCTCGATGCTCTCGTCGGTGACCAGGACGTCGACGTCCTCCAGTTCGGCGAAGCGCACCGTCCGCTCCTGACCGACCTTGGTGGCGTCGCTCAGCGCGACCACCTTGTCGGCACTCTCGACCAGGGCGCGCTTGGTGGCAGCCTCCTCGGGGTCGGGGGTGGACAGCCCGTGCCGGACCGAGATGCCGTTGGTGCCGACGAAGGTGAGGTCGGCTCGGAAGTTCCGGATCGCCTCGACGGTCGCGTGGCCGACGGCGGCCTGGGTCGCGGGGCGGACCCGGCCGGGGAGCAGGTGCAGCTCGACGTGGGGGAGCGGTGCGAGCAGCGCGGCGATGGGGACGGCGTGGGTGATCACGGTCCAGTGGTCGCTCGGCGGCAGGATCCCCGCGAGCCGGATCGTCGTGCTGCCGGCGTCGATCATCAGCGTGCAGCCACCCTCGGGCAGCAACGCTACGGCGGCCCGGGCGATCCGCTCCTTCTCGGCGGCCTGGGTCAGGTCGCGGTCGGGGAGTTGCGCCTCCAGCATCGTCACCGAACGCATCGACACCGCGCCGCCGTGCACCCGGCGCAGCAGCTTGAGCCGTTCGAGCTGGGAGAGGTCGCGACGCACGGTCTCCGTGGTCACGTCGAAGTGCGACGCCAGCTCCGTCACGGCCACCCGGCCGCGGCTCGCGACCAGCTCGGCGATGGCCTGGTGCCGTTCCTCGGCGTACATTGCGCTCCTGGCTCCGCAGTCGAGTCGGTCGAAGACTGCACGATCTGTGAGTATGTTGTTTTAGTACCGAATGTGTTGACTGTCAAGGAGTCCGTGGTCTTGGATGTGGCCATGGTCACGTCTGCACCCCCCGTCGGTCCACTCGCTCCTGGCGGCCGGTTGCGCGGCACGCCGGTCGTCCCCGGGCTGGCCTACGGCCCGGTCGTCCTGGTCACCCAGGAGGTCTCGCCGGCGGCAATCGCGGCGTACGGCGACAGCGGACCTGCTGACAGCGAGGCGGCGCTCGCGGCGTACGACGTCGCCTCTGATGCGGTGGCCGAGGGCTTCGCCGCCAAAGCGGCCCGCGCCAGCGGCGCGGCCACGGAGGTGCTGACCGCGAGCGCCGGCTTGGCGCGCGACAAAGGGCTGCGCCAGGCCGTGGCCACGCGTGTGGAGTCCGGGACCCCGCTGCTCGACGCCGTACACGACGGGGTCGGTCAGTTCGTGGACGTCTTCACCGCGATGGGCGGGCTGATGGCCGAACGCGCTACCGACCTGCTCGACATCGAACGCCGGCTCGTCGCGCGGCTGGTGGGGGAGCCCGAACCGGGCGTCGTCATGCCCGCGGTCCCGTCGGTCCTGGTCGCCGCCGGCCTCGACCCGGCGCTGGTCCTCGCGTTGCTGACCGAGAAGGGTGGGGCCACCAGTCACACCGCGATCATCGCGCGTCAGCTCGGCATCCCGTGCGTGGTCGGCGTCGCCGGCGCACTCGAACTCGTCCCGGGCGTAGGGGTGCTGGTCGACGGTACGACCGGCACCGTCGACGCATCGGCCGACGCCGACGACGCGCACGCGCGGGTGGCGGCGGACCGGGCCGCCCGGGCGGCGCTCGACTCCTGGACCGGCCCGGCGGAGACCACCGACGGCGTCCGGATCAAGCTGCTCGCCAACGTCGCCGACGGCGAGTCCGCCCGGCTCTCCTCCGGTGCGCCGGTCGAGGGTGTCGGGCTGTTCCGCACCGAGCTGTGCTTCCTCGACCGGCGCGACGAGCCGACCGTGGACGAGCAGGCGGCGATCTACGGGGAGGTGCTGGACGCGTTCACGGGGCCCGGACGGTACGTCGTGGTCCGGACCCTCGACGCCGGCTCCGACAAGCCGATCGCCTTCGCCACCCTCGAGGACGAGGAGAACCCCGCCCTCGGCGTACGCGGCCTCCGGTTGGCGGTGAACAACCCCGGCCTGCTGGAGCGGCAACTCGACGGCATCGCCGCCGCCGCCCGGGCCAGCGGCACCGAGACCTGGGTGATGGCGCCGATGGTCGCGACGGTCGCGGAGGCTGCCGACTTCGCCGCTCGGGTCCGCGAGCGGGGGCTCAAGGCGGGCGTGATGGTCGAGGTGCCGAGCGCCGCACTGCTGGCGGACCGAATGTTGGAGGTCGTCGACTTCCTGTCCATCGGCACCAACGACCTCACCCAGTACACGATGGCCGCCGACCGTCTCGCCTCCGATCTCGCGCACCTCACCGATCCCTGGCAGCCCGCGGTGCTGCAGCTGATCGCCACCACCGCGGTCGCGGGCCAGCAGGCCGGCAAGTCCGTGGGCGTCTGTGGCGAGGCTGCGGCCGACCCGCTGCTCGCGGTCGCCCTTGTCGGCATGGGCGTCACCTCGCTCTCGATGGCCGCGGCCGCCGTACGCCCGGTGGGCGCCCAGCTGTCCGCGGTCAGCTCCGAGACCTGCCGGGAGGCCGCAGCCGCAGCCCTGGCCGCCGCCGACCCGATGGCCGGCCGGGAGGCCGTGCGGGCTGTCGTCACCGGTTGAACCACGCCGACCCGTCGTTACTCGTGACGAGTAACGACGGGTCGGCACCAGATTGACGGTGACCCGTCGTTACTCGTGATGAGTAACGACGGGTCGGCGTTCAGCGATAGTTCGCCGACATATCGTGCGCCGGTCCTATGGTTCGACCGTGACCTTGATGGCTTCGCCGTTCTTCACGATCGTGAAGGCGTCGAGGACCTGCTCGAGCGGCACGTGGCGGGTGATCAGGTCCTTCACGGGGACCTGGCCGGTGGAGATGTACTCCAGGGCGCGCTTGTTGTGTTCGGGGGCCGAGCCGTTGGCGCCGTGGATGTGCAGTTGGCGGTAGTGCACGAGGTTCGAGTCGCACCTGATGAACGGGTCGGTCTTGGGCAGGCCGCCGAAGAAGGAGATCCGGCCGTTGCGGGCGGCCATGGAGATCGCCTGCTCCTGGGTGACGTTGGCGGCGGTCGCGGTGATGACGACATCGGCGCCGCGCCCACCGGTGAGCTCCATGACGCGCTCGACGACGTCGACCTCCGACCCGTCGATGGTCTCGTCGGGCTGCACCGCCTCGGCCGACATCTTCAGCCGCTCCGCGTTCACATCGACCAGGTAGACCGGGCCGGCCTGGTGCACCCCGCGGGCGATCCGGATGTGCATGCAGCCGATCGGGCCGGCGCCGAAGACCACAACCGTGTCGCCCGGCTCGATGCCGAGCAACTCCTGGGCGTTGATCGCGCAGGCGAACGGCTCGGCGGCCGAGGCCTCGTCGTACCCCACGTTGTCGGGGATCGGGTTGAGGCCGTCGACCTGCAGCACCTGGCGCGGCACGATCATGTACTCGGCGAAGCCGCCGTCGTACTGGTAGCCGACCGAGGTCTGGTTCTGGCAGACCGCCATCCAGCCCTTCCGGCACTCGTAGCATTCGCCGCACGGCACGGCCGCGATGACCTGGGCGCGGTCGCCGACCTGCCACTCGACACCGAAGCGGCTGCCGTACGTCGCGTTGACGTTCGCGCCGACCTCGACGACTTCGCCGGCGATCTCGTGACCGATGATCCTCGGCGGCGTGAGGTTCTGGTGGCCGTTGTGGAAGATCTTCACGTCGGTACCGCAGGTCGAGCAGTTGCGCACCCGGAGCTTGATCTCGTCGGGGCCGCAGGTCGGCTCCGGCACGTCTTCGAGACGGACATCTTCGGGGGCGTAGAACCTCAGGGCCTTCATGCGCCCGACGGTAACGGCCCCGCGCGCTAAAGACCACATCAACGGGCAAGAAATTGTGCCCGGATGCTTGGCAACATGCCCGATTGTGTGCAGACTGGCGGCAACGCGGTCGTGACGCGCGTCACGCCCCTGGGTTACGAGAGGGAAACCAGATGACCTCGACCGAGACAGCTCCAGCGCCATCTCCAACGCCTGCGTCGCAGGGCGGCGGCGCGCGCGTGCACGTACAGAGGTTCGGCACGTTCCTGTCCAACATGATCATGCCCAACATCCCCGCCCTGATCGGGTGGGGTCTGTTCACGGCACTCTTCATCGACGTGGGCTGGCTGCCGAACGCCGACCTCGCGACGTTCGTCGGCCCCGCCATCCACTACCTGCTGCCGATCCTGATCGCCGCCACCGGCGGACAGATGGTGCACGGCCAGCGGGGCGCGGTGGTCGGCGCCTTCGCCACCATGGGCGTGATCGCCGGATCGGACCTGCTGGTCGCCGAGTTCAACGCCAAGCTGGCCGAGGGCGAAGCACCGCTCGGACAGATCCACATGTTCATCGGCGCGATGATCATGGGCCCGCTCGCGGCGTACGTCATGAAGCGGCTCGACGCCATCTGGGACGGCAAGGTCAAGCCGGGCTTCGAGATGCTCGTCAACATGTTCTCGGCGGGCATCACCGCCTTCGTGATGTCGATCGTCGGCTTCTTCATCCTGGCCCCGATCGTGAACAACGTCATGGAGGCCCTCGGCAACGCCGTCGAGACACTGGTGGACAACGACCTGTTGCCGCTGACCTCGATCATCATCGAACCGGCCAAGGTCCTGTTCCTCAACAACGCCATCAACCACGGCGTGCTGACCCCGCTCGGCATCCAGGAGGCTGCGGAGCAGGGCAAGTCGGTCCTCTTCCTGCTCGAGGCCAACCCCGGTCCCGGACTCGGCCTCCTCATGGCCTACACGTTCTTCGGCCGTGGGATCGCCCGCGCCACTGCCCCCGGCGCGGCCATCATCCAGTTCTTCGGCGGCATCCACGAGGTCTACTTCCCCTACGTGCTGATGAAGCCGAAGCTGATCATCGCGATGATCCTCGGCGGCATGACCGGCGTGTTCGTCAACGTCTCGCTGGACGTCGGGCTGCGGGCACCGGCAGCGCCCGGCTCGATCTTCGCGGTCTACGCGCAGACGGCCAAGGGCGACTACCTCGGCGTGACGCTCGGCGTATTCTCCGCCGCCGCGGTCACCTTCGCGGTCGCGGCACTCCTGCTGAGGCTCGAGAGCGGCGACGGCGAGGACGACGACCTGGCCGGAGCGACCGCGGACATGGAGTCGCTGAAGGGCAAGCGATCGGTCGCCTCCGCACTGCTGGGCCGGGCGCCCGCGGACGCCGACCGCGAGATCCGGTCGATCGTGTTCGCCTGCGACGCTGGAATGGGCTCGTCGGCGATGGGTGCCTCGGTGCTACGCAAGAAGATCCACGCAGCCGGACACGGTGAGGTGACGGTCGTCAACAAAGCGATCGCCAACCTGACCGACGACTACGACATCGTCGTCTCCCATCAGGACCTCACGGATCGGGCGAAGCTGCAGACACCGTCCGCGCTCCACGTCTCGGTGGACAACTTCATGGGCAGTCCGAAGTACGACGAGATCGTCGAGCTCATCGACGAGGTCTCCAGCGGAGGCGCGTCCGGCGCGGCCCCGGTGACCGGCGGACACGCAGGCACCTCCGGCGACGTCCTCGCGCGCAGCTCGATCGTCCTCGGCGGCACGGCGACCTCGCGCGACGCCGCGATCACCGAGGCCGGTCAGCTCCTGGTCAACGCCGGGGCCGTCGACCCGGCGTACGTCGATGCGATGCACGAGCGGGAGAGGTCGGTGTCCACCGCGATGGGCAACGGGCTCGCCATCCCGCACGGGACCAACGAGGCGAAGGGGATGATCCGCAACACCGGCATCTCGTTCGTCCGGTACGACGAGCCGATCGACTGGAACGGCAAGCCCGCGGAGTTCGTCCTCGGGATCGCTGGAGCCGGCGACGACCACCTCGCCCTGTTGGCCCGGATCGCCGAGACGTTCACCGACCAGGAGGCCGTGGCCCGGCTGCGTGCCGCCACCACGGCCGACGAGGTGCTCGCCGTCCTGGACGTCGTGCGCGTCTGAGAGCGGGCTCACACCCAGCGCAGAAATCAGAGCGGTTGGACTGTCACGGGAACGCCGTTGAGGGCGGCGTTCCCGCTGACGTCCAGCCGCTCTGGGTCGGTGAGGTCGTTGATCGAGACTCCGGCCACGGTCGCCGCGTGCCGCATCCGGGTCCCGGCGACCTGGTGGCCGTAGCCGTGTGGCAAGGAGACCACCCCGGGCATCATGTCGTCGGCGCCGGTGACCTCCACGTCGACGGTGCCGACGCGTGAGCTGACCCGCACCAGCGCCCCGTCTTGGAGGCCACGGTCGGCGAGGTCCTTCGGGTGCATGAGCAGGTGGTGTCGCGGCCGGCCGCGGGTGAGGCGCTCGGTGTTGTGCAGCCAGGAGTTGCAGTCCTGCTTGTGTCGCCGGCCGATGAGCAGCAGCTCACCTTCGCCGGCTTCCGGACCCGCGTCGAGCGCTGCCCGCACCCGGTCGAGGTCGGCCACGACCAGCTCCGGTGCGAGGTCGATCCGCTGGTCCGCGGTCTGCAGCCGGTCGGGCATCGTCGGCCGCAGCGGCCCGAGGTCGATCCCCTCCGGAGACTTGCGGAGGGCGCGCATCGTCGTACGACCGCCGGTCTTGAGCAGCCCGGTGACGATCGTGGCCGGGCTCGGCGCGAACCGCGCCTTGGTGGCCAGCCGGTCCTTCAGCCCGGCGCCGAGTCGTGCCTGCACCCGCTCGGCCAGAGCCCCGAAGATCTCCCAGTCGTGCCGGGCGTCGTCGGGCCGCGCGAACACCGCCGGGGTGAACCGGGCCGTGTTGCGCACCGCGAAGCCGTGGAAGATCAGGTCGTACTGGTCACGCTCGAGGGCCGTGGTCGGCGGCAGGATCACGTCGGCGTGACGGGTGGTCTCGTTGAGGTAGATGTCGATCGCGACCATGAAGTCGAGGCCATCGAGCGCGGCTGCGAGTCGCCGGCCGTCGGGCGTCGAGAGCACCGGGTTGCCGGCGATCGTGACCATCGCCCGCACCTGTCCCTTGCCCGGCGTGGTCAGCTCCTCGGTCATCGTGGCGGCCGGCAGCTCACCCGCGAACTCCGGCACCTGCCGGACCCGGCTGCGCCACACGTCGTGATGCCCCGGGCCCACGATCCGCCGACCGACGATGTCGACCGCCGGCTCGGGGAACAGCACGCCGCCCTCGCGGTCGAAGTTGCCGGACAGCAGGTTGAGCAGGTGGATCGCCCACTGGCAGACCGAGCCGAAGCCCTGGGTGGACAGGCCCATCCGGCCGTACGCCGCGGCGCGGTCGGCCGCCGCGAAGTCGCCGGCCAGCCGGCGTACGGTCTCCGCGGGCAGACCACTGGCCCGCTCGGCCCGCTCGGGAGTGAAGTCACGCACCAACTCCTCGACCCGCTCGACGTGGTCGACGTACGGCGGGGGAGAGGTGAGGCCCTCCTCGAACAGCACGTGGACCATCGCCAACAGGACGGCGGCATCCGAGCCGGGCCGCACGAAGTGGTGGTCGGTGGCGACCTTGGCGGTCTCCGTGCGGCGGGGGTCGAGCACGACCATCTGGCCACCGCGCGCCTTCAGGTCGCGGACCCGCTGCGGGAAGTCGGGGACCGTCATCAGTGAGCCGTTGGAGGCCATCGGATTGGCACCCAGGACCAAGAAGAAGTCAGTGCGGTCCAGGTCGGGGATGGGAAGTAGCAGCTGATGGCCGAACAGCTGCCAGGCGACGAACTGGTGCGGGATCTGATCGACCGTCGAGGCGCTGAACCGGCTGCGGGTGCGCAGGCTCTTCACGAACGGCACCCCATGGGTCTGGAAGCCCAGGGAGTGCGCGTTGGGGTTGCCGAGGTAGACGCCGACGGCGTCCGCGCCGTGTTCGGCGATGGTCGACGCGAGCCGATCCGCGACCAGGTCGAACGCCTCGTCCCAGTCGAGCTCCTGCCAGTGGTCGCCGACCCGGCGCACGGGCCGCCGGAGCCGGTCGGGGTCGGTGTAGACGTCGGCCATCGAGACGCCCTTGGGGCAGATGTAGCCCCGGGAGAGCGGGTCGGCCTCGTTGCCCCGGATCGCGGTCACGGCGCCGTCGGTGAGGGTCAGCTCGATCCCGCAGATCGCCTCGCACAGATTGCAGACGCCGATCCGGGTCCCGGTGAACCCCGGCGGCACGGGGTCCTCGGTCAGCAGGCCCATACGAAGGATCGTGCCACGGGATGCATCAGCCCGGCAGCGAGCCCGGGGGCTTGCAGATAACCGTGTCTGAGGGGATGTAGGTGGTGTGCATCTTCTCGGTGCGCTCCACTTCGTCGGAGCCCACCCGGCGCCAGTAGCGCCAGATGTCGATGTCGAAGCCGCCGTAGCCGGTGTTGGGGTAGCAGTCGGCGGTGTCGAGGGTCCGGGTGGCGGGCGAGGTGAAGGCGTACCGATCGCCGGTCTTGGTGGTGATGTCCCAGTACGGCGTGGAGAACATCCGCACGGTCAGCACCCCTTGGGCCGAGGGGGTGCTCGGCGTGAGGTGGGCGTGGATGAGGACGCCGTACGGCGTGTCGTTGCGGAACCGCAGGTCCACGGTCGGCCACGCGACCGTCGCCTCGCGCCCGACCGGGTAGCGGTCGATGTAGAAGGAGTGCGGCTTGTGCTCGACGTCGGTCATGCCGGCGAAGAACGCCGCGTTGAAGGTCGTGGTGGCCATCTGGGAGACCCCGCCGCCGAGGTCCTCCTTGAAGATCCCGTTGCTGATGATGAAGCCCTCGGTGAAGCCGTTCTCGGCGGTCCGTTCGCCGACGGTGCCGTTGAGCGAGAACGTCTCGCCGGGCTTCACGACCGTGCCGTCGACAAGCTCCGCGGCCCGGCCGATGTTGGTGTTGCGGTATTCCGCGTAGGGGAAGTAGGTCGTGAACTCCGAGACCTGCTCGGTGATCGCCAGCGCCTGCGCGTCCTCGGTGGTGAACCCCGGCTCGACCACCTGCGCCGGCACCTCGAGCTCGCGTTCGCCCTCCGGCCGGGTCACGAGGTCGAGGAAGGCCGCATCCACCTCGGCCTGGTCGAAGGTGACGCCGGGCTTCGCGGGGATCACCCGCGGCTTACCCGCGAGCAGCCGGACCTCGGCGTTTACCGGGGCCGCGCCGTCATCGGCCACCAACCCGCCGAGCTGCTGGGCCAGGGCCTTGGGGCGCAGCTGTGGCACGAGTACGCCGCCTTCGGGCACCAGCCGCAGCGCTCGCGCGTACTGACGCGGCTTGAGCTGGACCGCCGAGTCGCCGAACCGCAGTGTCACCGGCGCCGACATCGCCGGGTCGGCGAACTCCTCGAGCGCGCGGGCCACGTCGTCCGCGTCGATGTCGGGCTGGGTCTCGGTGAGGGAGAGCTCGGCGGTGCCGTCTTCGGAGAGGTACGCCGCCACGATGGCGTCCTGGGCGGCGGCTCGGTCGAGGGCGAGCCCCACGACCGGCTCGGTCACCCGCGGCCCCTGAGGTTTGAGGGCGATCGCGCCGTCGACCGGCTCGGTGCTCAGCTCCTCGTCGAGTCCGGACAGGTACGCGTCCAGCTTCTCGTCGTCGACGCTGACGACCGGCGCGACCTCGTCACCACCGCCGACCCGTTCCCAGAGCCAGCCCGGGTTCCAGCTGCCGCCGGCCCCGGTCGCGGCCACGGTCGCGGCGTAGTCGACCTCCAACCCGGCCTCCCCGGGGGCCAGCGTGAGCTCCTCGCCCGGCACGTCCCCCATGCCCCCCACGCTCAGGGTGAGGTCGCCGTCGGCGCGGGGACCGAGCTCTTCCTCCAGTCGGGCCACGGCCTCCGCCTCGTCGAGGCCACCGATCGCGACGCCGGAGACGGTCGTACCGGCCGGCACCTGGCCCGCGGTGAGCACGCCCCCGACGGCCCAGGCGATCCCACACACGGCCAGCAGCCCACCGGCCGCGAGACCGACGAGTCGCAGCCTGTCCACGGGCTGCAATCTACGGGCGCGATAGTCACGACCGTAAGGACGGCCCGAACGGCGTTCGGACCCGCCGTACGGTCGTGACTACCCCGACGACCCCGCCGTTTTGGGTGGCCTCGAGCCCGCTGATACCCTTCATCGGTTGCCCGCGAGGGCGACTCGACACTGTTGAACCCGCCGTGCAACGGCCGCGGATCCAGAGTGCCCGGGTGGACAGGCCCCGGCGCGCCGCGCAGACGAGAGAACCGAAGGAGCCCGCATGTCAGTCGGAACCGACGCGGATACCAAGAAGAAGATCATCGCCGAGTACGCCACGACCGAGGGCGACACCGGTTCCCCCGAGGTGCAGATCGCGCTGCTCAGCCACCGCATCGCGCACCTCACCGAACACCTCAAGCAGCACAAGCACGACCACCACAGCCGGCGCGGCCTGCTGCTGTTGGTCGGCCAGCGCCGCCGGTTGCTCAACTACCTGAGCAAGACCGACATCGCGCGCTACCGCTCGATCATCGAGCGACTCGGCCTGCGCCGCTGAGCCCACGGAGGACCCGCTGATGCGGGTCCTCCGCTACATTTCACATCAGAAGATAAGAACCCCACACCAGGAGCGACCCGCCGCTACCCATGATCTTGGGAAGCTCGGTCCTCGGTAGTGGCTCTCAGAACCGCCCATCCGGGTGCGATGCTCTGCGAGCCTCGATCGAAGACCGGCCTCATCAAAAGCGGGACGCCGCGGATCGCTCCGCGACAGACAGGTATCCCTCTTGACTGACAACTCGTTCGAGCCCGTGATCTCCACCGTGGAGACCGTGCTCGACAACGGCTCCTACGGCCAGCGCAAGATCAAGTTCGAGACCGGGCTGCTGGCCCGGCAGGCGGCCGGCGCCGTCACCGCCTACCTCGACGACGACACGATGCTGCTCTCGGCCACCACGGCCGGCAAGACGCCCAAGGACCAGTTCGACTTCTTCCCCCTGACGATCGACGTCGAGGAGCGGATGTACGCCGCGGGCAAGATCCCCGGCTCGTTCTTCCGCTCCGAGGGCCGCCCGGGCGAGGACGCGATCCTCACCTGCCGGCTGATCGACCGCCCGCTGCGCCCGACCTTCAAGAAGGGCCTTCGCAACGAGGTCCAGGTCGTCATCACGGTCCTCGCGCTCAACCCCGACGCCCCCTACGACGTGCTGGCGATCAACGCCGCGTCGATGTCGACCCAGCTATCCGGTCTGCCGTTCTCGGGCCCGGTCGGCGGCGTCCGCGTCGCCCTGATCGAGGGCACCTGGGTCGCGTTCCCGTCCCACAGCCAGCTCGAGAGCGCCGTCTTCGACATGGTCGTGGCCGGTCGGGTCACCGAGACCGGCGACGTCGCGATCATGATGGTCGAGGCCGAGGCCCCCGAGCACGCCATCACCCTCATCGAGGGCGGCGTCCAGGCGCCGACGGAGGAGATCGTGGCCAGCGGCCTCGACGCCGCGAAGCCGTTCATCAAGCAGCTCTGCGAGGCGCAGAGCGAGCTGGCCAAGCAGGCGGCCAAGCCGGTCCAGGACTTCCCGGTCTTCCTCGACTACGAGGACGACGTCTTCGCTGCGGTCGAGGCGGCCGTCAAGAGCGACCTCGCCGCGACGATGAAGATCGCCGACAAGACCGAGCGCAACGACCGCACCGACGAGCTCAAGGCCTCGGTCCTCGACCAGCTCGGTGGTCAGTTCGAGGGCCGCGAGAAGGAGATCGGCGCGGCGTTCCGGTCGGTCAACAAGGCCGTGGTCCGCGAGAGCATCCTGCGCGACAAGGTCCGCATCGACGGCCGTGGCCTGGCCGACATCCGGCCACTGCACGCCGAGGTCGGAGTGATCCCGCGGGTGCACGGCTCGGCGCTGTTCGAGCGCGGCGAGACCCAGATCCTGGGCGTCACGACCCTCGACATGCTCAAGCTCGAGCAGCAGCTCGACACGCTGTCGCCCGAGAAGCACCGCCGCTACATGCACAAGTACGTCTTCCCGCCGTTCTCCACCGGCGAGACCGGGCGAGTGGGCTCGCCCAAGCGCCGCGAGGTCGGCCACGGTGCGCTCGCGCGCCGGGCGATCCTGCCCGTGCTGCCGAGCCGCGAGGAGTTCCCCTACGCGATCCGCCAGCTCTCCGAGGCGATGGGCTCCAACGGCTCGACGTCGATGGGCTCGGTCTGCGCATCGACGCTGTCGCTCCTGCAGGCCGGTGTGCCGCTGAAGGCTCCGGTCGCCGGCATCGCGATGGGCCTGGTGTCGGGCGAGATCGACGGCACGACCCAGTACGTCGCGCTGACCGACATCCTCGGCGCCGAGGATGCCTTCGGCGACATGGACTTCAAGGTCGCCGGCACCCGCCAGTTCGTGACGGCTCTGCAGCTCGACACCAAGCTCGACGGCATCCCCGCCGAGGTGCTGGCGGCTGCGCTGCAGCAGGCCCGGGACGCCCGGATGACCATCCTCGACGTGATGGCCGAGGCCATCGACGAGCCCGAGGAGATGTCGCCGACCGCGCCGCGGATCATCAGCATCAACATCCCGGTCGACAAGATCGGCGAGGTGATCGGGCCCAAGGGCAAGGTCATCAACCAGATCCAGGACGACACCGGCGCCTCGATCTCCATCGAGGACGACGGCACGATCTACATCGGTGCCACCAGCGGCGACCAGGCCGAGGCCGCGCGGTCGGCGATCAACGCGATCGCCAACCCGACGATGCCCGAGGTCGGCGAGCGCTACCTCGGCACCGTGGTGAAGACGACCAACTTCGGCGCCTTCGTCTCGCTGCTCCCGGGCAAGGATGGCCTGCTGCACATCAGCAAGCTGCGTCCGCTGGCCGGTGGCAAGCGGGTCGAGAACGTCGAGGATGTCGTCGGCGTGGGTCAGAAGATCCAGGTCCAGATCGCCGAGATCGACGACCGCGGCAAGCTGTCGCTGATCCCGGTCGTGGAGGGTGACGGCGAGGCCGCCGAGAGCTCCGAGGCCGCCGAGGCCACTGAGCCGGTCGAGGCCTGATCCTGACCCCTCGCACCAGTCCGCAGCGCGGCGCGACCCGCACGCTGCAGACCGAGACGGACGGCGCCGGACGCGTGACCTCACGCGTCCGGCGTACCGTCCTGCCCGGCGGGCTCCGGGTGATCACCGAGGAGTTGGCCGGCGCCCGTTCGGCCAGCATCGGCGTCTGGGTCGGCGTCGGCTCGCGTGACGAGTCGCCGACGCTGCACGGCTGCTCGCACTTCCTCGAGCACCTACTGTTCAAAGGCACCCACGAGCGCTCCGCACTCGACATCTCGATCGCGCTCGACGCGGTCGGCGGTGAGTTCAACGCCTTCACCGCCAAGGAGTACACCTGCTTCCACGCCCGGGTCCTCGACGAGGACCTGCCGCTGGCGGTCGACGTGCTCGGCGACATGATCACCTCCTCGCTGCTGACCGCCGAGGACGTCGAGGCCGAGCGCGACGTGATCCTCGACGAGATCGCGATGCACGACGACGACCCCGACGACGTGGTCCACAACCTCTTCGCCGAGCAGGCCTACGGCCCCGCCTCGCCACTCGGCCGCCCGATCGCAGGCACGGTCGGCTCGATCGAGGCGCTCAGCCGTGCCCAGGTCGCGCGGTTCTACCAGCGCCACTACCGCCCCGCGAACATGGTGGTCGCCGCCGCTGGTGGCCTCGACCACGCCGAGGTCGTCAAGCAGGTCCGGCGCGCGTTCGGCCGCCGCGACTGGCTCAAACGCACCGAGGCGCCGGTCCCGCCCCGCGCCGGCGTCAAGCGCGTGCGCGTGCATCCGGGGATGGTGGAGGCGACCCGCCCCTTCGAGCAGGTCAACGTGGTGCTCGGCATGGAGGGCGTGCACCGCAACGACGACCGGAGGTTCGCGCTCGGCGTCCTCAACACCGCGCTCGGCGGCGGTACGTCGTCGCGGTTGTTCCAGGAGGTCCGCGAACGCCGCGGGCTGGCGTACTCCGTCTTCTCCTTCGCCAGCCACCATGCCGACTCGGGCCTGGTCGGCGTCTCGGTCGGCTGCCTCCCCAACAAGCTCGACGAGGTGCTCGGCGTGGTCCGCACCGAGCTCTCCCGGGTCGCCGCCCACGGGATCAGCGAGGAGGAGTTGGCCCGCGGCAAGGGTCAGCTCCGTGGTGGGCTGGTCCTCGGTCTCGAGGACTCCGGCTCCCGGATGTCCCGGATCGGCAAGGCCGAGCTGGTCCACGACGAGCTGCTCGGCATCGACCACGTGATGGACCGCATCGATGGCGTCACGCTCGACCAGGTCCGTGACGTCGCGGGTCAGGTGTTCGGCAAGCCCGAGATCCTCGCGGTCGTGGGACCGGCCTAGCAAGAGACTGGCTCGCGCGCCAGCGGTCCCCGGGCCCCCCACTCCGCCTAGTCTGTCCTCCGTGGACTGGTTGACGACGCTCACCAGCGAGCGCGCCGGCCGCCTCTTGGACGCGGCGCCGGACCCGACCGTGGTTGTCGACGGCTCGGGCGCGCTCCGGTACGCCAACGAGCGGGTGGCGGAGGTCTTCGGGCATCCGCGCGAGGAGCTGATCGGTCGCGACGTCCGCACGCTGGTGCCCGACTGGAACCTCGCCGAGTTGCAGCGTCCCGCGGCGCAGCAGCTGGTGCCCACGACGGTGGCGCGGCACCGCAACGGGCACACCCTGCCGGTCGAGGTGACCGTCGTACCGCTCGGCGGCCCCGGAGACCCGGATGGTCAGGTGACGGTCTTCCTGCGCGACATCAGCGCCCGGGTGCGGCTCGAGCAGGAGGCCGACCGGATGCGCGACGAGCTGATCGCCAACATCTCCCACGAGCTCCGTACGCCACTCACTTCGATCGTCGGCTACCTCGAGCTCCTCCACGAGCTGGACGAGACCCAGCTGGGCCAGCAGGCGCGCCGGTTGCTCGAGGTCGTGGCGCGCAACGCCCACCGCGAGCTGCGCCTGGTCAACGACCTGCTGGCCGTCTCGTTCGTCGACGAGGACCACGCCCGGATGCACCTCGAGCCGGTCGATCTCGGCGTCGTCGCGGCGCAGGTCGTCGAGGACCACCAGCTCTTCGCCCGCGGGGCCGGCCTCGAGGTCACCTACGAGGCGGAGGAGTCGGTGATCGTGCGCGGCGACGCCGACCGGCTCGTGCGGCTGCTCGAGAACCTCGTGGTCAACTCGTGCAAGTTCAGTCCACCGGGGGGAGCGGTTCGGGTCCTGGTGACGGCCGAGGGGCCGGATGCAGTGCTCACCGTGATCGACACCGGGATCGGCGTCAGTGAGGCCGAACGCACCAAGATCTTCGACCGGATGTACCGCGCTCCCGGCGCCATCGTGCGCCAGGTCGACGGAGCCGGGCTGGGGCTCTCGATCGCCAAGGGCATCGTCGACGCCCACTCCGGCACGATCGTGGTGGACAGCACCCCCGGACAGGGCACGACCGTGCGGGTGACTCTGCCGAGGTCGGCGCCGAGGTCAGCGCAGCGGCTCGGGGGCTGAGCCCGGATCGTCGAGGACCGGTGGCGCCACCGGCTCGTCGAGCTGCGGTCGCGGTGCGTCACCGACCAGCGCCCTGAACACCGACAAGGCGGCCCACACCACGAGGACGGCGACCAGGTAGCGGGTCAGTGTCACGTCGAGCGGGAGCTCGCCGTTCAGCCCCTGCCACAGGGCAGGGGAGGAGACCACGGCGGCGAGGCCGAGCACGGTGCCGGAGGCGAGTCTCATGTCGCGGCCATCTGCACCATCGGGTCGGCGCTGATGACCCCGACCGAACGGACCTGAGCGCTGCCCGAGAGCTCGTGGTACGACAACACCGGCAGCCGCTCGATGGCCGGTCGGACCATCCGGCGTACGGCGAGCCGGATCTGCGGGGCACACGCGAGCACCGGTCGCACGTTGCGGTTCTCGGCATCGACGAGCAACTGGGCCAGGGTGCTGATCACGCGTTGCCCCAGGACCGGGTCGAGCACCAGCACCGGGCCCTCTTCGCTGGGCCGCATCGCCTCGAGCATCCGCTGCTCGAGCCCCGGCTCGAAGGTGATCACGTGTACGACGCCGTCGTGCACGTGCGGCGCCACGATGGCCGGGCCGAGAGCAGCGCGGGCCGCCTCGACCAGCATGTCGTGATCCTTGGTGGCGGTAGCTCGCAGTGACAGCGCCTCGTAGATGCGCACCAGGTCGCGGATGGATACGCCCTCCTCGAGGAGGGCCTGGAGCACCTGCTGGACCTGGCCGAGGCTGAGCTGGCTCGGGGTGAGTTCCTCGACGACCACGGGGTGGTTGCGCTTGACCACGTCGGTGAGCAGCCGCACCTCCTCGCGGCCGAGGAGCCGGGCGGCGTAGTTGCCGACGATGTCCGCCAGGTGAGTGGTGATGACGGCGGTGCGGTCGACCACCGTGGCGCCGCTGAGCTCGGCCTGCTTGGCCAGCTCGGCCGGGATCCACTTGGCCTGGAGTCCGAACACCGGCTCCGTGGTCGGCTCGCCGGGCAGCGAGCCGAGGTAGTCGCCGATGGCGAGCGCGGTGCCGGGCGGGGCCTCGCCGCGGGCGACTTCGATCCCGAACAGCTTGATGACGTAGGTCCGCGCGGGCAGCTCGATGTTGTCGCGGGTGCGCACCGGCGGGATCAGGATGCCGATCTCCATGGCCACCTTGCGACGCAGCGCCTGGACCCGTTCGAGCAGATCGCCGCCGGAGCCCTGGTCGACGAGGTCGACGATGTCGACGGAGAGCTCCAGGCCGAGCGGGTCGATCTGGATCTCGGAGGCCAGCAGTTCCGGGGTGTCCGGAACGGCGACCGGAGTGGTGGCCGCGTCGGCCCCTGCTGCGTCCGGCTTCTCGCGGCCCGTGCGTGCCGAGATGACCAGCAGTGCGCCGCCGCTGAGCAGGAACGGGATCTTCGGCAGCCCTGGGATGAGGCACAGCGCGAGTGCGGAGAAGCCTGCGATCCGCAGTGGCGTCTGGTTGTGCGTGAGCTGGCGGATGATGTCCGAGCCCATGTCGTCCTGGCTCACGCTGCGGGTGACGACGAGGCCGGTGGCCACGGAGAGCAGGAGGGCCGGGATCTGGGAGACCAGGCCGTCACCGATCGACAGCAGGCTGTACGTCGTGACCGCCTCGCCGGCGCTCATCCCCTTCTGGGCCATGCCGATGGCGAAGCCGCCCAGGAGGTTGACCAAGGTGATGATGATGGCGGCGATCGCGTCGCCCTTGACGAACTTCGACGCACCATCCATCGCACCGTAGAAGTCGGCCTCGGCGTGGACCTCGGCCCGCCGGGTCCGTGCCTCGTCCTCGTCGATCAGCCCGGAGTTCAGATCGGCGTCGATGGCCATCTGCTTGCCGGGCATCGCGTCCAGGGTGAACCGGGCGCCGACCTCGGCCACCCGGCCCGCACCGTTGGTGATGACGACGAACTGGATGACCAGCAGGATCGCGAAGACGACGAGCCCGACGATCAGCGAGCCACCGACCACGAAGTGGCCGAAGGTGTCGATCACCTTGCCGGCGTACCCGTCGAGGAGCACGAGTCGGGTCGCGCTGACGTTGAGCGCCAGCCGGAAGAGGGTCATCACCAGCAGCACGGCCGGGAAGGCGCCGAAGTCCAAGGGCCGGGTCACGAACATCGCGACGAGCAGGATCAGCAGCGCACCGGTGATGTTGGCGGCGATCAGCATGTCCAGGACGGGCGAGGGCAGCGGGATGACCAGCATCACCACGATGGCGACGATGCCGACGGGGACAGCCAGCTGGGTCAACCGCTTGCTGGTGAGCTCGGACACGCGACCTCTTCGGGAGAGCTGGCGCCGTCCTGGCAGTGGGTCGGGTGCCGTCCTGGCAACCGAGTGCTACGGCTCCTATCGGCCGGCGGGGACCGGACCTGAGAGGTTCGTACGACGGCGTTTCCCGACCTTCGGCGGGGTCGCGATCTCGCCCTCGGGGCGTGGGCTGCGGTGTTCACCGCCGCGTTGGCCACGGCTGCGGCGGCTGATCACGAAGGCCAGCACCTGGGCCACCGCGGCGAACAGTTCCGCCGGGATCTCGCGGCCGACCTCGGTCGAGGCGTACAGCGCCCGGGCCAGGGGGACGTCACGGACGAGTGGGACGGACGCCTCGGCGGCGAGTTCGCGGATCCTCGCCGCGACCACCCCCGCGCCACGGGCGACCACCAGCGGGGCGCCGCTGTCCGCGTCGTACCGCAGCGCGACGGCCACGTGGGTGGGGTTGACCAGGACCACGTCGGCGGTGGGTACGTCGGCCATCATCCGGTTGCGGGCCGTGGCCAGTTGACGCGCCCGGATGGCGCTCTTGACCAGCGGGTCACCCTCGGACTGACGGTGCTCCTGCTTGACGTCCTCCTTCGACATCTTGGTCTGCTTGCCGACCTTGCGGCGCTGCCAGGCGTAGTCGAGCGCTCCCATCACCAGCCCGGCCAGGGCGATGCTGCGGACCAGTGCGATCGCGCTGTCCCCGGTGTGGCTGAGCAGCAGCTCGGGGTTGGCCGGGGCTCCGATCACCGGGAGCATGGCGCGTAGCGAGGACCAGACCAGGAGCGCCACCGCCGCACTCTTGAGCAGGGTCTTGGCGCCCTCCCACAGCATCTGCGTGCCGAAGATCCGCTTGAAGCCACTGATCGGGTTGAGCTTCTTGCCGCTCGGCTTGACCGCCTTGGTGGCGAGGTAGAAGCCGCCCTGGCCGACCGCTGAGGCCACTCCGACGATCATCACCAGCGCGCCGAGCACCACGATCGCGAGGAACGCGTGGGTGGCGCCCTCTTTGAGCACCCGGAAGGCAGCGTCGATGGTTGGGTGCCGGATCGCGGTGAGTGCCTCCTGGAACAGCGCCTGGAGCGCGGCCGACTCGCGGCGTACCAGCATCGGCAGCGCGAGCGTGAACAGCAGCAGGGCCGCCCACGCACCGATCTCGGGCGTACGCGGGACCTGCCCCTCCTTGCGATTCTCCTTGCGGCGCTTCGGAGTGGCCTTCTCGGTCTTCTCGCCGGTCATCCGCCCGCCAGTGCGGCCATGGCCTCGAGGGTCAGGTCGACGATGTTGCGGAGTACGTCGGGCAGCAGCGCGAACGACATGCCGACGACCAGCAGCGTGAGGGCGATCTTGGCCGGGAACATCACGCTGAGCGCGTTGAGCTGCGGCGCCACCTTGGTCAGCAGGGCGAGCCCCAGGTCGGCGATGAACAGCACCGCGACCAACGGCAGCGCGATCTGTACGGCGGTGACGAAGAACATCACGAAGGCCGTGGTGACCACATCCTCGGCGCCACTGAGGTCAGGCATGGCCCCGACCGGCAGCACGGAGAAGGTCTTGAGGAGCCCGCCGATCACGACCAGATAGCCGCCGCTGACGAACAACAGGGCCGTGGCGAGCCCTTGGTGGAAGGTGCCGAAGACGGTGCTGCTGTTCATGCCCAACGGGTCGAAGCCCTGGGCGAGGGAGAAGCCGCCGAAGACGTCGACCAGGCTGCCCGCGGCCGCCACCGCCCCGAACAGCAGTGAGGTCACGAAGCCCATGGTCAGCCCGATCGCGACCTGGATGAACGCCGTGGTGATCAGGCCGATCGTGTCGGTCGCGATCACGGTGTCGGCGACAGCGGGGGCGGCGGCGAAGGCGAGGCCCAGGCTCAGCACCACCTTCACCATGGTCGGCATGCTGCGCGACGAGAACGGCGGCACCACGACGAGCCACGACACGATCCGCACCGAGGCCAGGAGGAAGCCGATCAGCGGCTCGCCGGCGATGGAGATGGGCATCGGACTCGACCGGTCCTCAGACCAGGAGGCTGGGGATGGAGGACCACAGCGTCTCGGTGTAGCTGACGATCGTGTGCAGCATCCAGTTGCCGCTGATCACCAGCGCGATGCCCACGGCGACCACCTTCGGGACGAAGGCGAGCGTGAACTCCTGGATCTGCGTCATCGACTGGAACAGCGAGATGACGAACCCGACGCACAGCGCGGTGAGCAGCAGGGGAGCCGACAGCTTCAGGGCCACGATCATGGCCTGCGTCGCGATCTCGATGATGGTGGTGTCGGTCACCCGTAGCTCCCCACGAGGGCGGTGATGACCAGCCCCCACCCGTTGACCAGCACGAAGAGCAGCAGCTTGAACGGCAGGGACACCATGACCGGCGGCATCATCATCATGCCCAGGGCCATCAGCGCGCCGCTGACCACGACGTCGATGATGAGGAACGGGATGAAGATGATGAACCCGATGATGAAGGCGTCCTTGAGCTCGCTCAGGATGAACGCCGGGATCAGCGTCGTCGTGGGCGTGTCCTCGGCGGTCTCTGGCAGCGGCCGGTCCGCGACGTTGGAGAGCAACTCGATCTCGTCGTCGTCGGTGTTCTCCAGCATGAACGCGCGCAGCGGCACCATGCCGTCCTCGAAGGCCTGCGCCGAGGTCGCGTCGCCATCGAGGTAGGGCTGGACACCGTCGTGGTAGATCTCGCTCAGCACCGGCGCCATGATGAAGAGGCTGAGGAACAGCGCGAGTCCCGCGAGTACCTGGTTGGGCGGGGTCTGCTGGAGGCCGAGCGCGTTACGGGTCAGGCTGAGCACCACCAGGATCTTGGTGAAGCTCGTGCAGCACAGCACGATCGCGGGCAGCAGCGAGAGGAAGGTCAGCAGCAGGAGCACGGTCACCGAGGAGCTCGGCTTGTCGGTGAGCCCGTCGATGTTGATGTTGACCGTGCTGTCGCCGTCGGTCCCCGAGGGACCGGCGGGCCCGCCCGGACCGGCGGGCCCCTGGTTGCTCCCCGTCGTGTCCTCGTCGTCGAACAGCGACTCGTCGGGGCTGGCGTCGGGGCTGGCGTCGGGGCTCGCGCTGCTGTCCGGCCCGACGGTCTCCTCGTCAGCGCTGATCAGCCCGGCCGCGGTGCTCGCGTGGGGAGCGGCGTGCGCCGTACCCGGGGAGAGGACGAGCCAGGCGACCGCCACGACGGCGGCCACACCGAGAAGGCGGGTCAGCCTGGTGATCACGAGGCCTGACCGGTCACGGCACCCCAGGCCTGCTTCCAGGTGCGAGGCGAGAGGACGGAGCCGGCGAGGGCGCTGTCGTCGCTCTTCGGGGTGACGGTCTCGGTGCGGGCGCCACGCTTGCCGCTCGTACGCCGCGAGGCGGCCTTGCGTGCGCCGGGCGCCGCAGCCCGGCGGGCGCCGGGCTTGGGGGCGGTGTGCCGCCCGGGACGTACGTCGGCCGAGACCTCCGCGGGGACGTCGATCAGATCGTCGACGAGGGTCTCGGGCAGTTCGGGGAGCACCGCGTGGCGGGGTTCCTCGGCGAAGAGCAGGGCGGCCGGCCCGACGAGCTCGGTGGACACCGGCACATCCGCACGCCGGCGACCCGGCCGGGGAGCGGGAGCAGGGGTCGGCGTGGGGTGCAGCGAGCGGATCTTGGCGCTTTCGAGGACCTCGAGGGCCCGGGCCACACTGGCGGGACTGGCGGGACCGGCGGTGCTTGTGGGGCTGGTGGCGGCCGCGGTCTCGCCGCCGTGGAGCAGGGTGAGCATGGGGTCACCGGCGACGGGGAGCTGCGCGGGCACAGCCTCCGCGGGCTCATCGTCCTCAGCGAGCTCGTCCGGGTCGAGCTCGGTGAGCAGCCGCACCTCCTGATCGGTGGTGCCGAGCACCAAGAGCCGCCCGCTGACGTTGACGACGCTGACCGACGCGTGGCGCCCGATCTGCTGCCGGTGGACGACCTGGACCAGCGCGTCGCGGCGACCCTGGAAGCGACGTCCTGCGAACCGGGCGCACAGCAGCAGCAGCCCGAGGACGATCGCCAGGGAGACCACCAGGCGCACGGTCAGTTCGGTCATGGGTTCAGCCCGCGACGCTCTCGCCGAGGATCTCGGTGATGCGGAGGCCGAAGTCCTCGTCGACCACGACGACCTCGCCGCGGGCGATCAGCCGGCCGTTGACGAGCAGGTCCGCCGGACTCCCGGCGGCACGGTCGAGCTCCAGCACGTTTCCGGGCGTCAGGGCCAGCAGGTCGCGCACGGTCATCCGGGCGCGGCCCAGCTCGACCGTCACCTCCATGTCGACGCCGTGCAGCATCTCGATGCCGCGCGGGGCGCCGGCGGAGATGGGCGTCACGACGTTGCCGGCGGGAGAGGGCGACGCCAGGGCGGGGACCTCGTCCAGCCCGTCGACGCCGCTCGGGCCGCCGATGGCGCCGGGGGCGGCCTCGAACGACGGTGCCGCCGGAACCGGTCGGCCGGCCAGCGTCGAGTCGCCGACGAGCAGCGCACCGGCGATCGTGCTCCCCGTTAGGGGGACGACGGTGAAGCCGTCCGCGAACATCGCGATGACGTCGGCCGGAGCGAGCACCCGGCCGACCTGTGCGGAGCCACCCAGTGCTTCGGCGGCGGCGTCCAGTGCGGGCTGGACCGCGCCAGCGAGTTCGAGCCCCTCGATCGGGCTCTCGGCGATCGCCTGCACCAGGTCCTCGGCGACCAGCACCGCGATCGGGCCGGACGCGCCGCCCGCGAGGTCGGCGACGACGCTGCTGGCGAACAGGGCGGCGACCTGCTCGCTGCCCGGCTGGGCCGCACTGGCGGTCAGGACCTCGGCGGCGGGCAGGACCGCAGCCGCCGCCTCGGCGGCGGCGAGCGCCACGTCGGCGGGGTTGCGGCCGGCGATCGGCTCGGAAGCGCTGCTCACTGGTTCTCCTCGGGGGTGGCGACGATGAGGGCGGCGAGCCGGTTGCCGCGAGTGCCGGCGGTCGCGTGGGCGAAGGTGGTCTCCTCGACAGCGACGTCGAGGGGAGCAGTGGCGGGGTGGCCGAGCCGGAGGACGTCGCCGGGCTTGAGGTCGATGAACAGTTGGGGTGCGAGCTGGGTGCTCCGTAGCCGGACCGCCACGTCGACCGGGATCTCCCGGAACTGGCGATCCATGAGGATCGCGGCGTTCGCGCGCTGGGTGCGCTCGCGGTTGGACACCGGTGCGGGAGCCACGGCGGCGGTCAGATGGGGGAGGAGTCCGTTGAAGGGCAGGCACACGGTGAGCACGTGTGCCTGCTCGCCGATCCGCACGTCGAGGCTGAAGACCACCATCACGTCACCGACTCCGGCGACCTGAGCGAACTGCGGGCTGTACTCGACCCCGGTCACCTCCGGCTCGATCGAGACGAAGTCGGCGAGGGAGTAGCTCAGCCCCTCGAGCAGCCGCGCGACCAGGCCGCTCACCACGCTCTCCTCGATGTCGCTGAGTGCACGCAGGGGCTGGCTGGTCGAACCGGGTCCGCCGAGCATGTGGTCGAGCGACGACATCACCGCGGGCAGTGGCAGTTCGATCATGCCCTGGCCGGGCATCGGCTCGGTCGAGAAGGCGGTCAGGTACGTCATCTGGCCGAGCGACTCGACGTACTCCGCGTAGCTGCGCTGGTCGATGGAGCGCAGGGAGACCTGGCAGATGGTGCGCAGCGTCGAGGTGAAGATGGTGGTGGCCTGGCGCGCAAAGCCGTCGAAGGCGACCTGGAGGACCCGCTGGTGCTCCCGGGAGAGCTGGATGGGCCGGCGGAAGTCGTAGGCGACCGCCTCACCCTGACCCCGGCGGCGCGAACGTATGCCCGACCTCCCGCGCCGGGAGTCGGTCATGGGGGAAAGGGCGCTCACGAGTCCGCCCATCGGCGGGAGCGCGCGGTTCCTGAGGAAAAACCGATGAAGTTGTCCAGACCGGTGCTCTACGTGTCACGCCGTCCGGTTGTTTGTCGCGAGCGGAGCGAGCGCGCCTCGTGATCGGCCCCGATGGCCATGGCGACCGCGAAGCCCGCGAAGCGGAGCGAGCGTCGCCATGGGCTCGGGGCCGAGATTCACGAGGGTCAACTCACTGCGTCACGAACTGCGTGTAGTACACGCCCATGACCTCCTCGTGGTAGAGCTCGGCGATCTCGTGGGAGAGCTCCTCCTTGAGCTCCTCCCGGGTCTTGGTCTTGATCAGCTCCTCGATGGTGCGCCCGCTGAAGAGCTCGATGACCGCGTCCAGGGCCTTGCTGCCCTCGGCCTCGTGGGCCGCGCCCTCCACCTGCTGCAGGGCGATGCCGATGCTGAGGTAGTGCCCGTCGGCCAGGTTGACCTGGATCGGGTCCAAGGCCACGACCTCGCCCGGCTTGGGCGCCGGCTCGGGGCCCTTGGGCTTGAGGAAGAACCAGTAGCCGGCCCCACCGATCACGGCCACCAGGAGGACGATGACGATGAGCTTCTTCTTGCCGCCCTTCGCCTCCTCGGGGGCGGCGTCCGGCTTGGCCTCGGTGGCGGTCGCGGTCATGACTGGTGTCCTTCGTCGTCGTGGGTGCCGGAGGCCGCGATCTCGCCGTCTCCACTGCTATCGGTGCTGTCGCTGGTGCTGTCGCTGCTGTCGGCCACGGTCGTGGCCTCGGGGTCGGTGGCGGCGGCGTACTGCTCGACGAGCTTGCGCATCTCCTCGTCGGAGCCGGCGAGCACGATGATGTCGACCCGCTTGTTGACCGCCTGGGAGCCCGGCTTGGCCGGGTCGATGAGCGGCCGGGTGTGGCCGTACGCCGCGACGCTGAGCCGCTTCTCAGGGATGCCGAGCAGCTCGTTGAGCCGCCGCAGCACGGTGATCGCGCGAGCCGAGGAGAGATCCCAGTCGGTCGCGAAGTGGGCCGGCTTCACGGCGACCTGGTTGGTGTGGCCGCTGATCTCGAGGTCCTCGGGCAGCGCCTGGAGCGCCGGCGCCAGCGCGTCGACCACGGCCTCGCCGCGCGGGCTCAGCACGGCCGAGTCGGCGTGGAAGACCACGTGCTCGGAGACCAGACTGATGACCAGGCCGCGGTCGTCGATCACGGTGCGTACGTCGTCAGCCAGCCCCTTCGCCGTCAGCGCCGCCAGCACCTCGCTCTGGGCCTTCTGCAACCGCTGGGTCTCCCGGAGCGCCGCGAGCCGGCGTGCGGCCTCCTCCTCGTCGGCGGGCGGGTCCTGGTTGAGCTCCTGCAGCGTCTTGAGGGTCTGGGTCGGGGCCACGGGGGAGAGCGGCGAGGTGCCGGACTCCTCCAGCAGGGTGTCCGAGCCAGGGAGAACCGAGGCCGAGTTGGCGAACCCGGCTGCCAGGCCGTTCTTGAGCGCCATGAACTTCCGCTCGTCGACCTGGCTCATCGCGAACATCACGATGAACAGCACCATGAGCAGCGTCACCATGTCGGCGTAGGTCACGAGCCACCGTTCGTGGTTCTCGTGCTCCTCCTCCTCATGGTGTCGGCGGGAGCGTGAGCTGCTCATGTCAGGCGGCCTCGGCTGCGGCCTGCTGCTCGGCCGGGAGGAGCGAGACCAGGCGGTGCTGGACGACCCGCGGGTTGGCGCCGGACTGGATCGCGGAGACGCCCTCGATGATGAGCTCCATCTTCGCGACCTCGAGCTCGCTGAGCCGCTTGAGCCGGTTGCCGATGGGCAGCCAGATGACGTTGGCCGACATGACGCCCCACAGGGTCGCGATGAAGGCGCCCGCGATCAGGTGACCGAGCTCCTCGGGAGCGGCGAGGTTCTCGAGCACGTGCACCAGGCCCATGACGGTGCCGATGATGCCGATGGTCGGCGCGTAGGCGCCCGCGTCGGCGAAGAACTTGGCGGCCCTCTTGTCGGCGCGGCCCTTGGCGATCATCTCGCCCTCGAGGATGGTGCGGACCTCTTCGGGGTCGGTCCCGTCGATGGCCAGAGTCACGCCCTTGACCAGGAACTCGTCGTCGATGTCCTTCATCGCGTCCTCGAGGGACAGCAGGCCCTCGCGGCGAGCGCGGTCGGCCAGCTTCACGACCGTGGGGACGACCTCGCCTGCCGGCTCCACGCCGCCGGTGAAGGCGCGCTTGAGCGCGGCCGCGGCGCCCTTGACGTCGGCCATGGTGCCGCCGGCCACGGTGACCAGCAGCGTCGCGCCGAAGACGAGCACGAGCGGCGGGATGAGGAAGAGGCTGGCGGGGTTGCCGCCCTCCAGGACGTTCGCCAGGACGATGACGCCGAACGCCCCACCGACCCCGATTCCGGTTGCGGCGTCCATCAGGCCTCGGCTCCTTCGTGCGTCAGTCCGCTGTAGGCGGGGGTGGGGAAGTCGGTGACAGTGGCCAACCCCGGGCGCTCCAGCGGCTCGGGCTCGGGCTCGAGCTCGGGCAGGGCGACGCGGACGGTCTCGCTGAGCGCGATGATGGTGGCGCGGTGCATGCGGATCGCGTGGACGACCTCGTCGGCCGACTCGGCAGCGACGTAGTTGGTGCCGTCGGCGAGCGTGATGACCGTGTCGGGCGTGGTGTCGATGCGCTCGATCAGGTCCGAGTTCAAGACGAACGGGGATCCCGACAGACGGGTCAACCGGATCATGCTGTCACCATCCTTGGTGGCTGTGGAGCGATCAGCCGTCCGTGGCCGATCACCTGGACATTCGGCAGGGGAGGTACAGACCTGAGGCGGAGGCCGACCGGGGTAGACCACTGGTCTGGTCGTGCGTTGGTGCCGCGGTCTGGACACGCGCAAGCGAGCGGTGGTTGAGCCCGGAGGCGCGCCAGCGCCGACGGTGTCGAAACCCCCGCAGCCTGGGCTGGGTCCAGCCCCGGCTTGCGTGGTTTCGACACGCTCGCTGCGCTCGCGGCTCAACCAGCGGACGGTGGTTGAGAGCCCGGAGGCCCTCGCGCCAGGGCCCTCGAAGGATTGCTCCCCCGAGGGCCCTCACGAGCCCGCCGCTCGCGTCAGCGCTTGATGTTGACCAGGTCCTCGAGGACCTGGTCGGAGGTGGTGATGACGCGCGAGCTGGCCTGGAAGCCTCGCTGGGCGAGGATCAGGTTGGTGAACTCGGCGGCGAGGTCGACGTTCGACATCTCCAGCGAGCCGACCATCAGGGTGCCCCGGCGGCCCTGCCCGGCGACGTCGAGCTGCGGCGTACCCGAGCTCTGCGACTCGCGGAACGCCGTCTCGCCGACCTTCTCGAGACCCATCGGGTTGTTGAAGTCCGCGAGCGCCAGCTGACCGAGGCCACGGCTGATGCCGTCGTCGTACACGCCGGTGATCACACCGTCGGGGCCGATGCTGTAGGACTTCAGCTGGACGCCGGCCGGTACGGCGGGGCTGGCGTTGGCGCCGTCGAGCGTCATGTCGACCAGGCCACCGGTCGGGTTGCCGCCGGCGTCGAGGAGGTAGCCCTGTACGCGGGCGCCCGCGGGCGTGACCAGGGTGCCCTGGTCGTCGAAGGTGAAGTCACCGGCGCGGGTGTACAGCTGCTCGCCGCCGGCCTCGACGACGAACATGCCGTCGCCGGAGATCATCACGTCGGTCGCCCGGCCCGTGGCCTGGGCAGAGCCCTGGTTGAGGTTGAGCGAGGTCGCCGCGAGCTGGACGCCCAGCCCGACCTGGATCGGGTTACGGCCACCGCGCGTGGCGTTGGCCGCCGAGGCGCCGGTGAGCATCTGGGACAGCGTGTCCTGGAAGATCGTGGACGACGACTTGAAGCCGATGGTGTTGGCGTTGGCGATGTTGTTGCCGGCCACGTCGAGCATGGTCTGGTTGGCACGCAGGCCGCTGATGCCGGCGAAGAGTGAGCGAAGCATGAGATGTACCTCTCGGGTTCTGGGGGTTCTGGGGGATGGATCAGGCGGGCGTGCTGGCCGAGCCGGATGGCGTGGTCCCGTCGGTGACGGTGACCACGCTGGAGACCGGGACCTGGACGCCGTCGACGTCGAGCACCGGGCCCTTGTCGCCGAAGGTGACGCCGTGCACGACGCCGGTGCCCTCGGTGCCGTCCTCGAGCGTGTAGGTCACGTTGCGACCCACCATGCCGTTGGCCCCGAAGGCCATCTGAGCACCGAGGAGCATCCCGGTCTGGTCGGCGACCAACTGCATCTTCTCCAGGGCCGTGAACTGGGCCGACTGCGCGAGGAAGTCCGCGGAGTCGGTCGGGTTCATCGGGTCCTGGTACTTCATCTGGGCCACGAGCAACTGCAGGAACATGTCCTTGTCGCTGGTGCTGCCGCTCGATCCGATGCCCAGGCCGTTACCGCTCGTGGTCGAGTCGGACTGTGCGGACTGGGCCACGCCGTACAGCGCGGACGAGCCTTCGATCGCACCGACACTCACGGTGCCTCCTCACATGCGCACGTCCACGCCGAGCGGCGTCGACCTGCGGGGTTCGACGGAATCGGGCGGTTGAGCCCGATCCTGTGCGCCGTCCCTGGCAGTGGTGGCACCTCGCGTCCGTGCGGATGCGCCTTGATGTCCGGTCCCGGAACCGGAGTCCTCCCGACCCGTGTGGGTCCCGGAGAGATCGTGGGGCTGCCCGGACTGCGGTCCGGGCTGCTGGGAATCGGCCTGCTGGCCGGAGGGCTGCGAGGTCGACGAGGCGAACGCGGTCACGTCGACTCGTACCTCGCCGGCGCCGTGGCGCTGCAGCAGCCGCTGCAGGTCGGGTACGCCCTGGGTCAGTGCCAGCCGGGCCTCGTCGCCGGCGGCCAGGCGAACCCGGACCCGCCCGTCGCGCACGGTCAGCATCACGCGGACCTCGCCGAGGGAGCCGGGGTCGAGCCGCAACGTGACCCGATGCGTGCCGTCGCCGGAGCTCGCCAGCCGCTCGATCCGGTCGAAGACCTGGTGAGCCACGGACGAGGCCTGGGTGCTGCTAGCCGGGGTCGACGATGTCGTCGCTGCGGTTGCCGTGGTCGGCGCAGCCGCTGCGACGGGCGTGCCCGGTCCGGCTGGATCGGCTGGGCTTGCCTGGGTGGCTGGGGTGGCCGGGGAAGTCGAGTCCGCGGCCGTCTTGGTGGCAGGCGGCGTCGCCGGCGTGGAAGCCGTGTCGGGCCGCGGCCCGGTGGCGGTTGCGGGCGTCGGTGCGGGGCCAGGATCCGTTAGTGCCCGCACGCGCACCTGCGGCGCGGGAGCCATCGAGTCCATCGCCCCCGTCGGCTCCGTCGCCGTCGGCAGGGACTCGGTCGGCGGCGCGACGGCTGGGTCGATCGGAACGGCGGCGAGCGGCGGGGCCGTCGGTACGGCGAGCGCAGGACTGGGCTGCGTGGCTGCGTCGTCCGAGTCGACGGGGTCAGCAGCGTCGGCCTGGTCGCGGTCCGCCGGGACGCCCGTGGGCTTGGTGTCCTCCGCCGGCTCCAGCACCGTGGCCAGCACGGTGGCCAGCACCGTGGCCGGCGGGTCGGCCGGTGCCTCGACCGTCGTCTCCGTCGCTGCCTCGGCCACCGATGGATCGACCGGTGCCGGGGTTCCCGACTGAGCATCGGAGGAAGGAGCGGGCTGGCCCGGGAGTTGGGCCGCCGGCTCGCCGGTGGGCTGGCCACCGGACGGCGTGAGCAGGGCGGCCAGCAGGGCGCCGAACCCCTCGACGGCCGGTGCCACGGCCCCTGCCGCAGCGCCACCCGCGGCGTCACCAGCAGCGGCCGTGGGCGTGGAGATGGAGACGCGCATCAGTTGCCTCCGAGCATGGCCATGATCGACCGGACGTAGTTCTGGGTCTCCGGGTACGGCGGGATGCCGTCGTAGCGCATCACTGCGCCCGGCCCGGCGTTGTAGGCCGCCAGGGCCAGCTGGGTGCTGCCGAACCGGTCCAGCAGGTCGTCCATGAGCCGGGCCGCGCCGTCGACCGCCTGCTGCGGGTCGAAGCTGTTGGTGACCCCGAGCGCGTCCGCCGTACCCGGCATCAGCTGCATGAGCCCTTGCGCACCGGCCGAGCTGACCGCATTGGGGTCGAAGCCGGACTCCTGTTTGGCCATGGCGGCCAGCAGGTTCGCGTCCACGCCGTACGTCGACGCCGCCTTGTTGAACAGGTCCGCATACGGAACCTCGCCCACGCTGGTGCTGGCCCGCCCGGTTCCGCCGGTTCCGCCGGTGACGCCGGTGGTCGCGCTGGTCGAGGGGTCGGGGAGCACGCGCCGGATCGCAGTCGGGGTCTCGTAGACGTCGGTGACGCGGACGTCGAGACCGGTGCGCGGCGCCTCGATCATCTTTCCGCCGCCGATGTAGATCGCGATGTGGTGCACGGGTGACCCGAAGGCGAGCAGGTCGCCCGGCTGCGCGTCGTCGAGGCTCGGGACGGCGGTGCCGACCTTGGCCTGGTCGCGGGAGACCCGGGGCAGGTCGATGCCGAGGTTGCCGTACACGAGCTGGACCAGCCCCGAGCAGTCCAGTCCCTTCTCCGGGTCGGTGCCGCCCCAGAGGTAGGGGATGCCGAGGTACTTGCGCGCCTCCTGCACCACCTTGTCGCGGCCGGTGATGGAGCTGTCCGCCGTGCCCATGCTGGTGGTGGTCGCCGAGGTCTTGAGGGCGCCGTCCAGCGCCGAGGCGAACGACGAGCCGGAGGTCGAGGAGGCCGAGGGGGTGAGCAGGGCCAGCTGCGACTGGATCTGGGAGATCCGGCTGGTGACGTCGCTGACGCTCATCTGGCGACCTCCCGGCGTCCCTGACCACGCAGCCACGCCTGACCGCCGATGTCGTCGAGTTCGCGGGCGGCGGCTCGCGCACGCTCGGCGCGCCGTTCCTCGGCCCGTAGCTCGAGCAGGTGCTCGACCGCGGCGAGCCGGGCGTGGTCGCGCTGCCAGTGCTCCTGGGCGGAGGCCTTGAGTACGGCGGCGGCGTCGACCTCGTCGTGGGCCCGGCGGGCGGCGGCCGCGAGGGCGATGAGCGAGCTGCGCCGGGCAGCCCACTCGGGCAGACCCTGCCCCGCGGCAGAGCCGGCCGCGGCGTGCTCGCGGACGACGCGGTCCAGCTCGTCGGCCTGCAGCTGCCGCCTGCGGTGCTCGTCGGCCGCCTGACGCAGGCCGAGCCTGCTGTCGCGCTCGCGGACCTCACGGACCCGGGCCACGGCGCGGAGGCCGGGGTCGTGGGCGGTTCCGCTCATGCCGCCACCAGCCCGGCGAGCCGGTTCCAGGTGTCGGCGCGCGCCGTCGTGTCGTCCATCGCCTGGCGCAGGAACGCTTCGATCTCACCCATCCGCGAGAGCGCCGCGTCGGCGTCCGGCTCGGTGCCCGGCACGTACGCGCCGATCTCGACGAGCTCGCGGACGTCACGGTGGGCGGCGAGCATCCGGCGCAGCACGGTGGCGTCGGCGCGCTGCTCGGGGTTCGTGACGGCCGAGGTGACCCGCGAGATCGACTCCAGCACGTCGATGCTGGGGAAGTGGCCCGCTGTGGCGAGCCGGCGGCTCAGCACGACGTGGCCGTCGAGGATCGACCGCGCGGTGTCGCCGATCGGGTCCTGCATGTCGTCGCCCTCGACCAGCACGGTGTAGAGACCGGTGATCGAGCCGTGCGGCGAGGTGCCGGCCCGCTCGAGCAGCCGGGGCATGAGCGCGAAGACGCTCGGCGGGTAGCCGCGGGTCGCGGGCGGCTCGCCGGCGGACAGCCCGATCTCGCGCTGAGCCATGGCCACCCGGGTGAGGCTGTCCATCATCAGGACGACGTGACGTCCGGCGTCGCGGAACCACTCGGCGATGCGGGTGGCCACGAACGCCGCCCGCAACCGCTCGACCGGCGGCGCGTCGGAGGTGGCGACCACGACGACCGACCGGGCCAGCCCCTCGGGACCGAGGTCGTTCTCCAGGAACTCCCGGACCTCGCGGCCGCGCTCGCCGACCAGCGCGATCACCGAGATCTCGGCCTCGGTGCCGCGGGCGATCATCGAGAGGAGGCTGGACTTGCCGACCCCGGAGCCCGCCATGATGCCGATGCGCTGACCGCGGCCGCAGGGCACGAGCGAGTCGAGCGCGCGTACGCCGAGGCCGAGCGGCGTGTCGATGCGTGGGCGGCTCAACGCCGGAGGCGCGTCGTGCTCGACGCCGACCCGGGGGAGTGCGTCGAGTGACGGACCGCCGTCGACCGGGCGGCCGAGTCCGTCGAGGACCCGACCCGCGAGCTGGTGGCCCACGGGGATGCGCAGCGGACCGCCGGTGTGGCGTACGGCGGCGCCGACCTCGAGCCCGCGAGTGTGGCCCAGGGGCAGGCAGATCAGCCCGTCCGCGTCGCTCGCGGCGACCTCGGCGAGGAGGGGCTGACCGGTGCCGAGCTCGGCCTCGATCAGGTCGCCGACCGCGGCCCGCAGGCCGGAGACCCGCAGGTGCAGCCCCATCGACTCGGTGACGCGCCCCCGGCGGGCCGGTCGGGCGGCCTCCAGCACGGAGCTGCGGACCGCGGCGAACAGGTCGGACCCGGGAGACCGGAACGCCTGGGCCGACTCGGTGACGGAGACGCTCACGACAGCACCTCGCGGACCCGGTCCAGGGCCGAGCGCAGCCGCAGGTCGATGACCTGGCCGTCGACCTCGACGACCGCGTCGGAGGGGGCGTACGCCGGCTCGGCGACGACCCGGACACCGGCCTCGGACAGCGGGGCGATCGCGGCGCTCTCGGCCACCTCGGGGTGCAGGCGCACCACGAAGGGCCGGTCGGCCGGGCTGGCGTCCAGCACCCGGGCCACCACGTCGGCGGCGTTGTCCGGAGCGGCTCGGAGCTCGTGCCCGACCATGGTCTCGGTCAGCTCGCGGGCCAGGTCGAGCGCCTGTGCCCGGACCAGCGCCTGCGCCTCGTCGGTGGCGCGGGTCAGGGCCTCGGCAGCGCGCTGGAGTGCGTCGAGCGCGGCCTGCTGCCGGGCTGCCCAGCGCCTGCGCTCCTCGGCGAGCTGAAGCTCGTGGCTGCGCGCGGCCAGCGCGGCCTCGTCGGCCGCCTCGCGGCGACCCTGGGCCCAACCCACGGAGTACCCCTGCGCCTGTGCGGCCGAGCGCGCGTCGTCGACCATGGCGGACAGGGCAGCCTCGGTGACCGCGTCGCCGAGCACCGAGTCGGGACCGAACCGGGTCCATTCCCCAGACCGGAGCTCGGGGGTCTCGAAGGTCAGCGTGGCCACCTCGCCGCGGAGCACCGGCGCGTCCTCGGCGACCGCCGGGGGGAGCAGCGGGGTGAACGCCCGGCTACTCGATGGGCTACTCGACGAACTCATCGTCGCCTCCCCGGCGGACCATGATCTGGCCCTCTTCCTCGAGCTGGCGGATGGCCCGGATCACGCTCTGCTGGGCCTCCTCGACCTGGGTGAGGCGGACCTGTCCGAGCAGCTCGACCTCCTCCAGCAGCGTGGTGGCGGCCCGCTCGGACATGTTCGACAGGATCTTGTCGCGCACCGGCTGGGCCACGCCCTTGAGTGCGTACGACAGCTGCGCGGCGTCCACCTGACGCAGCACCTGCTGCACCGACCGGTCGTCGAGAGTGACGATGTCTTCGAACATGAACATCCGGCTGCGGACCTCGTCTGCCAGCGCCGGGTCGAGCGACTCGAGTCCCTCGACGATCTGGCGCTCGGTCGACCGGTCGGCCCGGTTGATGATGTTGACGAGCGGATCGAGGCCGCCGACCTTCGACTGGTCCTTGGTCTGGAGCATCGAGGAGAGCTTGCGCTCGAGGATCGACTCGACGGAGCGGACGATCTCGGGGGAGGTGCGGTCCATGACGGCGATCCGGTGCGCGACATCCGCCTGACGGGCGGGCTCGAGCCCGGCGAGCACCAGCGAGGCCTTGTCGGCGGTCATGTGGGCCAGCACCAGCGCGATGACCTGCGGGTGCTCGTCGGCGATGAACGAGCGCAGCTGCGCAGGGTCGGCCGCGCGCAGGAACTCGAAGGGCATCTGGATCACCGAGGCGGTGACCCGCTGGATGATCTCGTCGGCCCGCTCCTCGCCCAGTGATTCGAGGAGCAGTTGGCGCGCGAAGGCGAGGCCGCCCTGGTTGATGTGGCCGCGCGCGACCATCAGGTCGCGGAACTCCTCGAGCACCGCGTCGCTCTCGGCCTTGCTGATCGACTCCAGGTGGGCGATCTCGGCGGAGACCGCCTCGACCTCTGCCTCGGAGAGCTGGGAGAGCACGCTGGCCGCGCGCTCCTTGCCCATCTGGATCAGCAGCACCGCGCTCTTGCGGATGCCGGGGTTGAGAGTGGTCAGGGTCATCAGGGGCGCTCCGCGAGCCAGCCGCGCAGCAGGGCCGCCACGTCGTCGGGCTGCCGCTCGATCAGATCGTCGATCTCCCGGCGCAGGTCGTCACCCCGAGCGTCGTCGGCCTCGTTGAGGGCCAGCGCCGCCGGGGACAGCTCCATGACCTGGGTCGCGGTGAGCCGCGCCTCCTGGTCCTGGCGCAGCTGCTCGACCAGGTACGTCGCGGCTTCGTCGCGCTTCTTGGCCCGGCGACGGGCGGTGAAGATGGCGCCGAGCACGAGCAGCGCGACGAGCACGGCGAGGCCGACGTCCTTGTACTGCTGTCGCCGGGTCGCGGCGGCCTCGGCCTTGTCGGCGTCGGAGATCGCCGCCGCGGCGGCCTTCTCCGAGGTCCGGTCGAAGGCCATCTCGTTGATCGCGACCGTGTCGCCCCGTGCCTTGCTGATGCCCGCCGTCGCGACGACGAGATCGCGGATGTCGCGGCTGTCGATGCCGTTCGCGGCGGTCGCCTCGGCGTCCAGCGCCACGCCGACGTGCAGGCTGGCCAGCGAGCCGGGCGCGGACACCCGCCGTTCGCGGGTCTCGTCCAGCGCGTTGTCCTGGGTGCTGGTCGTGTTGCTGTACTGCGAGTCGGTCGAGCCGCTCGTGGAGGGATCCATCTGGCCGTCCGGGCCGACCACGCCGCCGACGCTCGCGGGCGTGCCCGCGCCGTTGTAGGTCTCCGCGGTCTGGCTCTGCGACAGCGGCGGCGTGTCGGGGTTGGCGGTGTAGTCCCTGGTCTCGATCACCGAGTCGTCGAAGTCGAGGTCGGCGGTCACCTGCACGGTGGAGTTGCCCGGGCCGACGACGCGGTCGAGCATCGCCTGGAGCTTGGTGCGGTACTCGTCCTGTACGTCCGAGACGAGCTGGGTGCGGGTGCCGCCGTCGTCACCCATCTGCCCGGGCGCCGAGAGCACCTTGCCGGTGGCGTCGGCCACGGTGACGTTGTCGGGGTCGAGGCCGTCGATGCTGGAGGCCACGAGGTGGACGACCGCCTGCACCTGCTCGGACTCCAGCGTGGAGCCGGGCCGGGTCTTCACGAGCACCGAGGCCGTGGCCGGCTGCTGCTCGTCGGCGAAGACCTCCTTCTGCGGCATCGCGAGGTGGACGACCGCGGTGTCGACACCGTCGATCGCCTCGATGGTGTTGGAGAGTTCGCCCTCCATGGCCCGCTTGAAGTTGGTGTCCTGGGCGTCCTGCGACAGGGACATGCCCTGCTTGTCGAGAATCGAGTAGCCCTGGTTGTCCGAGTCGGCCGGCAGCCCCTCGCCGCTGAGCGTGATCCGGGTCGAGTAGACGTCGTCGCGCGGGACCATGACAGTGCTACCACCGTCGGCCAGCTCGTACGGCGTACCGGTGGCGTCGAGTTCGTCGACGACCGCGGAGGCGTCACTGGCCGACAGGTTGGAGAACAGCGGTGCGTAATCCGGGGTCGATGCCCACTTGAAGACCATGAAGCCACCGAGCAGCAGGGCCACGGTGCCGAGCACCGTGATCGCCTTCTGGCCGGTCGTGAAGGCGCCGAACGTATCGCGCCCCCGACGAGAGAGGCGCTGGACCGAGTCCTTCATCAGGCCTGCATCCTCATGATCTCGGTGAAGGCCTCGACCGCCTTGTTACGCACGGCCACGGTGACCTGGGTCGTGACCGCGGCCTGCGTAGCGGCGATCGTGTAGTCGTGGATGCTCTGTAGGTCGCCGGTGGCGGCCTTGACGGCGAGCGTGTCGCTCTTCTGCTGCACCTGCTCGAGTCGGTCGATCCCGTCGAGCACCAGGCTGCCGAAGTCGGCGCCCGCGGCGCTGGGGCCGGACGGGCCCTGCGGGCCGACGGTGCTGGCGGAGTCGACGCGCGGGGCGACGTACGGCGCGAAGCCGGCGGCCTCGATCCCGGAGACGCTCATCTCACTGTCCGATCTGCAGCGCGCTGCTGTAGGAGTCCTGGGCGTACTTGGTCACCTGGACGGAGGCCTGGTAGCCGCGCTGGGCCATGATCAGCTGGGACATCTGGCTCGCCATGTCCATCGACGGCGCGCGGACGTATCCGTCCTCGTCGGCCAGCGGGTGGTCGGGCGCGTACTCCAGGACACCCTCCGGGTCGCTCAGCGCGATGCCGGCGACGTCGACGCCGCCGCCGGGCTCGGACTGGGCGATGACCATCTGGGCCTGGAACGCGTCCTCCGAGGTGCTGCGCACGGTGTTCGCGTTGGCGATGTTGTAGGAGAGCGTGTCCAGCCAGGTCTGGTGCATTCCGAGGCTGGAGCCCGCGATGGTGAGCGCGTCGAAGGCACCCATCAGGACGCCGCCGTCCGGATCAGCGCGAAGCGGTCGCTGACCGCCCGCGTCATCAGCTGGTACTGGAACTGCGTCTGGGTGGCCGCCAGCGTCTCCTTGCGGAGGTCGACATTGTTCCCGTTCGCCCCGACCGGGGTGTCGGTGGGCAGCTCCTTGGCGCTGACCGCGGTCCGACCGCCGTTCTCGATCGCGGAGCGCAGCGACGTCTCGAAGTCGACGCTGGTCGCGCGGAAGCCCGGGGTGTCGACGTTCGCGATGTTGTCGGCGATGACGTTCTGGCGGACCGTCAACCCGTCGAGGGCGGAGTTGAGCACGGCGAAGACAGAGTCACTGCCGATGGCAGGCACGGACACGGCATCCTCCACGGGAGGGTCGGCCGATCCGTCGGCAGGGGGTACGAGCGCTCCGTGCTCAGGTTCCTCCTCGGCCCACCCCTTCCCCACCTGAGGATTTCGCGCAAAGAAGTTCAGCGGTGTCGACCGGTCTGGACCGGTGATAAGTGGTTTCGCTAACCAGGAGGGAGCGCAGCGACCCGGTTTGTCGCGGCGGAGCCGCGCGCCCGGCGGGGCCGAAACTTGCCGGGGTATTCAACAGGCGAACATTGTCATCTCCGAAGCTGGCCAGCTTCCGACAGTCATTTACGTGGCTGGCCTTCCAGGGTCCCCACTCGGTGGTTGAGCGGGTGCCAACGCTGCGGAGGTTTCGACTCCGTCGGCGCTGGGGCGCCTCCGGGCTCAACCACCGTCCGGTGGTTGAGCCGCGAGCAGCGAGCGTGTCGAAACCTCCGCAGCGACGACACCCGAATCGAGTGTCGCCGCTGTGTTCAACACAGCACGATGGAAAGCCTGCCCGAGCCGTAACCGGCGATGCCGAGTTCGACGTCCTCGCGACGACCGAGGGCCACCATCAGCGACTGCAGGGGTGCGGGGATCGGTGCGCCCGCGGCGTGCAGTTGGTGCAGCCGGACGTGGGCGGCGCCGCTGACGTTGAACAGCGACGCTGCGACGTTGAGCACCTCGTACAGGTTCTCGGCGAGTGCCTGGTCGAGCAGGCGGGCCTCGATCGAGTGGTCGGCGGTGGGGGAGGGCACCAGGGCGAGCGCGGCGCCGGCGCGCGCGGAGAACTCCAGGTCGCAGACGACGATCGCGCGGACGGCGTACTGGTCGTCGACGTAGACGCCGACCGTGCGGGGTGACCTGGCGCTCGGTGTCAGCGGGCTGACGGTCGCGAGCGTCACCTCGCGGTCGAGCAGGTCGACGAACAGGTCCTTGATCTGCTTGGCGGCGGGGAGGTGGGTCTCCACGTGGGCGATGCTCATGGGATCCGCTCGTCTCTCAGACCGGGATCGCCGACAGCGCATCGGAGAAGGCCTCCGGCGTGAACGGCTTCGCGATGAGGAAGGCTGCGCCGGCCGCGGCGGCGCGCTGCCGCATCTCCTCGGACCCCTCCGAGGTCACGAAGCCGAATGACACGTTGCTGCCGTTGTTGCGCAGGGTGGTGAGCGCCTCGAGGCCGTTCATCTCGGGCATGTTCCAGTCGGACAGGACCAGATCGGGGGCCTCGCGCTGCACGAGCTCGACGACCTCCCGGCCGTTCGCGGCCTCGAGGATCTCGTGGCCTGCGTAGCCGGCTTGGCGCAGGGTGCGGATCACGATCTGGCGCATGACCCGGCTGTCGTCGGCGAGGACGATCTTCAGGGGCTTCATAGGGGGTACCTCCGGGATTGAGGTGGTGAGGGGGGAGGGAGCGGTGGATCAGGGATTGGCCGCCGGCACCCCCACTGTGGTCAGGCCCAGGAGTGCGAGCTCGTCGGCGATCGTCTCGGCGGTGAACGGCTTCACGACGCACGCGTGGGCGCCTGCCGCCAGCGGACGAAGGGGGTCGCCGTCATCGCCGGTGGTCACCACCAGCGTGACGCCGCGCCAGCGAGGCTCGGCCCGGACCTGTCCGACGAACTCGCGGCCGTCCATCACCGGCATGGTCCAGCCGACGAGGCACAGGTCGGGCACCAGGCCCTGTTCCAGCAGGTCGAGCGCTGCCCGGCCGTCGGCCGCCTCGCTGGTGTCCCACCCGAGCCCCGTCACGATGCGTCGCAGTGTCGACCGCGTCGAGCGCGAGTCGTCGACGATCAGGGCGTGCCTGGTCGGACTCGGCGAGGCGGGGCGTGGCTCAGGCGTTGACGTCGACATAGATCGCCACGTCGGCCGTCGGCGCGGAATGCGTCGAGGCGCCTCCCACGAAGGCCTGGTGCTGCGCGTTGACTCCGAGCTGCTCGCTGAGTCGACGTACGGTCTGTCGCTGCCGCGCCAGGATCTCCTCGGCGCGCGGCCGAAGCGAGACGGGGATCGGCCCGTAGTAGTCCGGCACTTCCCACTCGTCGAGCCGGGCAAGCCCGGTGCCGGTGTCGAGGGCTCGCTCGGCCCGGATCAGATCGAGCTCGATGCGGTCCAGCGCGACCTGCCACGCTTCGTGGCGTGAGGCCGCGGAGTCCGCGGCGGCGGAGTATGGCTCGAGCACGGTCACCTGGTGCTCACCCGGCCACGGCCGCCTGCATCGCCGCCTCCCGCCAGGTGGCAGCGAGGTCGGTCACCAGGCCCAGGCATCCTTCGGTGACCCGGGCGTCCTTGGTGACGTTGGCACGCACCAGCTCGAGGTGCAGGAAGTCGTAGAGCGAGGCGAGACCGGGCCCGCCCTCCCAGTCCGTCACCCGCAGGCTGCTGCGCAGCTCCAGGACGATCTCCTGGGCATGCAGGAGCTCCCGGTGCGCGGTGTCCACGTCCTTGGTGCGCTGGGCCTCCAGGCCGCGGGTCAGGTCGAGCACCAGCCGGTCGCAGAGCATCACCAGGAGCCGAGCCGGCGACGCGGTGGCGACCGACGCGTCCAGGTATGCGGTCTGCGGGGTGTTCATGGCGGTGCCTTCCGTGGCGTGGACAGGGATCAGGGGGTGGTCAGGATGATGAGGAGGACGAGCTGGAGAGCGACGACAGCTGGCTGGAGAGCCAGCTCGACTGGCTGTTCATCTGGCTGAGCGCGGTCTCCAGGGCGGTGTACTGGCGCTCGAGTGTCGTGCGGCGCAGTTCGAGCCGGCGATCCCAGTCGTCGATGCTCGACTGCAGCCGGTCGATGCCGGTCTTGCGGCCGGTGATCGAGGTGGTGACGCTGCCGTCGATCGGGTCGCTGGCGGCGTCGGCCGCCTTCGCGACGCGCGTGGCGAACCCGTCGGTGACGCTGGTGAACCGGGCGGCCGTGCCGGCCGGGTCGGCGGCGTACGCCGTGGCGAAGGTCGTGGCGTCGAAGGTCAGAGTGCCGTCGCGGGTGGTGCTGATGCCGACCGACGACAGGGTGGTCCCCGCCTGGGAGAACACGGTGCCGAGGATCGAGCTGCGCAGGTTGCGCACGCCGGCGTCACCGCTGAGCACGCCACCGGTGTTGCTGCCGCTGACGTAGGCGGTGTCCTTGTCGATCTCGGTCAGGATCGCGTTCATCGCGGTGACCAGGTCGGAGACGGCGGTGCTCATCTTGTTGGCATCGCGCTGCACGTCGACCGTGCCCGTGGCCCCGACCGCGGTGTCGGCGGCCAGGCTGAGCGTGACGCCCGGGACCAGGTCGGTGAAGGTGTTGGTCGTCGAGCTGACCGTGATGCCGGCGCCGAGGTCGATGGTGGCGTCGGCGCCGGCCCGGACGGTGGCGCCGCCGAGCAGCGCGGAGCCGTCGCTCGCGGTGAGGTCGAAGTCCTGGGCCGCGCCCGTGGCGGTCGACTCGACCAGCAGGCGGTAGCCCCCGGTGGTCTTGATCGCCGTGGCGTGCAGGCCGGTCGCGTTGTCGGCGTCGTTGATCGCGTTGACCAGGCCCTGGAGAGTTCCGTCGCCGGTGTCGATGTCGAGCGGAGACCCGTCGAACCGGTCGATGCGGACCGTGGTGGACGCCCCGGTGACCTGGTCGGTGAGCGCGGCCGCATCGGCGAAGCCGAGCTGGTGGGTCTTGGCCACCGAGGTGACCGTGACCGCGAGCCGGGTCGGCGAGGCGGCGGCGGAGGTGGTGACCGCGATCGAGGCGTTGGACGACGTCGCGGTGGAGGCCGTCCAGGTCGAGGCCTTCGCGAGGTCTGTGGCCTTGGTGGCGAGCGCCGCGAGCTTGGTGTTGAGCGACTGGAGCGCGGTGACCTTGGTCTGCTCGGTCTGCACCCGCGTCTTGAGCCGGGTCTGAGGCGCGGCCTCGAGCTGCATGAGCTGGTTGATGATCGTCGCGGTGTCCAGTCCGGACGCGAGTCCGCTGACGCTGGCGCTTCCGGCCACGGGGTCCTCCTCCCTGCGTCGTGGGTTCTGCAGGTGGTGCGGGTGGTGCTACGCCGGCCGGCTGCTGGTCATCCAGCAGCCGGCCGGCGCATGGAAGTGGATCAGCCGCGGAGCAGCGTGAGCACGTTCTGCGGGGCCGAGTTGGCCTGCGCGAGCATCGCGGTACCGGCCTGCGAGAGGATCTGCGAACGGGTGAAGTTCATCATCTCCTCGGCCATGTCGGTGTCGCGGATGCGGCTCTCGGACGCGGACAGGTTCTCGATCGCCACGTTCACGTTGTTGATCGTGTGCTCGAAGCGGTTCTGGAACGCACCGAGCGAGGCACGCTGGGTGGAGATCGCGGTGATGGCGGTCTGCACCGTGCTGCTGTCGGTGATGACGGCGGCGGAGGTGTCGACCGCGGCCAGGGCGTCGGCACCGGTCACCGTGATCGTGTCGGCGGCGTCGTAGCCGACCTGGAAGGTCAGGTCGTTGCCGGCGAACAGGGCGACACCGTTGAACTTGGTGTTGTCCGAGATCCGGGTGATCTCCTCCTGGAGCTGGTCGAACTCGGCCGACAGCGCCGCCTGGGAGTCGGTGTTCTGGGTGCCGTTGTTGTACTGCACCGACAGGTCGTTCATGCGCTGCAGCATGGAGTGGACCTCGGTGAGCGCGCCTTCAGCGGTCTGCACGACGCTGATGCCGTCCTGGGCGTTGCGGACGGCGACCTTGAGGCCACCGACCTGCGAGCGCAGGCCCTCGGAGATGGCGAGGCCGGCCGCGTCGTCGGCGGCACGGTTGATCCGGAAGCCGCTCGAGAGCTTCTCGAGGGACTTCGACATCTGACCCTGGGTCACCGACAGGTTGCGGTAGGAGTTGAAGGCGTCGATGTTCTGGTTGATGCGGAGACTCATGATGGGGGGTTCCTTCCTTGGTGTGAGTCGGTGTTGCTGGAGTCCATCCGTGGACTCCGTCGCACACCCTGTTCGGCAGGGTGTTGCAGGACTTGAGGGATTGGCGGGTCCGGTCTGGACCTCACGGCCCAGGTCAGCTGCCAGGGATCAGGCGATGCCCTCCAGGGCGGTGTGGTGCACGATCGGGCGGCCCTGGTTCGCGGCGTGCCGCTCGGCCACGGCACGGAAGTAGGCGTCTCGCCGCCGGGCCGCGCAGCCGTCCGGGCGGACGTGCGGGGCGACCAGCTCCGGCTCGAGAGAGGCGTTCATCCCGTCCTTGAGGAGCACCAGCGCCTCGGCACGCATCTGCGAGATGCGCGACTCGGTGACCCCGAGCTCCTCGGCGAGCTCGGCCATCGGCCGCTCGTCGAGGAAGTAGCCACGGATCACGAACCGCAGCCGGTCAGGCAGCTCCTGGACGGCCTCGTCGAGGTACTCGAGCCGCTCGAGGTGCTCGACCTGGGCGTCGGGGGTCGGCTCGGAGGCCGGCAGTACGTCGGCGAAGGTCTGGTCGGTGTCGACATCCAGCGAGAGGACCGAGGCGCGGGCCAGGTCGTCGGCGGACTGCTGAACCTCGGCGACGGTGAGGCCGAGCGCTTCGGCGATCTGTGCGTCGTCGGGCACGCGGCGCTGCGCCGCCGCGAGGCTGGCACGGGCGGCGTCGATCTCGCGACCGCGCCGGCGGACCGAGCGGGAGGCCCAGTCGAGGGAGCGCAGCTCGTCGACGATCGCGCCGCGGATCCGGGTGGCGGCGTACCGGGCGAACGGGATCCCCCGCTCGGCGTCGAAGGCTCGCGAGGCGTTGACCAGGGCGATCATGCCGGCCGAGCTCAGGTCGTCCTTGTCGACGTGGGACGGGACCCGCGCCGCGGTCTCACGCACAATGTGGCCGACCAGCGGCAGGTGCTGGGCGACCAGGCTGTCGGGGTCCGGCGTCGTGGTGGGGGCCTCCGGCGCCGGGCTCAGGACTCGCGCGTGTTCCATGTAAGAAGAGTCTGAAAATCCGGCTCTCGTCAGCAGGCGCGCATGCTGGGAGTGTGCTGGTACCCCGGCATCAAAACGCGTTCGGTCGAACGGACAGCGACAGTGACCAGTTCGAATAGCCCATCTGGACTAGGCGTCGATCCAGTCGGTTGGCGGGTGTGATCACCTCGAAAATCGAACGTCGGAAAACTGCTCAAGTGGCGTACCCGGTGGCCGATCGGGGGGTTGTCAGGCCGACCAGTGGCCCGACGTGCTCGGGAGAGAGGGAAGGCCATGGAGGCACCGATGCAGCGCCTGTCACAGGTCCTGTGGCGCGAGCGCGAGCTGCTGGAAGGGCTGCAGTACGCCCTCGAGGTCGAGCAGCTGATCCTGGCCAGCGGCCGCAACCGCTGGCTGATGCGGGCGGCCACCGACGTCGAGTCGGTCCTGCAGACGATGCGCAAGACCGAGGTGCTCCGCGCCGTCGCGGCCGACGAGGTGGCCGGCCTTCTCGGCCTCGCGCCGAACCCGTCTCTCAAGCAGTTGGCCGCCGCGGCCGGTGAGCCCTGGGGCGAGATCCTCTCCGACCACCGCGACGCGTTCGTCGCGATGACCCAGGCGATCACCGAGCTCGCCGACAGCAACCGCGACCTCATCACCAGCGGATACCGCTCGGCCCGGGAGACCCTGCTCGCCATGGACGAAGCGGCCGACGGCTACGCCGCCGACGGCAGCGCCGTACTCACGCCCGCCCTGGCCGCCCCGAGCCGGATCGACCGGAGCTTCTGAGGCAGCGGCGATGACCGGCACCTTCTCCTCCCTCAACACGGCGCTGAGCGCGCTGCGCTACCAGCGCATCGCCATGGACGTGGCGAGCAACAACATCGCCAACGTCTCCAGCGAGGGCTACGTCCGGCGGCGCGCCGAGGCCGTGGCGCTGGGCTCGCCCCAGCAGGTGGCCATGTGGTCGCGGTACGACGGCTCCGGTGACGGGGTCGCGCTCTCCGGGATCACCCGGATGGGCGACCCGTTCCTCGACATGCGCTCGCGGCGCGAGCACGGACAGCAGTCCTACCTCGACGCTCGGGTCGCGGTCCTCGACCGGGTCGAGGGCGCGATCGGCGAACCCGGTGACACCGGTGTCTCAGCGGCGCTGGCCGACTTCCGCAACGCTTGGCAGGACCTTCAGTCGCACCCCGAGTCGGCGGCGGCCCGCAGCCAGGTGCTGGCGGCGGGTCAGTCCGTGGCCGATGCCCTGCGGGTGCAGGCCAGCAACATCCAGGGCGAGATGTCCGACCAGCGCGGTCACGTGCTCGACCTGGTCGCCGAGATCAACGTCACCGCCCAGGACCTGGCCGCGGTGAACCAGAACATCGCTGACGCCGCCGCAGCCGGCCTCGACACCAACGACCTCGCCGACCAGCGCGACCTGCTGGCGCTCAAGCTCGCCGACCTCACCGGGGGCGACGCGAAGCTGGGCGCCAACGGCGTCATGAACGTCACCGTGGCCGGCGTACCGCTGGTCACCGGCAAGGATGCCTCCACTCTCGCCGTCGCCTCCGGCATCGCCGCCGACGGCTCGGCGGACGGGGCGCCGCTGGTCTTCTCGCTCACCGGCCCCTCGGGGACCGCCACGCTGGGTGCCGCTTCCCTCAAGGGCGAGCTCGGCGGGACCAGCGAACTGCTCACCGGCACCCTGCCCGACTACCTCAGCGGACTCGACTCCGTGGCGCGGCAGCTGGCCGACACGGTCAACGCCCTGCACACGACCGGGTACGACGCGAACGGCGCCGCGGGGCAGCCGTTCTTCTCCTACGACCCCACGGGTGCAGCGTCCTCGCTCACCGTCGCGATCACCGACCCCAACGGTGTGGTGTCGTCCGCCCAGGCGGGCACCCTGGACACCAGCATCGCGGAGGCGCTCGGTGACCTGAGCGTCGCCGACGACGCCTACCAGCGCCTGGTCAACGGGTTCGCGACCCAGGTCGCCTCCAGCAAGCGGGCCAGCACCAACCAGGCGCTGCTCACCTCCCAGGTCGACGGCGCCCGCGAGCAGCAGGTCGGCGTCAACTTCGACGAGGAGACCGTCAACCTCCTGGCGGCGCAGCGCGCCTACGAGGCCGCCGCGCGAGTCATGACCACGATGGACTCGGTGCTCGACACCCTCATCAACCGGACAGGAGTGACGCGCTGATGACCACCGTGCGCCTCACCCAGAACATGATGGTCAACCGCTCGCAGAGCGCGATGCAGAACGCCCTCGTGCGGCTCGCCGACGCTCAGGAGCAGGTGTCCAGCGGCAAGCGGATCAACCGTCCGTCGGACTCGCCGACCGACACCACCAGCGCGATGCGCCTGCGCGGCTCGCTCAAGGCGACCGAGCAGTACGCACGCAACGCCGGCGACGGCCTGGGCCGTCTCGCCGTGGTCGACCAGACCCTGTTCACGGTCACCGACCTGGTCGGCCGGGCCCGCGAGCTCGCGCTCCAGGGTGCCAACACCGGCAGTGCGGGTCAGAGCTCCCGGGACGCGCTCGCGGCCGAGGTCGACCAGATCCGCGACGAGCTGCTCAACCAGGCCAACACGCAGTACCTCACCCGCCCCGTGTTCGGCGGCGTCACCGCCGGCGCGGCGGCGTACGACGACGACGGCAGCTTCGTGGGTGTCGCGGGTGCGATCACGCGCCGGGTGGGGGACGATGTGAACGTGCGCGTGGACGTCGACGGGCAGGCTGTCTTCGGTGATGGCGCGACCTCGGTCTTCGCCGAGCTCGACGCCCTCTCGACGGCGCTGCGGGCCGGCGACTCCGCGGGGCTCGCGACCAGCCTCGACGCACTCTCCGACCGGGCCACGACGGTCTCGACCATGCACGCGACCGTCGGCGCGACGTACAAGCGGATCGAGACCGCGCAGAGCGGACTGGTCGACCGGAAGCTCAACCTCACCACCTCGCTGTCCAACATCGAGGACATCGACCTTGCCGAGGCCTCGATCGAGGTGAGCATGCGGCAGGTCGCCTACCAGGCCGCGCTGGCCGCCACGGCCAAGACCCTGCAGCCGAGCCTGATGGACTTCCTGCGCTGATGACCACGACCTTCGACGCCGCTCCCGACCCGACGCTGCCGGTCATCGACCTGGTGCACCCGATGCCGGGTTTCCCGGAGGACACCCACTTCGCGCTCGTCGACCTCGACGGAAGTGGCGGGCTGTGCTCGATGCGGTCGCTCGACCACCCGGACCTGCGGTTCCTGGTCGCGCCCCCGCACCTGTTCTTCCCCGACTACGCGCCAGAGCTCGACGACGTCACCGTCGAGGAGCTGAACATCGCGTCGGCCGAGGAGGTGATGGTCCTGGTGGTGCTCAACCCCGGCGACTCATTGCCCACCTCGACGGCCAACCTGCTGGCCCCGGTGGTGCTCAACACCGCCAACCGTCGTGCTTGCCAGGTGATCCTCGAAGACGACGAACACTCGGTCAGCACCCCGCTCGTCGCTGCAAGCTGAGGCCCTGCGCCCGGTAGCGTGGCACCCATGCTGGTGCTGAGCCGTCGCGTGGGCGAGAGTGTCGTGATCGGGGACGACGTGACGGTCACCATCCTCGAGGTCCGCAGCGACGTGATCCGGATCGGCATCGACGCGCCCCGGTCGGTCGCGGTCAACCGCGCCGAGTTGCTCGTCCAGCTCGAGGCCAGCAACCGCGAGGCCGCCTCGCCGAGCGAGGACGCCGTCTCGTCGTTGGCGCAGGAGCTACGGCGTCGCAACGGCTGACCTGTCTCCCAGGGAGCGGCGGCCGCGCGCGTAGCGGGTGGGTGCCCGCGCGCCTACCCGGCTCACGGCTGTGGCTGAGCTGTTGAGTTCGTGCAGCAAGTTCGGCACCCACGGACGAATTTGCTGCACAAACCACGGTTGCAGTCGCGGCGCTCAAGACAGTGCAGCATCGTCGTCGCCCACAGGGGGGTAAAGCGGTGCAGTCGTGCGGCTGGACGAGCCGAGCCGACGACGTCATCCGACCTCGGCGCGAGAGATGCCAGGACGTATGACCTCCTGCGGGAGGTACACCGCGCGCTCGACGTCGAGCGCGAGCAGCAGCTCGCCCTCGAGCTTGTAGGCGCCCTGGATCAGGTGGGGCGTCGGTCCGGTCAGAGGGTCCGGTGGCGCTTCGACGTTGTCGTCGCTGACGTCCACCACGCCGCCGATCCGGTCGACGAGGAGGGCGATCGACTCGCCGTCGACCCGGACCACGACCACCATCGGCTCGGGCGCGTCGGGGGGCCGGGGCGGCAGCCCCAGCCGCTCACAGAGGTCCATCGCCGTCAGCACCTGACCACGCAGGTTGATCAGCCCCGCCAGGCCGGGGGGCGCCAGCGGGACCCGGGTCAGGGGCTGCCCGCGCAGGACCTCCTGTACGGCGCGGACGTCGACGCCGTACAGGCGATCGCCGAGTTCGAAGGTGACCATCCGTGCGTCGAGGGACGGCCGCTCGGTGCTGGCCGCGGTCACAGTGCGTCCTCGAGCTCGTAGAAGCGCGCATCGGCAGCGAGGATGGCGCCGCGCACGTCGAGGTCGCCGGGGACTTCGGCGTCCGCCTCGACGATGTCGACGATCTCGTCAACGGCGATCACGACGCTTCGTGCGCCGGCCGTGTAGACCACGACCGAAAGGACGTCGCTGGGGAGTTCGCTGGGGGCAGCCGAGTCGCCGCCCAGGCGGAGTAGGGGAAGGATCGCACCTCGATAGTGGACGACCTCGCGAGAGCCGACCACCTCGACAGCGGTGGCTGGGAGGTGCTCGATCCGGGTCACCGACGACAGCGGGATGGCGACCCGGCGGCCGCCACCGACAGTGGCGAGCAGCAGGCTCACCCGATCGGGCGCTTCCTGGGTCTCCTCGGCGGCCTGGGCGCCGGTGCGCTCGAGCGGCTCGGCGGGCAGTGCGCGACGGGCGAGGGACTGTACGTCGAGGATCAGGGCCACCCTGCCGTCGCCGAGGATCGTCGCGCCGGAGAAGGTCCCGAGAGTCTTGAGCCGGGGGCTGAGCGGCTTGACGACGATCTCCTCGGTGTTGAGCACCCGGTCGATCACCAACCCGAACCTTCGGCCCTCCGCCTGGAGGACTGCGAACAGCAGTTGGCCATCGGGCCGACCGGATCCGATCTGCAGGAACTCGGCCAGGTTGACCAGCGGGATCGGCACGCCGCGCAGCAGGTGGACCGGGGCGCCGTTCACCTCCTCGAACTCGACGAGCGCGCGGTCGGCGTCGAGGGCCACGAGTTCGAGGACGTTCACCTGAGGAACGGCGTACCGGTCGCCGGCGCACTCCACCGTGAGCGCCGGGACGATGGCGAGGGTCAGCGGTATCCGCAGTCGGCAGGTGGTCCCGCGGCCCAGCACCGACTCGATCTCGATGGTGCCGCCGATGGCCTCGATGTTGGTGCGGACGACGTCCATGCCGACGCCCCGCCCCGACACGTGGGTGAGCGTGGTGGCCGTGGAGAAGCCCGGGGCGAAGATCAGCTGGAGCTGGTCGGCGCGCGACATCGCGTCAGCCGCGGCCCGGGTGCAGAGCCCTTGGGCGACCGCGGCGCCGGCGATCCTGGCCGGGTCGATGCCGGCTCCGTCGTCGCACACCTCGACGACGACCTGACCGCCCTCGTGGTACGCGCGGAGGGTGAGGGTGCCCGCTGCCGGCTTGCCGGCCGCGACCCGCGCCGCGGGTGCCTCGAGACCGTGGTCGACGGCGTTGCGGACCAGATGCGTCAGCGGGTCCTTCACCGACTCCAACAGGGAGCGGTCGAGCTCGGTCTCGCGGCCGACCATGGTCAGGTTCACTTCTTTGCCGCAGGTGGCGCCGAGGTCGCGAACCACGCGCGGCAGCTTGGACCAGAGGTGGTCGATGGGCTGCATCCGGGTCTTCATCACACCCTCGTGCAACTCGCCGGCGATGAGGTTGAGCCGTTGCGCGGCTCCGGCCAACTCGGAGCCCGGAGCCTGCCCGGCCTCCCGGGCGATCTGGTTGCGGGTCAGCACCAGCTCGCCGACCAGCCGCATCAGGGCGTCGAGGAGGTCCACGTCGACGCGGATCGAGGCATCGGCGACCGTACGGCGGGACTCGGCCGGGAAAGGCTCGATGACCTCGACCTCGACCTCGACCTCGACCTCGGGCCGGGTCGACGTTCGAGGGACACCTTCGAGTACGGCGGCGATGGCGACGACCAGCTCCTCGACGTCCGCGTCGCCCTCGGTTCCATCGGCCTCGATGCTGGCCAGCAGCTCACGCACGGTGTCGACCATCGACAGCAACACGTCGGTGATAGCCGAGGTCAGCGACAGCTGGCCGTCGCGCAGTCGGGCCAGCAGGTTCTCGCCGACATGGGTGACCGCTTCGAGCTTGTGGAAGGCGAGGAACCCACTGGTGCCCTTGATCGTGTGGATGGTCCGGAACACGCTCGCCAGCAGTTCGCGCGACTCCGGCTGCTGCTCGAGGGCGACCAGGTCGCGGTCGAGCTGATCGAGGTTCTCGTGGCTCTCGATCAAGAACTCCTGGACGATGTCGTCCAGGCCGGTGTCGTGCATGGGGTTCTGCTCTCTCTCCGCCCGAGATCGCCGGGGAGCTGTGGTGACGCGGCTCGCCCGCGGCTCGTCGCCGAGGGATGTGTGTCAGATCGGCATCGGGGGACCCGATGTGAGTCGAATGCCAATCGGATGCCGGACCGGGTCCGGCTGATCAGAGCCGGACCAGGAGCACCATGCCCGCGCACGCCGCGGCCCAGAGCACGCTGGCGAGGGTGCCGATGATGAACCGTTCGGTGGCCGCGCCGTTGCCGTCGTCGGCCCGGAGGTCGGGGAAGCGGCCGACGCTCTTGAGCGCCACCACCACGGCGACGCCCTCCGGAGAGCCCGCGGCCAGGCTCGCGAACACCGCGAGCCGTTCGAGTCCTCCGATCCAGGCGCCGCCGCGCAGGACCTGGCCGGCCTGGTCGAGGGTCTGCCGCCCCTGGTCGGTGCGGTCGACGATCGCGAAGATCCGCGTGGTGAGCGGCCCGCCGCCCGCCACTGCCAGGAGCCCGCCGAGGGCGACCAGGATCGTCGTCGCCCACCGGCTCCAGCTCAGCTCCGCACTGACCCCGGCCAGGACGGCGGCCGCGGCCAGGGCGCTCAGCGCGAGCGGAGGGCCGATCGCGCGGCCGTGCGGGACCCAGCCGATGACGGAGAAGGCCAGCGCCGCACCGAGCAGGACCAGCACGAGCTGGGTGGCGGTGTCGGCGTTCATCGCTCCCGATCCTGCAGGAGACCACCGACAAGCTCGGTGACCAGCTCGCGGGCCCGGCGACCTTCGACCAGACCTGCCGCCTGGGCACGCTGGCTGACCGCGGACGGGGTGATGCCCAGGTCACGCGCGACCTGGTCGTACGACGCTCCGGCCTCGACGAGGTCGGTGACCTCCCAGCCGCGTGGCGTACGGCGGCCGAGGACGTGCGCCCACAGCCACAGTGCGGTCTCCAGCGACCGGACGCCGGGGTCGTCTCCGACCACCCGGAGCCGCCACGGGGCGGACTTGGCCGCGGTCACCGCCTCACGGGCGTGGACGTAGGCGGGTCCGCGGCCGGCTCGGGTGCTTTCGGGGAGCGGCTCCTCGACCGTCCCGATCCCGATCCCGATGCTCCAGGCGTCCTCGCGCAGCAGCCGCTCGACCGCGGCAGCGAGTGCGGCGGGGTCGGTCACGACACCCTGGAACTCGTCACCGGCGGTGCGCTCGAACGGGCGCAGCAGGCTGAGGTCGGCCAGCGCGGCCTGGGTCGGGGGGATCCGGTCGGCAGCCGCGGCTCGGGTCGAGCCGCGCTGGTCGGCAGTGAGGACTGCGGCTCGCATCGCCGGTTCCTTCGTCAGGTAAGGATATTCTCTGAAGTCAGCCTACATTAGACAATATCCTTAAGCAAGCGAAGTGAAGGAAATATCCTAACGCTTGCCGATGATGCCCACGACCGCCGGTGCCTTCTGCTCCACCACGGAGATCCGGAACCCCGCCTGCTGCAGGGCGGCCGAGGACTTCTCGACCATGGTCGGCACCTGGTCCGGACGCGAGGCGTCGAAGAACAGATACACGGCCCCGCCCGGCAACACCCGCTCGTGCAGCAGCGCCACCTCGTCGGCGCAGTCGCGCACCCAGAACAGGTTGACGTTGAACGCGAAGACCTTGGTCAGCCGTTTCACCGGCACCCGCAGCGTCGCCAGATCGATCTGGCGGACGGTCAGCCGCCCGGCCTCGATGAACTTCGCGCACCGCCGCCGCGTGCGGTCCACTCCCGACTCGGAGCGGTCGATGGCGAACAGCTTGCCGCTCACCAGTCGGGAGCAGATCAGCTCTGCACCCGCACCTGGCCCGCAGCCGATCTCGAGGATGTGGTCGTTCGGCTGGACCTCCATGAAGTCCACGGCCCACCGGATCCGGGCCGGGATGGTCTGCACCGCCATGGCTCCACCCTGCCAGATCCGAGCGCCGACAGTCTGCGCGGCGCCAAGACCGTCCGCACAGTGAGGCCCGATAGGTTTCCACCGTGACAGGCCCACGACGGATCGGCGTGCTCGGCGCGCGTGGAAAGGTCGGCACCGAGGTGTGCCGCGCCGTCGAGGCCGCCGGCGACCTCGACCTGGTCGCCTCTCTCGACGTCGACGACGCGCTGGAGGCCCTCGTGGCAGCGCGGGCCGAGGCGGTCGTCGACTTCACCCATCCCGACGCGGTGATGGGCAACCTCGAGTTCTGCGTCGCTCACGGCATCCATGCGGTGGTCGGCACCACCGGCTTCGACCAGGACCGGCTGACCACCCTGGAGAGCTGGTTGGCCGACGCGCCCGGTGTGGGCGTGTTGATCGCCCCCAACTTCTCGATCGGCGCGGTGCTGATGATGCGGTTCGCCGCGGCGGCCGCGCCGTTCTACGAGTCCGTCGAAGTGGTCGAGCTCCACCACCCCGACAAGGCGGACGCGCCCTCCGGGACCGCGCGCCGTACCGCCGAACTGATCGCCGCCGCGCGCCGCGAGGCGGGGCTTCCTGAGGTTCCCGATGCGACGTCGACCGGTCTCGAGGGTGCCCGCGGTGCCGTCGTCGACGGCATCCACGTCCACGGCCTCCGCGTCCGCGGCCTGGTCGCCCACCAGGAGGTCGTGCTCGGCGGAGTGGGGGAGACCCTCACCATCCGCCACGACTCCCTCGACCGCGTGTCCTTCACCCCCGGTGTCCTCACCGGGCTACGCGCGATCGGCGATCGACCGGGCCTCACCGTCGGCCTGGAGCACCTGCTCGGCCTCGACTGAACGCCGCCACCGGGCTATCCCGCGAGGCGGAGGAGGGCAGCGGTGAGGGCGGCGCCGCGCCGAGCCGCCGCCGGCCACCACCCCGACCAGGGCGAACTGCGATGCACCGGTGAACATCAGTAGCGACAGCGCACAGGTCTGCAGGACCGAGAGGCCCGATGCGACGGACACCGCGCCGAACGAGACGCCGTACAGCCCCGTGGCGATGCCGACGCCGAGGCTGTCACGGACGATGGCGCGACGGTCCTCGACCTGTGCGTCGCCGGTGGGAGGCGCCGTCACGCGAGTCGGGTGTGCAGCCGCACCTGCTTGACCCGGGTGGTGCCCGACCCGTCGAGGTCGAGCTCGCGATGCGCGGAGTCGGCAGCCCAGCCGGCCTCGGTCAGGAAGCTGAGCAGCGCGTCGTCGCCCGCGACCACCCAGGTCACCGCCTGCTCGAAGCGATCGGCCGTCATGGTGTCGGCGACCGCCTGGAGCAGCCGTGAGCCGTGGCCCTTGCCGCGCTCGTCCGGGTCGACGGTCAACTCGCCGAGCTCGCCGTCGGCGACCGGGTCGCGGTCGGGATCGCTCGCCGGGCCGGTCATCGCGAACCCGACGACCCGATTGCGCTCCAGCGCGACCAGGACACGGTTGCGGGCGTCGCCCGGCTTCTGAAGTGACTCGGCCCAGGCGGCCGCGGCCGCCGCCTCCGCCTCGGGACCGGACGGGATGGCCTCGGGCGGCAGGAGATCGCCGTACATACTCGGCCACGCGCGCAGCTGGACCCGCGCGATCGCGGCCGCATCGTCGGACCAGGCGACCCGCACGGAGACGTCGGCGCCGGGGCTGGTCATGACGTCATCCTCTCAGCCGTCCTCTCAGCCTGCCGACGCGCGGCCAGAGCCATGTCGTTAGGGTCCGAGATATGGAGACCCGCAACCTCGGAGCCAGCGGCCTGAAGATCTCGGCCATCTCGTACGGCAACTGGCTGACCCACGGGTCTCAGGTCGAGGAGGACGCCGCCGTGGCGTGCGTGCGCCGCGCGCTCGACGAGGGCATCACGACGTTCGACACGGCCGACGTCTACGCCCACACGGCGGCCGAGAGCGTGCTCGGCAAGGCGCTCGCAGGGGAGCGGCGCGACGGCTTGGAGGTCTTCACCAAGGTCTACTGGCCCGCGGGCCAGCCCGGTGCCAACGACCACGGCCTGTCCCGCAAACACATCATGACCTCGATCGACGGCTCGCTGCGCCGGCTCGGCACCGACTACGTCGACCTCTACCAGGCGCACCGCTACGACTACGAGACGCCGCTCGAGGAGACCATGGAGGCGTTCGCCGACGTGGTGCGGGCCGGTAAGGCGCTCTACATCGGAGTCTCCGAGTGGCGGGCCGACGACATCCGCCGGGCGCACGCGCTGGCGCGCGAACTGCACATCTCCCTGGTGTCCAACCAGCCGCAGTACAACATGCTCTGGCGGGTGATCGAGGAGGAGGTCGTGCCGACCTGCCAGGAGCTCGGGCTCGGCCAGATCGTCTTCTCGCCGATCGCCCAGGGTGCGCTCACCGGCAAGTACCACCCGGGTCAGAAGCCGCCGGAGGGGTCGCGCGCCACCGACGACAAGGGCGGCGCGGACATGATCAGCCGTTGGCTGCGCGACGATGTCCTCGAACGGGTCCAACGGCTCCGGCCGATCGCCGACGACGCCGGGCTGAGCCTGGCCCAGCTCGCCGTCGCCTGGGTGCTGAAGAACCCCGCTGTGTCCTCCGCGATCGTCGGCGCGAGCCGTCCCGAGCAGGTCACCGAGAACGTCAAGGCCGCGGGCGTCACTCTCGCGGACGAGGCGATGGCGCAGATCGACGAGGTGCTCGGCGACGTGGTCTACCGCGACGCGTCGTTCAACGCCTCGCCCAAGTCACGCGACTTCTGACCACTGGCTCGGACGCCGAGCACCGCCGCGCCCGTCGTCGACAGGAGCAGCCCGACGACCACGGCGGGCCACCAGCCCGCTCGTACGCCGTCACCCAGGAAGGCCACGCCGATCGCGGCCGGGACGAAGGTCTGGGCCACGATCAACGCCGCGGTGGTCGAGGGCACCGCCGCGCGGCGCATGCCCAACGAGTAGAGCCAGAACGCCACCAGGCTGAACGACGGGACGGCAAGCGCCGCGAACGCGACGACACCGGTCACCGGCGTACCGACCCCGCGCACCGAGATCGCCGAGCCGGCGTACCCCAGACCGGCGAGCAGGCCGAGCAGAGCGCCGGGCAGGTGTCGGCCCGCGGTCGAGCCTACGGCGAGGGCGGCGACCCCGACCCAGAGCGCCGCCACGAACCCGGTGGTGGTCTGCACCTCGCCGGGCTCGCCGGCGCCGAGGGAGAGCAGGACCAGGCCGACGGTGACCACGCCGACCGCGATCCAGCCGGTCCGGCTGAGGGAGTCCTCGACCCGGTGCGAGACCAGGGCCGTCACGGGCAGGGACATCGCGACCAGGGCCTGGGCGAGATAGAGGGGTAGCAGCCAGATCGCGCCGGCGTGCAACACGAAGCCGACGAGGTAGGCGACGACGACGAGCATCGTGCGTAGGTCGCGCACCGATCGCGTCACGAAACCCCACAGCCCGTCGGGTGTGCTCTCGAAGCCACGGACCGCCTGCGCTTGGACGACCGCGGCGATGCCGAAGACGGCGGCGGAGACGAGACCGAGCGCGATCCCCAGCGCGGTCACGGCGGCGCCGTCATCGCGAAGGGGTCATCGGTAGTGCTCGGGTAGCTCCTGACCGATCTTGACCTTCGGCTTGGGCAGCCGCATGAACTTCATCTGCATGGCCCGGGTGACGGCGTAGTAGGTCGTGCCCTTGATCGGCTGATCGGGGAAACGCGCGGCCAGTTGCCGCCGCAGCCGGAACCTCAGCAGGAGCATGTCGATGATCACGAGGGCGATCGACCCGAAGAGGAGGGCGTTGCCGAACCCGGCCAGCCGGTCGTTCCCGGAGTAGCCCAGGATCATCGTGACGACGAGCAGCGGGATGATCAGCTCGACGAAGCTGAACCGGCTGTCCACGAAGTCGCGGATGAAGCGGCGCATCGGCCCCTTGTCGCGGGGGAGGAGGTACTTCTCCTCGCCGTTGCGCATCCCCTGGCGCACCCGCTGGCTCGACTCGCCTCGAGCGGAGCGTTGCGCCGCGGCCTGCTCCTTGCGGGTGCGCGGCGGCTTGGCACGCGCCTTGGCCGCGGCCTCGGCCTCCTTGCGGGTCGGGGTCGGGCGACCCTTGCCGGAGGTCGTGGTCTCCTCGAGCGGAGGGGTGGCGACTTCTTGTCTGGTACGACGGAACAACGTGGGCCTCGAAAGGTGCGGTGTCTGGCTGAGACTGACTAGGTCTGACTGGGTCTGATGGTGTGGCTGACGAGAGTGTGCCGAGTGGTACGAGCCTACCGGCGTCTTGCGAGGCCGCCGTAGGGTGAGGTCACAGCCTGCACGATGACTACCCCGCATCTGACGAGCATCCGAGAGGGACCCGACCGCATGAGCATCATGAAGCGGATCAGCCTGATCTTCCGGTCCAAGGCCAACAAGGCCCTCGACCGGGCCGAGGACCCGCGCGAGACCCTCGACTACAGCTACCAGCGCCAGCTGGATCTGCTGTCCAAGGTGCGCCGGGGCGTGGCCGACGTCGCGACCAGCCGCAAGCGGGTCGAGCTCCAGGTCGTCCAGCTCGAGCAGCAGTCGGCCAAGCTGCAGGACCAGGCCGAGAAGGCCATCCAGATGGGCCGTGAGGACCTCGCGCGCGAGGCCCTGACTCGCAAGTCCGGGCTCAACGGCCAGATCACCGAGCTCAAGGCCCAGCACGCCCAGCTCCAGGGCGAGGAGGAGAAGCTCACCCTGGCTCAGCAGCGGCTCCAGGCCAAGGTCGAGGCGTTCCGCACCCGCAAGGAGACCATCAAGGCCACCTACACCGCCGCCGAGGCGCAGACCCGGATCAACGAGGCGATGTCCGGCATCGGGGAGGAGATGGGCGACGTCGGCATGGCGATCCAGCGGGCCGAGGACAAGACCGCCCAGATGCAGGCCCGCGCTGGTGCGATCGACGAGCTGATCGCCTCCGGTGCCCTCGACGACGCCTCGGCCATCAACGCCGGCGACGACATCACCCGCGAGCTCGAGGCGATGAGTTCGCAGGCCGACGTCGAGCTGGAGTTGGCTCGCCTCAAAGGCACCGCCATCCCGGCGGCCCAGCAGCCCGAGGCGATCGAGGCGCCCGAGCCCGGTGAGATCCTCGCCGAGGAGCCCGCGAAGCAGGAGGCGGCGAGCGACGCGACCAAGGACGCCTGAGCCGTGATCGTCCGGATCCTCGGCGAGGGACAGTTCGACGTCGCCGAGCACGCGCTCGACCGGCTCAACGAGCTCGACGCCACGCTCGAGGCGGCCGTCGAGGCCGGTGACGAAGCGGCCTTCGCCGGCGCCCTGGCCGCCCTGCTCGACGGCGTACGCACGGCCGGTGTAGCCCATCCGCTGGACTCCCTCGACGACTCCGACCTGATCCTTCCGCCGTCCGACGCGACCCTCGACCAGGTCCGCCAGATGCTCACCGAGGACGGCCTCATCCCCGGTTGAGCGACGCGGCCACCGCTTCGTCATCGCGGCCGCACAGGCTGCTCTTGGGGTGCCCGGCCACACTGGGTGCATGGCACGCTCTCGCTTCGTGGGCGACACCGGGCTGACCGTCCGGATGACCACGGTGATGTTCCTGCTCGGTGCGTTGTTCGTGGCGCTGGTCGTGGGCATCGCCCTGGTGGTCGGCGCCGGCTTCGGCTACGGCCTCGGTCTACTGGTCGGGCTCGGCGGCATCGCTGTCGCGTTCTACCAGTGGGCCAACTCCGACAAGGTCGCCATGCGGGCGATGCGGGCCCGCGAGGTCACGCCGGCGGAGGCGCCCGAGCTGCACGGCATGATCGACCGGCTCTGTGCGCTCGCCGACATGCCCAAGCCGCGCGTCGGGGTGGCCGACACCCCGGTCCCCAACGCCTTCGCCACCGGCCGCTCCCCTGAGCGCGCAGTGGTCTGCGTGACCACCGGCATCCTCGGCATGCTCACCGCCGAGGAGCTCGAGGGGGTGCTCGCCCACGAGTTGTCGCACGTCGCGCACCGCGACGTCCTGGTCATGACCGTCGCCTCGAGCGCCGGCATCGCGGCCGGGATGCTGACCCAGGGTTCGCAGTACGGCGCGCTCGGCTTCTTCGGCGGACGGGGTCGGGACAACAACGGCGGCCTGCCGGTCTGGCTGTTGGTGCTCCTGGTCAGCCTGGCCGTGTACGCCGTGAGCTTCGTCCTGCTGCGGCTCCTCTCGCGCTATCGCGAGCTGGCCGCCGACCGCGCGGGTGCCTACCTCACCATGCGGCCGGACGCCCTCGCGTCCGCCTTGCAGAAGATCACCGGCGGCATCAACCAGATTCCGCAGCGCGACCTGCGCCAGGTCGGCGCCGCCAGCGCGCTCTGCATCGCTCCCGCGATCAGCGGGGTCTCGCTGCGCACCCTGACCTCCACCCACCCCTCGCTCGAACAGCGCCTTGAGCAGCTCGCCCGCATCCAGGCCGAGCTCAGCCGGCCCACCGGCTGAGCCCTGCCGGGTCGGCGGCGCGTCGTACGGTTTCGTTCGTGGGCTTCTGGGACACGCTGACCGGGCGGAGCCGGCCCAAGCGCGCCAACCTCGACGCCCTCTTCCTGGTGCCGAGTGCGGCCATCACGTTGCAGACGGCGGTGGGGCTGATGCCCACCGGTGCCGGTTCGGTCTGCTACCGCGCGGCCACGGGAGCTGGGTTCCACCAGACCCAGGACGAGGTGCTCGCGCTCCTCGAGGCCAGCGCGGACGCGCCGGTGGTCCAGACCAGTAGCGACGAGTTCGGCTTCACCTGGCTGCAGGTGCATCGCGATCCAGGGGACCTCGAGGGCATGGGCGAACTCTGCACCGACCTGCACGCCGTCAACACCACCCTCGAGGCGGCCGGCTATGGGCCGGGGCTGCTCTGCTCGCTCATCCCGTTCGTGGACCCGACAGGACGCAAGGTGGGGCTTGTCTACCTCTACAAGAAGGGCACGTTCTACCCGTTCGCACCCGTCGGACCCCAACGTCGCGACAACCTGCTCGAACTGCAGGTCCGCGACACGCTGGGCGCTGAGCTGCCGATCGAGCCGGAGCTCTCCTCCTGGCTGGCCCTCTGGGGCGCACCAGGGCTCTGACACCGACCTGGGCGGCACCCGTACGTCGCCCGGCGAGGTACGGCGTTCGGCCACGAAGCACCACCCCCGGTCCCTATGCTGGATCGGTGCGAGTGGTGGAGATCGACGACCGACGCCGGGTCGCCGCGATCACGGCGTACGACGCCGTGCGGATGCCGCCGAAGGCCCAACTGCAGTCCGTGGTGGAGCTCGCAGCCCAGATCGCCGACGTCCCGATGGCGACGATCAACATGATCACCGACGTCGAGCAGCACCAGGTCGCGACCGTCGGTTTCGAGCCGGCCGTCTGCGCGCGTGAGGACTCCATGTGCGCGGTGACGGTGCGTGAGGGCACGCCCGTCGCGCTCGCCGATGCGTCCGAGGACGCCCGGTTCGCCCGCAACCCGTTCGTGACCGGCGAGCTGGGCAAGGTCCGGTTCTACGCCGCGCATCCGTTGGTGACTCGTGACGGCGTCGCGGTCGGCACGCTGTGCGTCTTCGACGAACGGCCCCGCACCCCCGAGCCCCGGATGCTGGCGGCCCTGGCCACCCTCGCCGAGCGGGTCGTGGACGTCTTCGAGCTGCGCCTGCGCAGCCGCGAGCTGGCGCTGAGCCTGATGGAGAACCAGTCGGTGCAGGCCGAGCTGGAGCGGTCCAACGAGCGGCTCGCGTCGTTCGCCGGCCAGGTGAGCCACGACCTCAAGACCCCCATCACGACCATCTCCCTCTCGCTCTCGCTGATCCGCGAGCAGCTTCAGGAGGAGGGCGCCGACGCCGACACGCTCGGGCTGCTCGGCCGCGCGATCAACGGCGCCTCGCGGATGGCCGACCTCCTCGACGACGTGCTCGACTTCGCTCGGCTCGGCGGCACCCTCAAGGCGACCGAGGTCGACCTCGACTTCGTGCTCGGTGAGGTGCTCGACGACCTCGGCCCCGACCTCGTCGACGCCACCTTGCATATCGACCGGCTCCCGACGGTGCTCGGCGACCGTGCCCAGCTGCGGGCGGTCCTGCAGAACCTCCTCGGCAACGCCGCGAAGTACCACTCCGACGAGCGACCCCTCGACATTCACATCGGTGCGCGACACGTCCAGCGGGCCTGGCGCATCGAGATCACCGACAACGGGCGCGGGGTGCCCCCTGCCGACCGGCATCGGGTCTTCGAACCGCTCGCCCGGGTCGACAACCGGATCGAAGGTTCGGGCATCGGCCTAGCCACCTGCCGGCGCATCGTGGGCGCCCACGGCGGCCGGATCGGCATCGACCCGGCCGTGGTCGAGGGCTCGCGGTTCTGGTTCGAACTCCCGGACTGAATCTTTCGCGGGGTTGATCGAAGATTCGGGAAGAGAACTTCCCTCCTGGTGGTTTGGGCTTCGCACAGCAGCGGCACATGCAAGGCATCCGCCGCACCCGCCCCGCCATCTCCGGGAGTTCCCCACACTATGACCGTCCCCGTCGGCACCGACAGCCTGACTCTTCTCACCGACCGTTTGCAGTCCTTGCGGTCCGAGCGCGCGGCGCTCATGGCCGAGACCCTCATCGAATCCTCCGGCGACGTCGCTGACCGGGCCACCAACGTCGAGGCCTCGATCCGGCTGCAGCTCCTGGACGAGCGGATCGCGGGGCTCGAGCTCGAGATCGTCGAGAGCCGGCGTCGCGAACACGTCAGCGGCGTGGTCTCACTCGGAGACGTCGTCACCCTCGACCTCGGCGACGGTGACGAGACCTACCTCGTCGGCTCCGTCGAGCAGGCGTTTGCGGGCGTCGACACCATCACCCCCCTCAGCCCGCTGGGCCGGGCCATCGTCGGTGCCGAGGTCGGCACCACGGTCAGCTTCCAGCCCCGGCCCGGGGTCACGATGACCGCGACCATCCGCGCGGTCGGCGAGACACTGGCCGCCTGAGCCACGGCGCAGACTAGCGCCGCGCGTACGTCTCCGAGGGTCGCCAGCCGTCCTCGTCGCGCCACCGTCGCAGCGTCGCCGGGAACGTGAGCACCAGCCCGAGCACGATGCCGACGACCGCGCCCATGGTGTTGGCGGCGATGTCGCGCTGGTCGGGGAATCGCCCGGGGATCGCCCGCTGTGCGGTCTCGATGAAGGACGTCATGATGATCGCGGCGGCCAGCGCCAGCCACCACAGCCGGGTCCCGAACAGCAGCAGCAGGAACAGCCCGACCGGCACGAAGAGCGCCACATTGGCGAGGTACTCCGCCCGGTCGTAGGTGAGCCAGCTCAGCTCGTCGTACCGCTGGATCTTGGCGAGCACCCGCAGCACCAGGTCACTCGAGGTCGGCGCCTCTGAGCCCGGCGTGAGCGTCACCCAACCCACGAAGGCCAGGTAGGCCAGCGTGACGACGCTCAGGAACGGATGGCGATGCAGCACGTGACCAAGTGTGCCGAGTCAGTGGGCACGCGTGCCGAGTCAGTGGGCACGCATGTGTCTATCGTCACGCCATGTCCTCGCGCGTCATGCAGAACGTCGACGTCTGGCCGCCGTCTGGCCACCTCGACGAGCCGTGGGACTCGAATCCAGATGTTGACGCGTTCTGCAAGAGCGCCCGCAGTGTCACGGTCGTGTATTCGATCGGGCTCCGGGAGTTGCGGCTGCCTGCCTTTCGCTCCTGGCTGCGGTTCGGCTGCGGGCGTGTCTCCACGGACGGGCGGGTCCGGGTCACGGTCTCGGTCGACCGGCTCGAGGGCGACCTCGAGCATGCGAGTGTCGTTCTGCCAGCAGGCATCGCCGAGTGGGCCCCGTCGGACCGCGCCCGGCTCGCCCTCGAGGTGGTGCACGCCGGCATGGTGCGTCTGGGGGAGTCGCGGGGCTGGGAGCGCGAGGAGTTGGAGCGGCTCCGGGACCTGACGCTCCAGCGCGGGCTCGAGCACACGCTGGTGGGTGACTGGAAGGCGAGTCCGGACCGCCGGCACTCTGCGCGAACCTGCTACCGGATCGCTCCCGACGGCCTCGGTCGTGCTCGGTTGGAAGTCGCTGATCGCGATGGCGTCGTCGTGGCCACCAGTCCCGAGGCGATCGCACCCGCCGGCTTTCGGCCGGGCATTTCGGCCACGCGCGACCTGCGGTGGGACGGGGTCGACCGCGTCGCCCTGACCACCCTCCGGCGCACCTTCCGGGGGGTCGAGGTGAGCGTGGCGCTGGTGCGCGAGGGCGCCGCTTGGCGCGGCGAGATCAGCGACGGCAACGACGCGCGGGTGCCGCTGGCCGGTCTGGATGCGCCCGAGCGCCGCGAGCTGCCGGTCGTCGTGGCGGTCGGGACCGGCGTGGACGCCGAGGACGAGGCGCCCCGTATCCGAGCGGGCGGTGGCGGTCCCACCAACGATGTCTCGCGGACGTACCTCGACGCCGTCGCTGCCCGCTTGCACGCCTTCGCGGACGAGGGTCAGGCCTGGTGGCAGGACGCCGGGCTCAAGAAGCTGGACGTGACGTACTACTTCGGCCCCGAGGCCACCATCTGGAGCCGCCGGACCGGCCAACGGTTGCGCGTCGAAATCCGGCGTCCGGCCGCCTCGACTCACCAATCACCGGAAGAGTTGGCCACGCAGGACGTGCGAGCGGTCGTGGCCGAGGTACGCCGCAAGACCGGCCTCGGTCCCCACCGACCCGACCATCGGGCGCGATGATCGCCCCGATGCGTGAGGGGGCTCGACGGGCCCGACGAGTGGCTCGTCAATCCTTGTGGGTCTTGCCGGGGAGGGCGAGCATCCGGTCGAGGGCTACCTTGGCCCACTTCTCGGTCTCGTCGTCGACCTCGATGCGGTTGACCACGACACCGTCGACCAGGGCCTCCATGGCCCACACGAAGTGGGGGAGGTCGATGCGGTTCATCGTCGAGCAGTAGCAGACGGTCTTGTCGAGGAAGACGATCCGCTTGTCGGGGTGCTCGGCGGCCAGCCGCTTGACGAGATTGAGCTCGGTGCCGACGGCCCACGACGAGCCGGCAGGGGCGGCTTCGATGGTGTTGATGATGAACTCCGTCGACCCGACCAGATCGGCGGCGAGGACCACCTCGTGCTTGCACTCGGGGTGCACGATCACCTGGACGCCGGGGATCTCGGCGCGCAGCTGCGGGATGGTGTCCTCGGAGAAGCGGCCGTGCACCGAGCAGTGGCCCTTCCACAGGATCATCCGGGCGTCGCGGAGCTGTTCCTCGGTGAGGCCGCCACCGGGGCGGTGCGGGTCCCAGACGACGCAGTCGTCGAGGGACAACCCCATCTTGAGCACCGCGGTGTTGCGGCCGAGGTGCTGGTCGGGGAGGAACAGCACCTTGCTGCCCTGCTGGTAGGCCCACTCCAGTGCGGTCTCGGCGTTGGACGAGGTGCACACGGCCCCGCCGTGACGTCCGCAGAAGGCCTTGATGTCGGCGCTGGAGTTCATGTACGTCACGGGTACGACGTCGGCCGCCACACCCGCGGCCTCCATCGCCGCCCAGGCGTCCTCGACCTGGCGCAGCCGGGCCATGTCGGCCATCGAGCAGCCCGCGGCGAGGTCGGGGAGGATCACCTGCTGGCGCTCGGATGTCAGGATGTCGGCGGACTCGGCCATGAAGTGGACGCCGCAGAAGACGATGTACTCCGCGTCGGGCCGAGCGGCGGCCTCGCGGGCCAGCTTGAACGAGTCACCCGTGACGTCGGCGAACTGGATGACCTCGTCGCGCTGGTAGTGGTGACCGAGCACGAAGACGCGCGAACCCAGCGCCTCCTTGGCGGCTCGGGCCCGGGCCACCAAGGACGGGTCGGAGGGCGAGGGCAGGTCGCCGGGGCACTCGACGCCGCGCTCGGAGCCGAGGTCGACACCTCGTCCGAGCGGGAGCAGCGGCAGGTCGACAGTGGTCATGACCGGATCCTATTCGGGCTGGGAACAGCTCGGGACACGTCCTAGAGCAGGGCACCGTTGTGAACGTACGGCGCGGGCGGTTTCATCCCTCGCAGCCCCAGGTAGCCCTCCTGCTTGAGGGTCAGCCGCGCCGCGAAGCCGACGTCGAGCACCCACTGGTTGGCGCCGGTGACGTGGCCGATGATGACCTCGTCGGGGCCGTCGGCGAGGGCGGCCCACAACAGCCTGGTAGCGGTCCGCCGGTTCGACGCGGCCAGGAGAGCGACCCGGCCGCGCTCGTCGACGTAGGCGTAGCCGGAGCCAGTACGGACGTCCGACACGAGGAGCCGCCAAGCGCCCAGCATCAGCTCGTGGTCGACACCGTGTCCGGCACCGCGGGCGGCCCGGTCGAGGGAGTCCATCAACTCGATGTCGGCGGCCGACCCGTCGCGCACGCGGTCCACGACCGGGATGGCCGAGCGGTCGAGGGTGCCCGTGAGGTACATCTGCGGGTGCAGGTCGAACCCGGCCTGGTGGTAGACCCGCACCGCCTTGGCGTCCGAGGACGCCGAGAGCATCCATCGGCTGCACGCGCGGCCGTGGTGCATGGCCGCCGCCAACAGCTGCTTGCCGATGCCCTGGCCCTGCCGGCCCGGCAACACGGCATACGTCGCCAGACACCACACCACCTCGCGGCGGAACGACGTGGCCATCCCGACCATCCCGGTCTCGTCCTCGGCCACCCAGCACCCCTCGGGGTCGTGGCGGACGAAGTGGCGGGTGCGCTCGATCCAGACCTCGCGGTGAGCCGCAGTGCGTCGGGACGGCTCGGGTTCGTCGAGCCGGCGGCTGCGGCTGTCGAGCTCGTAGAACCCCTCGTCGCTGACCCGTTCGGCGGCGGGGACGTCGTCGAGGGTCATCCGCCGGATCACACACTGCACGCGGTCACCGTAGGTCGTCGGAGAGGATGCCCACATGCGGATTCTCGTGGCGCCCGACAAGTTCGCCGGGACGCTCTCGGCTGTCGAGGCCGCCCAGGCGATCGCCACCGGGTGGCGGGAGGTGGCACCCGGCGACGAGCTCGACCTGGCGCCGATGTCCGACGGCGGGCCCGGCTTCGTCGACGTGCTGCACGCGGCGCTGGACGGCGAACTGCTGGCGCTCACGGTCCGCGGCCCGCACGGCGCCCCCGTGCCGGCGGCCGTGCTGCTGGCCGATACCACGGCGTACGTCGAGAGCGCCCAGGCGTGCGGCCTGCACCTGACCGGCGGCGAGGGTGCCGAGAGCGCCACGACGTACGGCGTCGGCGAACTGGTGCTCGCCGCCGTCGACGCGGGCGCGACCACGGTGGTCGTCGGTCTGGGAGGCAGCGGCACCAACGACGGCGGGGCCGGCCTCCTGGCCGCGCTCGGCGCGACCAGCGACGTACCCCTCGACGCGGGCGGGGTCGGCCTCGACGGCGTCACCGAGGTCGACCTGACCCCGGCCCACGCTCGGCTGCACGGTGTCCGGCTGGTCGCCGCCAGCGACGTCGACAACCCTCTCACCGGGCTCTTCGGCGCCACCAAGGTCTTCGGGCCGCAGAAGGGCATCCCCGAGGAGCGGCTGCCGACCGGCGACGCCTGGCTGGAGCAGTACGCCGCCGCGCTGGACCGGCGGACCGCCCTCGAGCCCGGAGCTGGGGCGGCCGGCGGCCTGGGCTATGCGCTCCTGGCCCTCGGCGCGACCCGCGAGCCGGGGATCGCGCTGGTCGCGGAGGCGGTGGGCCTGGCCGAGCGGGCCCGGGCGGTCGATCTGGTGGTCACGGGCGAGGGAGCCTTCGATTTCTCCAGCCGCGCGGGCAAGGTGCCGTACGGCGTCGCCACCGTGGCCGCCGAAGCGCTGCGGCCCTGCGTCGTCCTCGCCGGGCAGGTATTGGTCGGCTCCCGCGAGATGCGGGCGCTCGGCATCGAGTCGGCGTACTCCCTGGTCGATCTGGTGGGCGAGGAGCGGGCGTTCGCGGATCCGGCCGGTGCCCTCGCCGCGCTGGCCGGGCGGACCGCCCGGACCTGGTCACGATGACCGTCGCGATCACCGCCGCGATGACACCGGAGACCGCTGGGAATAACCCCTCGTGTGCGAGACTTGATCCAGGCAGAGCACACGTCTGCACTCGACACCTGGGAGCCTTGACCACATGACCGAGCAGCTTGAGACCGAGCGCCGCACCGACAGCATCAACCTCAGCCCGGTGGCGGCCGCCAAGGTGAAGAGCCTCCTCGACCAGGAGGGCCGCAACGACCTGGAGGGCGGCTACGACCTGGCGCTGCGCATCTCCGTGCAGCCGGGTGGCTGCTCGGGTCTGCGTTACCAGCTCTTCTTCGACGAGCGCAGCCTCGACGGCGACGTCGTGACCGACTTCGACGGCGTAGCCGTCGTGGTCGACCGGATGAGCGTGCCCTACCTCAACGGCGCGATGATCGACTTCGTCGACACCATCGAGAAGCAGGGCTTCACGATCGACAACCCCAACGCCACCGGCTCCTGCGCCTGCGGCGACAGCTTTCACTGAGCCACCCGGACATCGCGAAGCCCCCGCCTCGGCGGGGGCTTCGTCCTTTCTCGGGCCGTCTCCGAGTCTCAGTCGAAGATCGCCTGAGCCAGCCGCCGAGCGGCCTCGGTGACCTCGATCTCCGGCTTGGGCAGGTCGGTCGGGTACGCCGAGAACAGGTCCGCGTACTGGCTCGTCGGCAGAGTCGTCGGCGTGACCGCGGGGAGCCGGGCACCGGCGGCCGCGGCATCCGCACGCATCGTCTGCGGGCTGTCGAGGTCGTGGTAGGCGGTCATGGGATCGACGGTAGGGGCTACCGGTCGGTACTCCCACGACTACGCGTCGGTAGCAATTCCCCATAGTCTTTCCCGACGTGCCTGACCATGCGCCTCACCCCGTGCTCGCCCCTGCGTCCCCCGCCGCCACCGAGCCGGGTGGCCCGCTGCTGATCGCAGGCTCCATCGCGACCGACCACCTGATGAGCTTCGGCGGCAAATTCGAGGATTCACTCGTCGTCGAGCAGCTCCACAAGCTCTCGGTCTCCTTCCTGGTCGACGACCTCGAGATCCGCCGCGGCGGAGTGGCCGCGAACATGTGCTTCGGCCTGGGCCGGCTCGGCCTGAGCCCGGTGCTGGTCGGCTGCGCCGGCGACGACTTCGCCGACTACCGCTCCTGGCTCGAGCGGCACGGTGTCGACTGCGACTACGTACGGATCTCCGAGACCCACCACACCGCCCGGTTCGTGTGCACCACCGACACCACGGGCGCGCAGTTCGCCTCGTTCTACCCCGGCGCCATGAGTGAGGCGCGGCTCGTCGAGCTCGCGCCCATCGTGGCCAAGGTCGGCACGCCGTCCTACGTGCTCATCGGCGCCGACGACCCCGACGGGATGCTGCGCCACACCGAGGAGTGCCGTCAGCGTCGCTACGCGTTCATCGCCGACCCCAGCCAGCAGTTGGCCTTCGGGTCCGGCGAGCTGATCCGCAACCTCATCGACGGCGCGGCGTACCTGTTCTCCAACGAGTACGAGTCGCACATGATCGAGCAGAAGACCGGCTGGTCGGCGTCCGACGTGCTCGACCGGGTCGGCATCCAGGTCACCACCCTCGGCAAGGACGGCGTCCGGGTCACCAGCAAGGACGGCATCCTGATCGAGCGGAGTGCCGCGGCCAACGTCGCGGCGCTCGAACCCACCGGCGTCGGCGACGCGTTCCGCGCCGGATTCCTCGGCGCGTTGTCGTGGGGCCTCGGCCTCGAGCACGCGGCCGAAGTCGGTTGCGTGCTCGCGGCGTACGTCGTCGAGACGGTCGGGCCGCAGGACTACACCTTCACCGCCGAGGAGTTCCTGGGCCGTCTGGACGAGTCGTACGGCACGGAGTCGGCCGCGGCCGTTCGCCCGCATCTGTCCGTCTGACGGCTCTCGCGGCGGCGGTCGCGAGTTTCGTCGGTCAGCCGATGAAACTCGACCCTGGACCCGCGCCGCCAGCTACCCCAACCGACGCACCAGATACCGCGGCACCCCATCGGCGGCCGGCTCGACGCCGAGGTACTCCTGCTCGCGCATCCGGCACCACGCCGGCACGTCGTACGCCGCGCCGGCGTCTTCGGTCGCTACGGCGACGATCCGGCCCACCTCGACCTCTCCGATCCGCCGGCCGAGCTCGATCACCGGCCGGGGGCAGAGCATCCCGCGGCAGTCGAGCTCGAGGTCGGCGTTCACCGGTGCACGTCCTCTCGGAGCTCCGCCACGATCGCCGGCAGCGCTGCGAGGAACTCGTCCACATCGGCTTCGGTGGCGTCGCGGGTCAGCGAGACCCGCACGTTGCCGTGGGTGAGCGCCCCCATCGCTGCCAGCACGTGGCTGGGTTCGAGAGTCGAGGCGGTGCAGGCCGAGCCGCTGGCCACCTGGAAGCCGCGCCGCCCGAGCGCGTCGACCACCGCCTCGCCGCTGAGGTAGAGGAACGAGAAGGTCACGAGGTGGGGGAGCCGATCCACCGGATCGCCGACCACCTCGGTGTCGGGGATCTCCGCGACCCGGGCCCGGATCCGATCGACGAGCGCGCGCTGGCGGGCGTTGACCTCGTCGCGCTCGGCGACCACCGCCTGGAGTGCGGCGGCGGCCGCCAGCGCGGCGGGTACGTTCTCGAAGCCGGAGACCTTGTCGTCGACCCGGTCGTCGGCGGGAAACGGGTTCCGCCACGGCACGCCCTTGCGGATCAGCAACACGCCGACGCCGGCCGGGCCGCCCCACTTGTGCGCCGAGCCCGCCGCGGCCGACCAGCCCTCGGGAAGAGGAAGCCGGCCCATCGAGGCGCAGGCGTCCATGAACAGTGGTACCCCGAGGTCCGCCACGGGCTGGACGGTCCCGACCTCGTGGTTGGCGTGCTGGAGCGCCACCACGTCGGCATCGTCGAGGTCGCTCATCGCCACGCGTCCGAGCGCATCGACCGGTAGTGCGCAGCTCCGCAGATCGGTGCGCCAGGCGAGCGCGTGGAGCACCGCCGAGTGCTCCACGGCGCCGTACGCGACCGTGCTGCCCGGGCCCGCGAGGCCCAGCAGCCCGCGATGGACGGCATCCGTGCCGGACGTCGTGAACGACACCTCGTCGCGGCGTACGCCGAGGGCCTCGGCCACCGCCTCGCGGGCGTTGTCGAGCACGAGGCGGGCATCGCGAGCGACCGCGTGCAGCCGCCGCGGATCGGCGTACCCGCGGTCGAGAGCGGCCAGTAGCGCCGTACGGGCCGCCGGGTGCAGCGGCTCCGACGACGCCGTGTCGAGGTACACGCCGCGAAACTACCCGTTCAGTGACCCCACCCGGGCGCTTCCTCAGGCTGCGCTTGGGCTAGGGTCAGCATTGTCCGAGGGAACGTGTGCGAGAGGGGCACTTTCGTGGGTCTGCAGCGCCTGTGGCGATGGGGCGTTCCCCTCGTCGGCGTTCTGCTTCTGGTGAGCGGATGCTCCGACGACACCGAGGTGGGCCGCCTAGCGATGCCCGATCCGGCCTCGGAGCAGGGCGTGCACGTGCTCCACCTGTGGCAGGGGGCGTGGATCGCCGCCTGGATCACCGGTGCGGTGGTCTGGGGGCTGATCTTCTACGTCGTGATCCGCTACCGGCGGCGCAGTCACGACGAGATCCCCGTCCAGACCCGCTACAACCTTCCCCTCGAGATCTTCTACACGATCGCGCCGGTCGTCATGGTGATCGTGTTCTTCAGCCACACGGTCCGCACCCAGAACATCGTCCTCGAGGACAGCAACCCGCCCGACAACATCATCGAGGTCACCGGCCAGCAGTGGTCCTGGACCTTCAACTACGGGCTCGGCGACATGAACGCCTCCGCCGACGACGACCGGTACGACGACGAGTTCGCCTACTCCGAATACGCCTACGACGGCGGCACCGGCTCCTACATCCCCGTGTTGTGGCTGCCGATCGGCGAGTCGGTCCGGTTCAACCTGCACAGCCCCGACGTGATCCACGACTTCGGTGTCCCGCACTTCCTGATGAAGATGGACGTCATCCCAGGTCGGGTCAACCACTACGAGATCACCCCGACCAGGCTCGGCGAGTTCAAGGGCAAGTGCTACGAGCTCTGCGGCGTCTACCACTCGCGGATGCTGTTCAACGTCAAGGTGGTCACCCGGGAGGAGTACGACCAGCACCTCCAGGACCTGGTGGACGCCGGGCAGACCTCCGACCTACCGCTGCTGGGCGGCGACGAAGCGTATACGCAGCAGGGTCTCGAGCCCGAGGGAGAGTCCGAGTGACTGCCACCGCGTCCCACCCCAGTGCCGTCGTCGGCAACCGTCGCCAGCTCGGGCAGAAGATCGTCCGGGTCCTGACCACGACCGACCACAAGGTGATCGGCAACCTCTACCTCACGACCTCGTTCGCCTGGTTCCTCATCGGCGGACTGATGGCGATGATCATCCGCTCCGAGCTCGCCTACCCGGGCCAGCAGGTCGTCAACGACGAGCTCTACAACCAGCTGTTCACCATGCACGGCACGATCATGCTGCTGCTGTTCGCGACCCCGCTGTTCTTCGGCTTCGGCAACGCGATCATGCCGTTGCAGATCGGGTCGCCCGATGTCGCCTTCCCGCGGCTCAACATGTTCAGCTACTGGCTCTTCCTCTTCGGTGGTCTCATCGCGGCTTCGGGCTTCCTGACCCCCACCGGTGCCGCCGACTTCGGCTGGTTCGCCTACACCCCGCTCTCCGACGCGGTCCGCTCACCAGGCGTGGGTGGCGACCTGTGGATCATGGGTCTGTGGATGGCCGGTCTCGGCACCATCCTCGGCGCGGTCAACTTCATCACCACGATCATCTGCATGCGGGCGCCCGGGATGACGATGTTCCGGATGCCGATCTTCGTCTGGAACACCCTGATCACCAGCCTGCTGGTGCTCATCGCGTTCCCGGTCCTGGCCGGCGCGCTGCTCTCGCTCGAGGCTGATCGACAGTTCGGTGCCCACGTCTTCGACGCCGCGCACGGCGGCGCGATCTTGTGGCAACACCTGTTCTGGTTCTTCGGCCATCCAGAGGTCTACATCATCGCGCTGCCGTTCTTCGGCATCGTGACCGAGATCCTGCCGGTCTTCAGCCGCAAGCCGATCTTCGGCTACATCGGGCTGGTCGGTGCGACCCTCGGCATCGCGATCCTCTCGGTCGCGGTGTGGGCGCACCACATGTTCGTGACCGGCGCGGTCGACCTGCCGTTCTTCTCCGGCATGACGTTCCTGATCGCCATTCCGACGGGCGTGAAGTTCTTCAACTGGATCGGGACGATGTGGGGGGGAAGTCTGTCCTTCGACACCCCCATGCTGTGGTCCCTCGGCTTCCTGACCACCTTCCTGTTCGGTGGCCTGACAGGCATCATCCTGGCCAGCCCACCGCTGGACTTCCACGTGTCCGACTCCTACTTCGTGGTCGCGCACTTCCACTACGTCGTCTTCGGCACCGTGGTCTTCGCGATGTTCGCGGGCTTCTACTTCTGGTGGCCCAAGATGACCGGCCGGATGCTCGACGAGCGGCTGGGCAAGGTGCACTTCTGGCTGCTGTTCGTCGGCTTCCACACGACCTTCTTCGTGCAGCACTGGCTCGGCGTCGAAGGCATGCCGCGCCGCTACGCCGACTACCTGCCCAGTGACGGATTCACCACGCTCAACCAGGTCTCGACCATCGGTGCCTTCCTGCTCGGCGCCTCGACGCTGCCGTTCCTCTACAACGTCTGGATCTCTCGTAAGGCCCCGCTGGTCGAGGTCGACGACCCGTGGGGTTGGGGACGGTCGCTGGAGTGGGCCACGTCCTGCCCGCCGCCGCGGCACAACTTCGTCACCATCCCGCGGATCCGGTCCGAGTCGCCGGCCTTCGACCTGCACCACCCGGAGATCGCGGCGATCGAGCTCGAAGAGAACGAAGCCGCGGCCGAGGGCCGGGTCGCTGACGCGCCCAACATGGAGGGCCGCGACACCCTGGTGCAGGAGCGCACCGAGACCAAGACCGAGACCCACACCGACACCGAGCGGGAGGACGAGGACCGATGAAGGCCGAGGCCTGGATCTTCGCCTCCTGCACGATCTTCCTGGTGCTCGTGACGCCTGCCTATTGGCTGGTCACCGACGCCAGCGACCACGGCGGCGACTGGACCGGCACCTCCGCGCTGGTCATGACCACGCTGCTGACCCTGATGGTCACCATCTACCTCGGCTTCCACGCCAACAAGATGGACCCGCGCCCCGAGGACCGGAAGGACGCCGAGATCGCCGACGGCGCCGGCGAGTTGGGCTTCTTCCCGCCGTACTCCTGGTGGCCCCTGTGGACGGCGATGGCCCTGGGCACCGTCGTCTTCGGAGTGGCCGCGGCGGCCTGGTGGCTGGGGATCATCGGCATCGTGCTCGGCGCCCTGGCCCTGGTCGGCTGGATCTACGAGTACTACCGAGGTGAGCACGCTCACTGAGCCCTCGCAATAAGGGGCCTCGGGGGCGGCAACCTGGCGGCTCGCCACGCCGTCCCACCCACATGCGAGGTTTCGTGGGTTCTGTACGTCGGCCCGTACTCTTGAGGGGTCTGGGCCGGTCGGTCCGGGTCCATCAGCGGCTGTCCTTGGAGTCCAGCATGTTCTCGCCCCACGCCCGTCTCCGCGGCCTCGTGGCGCTGTTCGCGCTGCTGCTCTGCACCGCGGTGCTGACTGCCTGCGACAACGGCGACGACATCCCCGGTGCCGGCTCCGCCGACGATACCGCCGGCGCCCACGACTCTTCTTCCGCCGATGACGGCGGATCGTCCTCCGACTCCTCCGACGGGCCGGACGAGCCGGCCGGCTCGATCGCGACCAACGTGAAGAAGAAGACCGGCGTCCCGGTCTCCACGCTGCTCACCGTCTCGGCCGAGAACGGCCGGCTGAGCACCGTCGACGTGGCCGGCTCCGGCGACGTCGGAGCCCTCACCGGCGCCATCTCCGGCGACGGCGCCACCTGGGAGGCTTCCGACCGGCTCGAGCCCGGCACGACGTACACCGTGAAGGCCAAGGTGCGCGGCGACGACGGTGACCTGGTGACCAAGCGCCAGAAGTTCAGCACCGAAGACCTCACCCTCGACCAGCAGACCTACGCCTCTGTTGCCCCGCTTCCCGGCGAGACCGTCGGCGTAGGCATGCCGGTCATCGTCACCTTCGACGTGCCGGTCACCGACCGTGCGTCGATGGAGCAGCACATGACGGTGACCACCACGCCGGCTCAGCCCGGCACGTGGCACTGGCTCAGCGACACCGTCGTGCACTACCGCCCCAAGAACTACTGGCAGGCCGGCACCACCGTCGACGTCAACCTCGACGTCAACGGCGTCGCCGCCGGCAACGGCATCTACGGCCAGGAGGACCGCCAGGTCGCCTTCAAGATCGGCGATGCGCACATCTACAAGGTGGACATGAAGACCCACCAGATGAAGGTCACCTCCAACGGCAAGCTGCTCCGCACCATCCCCATCACTACCGGCGAGCAGCCGAAGTTCACCACCCGGTCCGGCATCAAGGTCATCATGGAGAAGTTCGACGCCAAGCGGATGAACTCCGAGACCGTCGGCATCACCGGCCCCGACGCCTACGACATCGACAACGTCCAATGGGCGATGCGCGTCACCAACTCCGGCGAGTTCATCCACGCCGCGCCATGGTCTGTCGGCTCCCAGGGCCACGCCAACGTCTCACACGGCTGCACCGGCATGAGCACCAGCAACGCCGACTGGCTCTACCACATGTCGGTGCGCGGCGACGTCGTCACCTACACCGGCACCGAACGCACCATTGAGCCCGGCAACGGCTACGACGACTGGAACATGTCCTGGAAGGACTACAAGGCGGGCTCAGCCCTCAGCTAAGTGGGGTGTGGGTTAAGTCTGGGTCTGCGCTCGTGGCACCCAGGTCGGGTGTGGTCC